>Ga0302188_10000106_pt1 | contig 65125 bp, 64 predicted proteins | sample II_Bog_E2_1_FD_198783 | JGI IMG/M metagenome (GOLD analysis project Ga0302188, IMG submission 198783) | Peat permafrost microbial communities from Stordalen Mire near Abisko, Sweden - II_Bog_E2_1 | ecosystem: Environmental > Terrestrial > Soil > Wetlands > Peat | place: Sweden: Abisko... | reverse complement strand
GTAAATCTGATGGAGTTTTACTTAAATTTTATATCGATGCAATCTATAATCTTTCATCGGAAAAAAGCTATGAATAAAACTACTCGCGGTTAAAGGGGTTGCTTTGCAAAATAAAGTTCGTTTGATATTAACTGAGAATTTATGTTAAGCTAAAAAATTACGATAAGCGACATCTGTTCCCGAGTCTATTTTTTGAGTTCAGATTATAAATAAATTACTATAAAAATGTTCTGTTCATATACATTTTACACAATTTTTTATTGCATGTGCGGAAACATTTATTTTGAAAAACATTTCATCCCTTTCCTCAAGCCCCTTTAATATAATAATTCGCATTTCGTGCTTTGAAAGATTGAAATATGTTTCATCGAATTGATCATGAATTGTTCATTTATAAATCTAATGCAATGATGTTTTTTTTTTGAAAATGGCATTAATGAAAATGGAATGGAATTGCTCATGAAGAATACAATTCATCTCGAAAGATATTTTATATTGTCTTATTCCTTTTGCATAAAAATTGATGAAATTTGGAGTATTAAGTATGGTTTGAAATTAAAAACTAAATAGTATTCATCAGTCAATGCCATTTAAATTGCATTGTTTTAAGTATAAACATATACATTTATTTTAAAGGGATATTTTCAGAAACATGACAGATGACTTTAAGGATTCACTCTTTAATGATTTCTCACAATAATATCATGATCACTTTGAAGATTTTGATGGAAATTACTCTATTGGTGAAAGCAAATACCACTATCAAAAGTCTACACTCGACAAATAGAAAGAATAAGAATTATAAAGAGAAAGAGAATATGAACAGGAAAAGGGAGAAGACTCTAACTCACAAACAAAAACTAAATCCATCAAGAAATAAAAAAAGAAATAGTACAAAAAAGTCAAGGATGTTAGTCATACGGTGCCCTTCGGTCGCCCCAGAAACAAATCGGAAGAGAAAGAGCACATCGAGCAAAGCAAACCCTACGATAACATTATTTATCATATGTCTAGATTGATGATATTCCTTTGCCTCAAAAAATCAAAAGTACCATATTCGAGTCACTCCTTGAGTCTTACTGAGGAACAAAGTATTCGGATGAGCGAAGCCAAGAAAATTATGTCTATCAATAATTTTCCTGCCTTTTAAGAGAAAAAATCTAATTTCCTTCTACCCCCAAATAGTCCTCACTTCCTATTTTAGCACCGTCAAAAAGAGAAAAAAGTGACCAACTATTTTTCAGAAGAAGTAAAGTATATAATATTTGCTTTTCTATAAAAGAAGTAAATGTTAACAACTCTTATTTACTAATATATCTAATAACATTGGAGTGATATCATTTTCTTGGTGAACAATCCATTTTCAGAAAATACTATGGAAGCTGAACCTAATGATTAATCGAGAAGCTAAGTTATGAATGATATATCTTCCTAGAAGGAGGGTTAAAATTCAGTTCATCACACCAAACACCAGCCACTGATTTCAGAGTCAAAGTCAAAGTCAGAGTTAGAGAAGATGAAATTATAACTTCAAGAAGATTAATCGATTATAGCCTACGAAATAGCCTGCTATATACATGCTTGTTGCTAAAAATATAATTTGTTCATCATTGAAGCCTGATCCATCCTAATTTATTTTATTTTAATGGTTATATATTACAAGTTGATAGTTATTTTTAAAAGTTTATCTTATGATATTTATTTGACTGGAAATTGTGTGTTCTATTTTATAATTTGGCTAATATTAAAATATTGTATATTTGATAATTTGGCTCATTTCTGTATGTATAGATAATTAGAGTCAATATGGAGGCAGATTCTTAAGAATTGATAAAAGATAGTTTGATGCAGAAGTAGGATGACATTGAAGTAAAGGAATAGTCTCCAACAGATAAATAAAGGAGGAATGTAGCGGTTGAGAGTTGGGGAGATGACCATTCGGAGTCATAATAGTATAGCCTAGAAGATGATTAAAAATAGGAAGTAGTGGAACTGGAAGAAATGACCCCATAACTGTAGTCAGAAACTTAAAATCAATTACCCAGGCGCGGCAATAGACAATTAACACACGAGAAACCTATTTAATTCATTGAGAATAGGTATCTCATAGGTGAGCATTCAGTCGACTATAAATTTCTTTTGCTTTTGAAAGTCATGTCTAACTATGGACTGATTCATCTCAAGGAAATTGCCTGTTTAAAGATCGGCTATATAATTCTAAATTTAAAGACGAGTAAAATAGTTATAAAAGCTGAATCAAAATAAGCCCTCACTGAAGCTATTTCAAAGTTATCAGATTACATTGAAAAACTATCTATATTAAATTCCTAACTCCAAGGAATTGAACTGATAGCCAAAATATAAAATTTTGAAAGCTTGAAACGATCAATGATTAAAGATAAAATTGTTATATTTGGGGGATAAAAAATTGGACTGAAGGAGAGGAGACAGATTTATATTGGAGGATAAGTCAAATTAACCAATTTAAGGCTGAGTCTTAATAAGCTCAGATCATACAGAGTACTTGCAGTCAGTTTACAAGCTCTAAGAAACAGAAGAAGCTACAGTATAATTACTTCATAAATCCTTAAAATTCCGCGGATAGCTGACAATTTCCTGAAATTGAATGGAGTTAACGTCATAGAAGTTGCACGATTCAATGAATAACAAGATCTCAAAGTATTGATTGGAACTACTTCTAAAAAGGTAATTCCTTTTACCGAGTATTAAAATTTTATCATGCAACAGATTCATCAGTGCTTTGTACTGACCTTTTGCTTTGTTTCTAATAGTAGATATCTCTAAAAATTAAGCTGCCCTAATGTTACCTTTAGAATTATTCATGAAAGGAGATTTCGGCGATCGTATTTATATGTCATATGCCTGCAGGAGGATTTCTATCTTTATCATCAACAGATAGCTGAGCAAATTGAGAAGTTAGGCCCAAAAATAGTAGGAGTGAGATTTTTCAATTTCATAAGTCCCTCTCTTCGGTTGTTTCAATTCGACAAGGAAAGATGTTATGTGAGTAAATTTCCAATACAGGGAACTTATTCCTTAGTGGTAATGAAGAGGGCTAGCATGGAGGGGCCATTTGATTGGCGTGAGTACTATCAAATGGTTGTCTAGTTGAAAGGTAGCAAATTAAGAGAATTTTAATAGGTTGAGAAATGATAGTATTTTAACATGATAAATGAAAATAAAACTATAAAATTAGATTATTGGTGTTGAATTAATTTATCTTTACAATAAAAGTTGATCATTCTCGATGTTGATCAAAATTTTGCATAAAAGAAGATAATTATTTTAATTCTCCCTACTTCAAGTATCGAAGGTTTTATTGTTTAAGTGCTTACCTTTGTCAAAGGTCTTTGGTGATTTGAGTAATAAAGCGGACTTTTTCCGATTGCTGTTTACTGAAGAGACTGAATTAAAGTTGTTTTTCTTTTGAGGAATTAGTCAAACGATACATTTGCCCTGATCATTATCTTTATATTAATCTGATTTATCTTTAATTCGTCATTGTTGGACAGCCTACCATGTTTCCAAGGCGGAAAGCAATACTTTTGATTCAGTATTCCTTTCATATATTTTTGCTTACTTTGGTGCTTTTATTGACATTCAATTTCATGCCTTTATCTGGTTGGTTTGTTTTGTTAATTTTTGGCAAAAAACTCGAAAAACAGGATTTTATGCGATTACTTATCAGCTAATTATTGTTATTCTTGTAAATATTTATTTACAACACTCATATCAACGCTTTTTATTTATCAAGATCGATTATCTGCGCCAGTCATTGAAACATTCTTGCCAATTAGTTAGATAATATAACTATATGCATCTTCTTGACTGACATAAAACAAATTATTGCTGAAGGTTGCGAACTTTTTATGCAACGTTTGCTGAAGGGATCTTTTTGATTTATTTAGTTTGTCGTTTTGATGGCTATGATTTTCATAATGAATTCAGTATAGTTTCCACTGTCCTCTCTTGCTAATATGAGATTCTTGGGTAAAACAAGAAATCAAGTTATTAGTTATAGTTTCTATGGAAACAGAACTCCTCTTATTCTTCATATAAATATATACAATATACAATTGAACTTTAAAATTAAAATTAATGAAGGTTAATTTCATCTTTTATATCTTACAACTGAATTATCTCGTCAGTATCATTCGCTTATATTACTTTTTATCATTCTATATTTTTATACTCATTTGTATTTATTTAATCTAATCGTATTGATTAATACTCTAATGGCAAATAAATTAGTGACTATCCCTCATCAGATTCGGATTCAATAATTATTTTACTTCCCAACATGCTGAATAAATAAATAAATAAATATTTTTGTCATGCCTCATCTCTTCAGATTAATGGCTCATTTAAAGATTATGATTTGACTGTTAAATCCCATTTTTTGTGATATTAATTCTAAATAATCGACCCATAAATAACTTACTGAGCGAATATTTGAAACTTGATATATTTTGAACATATAAAGATGCCTGTCTTTGGCAAAAGCAACATGCATACTAAGATTTGCATAAGTAGCTTTCTGCTTATTATTATTACTATTATAAATCCGTTTTATCACTTATTATTTTAAAGAATGTCCAGGATTAAATCCAGTCAGAAACCAAGTGATTATTCCTAACATTCACTCTACCGCGAAAGTCGGATCAATCGCGCCGATTCTCATTTAAAGTCCAGAAAGTCTTCAGTATTCGTCTCTCACTTCGAGACTATCAAGCAAAAACATCAAATTTAAGTTGCGGTCTAAAAAGCCAGAAACGAATCGAGAATTTCGAAGGGATATGATTCTAAGATAGCAATTCCGCACAAACAGCACCATAGTACTTTTCAATTGATGAAGAATAGCCATAAAATTAGAAATAAGAACATGATCAAAAGATGGACGAGAAAGCAGCTACTATCCAACAAATGGACGAACATAAAATTCCCCTTCAAGAATTGACCAATCGGTTGGGCACTAGTCTCGAAGCTGGTATGAGGACATAGATGGCGATTCAAAGAAATATCGAATAAGGAGATAATAAATTGCCTTAAAAAAAGAAAACTCCAGGGTGGATTAAGTTCTTAAAGTAAATCACGAACTGGTTTGCTCTAATGCTTTGGGTTGGCTCCATTTTATGCATTATTACCTACATAATAGAACCTGCTGGAAATTTACCCAATCTATATCTTGCTTTCGTCCTCATCGTGGTCATTCTAATAACAGGTATTATCACCTTTTCTCAACAAGCTCAATCATAAGCCTTAATGTAAAGTTTCAAAAATTTACTTCCTTCAGTTGCGAAATGTGTCAGAGATGGTAAACTGACTCAACTCCCCGCTGAAAAATTAGTCCGGGGAGATATAGTGGAAATTGTCAGCGGTTAAAAAATACCTGCTGATTTACGAATCATTTCTTCGATTTAAATGAAGGTAGATAACTCTCCTCTCACAGGGGAAGTTGAGCCTCTTCTGAGAACAGTATAGTGTACTCATCCTGATGAACCTTTGTAAACAAAAAACATTGCTTTCTTTGGGACTCTCTGCAAATAGGGGCGGGGAAGGGGAATTGTTATCAACATCGGAGCGAATACGTTTATGGGTCAAATTGCAGATTTAGCATCGATTGGTGGAAATCCAAGATCGACTCTTCGCATTGAATTAGATAGATTTGTCCTGATTATAACTATCATTGCTATTTCTTTGGGGATTGCCTTTTTCTTCCTTGCCTTTTTTGTGATTAAATATAGTGCGCTTCAATGTATTATATTTGGTATTGGTATCTTGGTGGCCAACGTTCCTGAAGGGCTGTTGGCCTGCATTACTATTTCCCTCGCCATAACAGCAAAAAAGCTTGCCGAAAAGCAAGTGCTCGTAAAAAACTTGTAGGCTGTTTAAACTTTGGGCTCAACTTCATGTATCTGTTCAGACAAAACAGGAACTTTAACTCAAAACAAGATGACAGTTGAAAATTTATGGTATGACTCTAAAATTATTCGTGGGCATAGCAAATAGATAAAAGGAGCTGATTTTTAATACTAATATAATGTGCACGATCCTACTTTTAAAACTTTGCATCATACTGCAATGATTTGCAGCTAAGCTAAATTTGATATTATGGAGGAAGAACTTGAAGATCCCCAGTTTAGGTATGCCAATGCCTATGTTATGGGAGATGCTTCAGAAACTGCATTGATAAAATTCTATCAGCCTATTGAGGATATCAACCTAACTAGGAGCATTTATCCTTTTGGAAAATGTAAAGATGGTTCTGATTCGAAGATGCCTTTTAATTCAACCAACAAATACGCTCTTTCTGTTGTCAAGCAAGAAGACGTTGATCATCATTATGTCGTATACATCAAGGGTGCTCCTTAAAAGATATGGAAATATTGCAGCAGAATTCTCGTCGAAGGGTAATACAAGCATATTAACAGTGAAATTCGCAAACAATTTGAGGAGGTTAATTTGAAATTTGGCAAAAATGGAGAAAGAGTGTTAGGTTTTGCCATGTTACCTTTGAGCAAGTAGTAGTATTCAAAAGATTTTAAATTCAGCACAGCAAATCCTGATAAATTCAACTTTCCCATGGAGGACTATATTTTTGTTGGTTTGATATCTCTGATGGACCCTCCCAAAGAAAGCGTGCCCTTGGCAATAAAAAAGTGCCAATCAGCGGGGATTAAAGTTATAATGGTGACAGGAGATCAGCCTCCTACTGCTGCTGCAATAGCGAAACAAATTGGTATCATTACTCTCAAGACGAATGAAGATCTTAAATAGCTGGGCTATTCAAGCACCGAAGCTCTATAAAAAGCAAATGCAATAGTTGTACATGGAGATATGATAGTTAAGGCCTTTGAGGACGGGTAGGAAATGGGTCAGCAAATTCTTGAATCATGGGTTAAAAAACCACAAGTTGTCTTTGCCAGAACAACACCTGCTCAAAAACTGTTGATAGTAAAAGCCTGTCAGGCAATTGGTAATGTCGTCGGTGTAACAGGCGATGGTGTAAACGATTCTCCAGCAATAAAGCAAGGTGATATTGGTATTTCAATGGGAATTTCTGGTTCAGACGTTACTAAAGATGCGGCTGACATGATTTTACTAAATGATGATTTTTCATCCATTGTCGATGGAATTTAAGAGGGAAGAAAGATTTTTGACAATCTTAAAAAGACTATTGTTTACTTGCTTACCTCCAACATGACTTAAATTTGGCCTTTTGTCGCTCTTGTCCTGCTTCAGATTCCTCTCCCACTCTCCAGTATTTTTATGTTGGTCATTTGTGTGGGCACTGATATCTATCCTGCTCTTGCCCTTGCTTATTAATAGGCAGAGGTAGATATTTTGACCAGAAAGCCAAGGAAGCGTACTGACCATTTGGTCACAGCTCGATTGCTAACTCATGCTTATTGTCAAATGGGAGAGATAGCATCAGCTGGTGGCTTTTTTGCCTATTTTGTGACAATGTAAGTATATGGCTTCCCCTCTAGCATACTCTTCAACTTGCTTTCAGCCCCAGCTATTAATCCAATCAATAATATTAATGAAGTTGATATTAATATTAATACCCCGTATACGTATGATTTAAACCAACCAGGTTTTGGCTCGATCAATATTCCTCTTTATGCTGATCAGGCAACCTTCAGTACTGATTTTCCAAATTGGATATCCCCTCTTACAAATAATATGGATCTCAGAGGGTTTTATCAGTAAAACTGTGGTATCGCCAAAGGTAATCCATATGGTTATTGTCCTCTTTTCAGTTGGCCATCAGATTAGTAAATTTTACATACTTAAAGTTCAATAACCACCAGTGAAATAGCTTTTACAACATAATCAATATTCTACGCTCAATCTGCCTACTTTGTTGCTGTAGTTATGGTCCAATGGTCGAATGTGTTTGCATGCAAATCAAGAAAGGTATTTATTCTTTTATTCAGATTTCATTTACGTATTCAGGTTTTAACAAGCATATAATGGGAGGCATATTCCTCTAAACTATAATTTTCATCTTTTTGCTTTATGTTCCGGAAGTTAATTTTGTTTTTGGAGGAAGACCTTTGCCTATATTCCTATTGGGAGTTCCAGGTTTAGGATTTTCAATGGCTTTACTAATATGGTAATAAACTCGAAAATTTTTAATGAACAGAGACTCTAATAAAGGCAATATTAATTGGTGGGCTCGAAATTTGATGTGGTGAGCTCTTTGATGATTTATACAACTGAATTCTAATGATTTTATTGTGCTATTTATCCTTTATCCTTTTTATAAAAATTATGGAGGAGAAAATCCTTATTTATTTATTTCTTTCTCCTAAGCATCATTTAAAGACTCATAATAATTAAAAATAAATTATCGTTTTTTTAAGAAGTTGGGCAAAGATTCAAGAAATAAAAATATCAGCCTTACGGTCGTCCTCATTTTAATCAACAGAGTTATCTCGACTTATTCCCCTGCTGATACCTTTCGAAGCCTCGTAAAAGGAGTGGTACTTACCGCGTGCCTATTCATATTCCTGCTGACATTTAATCCTAAATTTTTATGAAACGCTCAGTCTTTATAGTAATACTCGTTATTTTTCCTAGAGCTATCCTATCATCATCTCCTGCCTCTCCCTTTCCTTGAGTTCCTCTTTAAGTTTCTGCTCCTTGAACTGTTTAAATTGTTGCAGTTTGTCCAGAAAATACATCTTGCGCTTCTATTGGGCATCAATATGCTCGATTCTTATACGGTTTGCCCTTTCAGCATTTTCCTCATGCATATTGTCCCTCTGAACTTGCCCAAGTACTTCAAATTGCTAAATATTTTCATGTATACATTAAGTTTTTCTTTGAAATTTCTGGATTATTCTCCAATTTTATGTGTCATCAGAGTCATCACAATCTTCTTATTATACTTCAGGTGATCTTTAATAAGTTTATTAAACTCGGCTTTCCTGGTTTTATTGTCCTCCATCTTCTTTTTTTACTGAATCATCTCATTCTTACTTCCAGAGTCATGTCCTTCAGTTATTTCGCTTTCTGTTTGGTGCTTTCTAAGGAAGTCAGTTTACGCTTAACGTTTAGCACCTTCTTCACTGTTTTTATTTATTTGGTTTTCATGAAATTAATGCGTGCTTAAACAGCCTATATGGTTGTAGCGTTACTTGAATGGCATTTTAAGTTTATCGATTTCTCAGCTTTAACTCTCGTAGGCTAATGTGTTCGAGGTTGTTGTCATTGAGGTATTGACCTATTTCTCCTGCGCTTTTTGGCAATTCAGTAAGATCATCAAGTTCTTATTGCTGAGTCATCTATATAATTAAAATTATCATAACTTATTTATGATTCCGAATTCGATAAGGGATTGATTAAATCAGTTATTATCATAATTGTGAATCCATAATTACATGTAAACAAATAAAGAATAAGTTCAAATAACTAATACTTAAACTAAGAAGTGAGTTCCTATTTAATTTCAAGGTTTTTCAGACCATTCTTGGATATTATATCAATAATGCAATGTTATAAGATAGATATAAAGGAACTCTCTTCTAGGGATAATTATTGTAGTTATTTTATGTAAAAAGTTTAATTTTTTTTTTTTTTCATTATAATATTTAAAAAGACAATATGATTGGAAATGATACGGGAATTTTAAGTTTGATTGGCGCCCGATTTATTGCATAGTAATCTCCGATGGCTGAAACAAATGGATAACTTATTGCTCGAATTTCTGAATCAGATTCAGCAACTTATTAATATAGTTAAGGCAACTTCACATGGTTTCATCTTTTATCATTGACAACACGATCATGCCGATTACTTCATGGTTCATGGTCATGGGCAGCATAAACAGTAAACCAGACTTTTATGGCATCACTCTCAAAAAGACAACTACTTTAGCACTGGTGGATTGTCATAGAAACCTCAGGCAATCGATATTTTATTATTCAATTTTACGGCAATGATGTTTATACGATGAGGAAATGCAAGGATTTTCGTAAATGCGATGAAAATGGTTTAAGTTGTGCTTAAAAAAGAATTGATTCAGATATTTGGACATAATCATCATACAGCGGGCCAGCATTTGGACACATGGATGACGTCATTGATTGGCTAAAATCGAAAGAATTTTCACCAAAATATTCACTTTTGAATCACAATTGTCAAGATCTTTGCAAAGCAATATATAAAAGATTTTAAAAAAGGAAAGAACACGAAAATTATACGTACATTATGCTGGCTTGATAATTTCTAGACTTTATATTTTTAATTTTAAGTTTCAAGATTAGGATTTTTTTATAAAAAGATGATCGCCATATGCTCCTTTTGTATTGATCATAGCATCCATGTATCTTTGAACCTCTGATTAACATCCTGTATGCTTCATTATTTAATAATTAAAGTTTAACATTATCTGATATCCCACTAAGTGAGTTCCTAATGACATTGCAAGGTTCTATATTCATAGATATAAAGGAACTCTCAAAGAGGGATAAAACTAATCGACCATCAAAGAAAAGAGCATAAAAAATTCTTACTAATTGAAAATTTCAATCTAATATTTATAAACATTAAATTAATAGTACAATACACCATGGGTGCTTGCCTTGCTTTGGATTAAAGGGCATAAAACACTAACGAATTAACGCTCCAAATACAATAAATCTAATAAATCCAATGTAGTATTTGTCTTGAAAAAATTAAGTCTACATAAAAAATGGTACTGACTTGTTCGCATATTTTCCATCGATAATGTTTAATGAAAACTTATTCCGTGCGAATCTACGAACGGAATTTTCCGATGAAATGTCCAGACTGTAATACATAAGTCGACTATTACACCATGAAAACTATTTTAACAGAAACGCTGTTCGTTCTCTATGAAAAGATTTTATTAATCAATGCGTTACTTTTGGACGAGCAAAGATTCTTTTGCCCAACTCCTGATTGCTCTGCCATTTATGAAATTATTCCCTCTGAATTTCGATATTTCCAGTGCATCGCTTGTTTAAAGGAATTTTGTCTGGTTTGTCATAAGAAATATCATGGGAAAACTTAGTGCCAAGTTTAAACGAAAGGTGAAATTGCTGCATTTTCGCGGGAATGCCCGAAATGTAAATCTGATTGGTTCAAAACCACTGGATGTAATCACGTCGAATGCAAAGTATGCAATCATAAATTTTGCTATAAATGTGGGGGTGAAAATTGTGGAACTTCTCAATGCTAAAAATGATTGGTTATTTTGTTCATTGGATCTTTTTTATTTAATTTTAGTTGAATTGAGCCAGAGCTCTCTTGTATGATGCAGGATTCAATTTTATTGTTTTTATTTTTGAGCCATATTATTTTCACTCCCACGAAGTGAGTTCCCATTTAATTTTAAGGTTCCATACTCATACTCCTTTTTGGGGATTATACCAATAATACAATGTTATAACATAGATATAAATGAATTCTCATCGAGGGATAAACTAAGAAGGCAGAGAAGTTTAAGTTTATATTTTCAACCTTTTATTTTATAGCGAAAAAGTTAAATATATTATAATCTAATATTACAAGATGATCAAAAGCCTACTTCTACTTGTTTTGCTGATCCTTTTCTTCAACCAATCTTCGGCTTATTATTACAAATTTTTTAATATCGTTGGTCCTTTATCAACTTCTGCTTTTGGGTGCATTGAACAATTAGGCCATACTAATGCTAATATTCGTGCTTATACTTTAGATTATGGACAGCCAGGATCATTAGATCCAAATGTTCTTGATACTATGCAGAATGCAGGCTTGGCTGGTGTAGGTACTAGTGTTTATATGGAAATTAATTTGCCGCAATGATGATCCATATTCGCAAATAGACACAGTGGTTAATGCAGTATATCAGCATGGAGGATTATGGCTTGGACATATACTTCTTTTGAAAGTTATTCCAAACACTGTTATAGGATGCTAATGGTCAAATAAAAGTCATTTGGATAATTGTGATTTCTTAACTAAAGCTATAAACTACATCTTAGGCAAGAATTTACCAGGACCACCAGGAATTTATACTACGGCCAACATTTGGAAAGATTTCTTCGGTACCACTTGTTCTTCTATGGGATCAAATGGCGCTCCCTATGCTTTTTTATGCACATTATCTTCCCAATGGACAAGTTGATTAAACGTAATCGTATGATGATTTTACTCCCTATTTCGGATGGAATTCTAATAGTCCTCTTGCTAAAAAAGTCGGTGGAAACTTTCATATCGAATTGTGTGGAAATCCCAATTTTCATGCTTTGATAGAACCAGCCTGGTTTTCTGGGCCTGCTTGATTTGTTTTCGCATTATTGTATGATTCATTTCTTTAATCGGTTTTCACGAAGTGAGGTGCTATTTAATTTCAAGGTTCTATATGCATACCCTTTTGGGGATTATATCAATAATACAATTTTATCACATATATATAAAGGAATTCTCTAAGAGGGATCTTAAACGTCAGGAATATTGTCTACTACAATTTGTATTAATTTTCTTAATACAATATAGATGATAGTTTCCCAGAGTGAAATAAGTAAATGACAATCTCAATTCCAATAAAAAACTTAAAGGGGAATCTTAGATATAATGATTCGAATCAAATGTGACTTTATATTCGTTCTTCTTGGCCAGGCGAATAGCATCCACAAGCTTTTGCTTCTTATCTCCACGATTACCATGATTTTTCATATTATTCATATTTGTGGATTACTGACTTCAAATTTTATGAGTCAGTGCACATTAGGGATAAATCAGTATTGAAGTCTCTGACAGGAATAACTCCAGCTTGCATTTAACCATAAAAACTGCCATCGTTGTAATCTCTTGAAAAATGAGCATTTCCTTTACTTGTGTGCTCAATGATGCACTTACAACAGTTTACATTCCAACCATCGTAACCTTTGCAATAGTCTTCAATTGAAATTTGTTTTGGAAGACGTCCACATGGACAACTTAGACAACTGGCATCAGGGCAATTCTCTCCGCAGGAGAAAAAATCAGATTTTTAAGCCGAAGCTGAAAGAAGGAGAACCCCAAAGAGCAGCAGTTTTATCATTAGAATGTAGGTTTAATATTATAAAAATTACAATAATTGGACTTATGATAGTCTAAAAAATTGGTTTTTAATTTATTAATTACTGTCGGTCTATGGACAGTTTCTTTAGCTTCTTGTTCGAATGAATTATTTGAGCTTATTTTTGATAAGATTATTTTCATTCCCACGAAGTGACTTACCTTTTTAATTTTAAGGTTCTATATTCATACTCCTTTGGGGATTATATCAATAATACAATGTTATAAGATACATATAAAGGAACTGTTCGAGGATAAAGTAAGAATGAATTACACTTCAATTTAAAAACTTGTATTTTTATTTAACGAGAATTATAATAACTAAGAGTACAATAAATGATTGAAAGTAATTGCCAATTTATTCGTTTTCTCCAGCATTATTTGAAAAATATAAACAAATTTGCTGATGGCCATTGGATCCACCAGACGTAGATGAAGAATATTCTTTTATCCATAAACTGGAGCGCAATAATTAATGGAGCAAATAATTCATTAATTTTGTAGTTGAGGAATATCGCAAGTTTTTACTTTTGACAACAACAAAAAATCATTGCGTTCCTTCTTATTGCATAGATCAGGCTTGGCATCAACATATTCTCAGAACAAAGAATTATTTTGCAATGTGCGAAAACATTTTTGGATAATACTTACATCACAAACCAGTTTACACAAAAGAGGACCAAAAAGAATGCAGTGCTGTTTTTGAGACAGAAATTTAAAGCTATTAAACTCTGTTTGGTTGCAAGCCTCCCCTAATGATTTGGGGAAAAACTTTAGAATCAAAATGCGATGCAGATCAATGTGGGTGGATGTTAGCGCCAATGCGGAAAATGTGATACTAAATGCAAAGCAAATTGCCAAAAAGATGATTTTAAGATCAAAGTGAAATGATAGTTTATCAAGCTTAATTTTATTGAAAAGAAAATATAGATTGTGTTTGTATTTGATGTCTTTTTAAAGAAGAAATATTAGACTACTTTGCGCATTGAATTGAAGTAGCTGGTTGGTTTTTTCTGCCATTATTGTAAATACAATTTTATAACATAGATATAAAGGAACTCTCTTCGAGGAATCTTAAGCACCATGAAATATTTTTCAAATATAATTTGTATTAATTTTCTTAATACAACAGGAGCAATATATATGATAATTTATAGGAGTACAAGAAGTAAAATTACATCTTAATTCCAATCAAAATACTGAGAGTGGACTCTTAGATATAATGATTCGAATCAAATGTGACTTCATATTCGCTCTTCTTGGTCCTACGAATAGCATCCACAAGCTTGTGCTTAAAATCTCCACCAATACCATCTTTTTCCAAATCGTTCATAGGTGCCGATTACTTACTTCAAATTTTATGAATCAGTGCACATTAGGGATAAACTACTATTGTATCCTCTGACAGGAATAACTCCAGCTTGCATTTAACCATAAAAACTGCCATCGTTGTAATCTCTTGAAAAATGAGCATTTCCTTTACTTGTATGCTCGATAATGCATTTACAACAGTTTACATTCCAACCATCGTAACCTTTGCAATAGTCTTCAATTGAAATTTTCTTTGGAAGACGTCCACATGGACAACTTAGACAACTGGCATCAGGGCAATTGCCTCCGCAGGTGAAAAGATCAGATGCATAAGCTGAAGATGAAAGAAGGATAACCCCAAAGAGCAACAGTTTTAGCATTCGAATGTAGGTTTAATATTATAAAAAATACAATAATTGGACTGATGAGAGTCTAAAAATTGGTTTTTAATTTATTAATTGTTCTTACCTTTTAATTTCATCTCTTGTACGCGGCACATGCTTGGTAGAGAATACCCTTGAGCCTATATTCATACCTTTTTGGGGATTATATCAATAATCCAGTGTTAAAAGATAGATATAAAGGAACTCTCAAAGAGAGGCAAAAATACATAAGAAATAACTAAAATAAATCACATGATCACTCTCCAAATGCTGAAGAAAAAATATTAATGACAGTTTTTTATTTTTCAGTTGAAACAGCTTAAATCAAAAACTGCATGCCTGCTTGAATCAGGATTTCTTACTATTGTTGGTATTCCGATAATGAGCCAACTTAAAGTCCCCGTTAATCATGACTATGGTAAAGTGGATGATGTCCAAGTTTAATAACAAAAAGTGTATTTCCAAACACCTATGCTTTTTTCCTATTCTTTGTTGTCGAAGTAAACCCATTCCATTGCCTCACCTGATTGATGTTTTCGAAATATTAGTTAGCTTGTATTTTTGAAAGATTAGCTCCTCTATAAACAGTTCCTTAATATGTTTTGTTCATCTCAATATACTGATTGAGAATTGAGCAAAAAGGAAGCAACTCGTACGCCTTTTCATAAAACTAAGATATGACTGTTAATGATCCGGGAGTAGAGAACTATGCGCTTCTTAAAAATTTGTTCAAATCCCGATATAAAAAAGTTTATTTTGTGTATAGGAAGACAGCACATTGTCCAACTACATTTTATTGTTTGGTTTTTATAGCTTTCTCTAAAATAGTTACCAATTGTTTTGCTTCCTTTTCACATTTGTTCTTTTCTCCATAAGCCAATAATCCGTTTATAGCTTGAGTCCAAACACTTGTCGGGCTTTCCCATATATTATTTTCGATATTTTATTCCTGATATTTGCTGATGAGAGGACTCTTCATATGCATACTCCAAGGGCTACTTGATTTTCCTATTGGAAGGAAATCTTTATTTTTTTAGTGATAGATCCATCTTAATTTAATAATTATCTATTGCTATTAATTATTATTATCCTACGAAGTGAGTTCCTATTTAATTTTAAGGTTCTATACTCATACCCTTTTGTGGATTATATCAATAATACAATATTATAAGAAAGATATAAAGGAACTCTCAAAGAGGGATAAAAATTGAAATATACAAAAATAGTAAAAATTATTTCCATTTCAGATATGTTAACAAGAATTAATTTGATTATAGTTTTATTCCTTGCACAATAAGATGATCCAAATGCTGAAACGACTCACAAACGGGAAAATATTATTTGTCTTGTTTTTTATCTTCCTAAACCTCAGCTGTTCTTTAGTTATCAAAGATGATCAGGAGGAAAGGGTTTCTAAACTTGTTGAATTAATCATAGAAAAATAAAAACCTTTGGATCCAAATGCCTATGCCAATGAAGAAGAAATGAGAGAACAATCAAAGAAAAATTTTGACTAAAAACAAAGACTTTGGAGCCAACTTCTCGACGAAGTTCAACAAAATGGGTTCAATTACCATATGCATTCCCAATGGTAGCAAGCCATCAATGATATGATACAAGTCAGAAAAAATTTCAAGAAAAAATTGCAAAATACTTCGATCAAAAAAGAAGGATCCAAAAATTTCGCAGTCTTCATCAGATACCCATAAAACCCCACAGTCGACGAGGGGACAGTTGAAGAGCATTATGAAGTAGGACCTAATTTATCGATATAAGAATCAATGTATAAATATCATTTAGGACCTCACCCTTGAATCCTATGATCTTTCTCATAATCCTAAAATATATTGAGTTCTCTTCATCAATTATATTTTTATTATTTATTGATTGCTATAAATTTATTTTAGCAATTCCCACGAAGTGATTCCTGTTTACATTGCAAGATTCTATATTGATACCCTTTTGGGGATTATATCAATAATGCAATGTTATAAGAGAGATATCAAGGAATTTTCATCAAAATACAGATGATTTATAAATAATTTTTTGTTTATGTTTTTTTTCTAATTTAAAGAATTAATGCCATCAAAATTAAAATCTGGAATAATAATTGTTGTAAATGCATCATTATCATCAGTATCAAAGGGTATGCTCATTTCACTTCTCAATCACCAGATAGATTCTTTTTCTGGGGTATTATTTTATATCCTTGAACGCTCACCTCGGAGGTTCCTTTTCCCAGAATCCTGGTTTTGGCCCCCGGACACCATAATTGACTCTGCGTTAGCAGATGATTATATCCTATCCTATTTTATATTCCATTGACTGACACGGATGTTTGTGGAGGAAAGCAACTGAGTGATCATTGCAGCCTTGATATAAATCTAAAGTGTGCCTAAAAAATCTATAAAAAATAGCATTGGGGATATTTTGCTTGGACAGATTCAGCTCGTTAATGAGGTTGCCCAATTTAAATGAATTCAGAAATGACGGAAAATAACTTCAAATGAACTCCTGTTGATTTATGAGCAAATTGTAAAATTGTAAACATTGAGATTTTCAAAAAGAATTAGTCTATTTAAATATTTAAATAAAAGAATAAAACTATAATTAAGATTGAAGCAACAAAAGTTCCAAGATAAAGTTAGCAATGTTTTTATCTATTTTTAATGCAAAGTTAGTTTGGAAAAATTGTAAATTGTTTATGGATTATCAGCCTTAATCCCATCCATCTTTGAGAATCTTCAAATTTAACTTTCATTGTCCTTCTCGTTTTTGAATTAATTTGTATAAGATCAATGTTACAATTTTCTAAAGGAAACAACTGCTTTTGAGATTTAGAAATAGCGCGCAATTGATTTTTTCTTAAAATTATGAAGAATTGTAAAAAATCCATTCTAACTCATTCAAGTTTTCCCATTTGATGATTATTTACCAACTAAGAAGAGATGTTCATAAAAGCATTTCCTCATGCCTAATCTAAATCTGAATCTATATTATTGGTAGCATGACAGAAAATGTGCAAGAGTTAATTTATTATACTTTTTTGTAGCATTAACGCACATAGTGAAGATTAATTTATTATATATTGGTAGCACTACAAACATGCAAAATAGCAAAAATAGAAACTTTGACTAAGACACTTCACTCTAATGGATCATGAAACGGACAATCCGCTCGATTATGGAAGTTCCTACCAAAGACCAAATCTATGATAATGTCAGCTTCAAACTTGGAACCTTTTATAAGCGATTTTGGGAGAATAAGACTGATTACTTGAAACAAAATACTCGCAAAGCTGGTGAAATCGTGGCCTTGGCTGAGTGTATGCAGCAGATTGCTCGGGAGGATGATCGAATCGTAAAGATTTGTGCTTATGCCCGATAAATTAATAAGTTTCAATCAGATCATTATTTGGAATGGAAAAAGAACATTTGGATTGACTTAGAACCCGAAGAAAGAAAGTTAATGGAGGAGTATGTGGAACAGCTAACGCCTCCAATACCTTATCCAGGAGAACCCAAGGATGTCTATGAATCACGCTAAAAGGAACAAATGTTTTCTGCCTATAAAAAGATGAAAAGGGGGATGCTGCTGGTTGAGGTGTTTGAGAAAATTTGGACTATTCGAATGTATCGGAAAAACAACAAACACAAAGATGTAGAAAGACACCAAAGGAATACAAGAGAAATGCTTGAAAAGATTAGGAGTTATCATCCAAATTTCCGTGGATATTTATCCAATAACATGGGGTATGAAGAGTGGCAATAAATTGAACAAATGTGGTGATATGTCCATCTTTGCTGTATAATTTCAGAATTATTCATCTATCTAAGTCTCTCTATATTTCGGATATTTCTTATGTACTTAAAGCAACTATTTTGATGAATAAATGATCTACTGATCTATTTATCTATTTGAAGATCATAGTTAGAAGAAATACACTAAATAAAGTAATTAATGTTAAATTGACAAATTATTTATCTCTCATACTCTGCCAAGTTTATTATATTTTAGCTAAAGCTGTTTGTTATATCTAATCATTATTAAGTCTTTTATTAATTTTCAATTGGTTTGATTTTACGTCATTTAACAATGATGCTTATTTTCAAATGAATCTGCTAAACATGAATCATTTTTATTTGCTTTCAAAATATCAACTTCAATTTTAGCAATGGATATAGTTAGGACTATTATTTATTTAAACAATATAGCATACACTTCAATGAAGCTCAAAAGCAAAGAAAATTATTTAGAAAATTCAAAATTCATAAGAGTCAATTAGATTATCTAATTAATTCTTTTTGCTTGTAAGTTCTTAGTTAATGATACCATTTATGATGTATGTATGGATTATCAATTTTACATTTTTGTAAAATAAGAGATATTCTGGATCAACTCAATTTTTCCGTTTTCTTTCATTTCTGTTCTCTCATCATGCCCTTAATCTCCTTCATATACTTGTTTGTTTTTTTCAATTTTTTTCTTCTCATAATTATCTCTCGTCTTCTCTTCACATTATTTAACAATCAAAAGCTTCACTTTTTATCTTTTTAATATTAATCTGATTTTCTATCTTTTTTTTATTGCTTAGATGTCCATCTTTCCCTTGAGTCCTTTAGTAAAATTTTTCTTGTTTGCTCTTATTGAAACTGCAATTTTATATTATTATTATTTATCATAGACAATAGTCTTGATTATAATTAACGGTCTAATTAAATATTATTGCAACAGAAAATATTCTTTCGTTGTAATTGTTTTAAAAATGGTTCCTTCCATCATCTTCATATTGAAAACGAATATCGTTAAAAGTATTCTTGTTACGATTATTGATATTGAATTTGCGCTTTCCCCGAGCAACTGATTCGCCTTTCAATTTTTGTGTTTTAATAATTTTTTAATGCTCTTAAGCCTCCTATTATTTTATGAGGAAGTTACAATAATTGAATTCATTTAGGTGTAAAAATTTCAATTGATTTGATAATATATTTTATTTCAGAACTCATGAGATCCGATTAGGATAAATATCTTCCCAATTGGAAGGAGGCAGCAGTACACGGAAAGGCAGCCAAGGTAGGTTTTTAAGACTAAATGGACAATGATATCTGCCACTGTTGCCATCAAAAGATAAATAAAGATTAAATCTCGCTCTGCGAAAATACGAAGAGCTTAGAGTTTTTAGGTTTTGGATTTCCACTCTTCTACATGTTTATCAGGAACTGCATCATCTTGCTGATTTTGCTCATCATCAGCAACAACTTCATTTCTCTCTACATCTCCATCAGCGATGGTAATGCATATTGCAATTCGCTCTCTACTCAACCCGCAACTACTCCGGCTCACTTCCTTTCCACCAGAGGGTTTTCCCATTATGAGGAGGAACAGCAGCTTTCTTCTGCCGATGATAATAGTTTACATCTCTCTAACGAATGTAATAACTTCATGATTCTTATGGCTAGAACAGATAGAAAACAGAAGGACTATGAGATTATATTAAGAATTTGCTCATTTATTATTCATGTGTTCGGCCTTCTCTATATAAAGGATAAAATCATCAAGACTTGGGAGTACTACGATTAGATGGAGTCTGATCTATCTGACTACGCAGTGTTAGTCAAACGCATCCCTAGTGGTACGACTGGCGTGAGAGGTAGACTAAAAGATCTGATAGCAAACTAGGCCCGCTATGGCCGCGATGATAAAAATGGCGGTAAACAATACAACATCCATGAGATCATACTAATCCCATAATCTGAGAAAATTTAACACCTAACTTAGGAAGAGGAGGAAGTCATTGAGCATTATCTGAAGGCTAAAGAATAAAATGACCCTCATGCTCATCACTATTTTGAAGAGATATAAAAGTTGAATCACGAAAAGCATCACCTTGTCCAGCATACAATTGCCTAAATCAATAATGACAAGGTCTCTTCATAAAACGCCATCATTATTTTTTAGACGGAACCAGAGAAATAAAGCTTTTTAGAAGAAGTCGAATAGCTCGAGTAAAAAAATAGAATTGGAAAATATTTTAATAATCCAGAGAAGGGAATTGTGATTATTTAAGCTCCAGAACCCAGAGAGATCATCTATGAAAACTTGCCTTATGAACAAGATAAAGGGAAAAATTTATGTATCGGATGGGGATTAAGTTTGCTATTTCTGGTGGTTATAACAGTGGTGTTCTACTTCCTACAACTCATCAAAACTAATAATCTCGTATAGGCCATTGAATAGGCTGAACAAGATCCATCTGGAGCCAGTGGAAAGAAAACATTTGCAACCGTACTGGCATGGATAATCTTGCTAGGTATCGTGTTCTTCAACAAATTTGTCATGGGAAGAGTACTTCACTACTTCACTCATCTCTAGAAACATGATAATAAGGCTCATGAGGACTTCTCCTTTGCGTTCAAGTATGCCCTTGGTATGTTCTTCACAACTGCTATCATGACTATCCTAGTTGAGGCTCTTAAATACCACAACTACTATAAACATGACTTTGGAGTCATCGAGTAATAAACCATCATGTTCTTCCTTTGTGCTTTCCTGGTGCCAATTATCTGGTTTATCAATCCCTTCCAGCTATATCATCTCTATGAGCGCCATCATCACTATGGCCGCAATACTGTTTCCCAACATGAAGCCAATCATTTAATGGCTGACTATCACTACGACATGGGAAAAAGATATGCTGAAATAATCGAAATGATGTGGTTCACCTTTTTGTATGCTGATCTAATTCCCCTTGGAGCATTTCTCATCCTAATAGGATTCTGCATCTACTATTGGGTTGATAAATTTAACCTCCTTCGTCGTGCTAGTCTCGAAGGCAATATCTCCGGAGATCTTGCTATGAAGGCCCTCTTTCTTCTCGATCTAACGCTCTTCTGGCGATTCTTAGGTGAACTTATCTTCGACGAGCAGATTAGAGATGGTGCTACAACAACAACTATTATCTTTTTATGTCTTTCAATTGTTTACATGATAATTCCTTGGGAAACATTCCTTGAATTGGTTAATAGTGAAAGATTCAAGCTAAATGAGAAGACATTTACATATGAAAAGAAACGCTTCCAACACGATAACTATCGTACTTATCATCCAATCTACTCTCATCTTTCAGATAAGGAAAGTTTGGGAGAAAAGGAGTTAATGGCTAATGATCTTTTCCATTTCACCAATGCGCTTCCAGATAAAAATTCATCAGTAAAACCTCAATATACCCAAATCCCACCACCACGTGAAACTGTCCTCCAGCCAAGCCCTCAAAAAAGTCAGCCCCAGATTTATCAGTCGAGTAGTCCTGCGCCAAGTGTAAAAAAATCCAACGTAAACTTCAGATACCAATGATATCATATAAAGCTCAACCAATTATCTAATTCATGAATTTGACCATAACATTCAATAATGTATTTTTGTAGCAAATTATAAATAGATGAATACCTCATTGAAATATTTTTATTTTTATTTCTTATCAAGAGTAAATGATTTTATCATCAATATATCTTTTTCCTTACAATAAGTACAGATGATCAACTGGAAAATGCACGAAAAGATGTAGGGGTTGAAGCTAAAAGGCTTCGACTTCTTGAAAGTGTTGGGCTCGGGGTCGTTTGCTGTAGTTTACTAATCCAAAGATAGTGATGGAAGTGTTGTTGCTATCAAAGTCATGCCAACTCAGTTGGTGAGATCCAACCCCAAGCTATAAGAATTAGTTCAAACATAAATAAGGGTACTAAAACAAATTTCTAAGAGCAAAAACAAGAACTAAAACGTTATCCGCTTTATTGATAACTTTATGTCTAGCAAAAGTATCTTCATCGTCATGGAGTACTGCAATGGAGGAGATCTAGGCGATTACCTTTTCCAAAAAAAACGTCTTACTGAAGATTAGGCGACTGATTTTCTGAAGCAAATCCTCAACGGATTTCGGGGATTGCATGAAGCCAACGCTATGCACCGTGATTTTAAAATGGCAAATGTTTTGATGCATCAAGGAGTGTGCAAAATTGCTGATCTCGGCTTTGCTAAGCAGCTAGCTAAAAATCAGGTTGCCGTAACGATTCTCGGCACTGACTTGACAAAAGCACCAGAAGTGCTGGAAGAACTCTCCTATGGTATGGAAGCTGACATTTGGTCTGTGGGTGTGGTGTACTACCAAATGTTATATGGAACATATCCCTATAATGGATACTGTGACAAGGATATCCTTAAAAAAATAAAATTAGGTCGTCCTAATTTCCAAACAGTCAATATTTCACCATAAACCATTGATTTCATCAACCGTTGCCTTACTGTTGACCCTAAGAAACGTATTACATGGAGTGAAATTTACGATCACCCCCTCATCAAGAATGATACCAAAGCCATCTATGGTTTAATTTCAACATTGCCAATGAACGACAATAAAAGTTTCTATAAGCAGGGAGTGAAAGTCCCCTCAAATTTTTTGAACGTGAAATGTATAGAAGTGAGTGAACTGGATATTATCGAAGAGGCATAGAAGATTTAATCAAAATAAATTTCTGGTTTGATCAAACAAAATTAACAGAAAAAATTACAAGATTTAGGATTGAGTAGTTACTAAAAAGCGTATTTGAGTAAACGCAACAACCTAATGTTTATCTTTAAATTTGTAACCCCTCACATCAACAGCCTACTTCAGTTAAATGCTAACCACGACATCACTCTTTTCATTATCACTAAGAAAGCTTATCATGATATGGTCTAGTTTAGTGGCAGGATCTTTAACAAACAAGATTTCATTAAACTTAATCCCTTTTTTAAACAATTTGCTGCCAGTCCCATTTATAAAGAGATTTCTTAAAGGATAAAGCGGGAAACTGAACTCATCAAAGATCAAGTAAATACCTACCGTTCAGGCATTGACAATTGCAATAAAAATATCAGTCAGGAGTTCGACCTGAATACAATAAAAAATTCTAATTGGTTAGAATTTGTCAAGTAAACGATCACCCGTTATGAATTTCAGCTTGGCGAACAACTTGATTCCATTGAGGGATCTGTTAAAAATGACGTTATTTCTGTCATTTAAGCCCTCAACTATTACAGAGACCATCTGAAAGATGCAGAAACTGAAGAGTTTGCCCTACAGATAGAGGAGCTAAATTATCAAAAGGCTGAGAAAGATATTAGATAGCGTTTGGCAAGCGAGGATGATTAATGAATCTTTATGCAGACATTTAATAACCTTAATAAATCATATTTTAGAGCTGATGCAGCGTTAAATCTTCTAAATATAAATATTTGTCATCTAATTATCGGTAATATATCGAAAATCAAATCCTCTCTGAGAGCATGGGTCTGGTATAATTATATAAGTTAGTTAATGTAGGTCAAAAACAGTGATTACGATTTTTTGGCCAAGGTTATTATCATTGGAGATAGTGGAGTTGGCAAGACCAATATCCTCACTAAATATTGTTCGGGAACTTTTAAAGATAGTTACGTGGCCACTATCGGGGTGGACTTTAAACTCAAAACAGTGTTCGTTGATGGTAGTAAGATTAAACTACAAATATGGGATACTGCTGGTCAATAACGATTTCGAAACATTACTCAAACATATTTTAAAGGTGCCAGCGGAATCATTTTAGCTTACAGTATTAATAGTCGACAGTCTTTCAAGAGTATCAGTGGCTGGCTAAAGCAAATCGAGAGTAATTCCGAATAAAATGTAAGCAAAATACTGGTGGGTACTAAAAGTGATCTATAAAAAGAGAGAGAGGTGCAGTAGGAAGAAGGAAGGGAGCTTGGTCAAAAACACGGTATGCTCTTTCTATAAGCAAGTGCAAAAAATGGAAACAATATCGAAGAAATATTTACAAGTTTGGGATTGGAGATGAAAAAGCATAAAGCAGTATCACTCAAAGATTAAACTGCCAGCATGAATCTCAGTAAGAAATAAATTAATAAGAAAACCTGTGCCTGTTGAGTAATCCAGTTCAATTGGTTACTAACTTTATGATATATATGAGTTTTATTCAATAGAAGCAGAGCAATTCATTCAATTGAAAGTATTCGCAATTAGTCTGGCTTGTATTTTAGTAAAGATAATTAAAACAATATTAACAAGCTATCAAATCCCCTCAGTTCGAGAGGAACGATCATTGTAGATAGATGCTGAATCACAAGGCCAACGTCCCTCCACCGGTTCCATATAATTTTCGTTCATTCTGCCTTGATGAGCTTTACTCTTCTTTTTAAGAAGTACTGCTTCTTTTTTCTTGAGTTCATATTTGTTGGTGTCATCATAGAGGATGCTGTTTAGATCTGTGCTGTTGAAGTAATCCTCACGTGTGTAGGAATTAACAGTTGGCGGAACATAAGAATTTCTTTTGCTATGAGTCGGCAAGTAATGCTTTTACTTGGATGAATGACGCACTGAACGCACTTTGGACGCGAATTACTACAGCATCGATGAATACTTTTCTTTCTACATCTTTTCCTGCTATAATTAGGACGACAGTTCATGAATTTATGAATACATTGATTTGATTAACAATTTCATTTCTCTTATCTTGTAATCGCGAGCTTAAAGTTCAGACTAAAGTCGATCGTTCTTCATCAACGACTCTTCTAGTTTAGTGAGCAATTTTTAATACTTGGAGGTGGGAATTGAAATTGTTGGCTCATATCTAAGTTTTTAAGTTATTTAGATAGTCTTGCGGAATTAACGGTCATTTCTTGATTATTTGCGAGTTAATGCTTCAGACTTATCTTGGGTGTTGAGAGAGCTAAGATACTCATCAATGCAAGTTAAGAAATAACTGTTGGTTGAACTTTTTTAACTGCATTAGGATCCTTCATGAACCCGTCTATGCTGTTGCTTCTTTGATCTTTATTGATTAAAAACTTCTCCTGGTTTCACTGTAAGATTAAAATTATTGGAATGATTTGACTATCCTCTCGACCTGTTTCTGGTCTAATGATCATCTTTTTTACAGCTGGATTGATTGATGACTTTGGTTGTATTTTTTGTCTTACTAACATTCTTCCTCTCCATTTTTTGATCGTTTTTCTGTAGTAATTTTTCTATGTACTGGCTATCCTAAATTTAAAGTTAATTCATCAATTCCTCATACAAACTTTCCCGAAGTTAGTTTTCTTTGGGTAGGTCATTTTCCATTTAAATAATGGGTGCTGATATTTTTGGTTTTGTTTTAGATTTATTGCTGGCGTAGGCGCATGATCCTTTGTTTTTAGAAAATTGCATTTTTAATTTAATTTCTATTTTTGGAATGGGAAACCAATTCAACTTTATTACTATTATCAAGAGACAAATAAATTATGAGTGGCAGGTTAGATTATAAAGTCGTAAAATAAACTCATTTATGTCTACATCCGATATCTTAATGTATAAGACCAAAGGTGGGACCCATACTGCAGCCATTATTATTATATTAAAAAATATTAAATCATGAGTTTTATTCGAGGGAGTAGTTAACTTCTTCATCTTACTCCTTAATTTATTATATCTACCGCACGAATGATGAAGTTTTGAATTTCTACTGCGATATTTAGTTGGTCTGTGTGGGTGTATTTACGGAGTGAGGCGGTGAAATAGATTCAAATTCACTCGTCATGTCACTTTACTTTATCTTTTTGTCTGATTGAAGCAGTATTATAAATTATTAGGTTATATCTCGAATGTTTACCTTTTACTTTGCAGCTTTCTGCTGGGAAATGGGTAAACTTAGGCCATTTTTAGATTATTCGGCTCTGTTAGAAGAATTTATTTGAGAGTGGTTGCTCGGCAACTTATCGCCAGATCTATGGGGAGTGATGTGATTCGGCGATACTTCAATAATCTTTTGAACTATTTCTCCTTTACTTTAGGTGTTAATATATATTTTTTCTTGATATTTTGCTCTTGGTCCTAACTGTAATTTTTGGTCAATCATAGTTTGTCCATGGGGAATGATTGTATATTCATGTGATTGCATGATAGGCTTTGATTTATTGTTGTTTGCTATAAAATTGAAGTTGGAATTAGGAAGATTCATTGTTTTTATGAGAGGGTTATGAAAAATAACAGGCTGTTCAGGCAAGACTGGATAAGCCTATTTTTTTAGAGCAGCTATCTTCGATTTCGATAGTTTAGAAGTAAGTTACGAATATTGAAATGTAAATTTAATCGGATGTTTAGGAGGTGAACTCATAACCAAACCATTGGACCCTTACACATTCTTTTTGCAGGAATATGTTATAGAAGTCGGCTAAATATTATTATGCTTCGGATATTATTGACTGAAGTATCTTCTATCAGATCCTTTCCCTTCATTGCTGGATATTTTCTGAGGTTAATTACTTTTCTATTGATAAAAATCTGCTGATGGCCTTAGATCCATTGACAGCTTCTCACTAAATCTTTTTGTTTCTGCATTCTATCTATATACTTTAGTGTTGATCCTCTTTTAAAGAGTCTGCTTTCCCTTGTGAAAATTAATAGTGTATGGAGATAGCATCTGCTGGATGGAATCAAAGGTAAAGTTCATGTAATTATACTTAGAGTTTAAAATTTATTAAAAATTTCCTTCCATTCTTTCCTCGATCAAGTTGATAATTTACTCTATGATAAGCCCTTGAGCTATTCTTCTGTAGTTCTAATTGTTGAGAGCCCAGTTCTCGTTAATCCAAACTTTAATTTGGGCTTTTTCGCTGATGCCAATGGTAAAAACAGTTGGGTAATTGACACAATATTGTTCGCCTAATAGTTGGTAGGCATGCAAAGTATTAATTAATACGTATATACCCTCATCTAAGCTGAAACTTTCGTAGTATTACAATTATTGGCTTTTATTATTATTAGTTTTTATGCTTTTAGTTAACTTAAAGTTGGCCAGACGATAAGCAATGTGCTAGGTGTAGACTGACAACTTGTATCTTTGATTGGCGCATTCGCATTACTATTTTTATAGCTAGAAATAGATGATTTGCACGAAATATGGATAGGTTGCTTTCCGATATTCGTAGATCATATTCTCACGCTTCCAATCCTACTCATTTAGCTTGAGCAGGAGTTAATAGCAATCGATAATAGGGTATTTATAGGTCCACTCTGTGATTAAGGGCGGCATTGATGATTGATGATGTATCTTGAGATAAGTAGGGTGGCCAGGAATTTATCTACTTTGGAAGTAGGGCTCGTACGTGTGTTGTAAATGTTCGAGTAGTTAATGCTGAACAGCTTTCGTATGTATTTCGCCCATCCCTTAATTTTAAGTAACTAATTTTATCGATAAATTAATGAATAAAGTTAAATGTTGTCTAACTGCATTGGTACTGATTTATCACATCAAATATTATAACTAAAATAATTATAATTGATGAAGGAAATTAGATAGGTATGAGTTTATAATAGAGGTTGAATTATTGAATAATTGATAATAGAGTTAATTCTAATTAATAAATAATTAATATTTTTAAGGATGGCATTTAATGTTGCTAAGGTAACCAATGAAATTGAAAAGTAGCATTATTTTTAAGCTAATGACGGTTCTATCAATTGTATTCCCCTTCCGTATCAAAAATCTATACTTTTGGCAAATACTGAATTCGCTTCCTTGTTCAAATCAAAATTGCCAATCTTGGATATAGAAGGCTTCTCTTATCATTACGATAACAATGATATATTCAATCGTCCTATTTGCATCTTCTCCAGCCCAAATAGTACATATGATTTCTCGCTGAAAATAAAATAAAAAGTAAATATTATATCAGATCAAACAGTCTTCAGGGCTTTATTGACATTCGGCTGAAGAGTTTCGTGGGTGTCCTGGTACTGAGTTGATTCTTTGGTCTATTACAGTTCGCTTGCTATTTTTTGTTTGATAATAAATTTTGATGGTTGATGATATGCAAACTAGGCTTCGATCTCCTTTGTTTCCAGGAACGACTATTAACTACCCTATCGATGATTTCAATATCACGCTGATTCTCTGCAACCTCCGCTCTAAGCATGTGCACATCCTCAGCTAGGCGAGTATTATTTTTATTGCTACTTTCGATCGAAGTCACCATATGAGCTATACATTTCTTAAATTTCTCTTACAGCTACAACTGGCTTTTCTACCGCTACGCAATTTATTTTTGTAGCTAATAAATACGACGATATTTGTCATTCTTCTACCATTGCCCCTCACAATTATTGAATTTATTGCTGCCGCCTGCCAATGAATGCTCCTTAGGACTTAATGGCGACTGAGTTGAGGAGGTCGTTTTGAATTAGGTCGATAGCTGGAAGGTGGAATTGCCAAAGAGCATATGAAATGAGTATTTAATTTATTTAATTTGTCCAGTAACAGCGTTTCTTACAATATTATCCAATTCTATTAGATTCTATACTAAGATTTAGTTCATATATACACAACACTATCAGATATGCAATCAACTGCTCATCAACCGTGTTAAAGCACTGATATGAGTGGGCGAGAGGCTGCTCCAGAGAAAATTGCCGCATTATATGAATATTGCCCAGCCTTTTATCCGAAACAGAGACTATCTTGTTAGACGAATCACTTAAGCTTATTATTTCTAACTGCGGCGAGAAATAAATTTTGCATATATTTCACAGATTGATTTAAGATCGTTGCCATTCTTGACCAATAGGGTGGGAGCGGAGTCTAATATTTCAATGAGAAATAGTTGTTGGCGATTTCCCTCTATCTTATCGTTGTTTAAAGGCAAAAAAGATGCCCATTTTCTGTATATATTTTCATCAAGAATATGTGAGAAGGCTGGTCCGCATCTCTTTAGAAGTTTTCCTAGTGCAGAAATAATGTTATCTTCGCAATGCTTGACCTCTTTCTTTAGGTGTTCACTATTAGAGTAAGGAGTTGTCAGCGCACTCCATAGTTGATGCATCCAACCAACAACGTCTTCATCTCGGATAGACTCAAGTGGTGTTTTGGTGAAAATTTATCCCATTCCATAAGCACCTTAATTTCGGATGCGTGGACTTGGATCTGAGCTGCACTGGACCAACATGATCATGAGAGTGTTCCAGTAAGTAGCTAATTCACAAGAATTGCAGGCCTCGATGAGAGTAATAATAATGCTCAGACCATAGTGTTTCCAATCAACCATCTTGTTATTGATAAAGAAATCTATTTGTGTGATTAAATGAGTCATAAGCCATTATTTAACTTGTTGATTATTAGTCTTTAGTAATTATGAGAAAATGATGGGGATAGCCTATAGACCATTCACTAGACAGTCAACGTCAGTTTCTATAATCTTGGTTGGAGTATCTTCTTCGCCCAGCTACTCATCATATACTTCATTTTATATTTGTGCCTTTTTAAGCATTAAAGTTGTATAGCACTTCTCTATTTATCTTTGATACCCTGCGAGTTTTTCCACAAACTGTGTGATTTCTGTAAAAGACATGACTTTGTGAAGCTCAACTATAAGTTGTTTCACACCCGATAACAACCATTCAATGGTTTAAAAGGAATCCAAATTATTGATAAAAACATTGTCAACACAAGAGAGTAAATATTGAAAGGTTTGTGTCGATGTTAATAACCAGGTATTGTACTATTATAGTGCGTAAGATTGTATGCTATCTATGAAGGTAGTCATTAAATTCACTGCCTATTAGCGAATATCATTTGACAGCTATTTATTGTTCAGCACATTTTTAGCGAGCAGAAGAGTTGGTTCCCGGAAGACTTGCACTCTTAATTTGAATATCTTAGCAGTTTTTAATAGGCAGGTAACAGCCAGTAGACTATCTTAATCCCCTTCCTCCTTGAAAATCAATTATATTTTATCGAGAATATATTTATAGACGAGTTAAACATTTGCAACATTCACAAATAACTACTATTAGCAGCTACGGATCCATATAGTCATGAAGTAGTGCATGCTGATCTTGTCACGGTTTAGAATTAGGGCCTGAGCAAATAAGGGAATGCACTGATGAATGTAGTCCTTACTTTGACAGGTGAGCAGGAAACTCATTGTCTCAAAGCATTGGTTTAGTAACTGGCGGTGGAAAGGTTATGCTGTATAAGTCGATAAAAGTGAATTTACTGATTAGAATACTTGAGGCAAATTTGGGCCAAATGCATTTTTGACGCTGCTAATCGCAGCCAGCACGGAGAGGCAGCTTTGTTTGAGCCAATTACTGCTTGTTGTCAAATACCCCAAAATAGGAGGCAAGATCTAGCCAATATGATTTTATATTTTCCCAGTTTCTTCATAGCCCTAGAAAAGGTTAGTAATGCAAGCTAAATCATGCGATACTACTCTTGGAATAGGATCATGAAGCACTTGTATTAATTTGGGAACGAGAGTATCGAAATATTTTTCTTGAAATTGAGGTTTGTTATCATTGCTAAACTGCCCCAACAGTTGCAAAGCAGCATATTTTACTTTGGCGTGTGAATGTTCCAACATCTTTATTGCCCACTCAGTGTAAATACTAAGTTGGTCGACTTCAAGAACCTATCCTAGCTGAGAGGCGGTCATGAGCGCAGCATATTGAATCCGCCAGTCATCACCTCTTTCTATGTATTCCCTAAATATTTTCTAAAATTGTGTTAATTATGCTTTCTACCCCAAGAGCTATGCCAAGGCATCAAAACTGCTCATTACTTGACCGGCAACCTGCATTTCTGCATCAGCAGCATAAAGGTCGTCTTAAGTCATCCCATCTGGTGGATTCATCCACTCCTCTGTCAGACTGTTCTCAACATGAGATAAAATTTCGATGGCTCCTCGTAATAGCCTTTGACATCGAATCTTTCGAGTTGTGACCAGTTTTGGATATTTACTGACTACTCCCACTATGAAATCATATAGGTGTGCTATGTCCAAAAGTTTAGATTGATCGAGGTGTTCTAGCAGATACATTTGTAACTAAAGAAGTTGGTCTACCTTTTTGGCAACTGTTTTTGGATGTGTGTCTAATAATTAATCTAAAATCTGCACTGCGATAGTTATATCGGAGATAGTGCTAGTATCATAAGTGTTGTCTACTGATTGAATTAAGGTAATGAATCTTTCCAGTGCCTGCATTAACATTATGATTGATTATTATGTAGTTTAAGTTTAAGAAAGAGCTTCTAATGGAAGCTAACCTACTATTTAGTGATTTCACTCAAACCAATAGAAATATTAAATATCAAAGCCTTCTCTAAGAAGTATATAAATTATTATAATGACTGCACAGCTGACAATGCTTGGGACTATCTTCTCTAACCTATTTTATTGTTATTATTAAGTCTTATTGATAGATATCCCTTGATATACTTTCAATCAAATCATTGCTATTGATAATATTGATCATAACCGCTTGATAAGTGTTTATATAATATTAGCTTGTTGAAATGGGAAAAAAGGGTTTTAATCGCAAGAAAGCTGTGAGATTTGTCTTAGTACCCGGGCCCTAGAAGGATGGTAAGCCAACAGTGTTATTCAAACCAGTTGAGACCCGAAAGACTCAAGTTTCCAAGAAATAGAGGAAGGAGGTCATCTCTAAATTGGGGGATTACGAATAAATAACCATTAACGGCAAGCCGGTCGACGAGCATGATATCCCAGCATTTGTACTGGAACAAATTAAGGGAAGAGGCAATCTTGTTTATAACCAAATGCACCACGAAGAATAAGAGGAAGAGGTTGGTGATATGTACTAAATACAAGATGCTAAGGAGGAGGACGAGCCAGGATACTAAGATGAATAGCATAATTATCAAGAGGAAGAAAAAATATACGAATAGGAAGAAGACGAAGATTGGGAAGATTAAGAAGAAGACGGAGAAGAAGAGGACGCAGATTATTAATAGGAAATTATTGAATAGATTGAATAAAAATACATAGCCAAAGAGGAGGACTTTCCTCAGTTGGCAGCTGTATAAAAAGTTGAAATTGAAGGCAAAGAATACTCCCTCACCAAGGCTCAAATTCAAATGTTAGATACTATTATTCCTTAAAATTACGAGCAAATGGATTTTGGTGGATTGCGCTTCAAAAAATATAATTAAGATGGTCTCTTGCTAAGTGAAAAGGAGAAGTATGAGCGTTATCTACTGGGAGATAATTAAAAAGTAGTAGTAGTTGACACCTATGAATATGTACCCGCTCATGCCGTTAATACGGTGGATAACGACTTAAAACCTTCGCAGATCACAAAGGACTTAAATATAAAGGCATTAGAAGATGCACTTAACTATGAAGGCGAAGAGGAGGTTTATGAGTAGTTGGAGGATGACTTTTTTGCAAAAATGATCAAGGGTTAACTTGAAGTGAAGAAATAAAAAAAAGTTCAGGAGAAACCTGCTAAAACTTAAGTGCCGAAATCTGTTCAGCCAAAGTCATAAGTAGTTGCAATTAATAGTAAAATAGTGTAAAAAGAGTTGGATGAGCAACTCTAATCCGCTATCTTCAATTACGACCACAACCTTTAATAACATAAAGAAAAGGACAAATTTAAGGAAGAAGACAGTGAAGAGTCCGAAGAAGAGAAAGAGAGCAACACCAATTTATCCATGAACTTTACTGATATATAAAAAAGATAAGGATATCTTGGAAAAGACGGGGAATTGGATTGGCGTATGTTGACGAAGAAGGAGAAAAAGGAGTACATGAAGACTAAAGTTATCCGTGAATACTATGATGAGTTACGTTAAAGGGAGATTGAAGAAAAAATGAAGGGAATTTCCAATGTTCGCCCCGAGGAACTCCATTTAAAACAACTCGTAAAGCACATCACATACGACGAAGATCACGTGATGCAGAAAGCGTTGGCTGAAGATCTAAAAAAATAGGTGCATCTAAGCGACTAAGATGAGGGACAGTTCGAATCAGTCAGCGATGATGACGATGATATCGTGTCATTCCACCAGAAAACCTCCATCATTGCAAGCAATCTTTCAGTAATTGAGGAGCCAAAGAAGAAGAAAACCGCAACCAAAAAGAAGGAAGAGGAGGAATAGCCAGTCGAGCACGACATGACAAAAATTAAAATAATTCCTGAGTAGCGAGACAGAAACTAAACGAAATAATAGAGGCAGTAGAGAAAAAAAAAGCTAAAAGAGTTGAAAAAATAGAGACGTTAGCAACGTGGATAATTTGTGTAGAAGTTTAATAAGCAAAAGAAAGAGACGATGAAGCGATAAAATGCTAATAACCCACTTAGCAAAGTGTCACTGGTTAAAATTTATTGATTGCCAATTCAAAATTGATGACTGCTTATATAATTTTTATTTACTAGAATCCTAATACTTTGGTATATTACTAGAGTAATATCTATTCCAAGTCCTGTTCCTAAAAGGGAATCAATGCCGAAAGTAACTTCAACCAAATCGACGAATGATATCTACAATTATTATTATAATATACAATTATTTTTGTGGAAAAAGAATCAGTCTTAACTATGAATTGAATACGTCTTTATCATTCTGTCAAAACTGTTAATTGTCTCTCTTTTTCACAAATGTCAGGCAAAAGAATCTTTCCCCATTTTTATAGTGATGATAATATATATTCTATGATATTTGACTCAATTGATCCTGATAAAGGCGATGATGAAGTCCGACCAGTTTAGAATTTTAGTCAAATGCAATAATTGTAATATTGATAGCGATGAAATATCATTTGGCCAATTAATTATGAATCAATCATTCCACTGCTGCCACATTTCTGCCAAGCGTGAGTTAACTCCTTCCTCAGATTATTTAAAGTCCAAATTTGATATTTTGTTTTCAAAGTCCTCAACATCTATCTTCTTAAAATTATTCCTGTAATAATACAGAGCCTCAATAACTGATAAGAGATCTTTTTTAGTAACCGTTTATTTGAGTGTTTCAAGACCTCCAGCGAGTTAGAACTCGTATGAACGTGCTGTTTCCTGAACAAATTCCTACCAATGTAGGTTTTTAACTTTATCGATATCAGACTATTGTTTAATATCATTGTTGCATTGATTAATCCCTTACCAATAAGATTGAGCTTGAATCTTGATGACTTCAACATCAGATTTTATCCTGTCATAGATTTATTTATAGATGGAACTTTCTGTGAATTGCTTGAAGTAGGGATCCAGATTCAAAAAGTTTTGACATTTCTCAATGAAGCGGGCAAGTTGAATCATGTCATGGTAAGCCTTCTTCGCTAGAATGAAAATGGTGATGCGATGGTTGGCGACGATCATTATTAGATTGTTGATAAGAGGAGTCACATATTTAAAGATAAACATGATGTTGTTACGGTACTTTAGATACTTTTCCTAATATTTTTTGAATGCTAAATCTTCTAATTTTTTCTGGTCATTTCTCTACAGCTTTTTCTTGATTTAAGTGGAATCTATTTTCTCAACCTTTAGAATATCCATTGCACTGATATTTTACTCTTTCTTTTTCTCCTTCTTGCGGTTCATATTAATATAGTCTTCATCCACCTGAACCCCTTTTGAGTAGAAATTCTTCATGTCATTAACCTGAAGAACTGAAAGTCCGTATATCATTTCATTTTCATTTTTGATGAGGCGGTGCTCATATATTTCTCTCCAACTGATCCGCATCTTAGGATCGATAGTCAGGCACCGCTAGATGAAATCGCGTGCTTTGTCCGATATTTTGACTCCAGAATAATCTACCTTAGTGTTTTTAATTAGTTTGATCATTTGAAATTGACTTATATCCTTCTTGTCAAAATAGGGATACTTCCCATACATCATTTGATAGAACACAACTCCAAGGGACCAAATATCAGCCTAAATTCCATATGGCTTCTCTTCGAGGACTTCAGGCGCCATATTTGGACTTGTACCACATACGGTTATTGCTAAACTCCCCACTCCCAACTGTTTGGCAAAACCCAAATCAGCTATTTTGCAGACCCCTTGATGTAGAAGTAAATTAGCCAGCTTGAAATCTCTATGCATAGCTTTAACCTCATGCATACCTCTAAAGCCATTCAGGATCTGTTTTAGATACTCAGTTGCCTTTTATTCATTGAAAACCTTTGCTTTTATTAGTTAGTGTTACAGATCACCTCCATTGCAGTATTCCATAACAATGAATATACTTTTTTCTGACATGAACCTGTCAATAAAGCGGACAACATTTTAGTTTTTTCTTTCAGAGATTGCTCTCATAACTCTTATCTCTGTGCCGACAAGCTCCTCTAACTTCGGTAGAGATTGTAATAATTTTCGAGGAATAGTCTTGATGGCTACTGTACTTCCATCACGCTCATTAATGCCTTCATATACCACAGCGGATGCTCCTGAGCCTAATTTCTTGAGAAAGGAATAGTTATTGGACTTGAGACCTTCCATCTTTTAATTAAGCATCATCTGTACTAGTTCCAAACAATAATTATTATACTCTATCGTCACAATTATAAGTAAATAAGCTTATAGCAAATAATTTATTTTCCACTAATCTAAATATTGTTTCTGGCGAAGAAGTCTTTCAATTTTAAAAATCCTATCCCTTTCCTTTGATATTCCTAATATAAGATAACATCAACATCAACTCCACTCCATTTTTTTCTTAATGAATGACAATAATTTGGTGAATGCAATAATTGTGATATAAATAATGATGCAATATCATTTAAACAGTTATAAATAATGAGTCAATCAATTTTACTCTAACATTTTTGCCATACGTTAATTAATGCCTTTCTCAGCTTATTTGTAGTCCAACTTTGTTATTTTGCTGTCAAATTTATCAACATTTATGTTGTCAAAATTGTCCCTGTAGTAATTAAGAGCCTCAATGACTAATAAGAGATCTTTTTTCACAGTCACCTCGTAAATCATTTCAAGCTGTCCACCGATTTGAAATTCATATGAACGTATTATTTCCTTAACCAACTCTTTCCAATTTTAATTTTTGACTTTTTCTATATCAAACTATTGCTTAATCTCATTGCTGCAATTAATAATCCCTTCCAGGTACGAATACACTTGAATCTTGATTATTTCAGCATCAGCCTTTATTTTATCAGATATTTCTTTATAGACTGGACTTTCCGTGAATTACTTGAAGTAGGGATTAAAGTTCATGAAATTTTTACGTTGTTCGATGAAGCGACTGAGTCGAGCAATTTCCACATAAGCTTTCTTCGACAAAATAAAAAGGGTGACGTCATGATTCGCGCCGATCATCATTAAACTATTGATATGGGGAGTCACATATTGGTAGATAAAAAGGATGTTAGTGAGTTACCTCATATATCTTTCCTAATAATCCCTGAGTGCCAAATCTTTTGGGCTTTACTTTTCATTTTTCTCAACTTTTTGAATCTCCATATCACTAATGTTTTACCCTTACTTATGAATTGGTATATAAGTATTACCTGTATTTACCTTAACTCTATTCTTATAGAAGTCTTTCATGGCGTCAGTATTTTTATTCTTAAAGAGGGGATGCTCATATATTTAACTCCAGCTAATACGCATCTTAGGATTGATAGTTAGGCAACGTCGGATGAAATCACGTGCATTATCAGATATTTTAACTGCAGAGTAATTAACATTAGTGTTCTTTATTAAATTGACCATTTGCAGATCGCTTTTAGCATTTATGTCGTAATAGGGATACTTGCCAAACAGCATCTGGTAGTACACCACTCCAAGCGACCAAATATCAGCCTAAATTCCATATGGCTTCTCTTCAAGGACTTCAGGTGCCATAGTTAAACTAGTACCACAAAAGGTGAAAGTCAAGCTCCCTTTTGCCAATTGTTTAGCTAAACCCAAATCAGCTATTTTGCAGACACCTTGATGTAGAAGCAAATTAGCCAGCTTGAAATCTCGATGCATAGCGCTGACCTAATGCAATCCTCTAAATCCGTTCAGGATCTGTTTTAGATACTCAGTTGCCTTTTCTTCAGTGAAAACCTTCTTTGACCTTAATTAATTTTAAATATCGCCTCCGTTACAGTATTCCATGACAATGAACACACTTTTTTATGTCATGAATCTATCAATAAAGCGGACAACGTTTTAGTTTTTTCTTTCAGAGATTGCTCTAAGGACGCGGATCTCTGTACCCACAAGTTCTTCTACCTTCGGTTGAGATTGTAATAGTTTTCTAGGGATAGCCTTAATGGCCACTGTGCGACCATCGCGTTCATTAATGGCCTCATAAACCACAGCAAAGGATCCTGATCCCAATCTTTTGCCAAATGAATATTTGTTGCTTTTGAGGCCTTCCATTTTTTAGTTCAAAATCATCTGTACTTATTTCTTTAAACAATAATTATTATTATTTTCTTGCTGTAATTATAAGTAGATAAGGGCCAACAAATAATTTCTTTTCTTTAATTATTGTTTTCTGACGATGAAGCAGACAACATTTTGTGATCCGAAACCTCAATGAAACATCATTCTTTTGATATTTCATTAAACTGTTTGATTAATGTTATTATGGAATCGGATGAGGTGACTCCTTTGCAGATGTAATTCGACATCCGTGCGCTGTAGTATTACTCCTACCTCCACAGCATCATCGAGGCAAATGAGATTTCGTATTGGATCGGAAATCCCTCAGTCGAAATTGTCAACGGTTCCATTCATCTCCAGCCTCTTATTCTTCCACAGGAACATGCATAAACATATCAAGATTATCTCACTGTCATTAGAAATAGCAACGCTGCCGAAATTAGCCCACAACATTCTCCCACTAAATTCAGCTAAGAGGAAGATAGCAGTAAATAAGCCAGGAGCGGACAGCGTAGCCGATGTCTCATCCTCTGTGGCATTCCAAATAGCAAATCCCCCGTCTAAATTATTGAAAATAGTCAGCTTGGATAGTATCGATCTGCCATTATCTAAATTCGCGTGATAAAAACTACCCATTTGAAGTATTACGGCATGTTGCTGCTCTTCAAAAACCGTACTCCTACAATAATTAAGGAAAAGCCTCCAGTATCTTTTTTAACGATCTTTTTGGGAGAGAGTATAACTAGATCGAGATGGAAAGGATGGTTTTTAGAGAAATGGCAGATATTACTTTGAGCTTCAGCGAACTCATCAAATAAGGGGAGAGCAACGAACTTAAAATATTAAGAAAACTCAATGGAGAGGGCGAAGTTTAGAGGCTGTCGCCTGAACGTGTGTTTATGAGCGCTCATTTTTATCGTTCGAAACCTCAACAAATGAAGGAGTAGCTTGCTGTTGACAGGCTTGTTTGCACAATCTGTCTGTAATAAATTTCAGGATAAATTATATCTATCCTTTGTGGACACTACTTTCACTGTCAGTGCCTGTAGCGTTGGTAATTCAATACATGTCCTTTGTGCAGATATCATCAGCAACCACCTGTTATATCTTTCTGTGAACAATGCAACCAGTGTGATGGATTGTGGGTGTGTCTCGTCTGTGGGCGGAGGTTGTGCTGTGGAGTATAAAATGATATTCTAGCCGAGGACTCACATATATATCAGCATTACCGCGAGACCAACCACAGTCTTTCAATGTAACTGTAGACGAAATTTCTATTTGATGCTCGAGTACCTGCCTTTCTACATCAAATGTTTTATCAAGACCTGATTCATAAGGGAGTGGGAGCACAGACGATCGAAGAGCCGCAGGGGGAAAAGTAAGATATCAAGAAGAATAAATTATCAGATAAAATATCGCTGTATGAGAATCAGGTCGCGGAGGAAATGCACAAGCAGAGAAGTTATTTTGAGGAGACAATCAGCATGCAAACTAAACTTCATCGAGAAGAGATTCATAAGAAGAAGGAAAAGGTTAAAGCTATGCAAAAGGAGAGCGAGAGTCTTTCCAAAGAAATTGAAGAATTGTCCAAGAATGGAGTAGGTTTGACGACATAATTAGAAACAGCTGAGAAATAAGACAAAATTGTGACGAACCTGGTGAAGATTTATGCAGAAAAAGCGCAAAAAAGTCATTAAAAAATTGAGAGGGAGAACGAGTTGACGCGTAAACGCATTGCTGAACTCTAACAGCTCATTCAATAAAAAAAAGGAGACTTGTTGAATTACAAAAACAATCTCTTCCTGCAGGACAAGATTAAGGGTAAGTTAAAGGGCGAGATTGTGGAAGGTGAGATTTTCTTTACAGGGGATAAACCAAAGAAGAATAAAAAAAAATGATACATTCAAATTTTGATGAGGGTGAGAATTAGCTAATAATTATCATTTGACTGCAGAAGGTTCATATAAATGCTTTAAATCTGTTTTTTAAGGCGAAGGGACTGCTTTGAATATTGTTTCCGTCAGTCAACTCAGTCAACTTGGATAGCGAGTTTTTTATGATGTCGGCAGGCAAATTGTAATTGTTTTCGATATGATTTAGCTGAATACTTGATAGAATACTGCTGTTTCAATTTATGATTGCGAATATGAACGAGAGTATATGGTGGTGAGTTTAATATCTGACGTTGAAGTACCCCTTAGTTTTAGTTTTAAAAAGAAAAGGATATATGATGGAGCCAACTCTTTTATATGAAGCTTTTGTGCGAATAGAGTTTAGAGTAGAATAATCACATTCTCGATGTCTCCCATCTTTATTGACTTTGATAGTAAAATATTTTTTGAAATTATGATAGATTGTGGCAAAATGGTTATAATCTGATCTTAGCTTTGGACAATTACAGTTTTATATTGACGACCTGTTGTCACCTTTGTAAATTATTATAATTATTTGCTTTTTTTGTTGAGAGTTGAACTGGAAGAGGCTTCAGTAAATTGTCCATTAAGTTGGCTTTGCACTATTTGTCTCAGCAAAGAATCAATGCTCCTTTCATACTTGTCTGATACTAACACCAATTTTTTCTTTTTACTGAAGGGATCTTAGTACGTTCCGATCAGCATAAATGCGCAGATGACAAACATTAGTGAGGTTGCAATCAGCATCAAATAGGTGAATTGATTTTTGTAAAGTTTAATATAGGCGATCTGCATTAAACTATTGGTACAATAGGATTAAAATTGCCCTTGGTGGTGTCTATACGATCGTTAATCATTTTAATTTCAGCATTCTCCATGCTTCTCCTCCTAAATTATATTTATTTTTGTTTTTACAACCGATCTTAGCTGTACTTTTATTTGCCATGATTGGAGTCAATTTTTTCGGTAGAAAACCTTGATATCTCGCTATGAATCATGATGCGCAGATTCCATCTATAATATTTTGAGAATGAAATGAAACGATGATTGAACATGAGCTGTGATTGTTGATGATGATTATAATTAACTAGTCCCTAATCATTTCTTATAACCCTTATTAATTTTAATTGATTTGCAAGATCATTCATTTAATTAAATACAAATCTTGCTTTTCATAAGTTTTATACTGTTTGCTTTTAAGAATGACAACAACCAATTAAGTGAGAGTATTAGAGACTACCAGCGGACAGATTCCAGCAGATAGTCTCGCGTAAAGTTTTAAAGTTTGCCTTACTCATTAAATTCTGAGTCCTGCTCTGTCTAACCTTCCATCTGATCGACCGCTTACCCTTTAAAACTATCATCATCATACGAGGAATTTACTTTCTCTGGAAAACGCTTCCCTTGTTTCTGGGCTTGTCTAACACTAATTGCAACGACTCGTGCAATTAGCAAAGCTGGGGCATAAATAAATTCTGATCCTGGATGGATCCAGCTATGGCGCGTATTTGTTAACTGAGTTAGCAAGGTTTCTGAGCTGTTCGAAAAATACACTGTCGTGAAGGGCTATAATTATCAGCTGGAGGGAAATAGCGAGGAAAACAAGAAAATGGGCCTATTAAATAAAGAGCATGTTCTCAAGCAAATCGACTATGAGTTTAAGTTCGGCAATGGTAAATTCAAACCTTGTTTTATTGGTGAGATCGCATTCAATGATTGTCATCAATAAAGTTATTACTACTCAACTTTTTTAGCATATCTCAAATTTTCAAGTGATTCTGACTGCCCTATCTTTATTAATTCTGCAAAGGCTGGAGAGTGTCCTCTTATTCAATAAGCTTCAATGTTATAGATATAAAAGTGGGATCACGTATATTCTACTATCTATTAAAAGATAAAATTCATCGAAACCATTCTAAAATTAGCAAAGGATTACAATACAAAAAAAATAGTGTTCTATAATTTTCCCCTACTAATAACCACCGTTCTTAACAACTAAAACTTTAGTCAGACAGTGACCAATTACACTCACAATTATCTTGTTAAACTATTGGACAATTTTTAATTTACACTAGGTTTCGATCTTGCGAGATATTCTTCTGTTGAAAGTTGGAATTATGTCTCTTTACTTATTCGAAAGTACCCGAATCGTATCATCCTCTCCGCTGGCAACAGGTATAAAACTGACCTTAGTGCATTCGGGGGAGAAGGATTTCTTTTCTACTCACAAAATTATTCTCAATTGTCATCTCTAAGTCACATTTCTAAACTTGTGGGCAATCACTTACTCATGGATCAAGTCATACGTCTGAATAAAATCCATTTATTAGGATGGCAAATTAGAGTGGATGAAGTAAAGCTAATAATGTTGTGGATATGTTCAACCTGTGGAAACAATCAGCCATAGACTGTATAAAGCTTCCGCAAATTTGGCAAGCAGTTTTGTTCAATAAAATGTCTGAAGTCTTACAAATTTTGACACATGATATGTCTATACAGCCAAATATCATCTAATTTAATATTATTGTTTCAATTTATAATGAGCCATTTACTTTAGTTAAAATCATCATTAGAAGGCCACTATCTCGTCTCCCTTTAAAAATTAGAATTGATTGCTCACGTCCAAGGTGATAGTACACTCATCGCCTTTCTTTACCTCTGTCATCTACTTCTTGAAATTTTTTATGCTCTTTGCCACCAGAGCATCACTGATGGGGGTACCGTTTCTAAAAATATACATTTTGCTGGATTTGTTTATCTTGCCAGTTAATACGCGCACACCTGGCACAATGATAGGCACTTCCGATGATTTTTTACTTTTAAGAGTGTAAATTTCAGCTATGACTCCTCGGCCCTTCTCAACACCCTTGATGCTGGACTTCTTCCTATTAAAGGCTGATTCCTCGAAATCTTTCAAAAAAGTATGAATTAGTTTATGGCATTTAAGAGGTACTTCCAACTAGTTTTGGACCTGCGCTGCCTCCGGATTGACCTCACTGCCAAAGGAGAAAATCTAAGCGCTGCAAGTAGACGCTTCCTCCATATCGCTGAGTGTAATTTCTCCGATGTCGGACTTGATAATATTGACATTGATTGAATTTTTCTCCTTTAGTCTTTAGATGATGGGCTCTAACTGTTCGTGAACGGTCTCCTCAATTCCCCGATCTGAGAATCTCATAATGACATTAAAGTTGTTCACATTTTATCCGATATTGACCAAAAATTGATAGACGTACTCCTTGTGATTCATTAACTCCTCTTCTTTTTATAAAATTAGTTCTTGCAGTCTCTCGTTGCTGTCTGTCAATGCTAGAGTGTTGAGTTACTCTATTTTCTCTATTAGTTGCGTTTCCTTTTCTTTGTACTTCTCTAACCAATCATTGGTGGTCGCAGTGCCATACATACTCTTTCTGGTGCGCCTGTTCAATTTGAGTTTGGCTGATTTCACTGTATTTTTGCTCTGTTCATCATGCACCTCATTTTCTGTTTTTTATTTACGCCTTGAAGTTACGTACTTGGCTCTGTTTTAGTCAGCTACCTCATAAATAAAATCACCAGCTGCGGGGATATTAGGAATGCCTATTATTTGGACGGCATCTCCAGGTTTAGCTTGAGTAAGAGTTCTTCCTAAATCGTCATGTATTAGCTTTACCTTTGTGAACTGGTCTCCAATAATTAACAAAGATCCTGTCTTCAGAATTCCTTGTTTGACAATCAAAGTCATTGCGTTAAAGCCTTGAGGATCTTGATAAGCCTATAAGACAACTCCTTCAGCCAAACCTTATTCAATCGCTTTGAGTTCTTTTGTTTCTTCCAGAATAAGCTCTGAAAGCAGGTCAACATTTTGTCCCGTCTTGGCACTGATGTGAACAACTGGAATATGTCCTCCTCTTGGCTAAATTTTAAGGCCAGCCTCAAATAGGGAGTTCTCAACGCTCTAAACATCTGCATGGGATAAATCGATTTTGGATATGGCAACAATTGTTGGAATCTGATCTTTGTTGATAAGATTGATCACTTCCAAAGTTTGATTTTTAACTCCTTCAGTCGAAGCAACTATGAGAACAATTAGGTCAGTGACCATGGCTCCTCTCCTACGCATGTTGCTGAAAGCCTAATGTCCAGGAGTATCAATGAAGCTTATCTTCTCGCCATGGCATTCAATATGAAAGGCTCCAATTTTTTGAGTAATTCCCCCGACTTCTCCTTCTGCTATTCTGGACTTTCTAAGGTAGTCGATAAGAGTGGTCTTTCCGTGATCGACATGTCCCATAATCGTAACTACAGGTGATTTCTTAACCATTTAGAGTTATCCAGATGATTACTTGCTCATCAGAGTGAGTCCATTTATTATCCCCAACATGCGCAACTCTTATTGATTCACAAAATTAGTCTTCGGATTAAGCAGCTGCTTGCGCAGGGATTATTATTTGATGTTCAACTGCTGGGCCACAACGGATAGAGCCAGCTCACCGGGCTTGGGCTTCAATTGTGCGACCTTTGGGACCACAGGCGGTACAAATTTGGGCTTTGGAGCTTGAATTGCAAAGTAAGCGCCTTGGGAGAGGGTCAACATTTTTGAAAACCTCCTCATCATCATCCGAACAATAAAACTATTATTATCCAATAAACATGAGCAAACAGATAAACATTCGTAGATGTGTTACCCAAAATACTGATAAAATTATAACTGTAAGCAACCTCTATGTCAAAAACGGTGCAATTTGTCCCAAATAAATATGATATAAGACGGGAGCATAACATCAATAATCATATTATAAATGTCCTGCCTCAATTGAATGACGTCGACGAGTATTCCAATAGTATTATTTTATTTATCAAATATTATATTATATCAGTTAAATGATAGCAACCAATTTGATACCATTCAATTGATAATAATAACTGCTTATTACAATCAATAATTTTGTCAATGGAAACAGGCGTATAAATTTTTATCAGAAAATATAATTTTTATCGTTAAATTATTTGTTGATATTAAAAATTATGACTATTATTAATAAATAATCCTACATGCGGAAGCTATTGACTGTTCTACTATGTCTAATAGTGTTAGGAGAATGTGCGAATAAATAAGAGTGGCGCAAGAGGTCTATCTATCAATTGCTGACCGATCGATTTGCCAGAAATGATGGACAACAGTATGGATGCGATAATCTTGGTAGAGCTATGTTAACTTAGGCAATTACTGTGGAGGTGGATATATCGGAATTATCAACAATTTGGATTATATTCAAGGGATGGGCTTCGATGCCATCTGGATATCACCCATTATTGACAATCGCGACGGAGGGTACCATGGTTACTGGGGTCGCGATATTTACAAGTTAAACGATCACTTTGGCTCTGAAAAGGATTTCATTGATTTAGTTAATGCTTGCCACCAAAGGAATATTTTAGTAATGGTGGATGTAGTGGCCAATCACATGGGCAATCTTGACACTAACTTCGGAGTCAATACCCCTTTCAATGATGCCAGTCACTATCATGACTGGTGCGAAATTTCTGATGCTGATTTTGCCAATCACAACCAGGATAGAATCTAAAACTGCCGATTAGCGAAATTGGCAGATCTCAAGCAGGAAAATGATTATGTTAGGACGACCTTGCTCAAGTGGATCCAAGATTTGATTAACAAATATCATATCGATGGCTTGAGAATTGATACAATCCCTGAGGTGCCTAAGTGGTTTTGGTCTCAATTTGCACAATCATCTGGTGTGTATACTGTGGGTGAGGTATTTGATGGTTCAATGTCCTACATTGGAGGATACGTTGGTGCATTAGATGCAGTGCTAAACTATCCATTCTTCTTCTGGGTGAGGGATACTCTTTTTAACATGAAGGATATGAACAATTTACGTAACTACTATTCTGAATGGAGCAAAAATACTGATAGCAACAATCTTAACTATTTAGCCAATTTCTGTGACAACCATGATAATGCACGTACACTTAGTTGGGGTGGCGATTGGGAGAGCAAGAAAAAACATCATAAGGGGTGTCATGCAATGGCTATGACTTCAGTCGGCATTCCTATTGTCTATTATGGAGCAGAACAGTACTTTGCAGGGGGAAATGATCCAGCTAATAGAGAAATATTATGGCGCAACCTCAATCGCAGCACTGATATGTACATCTTTATAGGCAAGATAAATGCAGCTCGCAAGAAGATGTAGATTTGGAGTCAAGGGCAGGTGGAGAGATACGTTGACAATGAGTTCTATGCTTATTCAAGAGGCAAAATGCTCGTATGCTTGACAAACAAAGTCTCAGGTACTTTGGCAAAATTCATCAGTTATCATCCATTTTCAACTGGATAAGTAATCTGCAATATATTCTGGCCTGATACTGACTGCATTACTGTAACTTCTACTGGTTTTAACGTCTATTTGCTGGATGGATAGGTCAAGATCTATATTCCTAAGTGATTTCTCTCAATTAAATAAATAACTATAAAAAGTCTTTCCAGCTCACTAATTTGTTGATTTGAACGTCATTTGTCAATCATGATGAGACCATTTGTCAGCAATGGTGTTTAATCAAGAAATAAAGATAGATTATTTTCGACTATATTTGATTACAATCGTATATTAATTTATGAATAATAGTAAGCATTATTCTTCATATTCTTTGAGAGGATTTGCCAATATCTTTCTCTTTAATTTTAGAAATATGCTATCATTAATAATACAACACTAAATCATATTGGCTTCGCTTAGATCCTTTCAGATCGACCTTTAGTTATTCCCAACGTAAATTCCATTATTTATAAATTCATTGTGCAAATACTATGCTACTTGTATTTTAACAGATATAGAAATGCAGAATAAAGTTTATCAGATCAGCCAGCCAGTCTTATTTCAGAAAAATGCACACACAGCATCGATTTATTTGAAAATCAGTTCTCTATTTGTGGCAATCTCTATTAATAACTTAATAAAATCTGAATTGTGAGGGATGGAGGACAAAATACGCACTCGTCAAAGGAATCTACTGGTTGGATAAGTTCAGGAATACTTGCGACAATCAGTTCCTATTGAATCACTACAACCTTCTAGAAATTCCTTTGCAAATGGATGCTAACCTTCCCCTTTCCGCTCCAGTGATGTTACAAGTCTAGTTTCTCGATTCACTTAGAACAAGTTTTCCTTACTCCCTCGTCAATATTCACCTTTGAAAGAGACAAGTTTAAAATCCCCGAATAGCCTGCTAACAACTCTTCATGAACTTGAGATAAAAGTGCTATCGGCTAAAAAATAACTGTAGTCCATCCAAAATAATTCTAAAAATCGATCGAGGCTCAAGTTGTAAGACCTGCCTATTTCTTCCAGCAAAAAATAAGAAGACGAGTATTTGATGGCAGAAACATAAGAGAGTACAACAGTGAATATATAAAATCAAAAGGTAAAAGTGATGATGAAGAACAAATAAAAATTAGTTGGGGTTGCTAAGATAAAGACGTATTATATTTCAGAAATTGCCAAGGGGACAGCAGGAACCAATGAAAAAGCTTATAAACATTTAAAAATGTCATTGGATGTACTCAGAGCAAACTATTCCAATAAACTTCATAAGGCCAAATTCATTAAAAGAGCTAATCTTTCACTTCCGTGCTCCTCAAAAAATTCAGGCAAAAAGACATTGGTCCTAGATATGGATGAAACTCTTATTCACTGTAGTTTGGAGAGAAAGAGTTCCGATGATATTGAGATTACTATTGATATAGAGGAGCCTATGGACAAAGCTTATGTTTCGATAAGACCCTATGCCATCAGCTTCCTTAAGCGAGCTCGAAAACATTTCGAAATTATCGCTTTCACCGCCAGTGATCGATCCTATGCTGATGTGATACTGGACTAGATCGATCCTGAGAAAACTCTCATTGATCACCGACTTTATCGGGAACATTGTGTAAAGCTAGCTTAAAAAGTATATACAAAAGATCTTAAAATTATAAATAGAGAAATGTCACAGATAATCTTAGTCGATAACTCTCCTGTTTCTTATCTTTACCAACTCGATAACGGTGTGCCCATATTGCCTTATTAAGTAGGAGAGGATATGTAGCTTCTCAATTTATAGAAATATCTCGAGCAAGTCAATAAGTAACGAGATGTACGAAGACTAAACCGAGCTACCTTTAAGTTATGGAGATACAGATAGTTTTAGGAATGCGAAACGTTAGTGCAAAGTCTTTATTACTAAGCAAACAGTTATTATTGATTTTCAATAATACAAATGCTTATTTAAAATTTGTTATACATGTAGTCAGTATTAATTTTAAGGCTGAAAAGTGGTCAAAATGATGATCTAATGATGTCATTAGAAGATGAACTATTCTTGATTAAAATGGTCCATAAAACATGAGTATAATAGTTGATTAGATCATTATTTGTTTTAAAATGCTGACTTTAATTTAAAAGAATACTTCTATTTAAGAAAAAAAACAGCAAAAGTTAACTGCTCTATTTTAAAACATAGTTAATTTTATAAAATAATCATATTATCACAGTATTTATAAAATTAAACTTTTCAAATACTGCAATATTTGTAAAATATCAATGACAGCAAATTACCTGCCCCTACTCATTGTTCTGTTTGCATTCGCATTTGCAGATCAAACATCACTAGCCGATCAATCTAAGGTATTGGCTAATATCAATATTTATCATTAGAAGTATGAGACTGGTATGCAAAAAATATTTCAATTTTGTGACGTGAAATTACCGCGTCAATTGAACAATAATGAATTTAAAGAAAATTATTTATCAGCTGCTGACCATAAAAAAAATAGATTCATTCAAATGATGATCTAAATAAGGAACCAGCATGCAAATTAAAAGAAATTATAGCAGGCAAAATAATTTCAAGCCTATATTAGGTAAATAGAATATTTGAAAACTCTATCATAATGGCTTAAAGTCTTTACTGGTCGTTATTAACTCATGTTTTGGATATCCTCCTTTACATTTTTAGCTTATGCTACAAACCGAAATTCTCATCTGCAGATAGTTGCAAAAATAGCTCGAGGGATGATTGTCCAAATCCTAATCATATATATTTACGTTAAATACTTCGAGGACAATAATTTTAATGAAGCATTTTATATAGTATTTATTGAAAGTCAAAGTCTTCAACTGTTAACTAAATTATTAAACAACAGGCATCAAAGAAGACAAATTTTTACAAAAATAATATTTTCAAAATAAAAAGGTAAGCAGCCTATTTTGGAGACTATTAATTTAATTGATCTTGCCAAATAAATCAACGATCGGTACTCAATCTGCTGGACTACATACAGTTATGAAGATATAGTTCAGCTTAGCAACAAAGAGGGAAAAAAGTAATCTCAGCATTTTGTGGTTTAAACTGCCTGTAATCACTACTTTCATTGGATTTGTCTAAAACAGTGGATGGATTTAGGAAATAACAAATGTCCGCTTGATAATTCACCAATATAAAAGTTTGATCCTATTGACTTTATCAATTGAAATTACATTTATTCCAATATTAGTCAAGGGTTGAAGGTCATTAATTTTAAATTATTTTTGCAGATTTTTATTAAACACCTAATATTCCTCTCTAGCATAAAATCTTGGGTGCTACTGCAAAGACCTACGTGTATAGATCTCTTGAATAATAAAATGATTGATCTATGAATCAACAACCTTTGATGTTCCATTTTCGCATTTCAGCAACCCAGCAAACGCATGGCCAGCAGTCTCTTCTCACCGTCAGCATGTACATTATACAGTTGATATCAGCGGGGAAATCCTTTCCTTTTTCTTCGGCAGCCTTCTTACATCCTAAGTAGGATTTGTTGATATCGTCAAAACAAGTTACCTACAGGTCAATTGGGCAATCATGAGGAGCCGAGGCTGTCAAGAAAACCAACAAAGCGAGTAAGATAGCTATGAATTTCATCCTTGCTGATAAAATAACTACTAATTACAGATTAAGAGTATAATCAGCCCTGTTCTAAAATTAAAAGGCACTAAATTCTTTTGAAATATCATATAAAACTATGAAGAGGATCTTCTTATTTGGAAGAGATAGGTTATTTGGAAGAGATGGGTTATAAATATTATATTTGATGAAATTTATAAATATTTATAATAAGTATTGTATGGATAGGCGTGATTAGAGATTCTTTCTAAAAGGACTTAAGGTCCAGCTAAGTTAAAAGCTCAAGAAATATTAGATATCTCCCGCAGAGTTTATTAGTCTAAAATGTAATGTCATTAAAGCTATTGGGGAGGGATTGATAATTACTAAGAAGAGATATAATATATTATGTGGTTCAAGGAAAGAGTTCTCGGAATTAAAAATTCCTTAATATTGGAAAATATAAAATTAGATGAAGGAACCCCCAGTAAAACATAGAGTTCAACAGTTGTTTAAAACAATCAGGAAGAATTAAGTGTGTTGGTAAAAGGTTGTGGAATTGGCGTACCTAATAATATTCCAACAAATGTTAAAAAATGCTTTACTTGGTGGTTTGACAATGGTGGATGGAAAGATTCAAAAAATGCACATTGGAGATATGGAGCTTAATGGGAAAATGAAGGAACTAAATGCGGTTTTCAATATGCGAATGGAGCAAATTATTGTTAAAATTGTGGTCCAAAAATTTAGCGTCAATTAAAAATTTCTAAATGATAACATATATCATTAACATGTGTATATATTTGAACAGAAATATACTTTGCCGAGTTATTGGTATTTTAATCTTTTTATCAAATATAATATGAAGCGGAGTCATCGAAAAGATATCTAATTTAAATTTCCTATTTGTACAGAGGTAAAATTTATTCCAATACAACAGGAGAGACTATCTCCCTCGGTATGATTGGAGCTTCTGTCGTTTTAGGATTATTTTTGCAAAAATAACTGTTCATTCAACGATCTAAATTAGGTTAACCTATTCTTATTTACATTTGATGATTTGATAATTAAAAATTATTAGTTTTATGAAAAAGAAAGGATCTCTGGAAAATTCCGCAATAGCTGAGCTTTGCTTTGCGGCCTATCCCATCTCATTTCAACTTTAGAATTAGCCCAATTGTAAACTAAGCTTTTAGTTCGAAAAGAGTAACTATTTCTTCACTTAGGTCAACAAGTCATCTTCAAAATATAAGCTCCTGGTCGTTTCACTCAATAAAAAGGAATCTTAACTTTTCCCTGCCCCAAATATATTCAACATTTTCGAACTGTGTCTGATAAAAAATTGGACTACCAATGGAGTTTATACATCCAAAGTTTGGGAGATGACTTGAGTTAATAATTCATTGAGACTCAAAAGATAAACTTGGATCGCATTTGGAAAGATTATCAGATAAAAAAATAACCCGTTTATGAAAATACTGTTTGCTTCAATAAGATTAAGGGCACATTAAAATATTTGATCACAATGGGCAATAGTAATTAAGCTGTGCTGGATAATGTCAAAGCTTACTTCCGAAGTATTCCGAACTATTCCTTGAACGAAGAAGTTTAAGTACAATTGCCTGCATCCGTTGAGAAGAAAAGAGAAGAATTTGTAGGTTAGATCTATAGTCCCTCCCCTTAAGGAAAAGGTGAGAGCGATTAGATCAAAGAATAATTCTCGAAAATCAATACGATTTAATCTAAGATCAGTGAGGTTTTCGGTAGTCCCTCTCGAGTTTAAGAGACTTAACAAAAATAAGAAAATAAAGAGCAGGCTTAGGTTAATAGACTATCTCAAGGTCATGAAGAGCTACCATTACCATAAAATCAATAAAGCAACTAACCTGCCCTTCATCTTACACTTTCAGAGAGAGAATTAGGAAATACAATCGAAGTTGATATTATTAAATCTGAAGTTAAAGAACCTGAAAGTGTGTTGTAAAAAAAAGAGAAGTCTGGTGATTTACCATCCCAGCCCGGTTTAAAAATGGTGCAATCTTAAACCATTTCCAAACCATTCTATAAAAATACTAAATGTGCAGTGGTAATACTGATAATTTTAATCCTACTCGCAGGTGGTGTATTGGTTACTCGTAAATTTGATATTTATTCTTCCTTCCTTAAAGTGAAAACTCAATAAAAAACTCAGAAGATCGGAAAGAAGAACAAAGATAGAGTTAAAAAATGAAATGATGTGTTCATTAAATTGATAGATTTAAATTACTGCATTATTAGCTGAAAATAGTTTATTAAAAAGGTATTATTAATTAAATCTCACTCATAGAGAACAATATTTAATCAATCTGATCGCGTAGTTTATTCGGGAATCTTTAAGTGTTGAGCCTGAAATAAACTCTTTAACTCATTGATGAAGGGCGGTGTTAGCACTGCTGTTGCTATAATACACTCGGCGGCAAACAGATAGAAGATGTAGTCGAAGTCAATATGGGGAATGAAGATCATCTCGATTGCAGTAAAGAGGGCGGCTGAACCTTATATTAAAGATGAAACTTTCGTTACACTGCCCTTCTGTTTTATACGATTACCAATATCAATTGCAATTACTGTTCCGATTATGTTGTATGGCCCACCAATAAAATTGCCAATAAGAAACATAGCCACATAGTATTACCAAGGCTGATTAGTTAAAGCATAGGACACTATAAACATAGTGATTGCGCTCAGAAGGAGGAGAGGACTCAAAAAGAGAGCTCTTTTTTCAAATTTATCAGCCAAAAAACCAACAAATGTGCCTCCAATTAAACTACCTATATCGATCATGGCTGAAATATATCCCTTTTGATTACTAATATCTTCTCCCTTACTATCAAAGAAAGTTGGTAGCCAAAAAAGTAGTCCATAGACACATCCCTTCAAACAAGAGTAGCCAATAACATAAGCAGGGACTCGAGGTAAGCACAAAACAGAAAATATTCCATACTTCAAAGTTATATTTTAATGGGTTTGATTTTGTTCATTGACTGTCTCTCTTGTTTGGTTTCCAATGGTTTGATCCTACTCGGATTATATCATTGATTATTTAAGTTTTTCGTCTACATGGTTGAAACCTGTCTCATCATAAGGTGAAGGCTTTTCCTTCAAAGCGAAAAAGCATAGGACTGCCACTCCAATCGCCAGAAAGCCCGTCAGTATAAAATTCCATATCCAATTGACGCCATTTCCTTGAAGTAGATTGCATAAGTTCGAAGCAATAATGTTTCCGAAATTAGCATTCATTGCCCAAATACCCATAAGACATCCTTTTTTATTTTTTTAGAACCAGTTACCGAAGATACCCATCATGCCAGGCCACCCTGTAGCTTGAAAGAATCCGTTAATACACATGAAAATAGTCATAAAAACTACATTATAGAATGAGGTCAAGCCATACACCACAGCAAATAGCATGTAACTTCCGCTTGAAAGGACTAATCCGATAATGATGTAGATTTTCAGTGAGATACGGTGAATGAAGCTACCGAGAATGGCCATGCCGATTGAATAGAATATCAGATATAGGGCATCAACGATTCCGAGGTAATTCATGGAAACGCCGAACTCATCATGTATCTGAGTTTTCGAGTAGGACCATCCCTAGCGTAGTGCATGAAGAGCTGCGTACCCTAGGAAAGTAAGGATAAATGCCAAAATCTTCGGGCAATAATTCATTTAACTTTTATAATTCAGACGAGAGAATTATCATTTATGATTATTCAGTTTTTTAAACTAATTAATGATTGAACTGTGTTGGAGGGAATAGATATTAAACTCATCAAAGCCTGTCAAATATAGATTATTTGAATTTATTGTTCTATTTGATACCTAGTCCAAACAGGAGCATAGATTAGAAATACCAAATGAGTAAGACCAACAAATATAAATCATTTGGGAGTGCTACTTTCTTTGTATTGAATTTCGGAATTGGTAATTGTTTTTATTAGATCACGCTCGTGCTCCTAGTAAAGATTATAAATTTGGCAATATCGACCTAAAACCCGGCGAACTTCCTTAGACTCCAACCCTAAGTAAGTTGATTCTTACCGAGCATAATCATATAGTGAGTGTAAGTCACGAGTCCGCTAAAAATGACGTTTTTCTGTCTCATTAAATAGACTTCTCTCAATTCCACTCTTTATATACTGGGCAAAAGGCTAATTTGTTCATAACTTGCTTCAAAGACGATTGCTTCCCAAAAATCGATATTTTCCCACATCTATATCCCCGCAATATCTGAATGTTGAAAGAGATAGCAGTTCATGCCTTCTTCCTCCCAGTAGCAGCCAAACAGAAGAGCAATAACCCCTCTTATTACAAAAATATCTTTGGTATTGAAGCTCTGGATAAGAAACAAATACCTCATTCAAGATGGCAAGCACTATCTGCACATAATTATTGGCGATCTCTGTGTTTTCAATTTTATTCTCATGCTGATTCTGGTACTCCTCCAAAAAGAGGAAGGCCACGAACCGATAGAAATGATGTAATGAAAAGTAACTTCTGAGCAGCTATATTTTTTATTAGTCTTTCACCATACTTTATTATTTTTTGCTGCAGATGTGTGCGATGTTGTGCAATATTTCTAAGGAAATAGAATAGGCTTATTCGGGTCGCAGTTTTTCTTCTCTAAGCTGATCATTATTGACATTTAATTCTCGGACTACTCTATTGGTCTTGATGATTTCTTCGAAATCATTCAAGTACTCACTATCCTCTTCTTTCTCGGTTGCATCAAGTCTTCTCCACATCCTTTCCATCGCATATCGAAGAGTGGAATTGCTCTGGATAAAACATATGCTACCTTATTTTACAGCATCCAGTCGAAATGCCTGTTTTATATTCGCATCAGAGTCTACTCCATCAATGTACGATTGATAGGATACTTGTAGTCTATTTTTCGATAACTATTCTCCAGAATTGGCCCTTAATTATAGATACTAAGGATGGGACTAACAAAATTATGCTTGTTTTCATTGACAAATATTTATATTTGAGATTGCAATTTAAGCTACTCCATCTGCTTACTTATGTTGAGCAAATCATACTCGATATTCTTGAACATACTCACTTACGATACTATTAATTTCCGCAGGCAATCGCCCTACACCATCACTTCCGCCTTCACTGATTATTCTAAGTTTGACATTATCTTTTATATTTCTCTGACTAAAATACAAAATACCCATTGTAACGCTCTGCAAATTCGTTGAACACTTCAAGACTATCTACGTATTTGTCGTAGCAAGCATCGCTTTCACGTTTGTCATCTTGTAATCTAATTCGCAAAAGGTATACTTGACTATCATTTTGTCTTTGTGGGACTGTGCAACTCCAGGTGTATAAAAGAGGATGCTTTTATTAATCATCCTCTCCTCCCAGGTCTGTTTACTCTTGAAAAATCGTTTTAGATTCTTTTGGTAAATCTACTCAATAGTTTAGCCTTCTTTATAGTATTTTTTTAATTATCTCTCCAGCTTCTTCCCCTCTACTTCGTGATTTTGCATTATCGTCTGACACACTACTTCAATCTCAGTGTGTAGATATTAGGCTAATTGCAGCGCGTGGCGAGCTCGTTGCTCGTTTTAAACCTTGAACGCCGAGCAGATATAGGATAGGGGGGAGGGGAGGTCCGGTTGTACGTATTTAATTAATAGTTTGCTAATTTTAAACAAAGATTTGGAGTAATTAATCTCCACTTCGATTCTTTCCTTGAAGGCGTCAATAAAATGTTGCATCTGCCGTTGGATGTTTAATGAATACTCATAAGCATCGAGGGGATGCAGCTACATGAGTCAGATAATTACCCCAAAGAACTAAGCTAAGAGACTATTGCTTTTTGACTCGCCTTCTTCCATTTGGATCAATAATAATTATAAATCTAACACTAATCAAGTAATTAAGATATGCATGAGTGAAGCATAATTTAACTTCGTCAAAATGATGATAATTTATTATCTTTTTATATCTTTCCTTCATTCTTCGCCTTTAAAATGGACTTATTTATATCAAAAGCTTTGTTTTGTTCATATTATACAAGTTTATCATTTATGTCGCAGATCAATGAGGACTTTTTTTCTTAGCTCGAATTGTCACGTCACTAATCAGCATGGGTTAGATTTCCTCAGCTCTCACTCTCTCCTATACTGAGGAAGAGTAAGTGGAAAATTGGATGAGAGAAGGTTTAGGGTAAATAATTATGTTCAGCTTGCCATCCTGGAATTGTCTGCTGACATCACGAGGATAAACCTTTTGGAAATTGGCCTCTCCATGGTACAGTTCTACTTCAGTTTTTCCCTTGATGAAGTAATCTCCTTCTTCGTTTTAAGGGATCCACTGCCCGTTGATTTCACTTGCTGCCATACATAAATTTATCAAATTTGCTGCATAACAATATCCATACAATTGAGGACCAGTTTGCCTTCGTTATCGACAAGTTCCATAGAAAGAGTAATATTCCTCTCTTTATAAATAACCAAAGGAAATTTGCCTTTGAGTTTAAGCCGGTAACGGTATTGTCTATCTCCAAACAGTTGTTTTAAGGTCTTGTCTGAAGAGTTCCAAATTTCCCCTGTCATTCCTGTTTCTGCTTTATGTTCTATCTCTTCTTATTTGTCAGAGGCCAGCTATAGGGCTTAATCTAACAGTTTTTCAGAATCTTCAATATCCTGAATAAATTAATGAATACCTTCTGGAGTTTCGAGAGTAGTTCCGAGTTTGATACTAGAGAACCGAACATTTGTGAGAGTATTGAGTAATCTGGAACAAAAAACGATGAGAAAGACTCAGAATTTGAGATAGTGCTGAGTTCAGATTAAGAATTAAAGAAACACTTTGCTTATGGAGATTTGGTAAGTCCATTATTGAGATTGGAGTCGCTGTCATAGAGCGATCGACTTCCTAAACACGAATTTTTAATGAAGCACATAACTTAATTAATTATGATTTCAATACAATGAGGGAAAGGTTTAAGAATTCCCGACATGATAAAAACATGTTTTTTCGTTCACAGAAATCCTGGCACTGCATTGACAATGAGCAAACAAGAAGTTTGCTACAAAAAATAAACAAAGATAGAGATGCGTATATTTGTTGAGACTGTAATTATATTATTTTCTAATATAAATATTTAAATTCGAATGATCTTGAAATGATCAAAAGTCTCACAAGTAAAACAAACCTAAATTATTGTTGTTTAACGATAGAATTCCATTTTTCCGTTTTGGATGACTCTACAGTTATTAATTAAAAGAACTTTATGAGATACTTTAAAGGCCCTAAATTGATTTTGAAAACACGGAATGTTTTAAGTTGAGATTGACAGCAAATAAACGTTTTTTCAAAAGATTAAATCATCTCTATGTATTCTTTGAAGAGTGATCATAGTTATATATTTTTAGAATTTAGCTCAGATAGCTGAATTCATTAAATAAACATAATTGGATGTCATGCACTTCATAACTTCTATCAAAGCTAAACAAATATTAACTTATTCATGTAAATTTATCAGTGATAAAAATTATCATCAAGAGGCGCTCATATATTTCGGCAGCAAGGCGCATTCCAATCATATTGCAACACCTATATTCCCGAATCTTTAGATGAAGAAACACTTTGATTTTATAGTTGGTCATTCTTTAGCGGAGATTGAAGTCCAAAAGATGGGGTATCATTTATAAAAGAATTTCGTTTACCACTCATCACACTTTTCATTTGAACTCTTTTTGTGGCCTCCATAGACTCTATCTTAACTTCGGCAGGGCTAATACTTTGAGCTGGGGCTCGTGTGATCGGCATCACTCTTATTCTTTCCTTAAAATTTGCTGGATTCCCTATTGAATTGAAAATTATGTTCGTATGCTTTGGAGAATAGGAAGTCACTACTTTAGGCGAAAAATATGATGGAGGGTTTTCTTTTCTCGTTAAAACACCATCATGCCGATTAGAAAATCGAATAGTTTCTGTACCGTGCTCCCGAAGGTTGTTTAAAACTGAAATCTGATTGTTGTTTTAAAAATTTATTGCGCTGCTAATATGTGAGGCTTTTTGTCGATCTTACATCATATTTTTTGAATGTACTAGATTTATTTGGCTGTTCAGATTGTTAATTATAGTTTATCGTTTTTGAAATAAATGATTCTCAAAAATTTAAGGTTTTTGTGTCTTAGAGTCACTTTGAATGGGCTGAATGGAGCTTAGATGATGAATTGAATTTTAATTTTTAATGTTCTGATTATGATTATCAGATAGGCTATTAGATATTTCGCTTTTTTAGCATTATTTTATTGAGTCCTCAATAATTTTGATTTGATGTGGTTTGTTTGGTAGTCCGTATGAGATGCGAATTTTACTCTTGCTTTGACTTTGAGATCGACTGTTACTGCCTCGTCTCTGGATTAGCATTTGTTGTTGGATAATAGAGGGTCTAGATATGTATACGGGTGGCGTTATTGTGACATAAACTGGCTTATAAAAGTTAGATTTAGAAGTCTATTGAGAATATTAAGAAATGACAGGCGGCTTTATTGATTCTACTTCACTAATGATCCTTTTGTTATTACTTTATTGAGGTAAATATTATGCTTAATTTGGAGAGATTGGTTAAAGCTTGTTGAAGGCATTGCTATATTTATCTTCCTACTCAATGTGTTTTGTTAAGAGAGAGCTTGATATTCCCACCTATTGATCTTTACTATTTAAAGCTAAACTGTGGATAACCTCTCTTTTGACATTATCTTAAAGACTAAATGTTGCTGGATGGCTGCTTTAAGAATCAATCATTTCTTTTCTTTGCGCTTCTGTTCGTACGTTCTATGAATAAATTCTTTACCTGTCAGCATCATAGTTTTAACGAATAATTTCATGAGCAGATGAGCTTTTCTATTTTTTTATCATCTTTTATTATTAGATCTTTATTTAGTGCTTTGAAGCGGCCTACTTTTACATATTGCCTTTTCCGAACACGATCTTGCTGCTATTGCTATTATTTGACTTGCCAAGGTCATATCTACTTTCTTGACAACTAATCTTAGAAGGATCCTTGAGAATATTACGAGTCAGTGAACTCACATTTTATTGACTTTACTCTTGCACTTTATCTGATACTTTAACCCCTTCTTCCAAATCAGAACTATTTTTACTAGCTATAACAATATGAAACTCCTCTTCTCCTTAATTTCTTTTTGACCCTTTGCCAAAGGTGTAGATGGCAGCATTGAGTTCTTCGTTTTGAATTCGATACTTTTAAATCTCCTATTAATGTTTACTAATAGTTTATAAATGGATTAGTGATTCTTTGCGGAGTTGCGAATATGACTATTTGCATCGTATAAGTTGCTCGTTAGTTTGTTATAGTTGCTGCTATGTGATGAGCCGCTATTGTTCACTAGTCTTCCATTTCTCTATTGCTTGATTAAGTTCTTATCTAATTAGATTTCCGTTTTAATTTATAATGGTTTGATGAGTCTATTATCTCCTCTCTGATAGTTCCCGCTCATATTCCTATATTTTTAGTAAAGCTGCTTTTAATTTTGATTAGTTTTAAGTAAGTTCTTAACAATTTTTATTCAAATTGAGTACAGTTAGTTAGGAAGCTTCCATTCTTTCTGCCAGCGTCGTAATTTACTCCTATTTCTGTTTAATATAAAGCTAAGTTTATATCTTTTCCCTATCAAAATCAATGATAATAGAATTTTGCATTTCTATTTTCTCTTTCAAAATTTTAATTTCACTAGTTAGCATTAAAACCTATTCATTCAACTATTGGTTCTGGCTTTTTGTCATCTGTAATTATCTTTACATTCTTTAATTTTATTACAGATACGAAGCGAGTAATTTTGGTGTATTCTAAGCATTTGAGTAAGAAAGATTAATCATTTTATCATCTGACGATATACCCCTATAAGAATTTAGAGCTTACTCATCTATCGAACTTTGTTGAAGTCTGTACAACTGGAAAGCTATTTCTTATTTTTACGAACGAAGACCATTGATAATATGAAGCATTTACTATTTTTCTTGCATCATCTTGGAAACCACCTAGTTTTTGTCTGCCATTCCATTTATCCATTCTTGCTTTTCTTTATCGTAATTTTCCTTTAAACTGATTCTGACTTGCTACTTGGAAGAATTGCCTTCTGAAATATTTAAAGACATCTCCGACATATTTTATCTTTTCCTGTCTCCTTTTTCTAATTCTATTATGCCTTACTATTTTGCTCCACCTTCCAATTTTGAAATGTTACTGCATAATTCATTATTAATTTATCGGAGTTATATATTGTCTCTCTCGAGCTTCTTCTCATTCTCTTCGAACTCATACAAACTTTCTCGGATGTTGTGAAGTTATTATTCAATAATTTTTCTTTATTAAAGTTATTGATTATATCTCTGCTGTTATTGCTCAATCTTCTTCTGTAATTAATTAATGACTTGCCTCATATCCGTAAATTGAGTTTAGTAATTTATCCTTTCCCTGTTTCTTTCCTCTGATACCTATTTCACCAAATTTTATCTTTGCTATAATGTCTATTGAAGTTATTGGTATTTGGTTGCAGATTCTCTTAACTGTTGCACTTCCTATTTAAAACTGTTAAGTTGATCATCTTTCTGATGAATCTGGATTGTCAGCTCATTCTTTTCAGCTAATAACCTATTGACTTGCCCTTAAAAATACTATTGATCCATATCATTGAAATTATTATGACTTTCCTTCAATTCAATCTTTTCATGTAACTGCTTTATGATTCCGTCAAATTATTACTTATGAGATGCTATTTTTTTGAGCTCCTCCTCATACAGTTGCAGGTCTTTATGATATTTATTCTATCTTCGGCTACTTTATTCACATTTGGCTGTTAAGTCAGCAATTTGTTTCTCATAAATGAAGATTTGAGACGGGTAATTTGATTATTGTATGAAGGCTTAAGGGTGGTCTTTTTGAGAGCGAGTTAAATTGATCTGCTCTTTAATTGATGCCAATTCTTACTACCGATTGCTGATAACTTCCCTCGATTGATTGAGAGAAATCTAAAGCTACCCAGCACTACTGGCATATTTTTATCTATCCTTCATCAGTTCTTTTTGACTGATTTCGTACTGCCCTATTGCTGCTCTCATCTGTTCAATGGAGACAGTCAACTTTCTTATCTCTTCAAGCTGATTTTAGTTAATTAATTTCAATTCAACCACCTATGATCTTTAATCTTCACAAAGTTTTTAAATTGAGTATTTCTGGCTTTGTAACTCATCTATTTATTTTTTCAATAGAGCTGTTTCGCTCTAACGCTGAGCTGAAATCTACACCTGTCGAGTAACATTGCTGTCCAGATCTTGTATTATCGATTTACACTCTTTTAATTAATCATGCAAATTTATATTTTAGGATTTGATTTTTTGGAACTCAACTTAAAGCTATTGTTGAATACTTGCACTCTCCGTAATTTAAGAATCCTGAGCTTGAAGTTGTAGTAAGAGACTGTTGATACTATAATTGATTCCCTTATAAGTTGCCTTAGTTTGCGTCTATAGGCTGCTGTTTAACTACCGCTATCTCTTCTTCATCCTTTCCACTTCTTAAGAATTAGCTTGACTCTTGCGTTTGAGTGTATCCAACTAAAAAGTTAATTTTTGAATTGTTTGATTCCGTTTTACTAATTCTTCCTCAAGTGTGCCTATATGAGCTGCAGACTTTGATATGCTGTCTTGTGCTTGCTCTTAAATCTATTTTATTGTTTGATTCTTTGCAGTTATCTCCATTTGTAAATTTTGATAAGTATCTTCGAAAATCTATTGGTTTATCGAACCACTCAGTTCATTAATTAATTTGGACTTTCGCCCCAGTTCATTATTCATTGCCCTCATGTACTCTGCATTAGAATTCCCAATCAAGTTTTGATGTGTTTTGCCGTTGACTTCAAATATTTGATTTTTTCTTGCAAGCTCACGTTCCAGGATCGAAATTCTCTATGTAAGAACAGCAGCATCAGTTTGTGATGGAATGTCATGCAATATCAAGTTTTCAATTTTATGTCTTAGTTCATCAAACTCCATTGCTTCATTTCCCAACAACTTTGCCAATATTTTAAACTGTCGGGTATAGACAATGTTTGCTTGCTTTTAATACTGAAATTATTCAGCTTACTTGTCCAACAAAACTAAACGACGATCAGAGGCTGGTAGAATGAAATGCAAATCCTCTTTAACTATAGGATAACTGCGATTGGTAGCGGAAATGTCTTTGGTTGGTTTGATAAGAGGGTGCTGAGAGGGAAGCAGTTCCTAGTTAAGGGTTGGAATACTTCTCGGATGGCAGCTTTACGATCTGCTGACTTCACAGCGTATATTATGTCCTTATAACTCATATTTAATTATGCATGCCAGTATAATTAGGCGGAAACCTCATGATATTATTAATAATTCCTTTACTTGGTTCCTTTGAAAAATGAATGTGAATTCTCTTCAACATGATATGGTTAATATTAAAGATAAGAAAATGTTGTGTTTCACAATTAATTTAAATGTGAACACTTTAAAATAATTAATGTAACACCCTCGAGGTATAATTCTGTTGGCTAAAAGCCTTTGACGTATTTTTTATTTTTTAAATTTGAGGTGCCTATATAACTATTTATTGAAGAACAAATTACAGTACCGTTTTCAGGTTACAATTTCATGTTTACCAATAATCTCATGACATCTGAGTTAGGATTGATCAGAAATAGATATGGCTCGCGGAATGCTCTATTAATTGTAGTTTAACTTGCTGATTTATAACAAATAATAATTCCTCAGAGAAGTTTATGCAGCTGATAAAATCGTTGCTTTCGCCCAGAAGTAGATATCAATTCGAAGATGAAGTCAAACGTATTATTCAATAGACTGGAATCAAGAGCAAAGGCCTCCTCTCTTAAAAATACAGTTAAGTAGTAAATAAACATATGGCTAACTCGAAAAACCCGTATAAAATAATGAAGCTCCTGATCAGCAAACTCCAAGATATGGATAGTTTGGAGTCCATTGTAAAATTATTAGTCGTTATTCATGGTTCACTGATGGATGGAGGATATCGGTATGAAGTTCTTTCAGCATTGGAAGATATGTAGTTAGTTATCAATCGGAAATTTAATCTAGAAAAGAGTTAGGAGTGGTTTATACTGTTCTATCGAGCATATTGTAGTTATCTGGCTAAGCTGCCTTCTATTGCTGAAGTTCTCGCTCGCACTTTTTAAATATAAACCCGGCCTCCGAGTCATTTCTGCTTAACTGATCTATTTAGACTCCTCAATCAAATGTCTCTGATAATGTCTGCCCTAAATTCAGCAATAAACACAATTGGTCGATATTACTCGAGAAAAATTCTTTTTTTTCATTAACTGTATTGCGTACTTCGAAGGGAAATACTGACTATCTACTCTTATTTAAGGCACCTTATCAACGATTTCATGGTGCATTACGAAGAGCATGATTTGATTGATGTCCGCTGCTTTGTGGAATCTATACCTGAAATCGAGTTAATGGTTGATAAGATTGATGACTTCCTGGTAAATAAGTATTTCAAAGGGAGGGCTCCAAGCCAGAACATATATATAAAGGAAGAATAAGTTCAAAAGGCCCAGTATTACCTTAGACGAAACCATGAAATAGAATGAATAAATAAATAATTGATATAAATTAGAGTAAACATAATTATTTTGGATTACAATTTGTATTTTCAATGATAAAATACAGCTTCTCACCGCTACAATATTTAATGTTTAGCTTTATTTTATTATAAATTTATTTGTCTTTTTAAATAATTTGATAACTAATATTTATGAAGATTAGCTGCATATAATCTTGCTTATTTTGGCAAGCCAATATATTTATAAGAATTATTATGGTTTTTAATTAATCGTCTGTGCTTTACAATTTAAATATATACTCTTCGCAAACAATCAAATAGTTCTTCAGTATTTTATTTCGTGCAGAAGGACGTAGTGATTTTCATTGTCCCAAAAATGAAAAATTATAGTATTACCGTCATTCACTACTTTCCTGTAGCCTTGAATGGCAGCAATGTTCGAATTAGCCTTAAACTGTCCAAGATTGCCTCCGATTTTGACTTGTGCTTGGGCGAAGATAAGAGCAAGGTCTTCGCCTCCAAGGCTGGCACCTGCTTGCACTTAATAGTTCTAAATTTCGAATTATTCTTCCTCGAGTCCATATTACTCCTTAATTTCTTATAGAATATGCTGGTGAGTGACATCTCCTTTAGGTTTAGAACTGAGAATAACAGTATACCTGCCCACTGAGCCAATAGTGATATCTTCCAGTTCTTTGTGATTGTTGCACTATAGTTAGTGATCGTGATTATTTGTGATGTTAATGAGTGTCCTCTCCCAACTCAACATATCAAATTAATTTAAATATAATATAACCAGACTGTTCATTCATAATCAGATTACTTCAATGAAGACTATTGAAAAATTATATTTAGTTGCGATATTCTTCGATATTGATTAAATTCTACTTTGATATGTCATTTTTGTTGAAATTATTGTCGCCTTATCATTTCGGCAGGCAGTTTAAATGAAGTCCCTTATATGTAAGAAAAGATAAAGTTAATTCATAACTCATTATTAATAGTGAAATATCATTAATAATGTAAAATTGAATGTTTAAATGATATTCTATTTTTATCAAGGATTTTTTACAATAGTTACGGATTGAACATGCCTTGGCATCCATGATTGAATGTGAACTGTAATTTGATGGACATCTCCAGCATCATTTTCATAAGTTAGCGTGGCATTTAAACTCTTCGGAAAGTATGTTGACTTCTTTGAAGAGTTTATCAACCGCTATATTGATGAGGCAAAGCGAATTTATGGATATAACTCTTCAACAGGATTCAATGAGGAATAATTAGGCAAGAATGTAAAACGACTTTATGATAAAACTTTTCTCAAACTCAAGCCAATTAGCCCGTAATTAGTGGGACACCGATCGCCAGAAAAGCAATAACCTGAGTTTCAAGTTCACGAAGTGTATATCGAAGCCTAGCCTGAAAAAATATAATCACCTATAAAATACAAAAAATAGGAAGATGCTTCTTCTCTATCAGTGTAGTAGTAGAAACTAACTGACTAGATTCCAGCATAATGCCGATACCCAGCGGCAGCAAATGTGTACCCTATGCCAAGGTTGCAAGAGTAGGACATCGAAGATCTCATGATTGATGAAGTGAACAATTCTGACAAGAAGAAAGATATGATAGTCTGCGAGGA
>Ga0302188_10000103_pt1 | contig 65912 bp, 40 predicted proteins | sample II_Bog_E2_1_FD_198783 | JGI IMG/M metagenome (GOLD analysis project Ga0302188, IMG submission 198783) | Peat permafrost microbial communities from Stordalen Mire near Abisko, Sweden - II_Bog_E2_1 | ecosystem: Environmental > Terrestrial > Soil > Wetlands > Peat | place: Sweden: Abisko... | reverse complement strand
ATATATGTGTTAATCAAATATTTTGACCAATTATCAAAAAGACTACATTCTCATCTTGTACTAAGCCATGATAAATTTAAAATTGTTGCGTTAATCTTTATCAGCTTTCGATGATTACACTGATGCAATAAATGGAAATTTAAATAATGTCTATATTGTAAAGAGTAATATCGCTTTTAAATATTTTTATAGGGTTTCCATTTCAACTATAACACGAACAACATCTATCAAATCGATATTACACAAGAATAAGATCAATTCTCATAAGCCTGAAATATATAAAGTTATATTTAATGCAACTTAATTTACCATTATTAACAAATTATACTTTACATTTGTAAAATGCTATCTGAATGTGAAATCATAAGTTCACATGCTCGATATCTTCATCTTAGCTGTTGTCTTAAATGTTTAAATTTCCTCCCCTTGCCTTTTTATTCTTAGAGACGATATGGGAAACCCTTCTCGAATCAGAACCCACCATTTGTTAATCATCATTTGCGCTGTCTTTTACGCTCAACAGGTTTTGATTTAGCTTTCGATTTTTCATAATTGCCGACTGCCTACCTTTTCTAATTTATCTTGATTCGTCTTAGCTGCCTTCGTTATCGTTTTTGCCACCGATGCCTAAACCCAAGTCCTTACTTCTGGATTTTGGTCTTTCAATTTTGGATTAAGGCCGAGAATAGTTGATTTCCTCGAAGTCATCACTATTATCATCTTGGTGTAAATTGCTTCGTTTATTAGCATCTGGTTTGAAAACTTGCTGCTTATTTTTCCTGACCACATCCTAGTAGGTCTACTACAAATTTTAGCTCACTCCAAGCAAGTTGTCTTTTGGTTTGTTTCTCACTTCCCTTTTACGGCGAGTCTATTTCTACTCTGCTTATTCTTAAAATTCATCTTTGGGAGCTTTCTTTTTCAAATTTTAAGGTTTAATCTCAATTGATTAGCTGATGTCAGCATTCATCATCGCATCGAAAAATCCACGAGTCTCAATTTTTTTAGGAATTGGTTTCTTTTCCCTTTATACTGCTTTTATTTCTTATATATCGTGATCTTCACCCCCTGCAGTATCTTTGAATTTATGTTATGCCCTCTTACCAACCCTTTCTTTGAAAGCGATATTCTAAGTAGGACTATCTTCGGCAAATTATTTTTTAGATATTATTTTTTCCAGTTTATTAGGCGTATGATCTCGGCCAATGGCATTAATATCAACAGGTTATTCAGGCGCATTCTTTTTATTTATTTTTTTGCGAAAGTCCCCCTTCTTTCTTTCTTTGAATTACACATCTCCAATATCTTGCTCATCATCAGAATTTTTATAATATTTGTTTTCTGACTTTTTAGGAGCAACTCTTTCGATCATATTGGCCTCAGCTAATAAATTTGAAGAGAATTCTTCATTTTTCTTATTGTTTTGAGCTTTTTCTTTGGCTTTTCTGTCTCTTTCAATGGTTTAAAGTTCCTTGAGCTTCTACTCTTGATCTTGATTTTTAAAGACTTCTTCAAACTATCCAAAGGGATCTCTCTGCTTTTTGACTTTCTCTTTTTATTTCAAGTAGACTTCCTCGAGTTATTTTTCATGCTTTATATCTTTTTTAACTTCTCGATTCCTTTGAACCAGATTTCCTTATCTTAATTTATCTTATGACTCATGTTAATTTTAATTGTCTGGATCTCTTAATTTTTTTTATTATGTGTTAGTTTATCCTCGATTATGTTGTCTGCGTTTAGATGATCGGTCTATAAATTCTCCAGCTTCTATTTTCTCCACCATTGGCGCTTTAACGATAATTCTATCATGAGTATTCATATTATCTCTGATAGAGTAATTTGCATCTATGTTTTTACCAATCTGTTCTGGTTTTAAAAGATCGTTAAAAGATTATTATTATATGCCAGAGTTTTTGCTTCTTTGTTTAGTATTCCTTCGATACTTATCTGTTGGCTATTTGAGTTCACCCTTATTAACGTTAAGATCATTATTGTTGACCTATCTCTTGAATCGATCCTTTTATCTATTCTTTAAGTGTCCATTAGCGATATCTTCTTCATCATTGACGAGTTTGGAGTTGCCAAGTTCTTCTGAAGTATGGCTTTCTTCTTCTAAAGCTATTTTATTCTTATCTTGCTTTCTATTGCGACGATGCTTATTAGCACTCTGTTTAAGATTAGGTATATCTCCTCCTTCTTCTTGATGAGTGGCTTTTTTTTTGAGCATGGAGCTTCTGACTTCAAACTCTTTTTCATCAAGATTATATGGATTATATATGCTACTGTCTCCATGATGAGTTTAATCTTTTTCATCGAGGTTATAGGGATTATATACGTTATCGTCTTCGTTATTATTCTCAACAGTCATTTCATCATCTCCTTTTTTGTTTGAAAAATCCATATTAATTTCTTTGTCTTTATTTTGAATTTCTTCCCCATCAAATTTAAATTTCTACTCTAATATATCATCAAACTTCTTTACTTTTTACTACTCAAGCTCGGCTTGGTTTTTAAGATGCTTGAATAGGTCAACTATGCAGCAAAAGATAGTATAGTAGGCCATAACATTGAGAATGATTGCGATAACCAAAGTAGAATTAGCGAGAATAAAACCAATTGCGTGAGTAGCCACACTCATTGCAGCTACTGTCGATCCATTAAGAGCCACGTATATGAGCATAAACAGAATAAAAAGAGTTAGCACTGATTCTAGAAGTATCTCAAGTATGAGATATAATTTCTCTTTGGGCTTGAGAATGACAAGATAACCTATAAATAGAATTGATACTCCAACTAACAGCGCCAATGTAGTGATTGGATTGGGGCATAATGCGGCAATCAGCACAAATATAAACTTGCGAATATATTTAATGGCGGCATATGCCAATCTCCAATGTTATAATTTGAAATATCTAAACTGACTATACTCTAGAACATCTTAATTGTACACAGGTCTCACAACCTTATCGATGTACGGACTCAGTGACATTTCAGTCATCAAAATATCAGGATTTTATCTGGGGCAGCATGTGAAATCAGCACAAAGGGATTTATTAGCAACTTCCTCCAAGTCAAGAGGAAGTCTAAGAGTGATATCTGTATAATTCTTTAGATTTTCCTCAGGTTTATCGCTTTTATCGAAAAGCAATCTAAGGATTAATAATGGATATAGAGGATATACAATAATTATGACTATAGCTAGAAGAGAAGATATTGCCTGAAGACCTGTATTGAATTGTATATTTTGAAGCTGAAGGATTGAAAAATACAGGAAGGGCAAGTATGAAATCCACATTACGCAGTCCACGTAGATCCACTTAAATCTTTTATGCATGAAATCACAGATGTACCGAATGTATTTTTGAAGGGTTGGACACGACATGCAGCAGCCATCATTGTATTTCTAAAATATAATCACTGCAATATAGGCACAGATGAAACTCAACATAATGATGAAAATCGGAATGTTTGTCTGCAGGAAGGATGAGGTATATTCAATAGCAGTCAGCATACGAGCATTTGTTTGATTGGAATAGGCCGATTGACTCCCGTTATTTGCAGTATTACCATTATTATTTTTAGTGTAAGAAACCACGCTCAAAGAATTGAGGAAATTTTGCATTTATTGATTACCACCTGTCGATCCTTGAAGTAGGTACATGAATTGACAAAACTGCATTGGGCCGTAAGTTGATGTTAAAGCCCCAAACGCAATAGGTCCAGCACTGGTGGAAACATATACAGTACCCACAATTTGAGTAATATTTGAAGTAAAACCTGACATATTGCCAAGAACTCCAAAAGTAAGATATCCCTCATTCACACAACCACTGCTATTGACAAAAATATAGCCAGTTATACAAAGAGTGCAAACAGTTGAACTTGGGCAAAGCAAGCAGTCAGTCATGCATAGAGTGCATTTGCCAGTGCTATTATTAGCGTAGTATCCGTCAAGGCAATACTGAGTGCATGAACTACCATATAGATAATAATTAGTAATGCATAAATTGCATGCATTGTTTAGGAAGTCGCATGTTTGACAATTGAGGCAATTTGACGGAATACATTGACCATTATAGACGATTTAGGGAGTTGAAATGCATTGGGTACAGGTATTCGAGTCATCGCATGTCAAGCAATTGATAGGGCAAGGTGTACATTGCCCAGTTCCATCAATAAGGGTTGGAGTGGCATATTCAATAGGGCAGTTTTGTACACAACCAACAGACCCATTGCTATAAGAGTACAGATAGTAATTTCCAGTGCATACTGTACAATCAGTTGCATTGATGCATACATTGCAATTTGTTGGGCAAAGTTGACAAATATTATTATTAGGACTTTAATAGTAAGTTAAGGGACAATTAGGAACACATTGATTAACTGTACTGCCGCTGACTAAAAGTAAATACGTTCCAGTAGCACAATTATTACACCAAGAGCCATTGCTACAGCTCAAACAGTTAGTAAAGCAGTTTGTGCAATTCATAGAGATAGGGTCACCATAAAATCCAGTAGGGCAAATAATTACGCAGCTTGTTAATACATTATTAGTGTATATTGAATAGTAGTTATTTTGACAATTTAAACATCCTGAAGCGATGCAATAGGAGCAATGGGGAAGGGTACAATTCATACAAGCTGATAGAGATGTATTGTAATAATAACCGATTGAACAGTTACTAATGCATGTCGTACCGCTCAGCTGATAGGGTGATTGGCACGATGAGCAGCTTGTGCGAGTGCTACATATCAAGCAAGGTAATGAACATTGAATACAACGATTTGATGAAGTATCAAGATAATAACCTGAAGGACAAGAACTTCTGCAAGTTCCATTTAATAAATAGTAATCAGTTGCACAGGAAGTGCATGAGTTGGCATCTGTGCAAAGTAAACAGTTGAGTGAGCAGTTTAGGCATATATAGTTCGATCCATAAGTACCATTAGGACAACCAGCAATACAAGAATTATTACTTAAATAATAAGGAGTAATGCAACTTGAACAGTTAGACGAGGTACTACAGATACTACAGGTTTGGGTGCAAGGCAAACAGATTCCATTAGAAAGATAAGTCTGTGTTGGGCATGAGGTGTAACACTGCCCATCCATTAAGATAAGAGAAGAGTTCGTGCATTGATTGCAAGAGCTACTGTTGCTGCAACTGATACAATAAGACGAACAAGAGATACATTGCTGATTTTGTAAATAGGTGCCGTTGGGGCATACTTGCTGGCAGGCTCCGGCAGAAACATTAAATCCAACATTACAAACTGTACATCCAATACTAGAGCAAGTTGTACAATTGCTAAAGGCAGAGTTGCAAGGTAAGCAGCTGCTTAAATTGATTGAGTAGTAAGAAGTCGAATTACAGTTTTGAATACAAACACCGTTGTATAAGGTGTATCCGCTAAAGCAAGTGAGACAGTTGGAAGAAGTTCCACCGTTACAAGTGTTACAGGTAGGGAAACATTGGGAACAATTTCCCAACGAATTGAGGTAGTATCCACTGCTGCAATTATTAGGAGGATATGTGCATGAACCGTTGGCATTAAGGACCAAACCACTTTGGCAGGTTGTGCAGTTACTGAGGGAAGTACATACTTTGCAACCTGTAATACATGCAATACAACTTTGATTAACATTGGTATATCCTGAAGGGCAGCTTGTAATACAATAGCTTAAGTATAGAATTGAGGGAGATGTGCAGTTGTTGCAAGAAGTAGTACTAGTGCAACTATTACAATTTTGAGAGCAGTTAAAGCATTTTCCAGTTGAAGAATCAGCATACATACCAGAAGGGCATGAAGGTTGACACGATATTTGACTTGTAACCACTAGTACACCAGATGAACAGCTTTGGCAGATATTATTGGGGCATAATTTACAATTAATTGTTGAGCAAGCCACACAATTATTCAGGGAATTTGCATAATAACCAGTAGGACACACATTTACGCAAGTTAAATTTAGCATAAATGTTCCGAGGGGGCAACTAGTGCATTGATTGCTACTCGATGAACAGGTTTGACATAGAGTACTACAGATGAGGCAAGCACTAGCGCTAGTGGAGTAATAATACCCATCTATACAGTTCGTGCATTGGCCATTTGAGTCGACAGTATATGGCTGTTTGCAGGAATAGCAAGTTGCAGAAGAACAATTAAAACAATTAGCACTAGTACATGGTGAACAAACGGAGGAATTACTGGTTTGCAATAGATAATAGCCCACCGGGCATGCTGTAACACAACCACCGTTTAAGAGCATATAACCTGCATTGCATTGAGCACAAGAGGACAATGAACAAATCGTACAGTTTAATTGGCAAGGAATGCAACTATTAGGATTGTACGAAGAGGCTGTTCCATTCGGACATGTTGTATAACATTGCCCATTGTAGTAAAAAGCTCCAGTTTGGCACGTTTGGCATTGTGTAGTTTGAGAAATGACAATACAGCTCAAACAGTTCGTTAGGACACAAGGCTGGCATTGCCCAGTCAAAGTCAAATAGTATGTTAAGTTGCTGGTACTGAGTTGAGAGCAAGTTAAAACGCATTGATCAGTGGATGGAGACAGAATATAAGGAGAAGTACAAATCGAACAAACAGTATTGTTACTCACAAATGTACAGTTTTGACAGTTGGTAGGACATATAGCACATGTGGAACCGTTTTGAATAAATCCGGAAGGACAAGAAGGCAAACACATTCCGTTTTGCAAAATACTAGTATTAGCACAGGATAGACACTCATAAGAATTACCACCGAAACAAGTGAGGCAGGCACTGTTGCAATTTACACAAGTACCATTTGTACTAACATAACTACTATTGCCTGAGGTTGTAGAACAGTTAGAACTTGTGCATGTCGGAGGTAGCATATGATTGTTTTGACATTGAGTGCAGTTACTAGCAGTTCCTTGACAAGTTGAGCACTGGGCAGAACATTGTTGACAGGATTTGATACCTGATGCTAAACTTACTTGGAAATAGCCAGAAGGACAACTAGTGAAGCAATTTGAAGCCAGTAAAACATAACCACTAGGGCAAGAGATGCATCCAACAGTAGAACCACTTATAAGCTGGCAAGTCAAACAGATTGAAGGACATTGCACACAAATATTATTTTGAGGGTAATAGCCTTGTGGACAATAATTAACACAGATGATTTGAGTTGATGTCACATTTATGCCATTGATAGAAGTTGTTACAATCTGTGTATAGGTAAATGTGTTGTTTGAACAGAGAGAGCAGGCAGCCGAAGAAGTGCAACTAAGGCAGTTTACAGAACAATTCGCACAACTCATCACAGTTGAATTGGTTCCATTAACAAGTTGGGTTGTAACTAATGGGTATGTACCAGAGGGGCAATTATTTAGGCAATAGCCATTCCAGTAGAAATACGAACAAATTGGATTTGGTATACACGAAGCGCCGCTTACGGAATATCCTTGAGGGCAGTTTGTTACACAAATTCCACTATTAAGCAAGTAGTAACTGGCTTGACAAGTAATGCATTGAACTTGCAATGAATTATTTAAGTAGCATGTCTGACATCCAGCGATATTACAGTTTAGGCAGGTGTAAGAGGTCGGAGAGGCATACGTAGCTGGAGGACAGTTCGGATTGCAAATACTGTTATAAAGGTACAGATTTGTTACACATGAAGTGCATTGATAAGTTTGATTTGACGAAAAATATATGCATGTAAGGCAGCCTTGAGGACATGATTGACAAGTTGGCTGAAGATTGATAGTCACAGGGATTGTACCATTGGGGCACGTTGATAGACAGACACCATTAACGAGATATAAGCCAGTAGAGCAAGAAGTACATTGATTTGAAGCAGGCCCTGTACAAGACAGGCAAGTGTTATTACAAGGAGTACAAACTGAAGAGGAGCTATTTAAATAATAGCTTGAAAGACAATTTGAAATACAAGAGCCAAGGCCGTTGCTACTCTGGTAAATATTTGGGTAAGAGCAACTGGTGCAATTGGTATTCGTACCTTGACAACTTGCACATGGGAGAGAACAGGGCTGACATATATAGGTGGAAGTAGCAAAGTAACCAAAGGGGCAATTAGGGAAGCAAGTGCCTGCATAAAGCTGTTGGGGAGGACTACAAGAAAGACAATTACTGGACAAAGGACCATAACAAGAGTAACAGAGGGGTGAGCAGTTGAAGCACAGTTTTGATGAGTTGGAATAATAAGTTGATGGAGAAGAGCAGTTTGAATTACAGTTTCCAGAGGTGTCCAAATTATAGCCAGGATAACAGGAAGTGCAGTCATTAGAATTATTAACACAGCTGAGACAATTCGCAGAGCAGGGACTGCAAATTAGAGTGGCATAGCTTGTATTTCCAATGGTAATAGTTTGGTAGGCTGACGAATAATAACCAGTGGGGCAAACTGTTACGCAGAGACTCTTATATAAAGAACCAGTAGAGCATAAAGAACAATTTACGAGAGAGGTGCATGTAATGCAAGGCAAGGAACAATAGAGGCATTGTAATTGATTGCTGTTTGAAAACTGCGTTGATGGTATTAATTGCGAATAAGTGCCTAAGGGGCAGGTTAAAACGCATGCTCCTTGCCCATTGGTAAGAATCAAATTATAATTTGAAGAGCAGGTAATACAGTTTGTGCCTGAATTACATATGTAGCAACCAGTACTACAGCTTTGACAAATGGTTTGGCCTGATACATTTAGAGCATAAGTTCCTGTAGGGCAGGTGGTAACGCATAGACCGTGGAAGTTGTAACCTGACTGGCAGAGTATGCAATAGGTGGTGTTGTAGCACTGACTGCAATTTGTATTGCAATTTAGGCAAAAGCCACTTGAATCTTTAAAAGTACCAGAAGGACAATTGATTAGACAGCTACCATTATAAAGATACACTTGCTTTGAAGGGTCACAACTTGTACAATACTGTCCTGAAGTATAAATGCAGCTAATGCAAAAAGGTAGGGTGCAGGCATTACATTGAGAATTGTAAGAGTAGAACCCTAACGGACATAATAATTGGCAACTTCCTTGATATAAATAGTAGCCAGATTGGCATTGGGTGCAAATTGTAGATGATACACAAGTTTGACAATTCGATGAACAAGGAAGACATGTACCACTCACTAAAATGGTTGAAGTGGGACAGTTCAGTATGCAAACAACACCCGATGTATTTGTAGAATTTAATACTGAAACAGCAACCAGTAGATATGGAGCAACACACTGCAAACAAATGTTAGAATTTGTTGAATTATAGTAAATGCAGGGATTAGGCTGACATCCTCCCTGAAAAGCTACTGTACCTGATGGGCATCGAGGATAGCAAATCATCTGATAGAGATAATATCCAGTTTGGCATATTAGGCATCCATAGGCAGAGCAATTTAAGCAATAAGATGTGCAGTTGATACACTGCCAACCCTGTCCAAACATGCCGCTTGGACAATAAGGGGCACAGTAACTTGTATTGCCAAGATTTATTTGGTAGTAGTTATTTAGACACTGCAAACAAATACTGGAGTTGGCACATGACAAACAATTTGAAATTGAACAGTTGCTGCTATTGGAATTACATTGATTGGTGCTGCTTAAAGTATAATTATTTATGCAGGAAGTACAGATACTAAAAGATGTACATGTGACACATAGATAAGGACAAAGCGAGCACGTCATTGTTAAATTGTTGGGATAAGTCCCAACTGGACATTGGCTCACGCATAAGTTGTTGGACAACAGATAATAGCCTGGAGAGCAGCCTGAGCATTGATATTGAGATGACCCATTACAGCTGCTACAGCCAATGCTGCAGTTTTGGCAAGAATAAGAGTTAGAAGTCGAATTAGATGTGATTGCAGCATAGAATCCCTGTGGACACAATGGCAAGCAAGTTCCTTGATGAAGTACTGTATTGTTTGTACAAGCAAGGCAGCTGTTGGAATTATTACATACTAAGCAAAAGGCCGAACATGGATGACAAGTATAATCTGTTGTTGAATTATAAGTTCCAATTGGGCAATTAATCACACATTGATTTCCATACAATACGTATCCCTCATTACATATTTGGCAATTAGAGGAAGAATCAGTGCACAACTGACAGGCAAGATTGCAGGATCTGCATTGGATAAAATTCTGAAAATTCTGTCCCTCTGCTTCATTGTCGTAACTAACAGTAATCACGTATTTATAGTAGCCTGGTGCGCAATTTTGTTGGCAAATTGTTCCATTGATTATGTAGTCACTTATACAGCTGATACAAGATGTACTGCTGATGCAGGTATAACAAGGAGCCAAACAAGGTAAACATATTTGGGCTGCCAAATTGGAAGAGGAGGAAACTGGTTGAAATAAATAGGTTGTTTGGGGGCAGGAAGTTACGCAACTATTATTGTAAAGATAATTTGGGGATAAACAGGAAGTACAGTTTTGACTGTCCGTGCAAATATTACAGCCTTAAACGCAAGGATAACATTGGCCTACTGTTGAACTAAGATATGTTGCAATCGGGCATGTAGTATAGCATTGTCCATTATAGATGAAGTAGCCAATCTGACAAGTCACGCAAGTTGCCGTATTATAACAATTTAGGCAGTTGTTTGGGCAAGGTTGGCAAAATTGTGAAGTTGTGGAAGCGAAATATCCCACGGGACAAATATTAACGCAAGAATATCCAAAAAGGAACAGTCCAGGTTGGCATTGAATACAGTTGTTAATTGTATTTGTGCAAGCTGTGCAAGAAGAGTTACATTTATTACATGTGTAAATACCTGCAAAATATCCGCTTGGACAAACTGACACACATTCAGATGAAGCTGTATTGGGGTTCACGAGCAGAAGGTAAGGCAAATTGCATTGCAAACAATTTCCGTTAGTACATAGTTGACAGTTAGTGGTACAAACTGTTGAGTTGGTGTTTGTGCACATTCCACTGGAGAGAGTATAGTTTGAGATACATTGAGTGCACGAATTATAAGCTGTACAAGCTGTGCAGGTACTAGGGCAGTGCTGACACCAACCACTAGCATCAACGTAATAGTTAGAGGGACACGATGCAACACAATTAACGATTCCGACAGTGACATTCATGTAAAGATAATTTGAACCATTATTTTGGCATGAGGTACAGTTAGTACTAGTACATGATTGGCAGAAAGTTGGGCAATTTGAACAACTACCGTATGCATTCACATAAGTACCAGCTGGACAGTTAATAGTACAGTATCCATTTATTAGATTGTACCCTGTGTTGCATACTTGACATATAGAACTTGAAGTGCATAGTCTACAGTTAGTGGAGCATGAAATGCACTCCCAGTGCTGCTGACTTTGAGGATAAGTGCCGTCAGGGCAAGCAGTAAAGCATTGCTCCAATACATAGCTGCCATTACTGTAAACAGATTGTTGACTTAGTATATAAAGATACAGACCGGATTGGCACCTTTTACAGGAATGTCGATTACACCCTACACAATTATTGCTGTAGGCTATTAAGCAAGACCCACAGGTATATCCCGGCATTTGATTAAAGAATGTTGTGAGTTGACTGATCAGATCCCCTGGACAATTCAAGTAGCACCATCCTCGATACAGATAATATCCTGCAAAACAGTAGCGGCAAAATTGAGGAGAATTACAAATTGAGCATCCAAATTGGCATTTTTGACATTCTCTCAGCTCAGGAATTGCCAGATACGTTGCATCAGGACATGAGTTAGGTTGGCATTGGTGGTCTTAAACTTACAAGTAGTACCCCTCAATACAAGAGATACAGTTATCGCTAGAAGGGCCATTACATTACTGACAAGATGGATCGCAGTAGTCACAATAGCCAGTGTAGTCAGGGTACTTTCCTACACTGCACAAATAAACGCATTTGTAATCATCAAGGTAGAAGTTTGGATAGCAGGATAAGCAATGATACTAAGAAGGACCAAAGCAACTCTGACAATCACGATAGCAAAGTTGGCAAATAGCATTGCTGCTCCAAAAGCCAATTGGGCATTCGGCCACACACTGAGCTTGTGACTCATCATAGAAATTCAGAAGGGAAAATGTTTCAGTACAGCTCAAACAATTAAAGAAATTGGAGCAAGTAAGGCATTATGGGTTACATTTTCGGCAAGTCAAACTCGACGAATGAGCGAAATATCCAGCTGGGCATTACATCATGCAGGTATAATTATAGTAATAAGTTTGGTAGGAAGAGCTAGAAGAATGAGGGCAGGAACTGCAGAGTGTTGCAGAATTTATGCAGGATAAGCAGACAGAAGAACAAGTTAAGCATGTAGAAACATTGGTGCTAAAGAACTGAGAAGTCAGGGTACAGCCAGTAGGGATACATATCTGAGAATCGCTTGCTTTTATGAATCCACTCTGGCATGAGAAACAAAAACCATCAATTTGACAAATCGCGCATCCCGGTGCGCAGAGTTGGCACTGCACAGAATCAGAGAAATAAGGAGGCTGGCAATAATTAGGAATACAAGTTGCATTGTATAAATTACTTGTATTAAGAGCTGTAGCAGCATTGATAACATAATTGTAAAGGCATTCATAGCAAACCAAATTTTGATTGCACCGGCGACAGTTCAGGGGACATGCAAGACAAAGAGATGAAGAACTGACGAGCCCGTTAAATTATGGACAAGAGAATGAGCATGTAGCGATATTTTGTCCGTTTAATCGAAGAACTAGCTCTGGAATTAAGTAACTGCACTTTGAGCAGGAACCATCCATCGTAGTTGAGTTGTAGATTTCGCAGAGGGGAGATTTCCAAATGCACTTTCCAATGACAGAAGTTTACTCATCATTATTTTGTAAATTAAAAAGTTGTTTAAATTTTTAAGGTGGGCAGTCAGAAACACAACTCCCAGAATTTAAAAACCAATTTGATGAGCATTGGATGCAGACAAAATGTTTACATTTCGCACAATTATTCGGGCAAGATTCAAAATTACCATCTTGGTTGTTAAAATAATAGCCTACTGGATTAGTTTATAGGCATGTGAAGTTGAAAAAAATAGAGTCTTAATCACACTCGAAGCATGTCAATGCATTAGTGCATCTTAGGCAGTTTGCTGCGCAGCTATCACAATTTAAGGTTATTATGTTGGAAAATGTGTAAGGGGGACAAATTCTATAGCAACTTCCAATTGAAAAATAATAGCCAACTGCGCATGTTAAACAGGATGTTGAATTGAGGCAGGTATTACATTGTCTTGGGCAATTGAGGCATGTATTTTGACTTAGATAACTACTAGCCAGACAAGTAGAAGAGCAAATTCCGTTAGAGAGATAACTATTGCTATGGCAGGCTGTGCACTGAGTTGATGATGGACCATAACAAAAGAGGCAAGATGATGAACAACTTACATTGCATACGTTTGATGTAGAGGAAGCAAGCTGAATACTATTTTGACAATAGGGAGTACATCCCCCATTTACTACAGCAAAGTTGAAGCTGCATAGATTACAAACAGAAGGAGATGAGCAAGATTGGCAATTGGAGGGGCATTTACTGCAACTTCCATCAGCAGGAGTAAAGGCGGCTGGGCACGAGGAAATGCATGCTCCTTGATAGTAAAGATACCCTGCAAAGCAAAAAAGACATACATTTGCATTGCAGGTTGCACAATTGGATGGGCATGAAGTGCATTGATCCCTAACTATTGTTGCATTGCCCACTGAAGATAATAAAGATGTGTAATTTCTAGTTTATGTTAATCCATTAGGGCAATATTACAGACAACTAATGGTTGAGTTATTATTATAGTAAAAGTATCCTAGTTGACATGTTTGACATTGTGATGAACTACAAGTTAAGCAATTATCAGTCATGTAGTCGCATTGAAAGCAGCTGTTTGCAGTTGAGTTGTAGTAAGTGCCCACGACACAGTTCCATGAGCATGCATTGAATGCTACAAAACCATAAACTCCATTACAACTACAAGCTCCATTCACTAGCGCATAGGGTAAATAACATGATGTACATTGAGAAGGGCTTGAACAATATTTGCAGTTTCTTCCACAGGTCCCTACTCTTATAAACAATTATCTAATCCCGTAGGATAGATATTGAAGAGAGGAAGAACTTGAATTCGAAAGCACAGTTTATGATTAGTTGAGCCTGATTCTGAACTTGAGAGAAGATAAATTATGTGCAAACCATGAATCAATCATAGCCAAATTATCGGGAATCGATGAGTTTCCACAAAAATCAGCATTCCTTTGTGAAGAGTTAAAACTTCCAGACCAGGCGATAGTAGTTGTATTTTCCATTGCAGTCTCATTATAGGAATCCGCAGTATCAACCTCAACGAGAAGAGTATTGCCTTGCCAATTATCGATGAGAACAGCTTGAAATCGAATGTTTGCCCATTGATGTGGGGATAATCCAAATGTACTTTTTATGATTTTTGTGCTATATCCAAAAAAGGAATAGCCGCCTAACCATGTATAAAGGGGCATTTTGCTGCAGAAAGATTGCAGCGAACTGTTACTTACTTGAAGACTAGAGTTCATTAGGGCGGAACCATTGGTCCAGATTGCCAAATTGCCTGCAGATAAACTATTTGATGTTAATTCGTAGGAGACGTTTTTAGTAACCCAACCCGTAGAAGTAAGAGCTCCTGGAATACATTGATAATTGTTGCTTAGTAAAAATCCTGGGATGCAGGTCGTGCATAAATTATAGTTATTACAAGTAAGGCAGATTGAAAGACAGGGAGAGCATAAATTACTGCTATTATCCTTATACATCCCCGTGGGACAATCTGAACAGTCAGAGGTAAGATTAGAATTTGCCAGGAAATTCATATAACACGATGAACATGTTCCGCCAGCGGCATTTGAACAGTTACTGACGCAAAGTTGAGGACATGTCTGTGCGAAAGTGTATCCTGCAAGCAGAACAAATATGAAAATGACAATGATGTTGCCAGTCATGTTTATTATATATTTATAATTCATTGGCAATGAAAAGGCCTAATAAGTATCACATGTTGTTCAAAATTGATAAAATATCAAGATCTACTAATTAGAATAAGAAATGATGATTGACTAAAAAATAATATATCATATTTAAAGTTTGTTCATAAAAAGTTGATGCATTGAGCTAGACTTATTTTTTTATTACCCTTGTCAACCTAAAGACTATTTATTTGTAGTTATTCTTTAATAAACAAGCAGAAAAACTTCACTTCAATTGGACTATCTTCACATTATGTAAAGATGAAAAGCGTTTCATTTTACCCAACTCAGATGAAACCTTAGAATCTTCAATAACGTTAAATATAACAGCAATAAATAAGCCGATGATATTGATCATGGCCTATCATTCTCAGGCGCGACACAAATGTATAATCATATCAACAAATATTACTCTTTCTGTTAATAAAAAGATAATATATTTTCAGAAGTAACTATTTAAGGCAATTTATTTACACAATCAATATTGAAATCAAAATTATAAATATGGTTTTTTACATCATGGCAAAGAATTGTTTGAAAGTCTAAATGGAATGGACTGCTGTTTTCTCACACATTATCTGTAGCTGTTTAATATTTATTTTCAATACTTCTTTCTTGTTTCCATTTTTATGGATTTATTCAACTAAAATCAAATTTTGTTTTACAAATAGAACATACATTGAGCCTTTTTTTATAGTTTATTAGATGGTAGCTATGAGAATTAGGTTTGCGTGGTGTGATCAATTAAGATCACCTTTAATTAATCTTCACAAATGATCTTTATTTAAAAGCGCTGTTTGCATTTTGATTGGTGTTTAATGATGCGATTACGTTCATGATATATATATGTGCAATAATTGCATTGGTACAACCTAAATAATCTATTTTTTAATGGCCTTCTTTTGATTAGATAGGTCTAAATATTTTCTTTGGAGCAGGTTCCATTTCAATGTTATTTTATGTAGAAAATATATTTATGACATCATTTTAATAAAGGGCTGTTGCTGATAGTAGTCACAATTATAATATGAAGCTGCTCTCGATTGCCTTCAGACGTTGCTTTTCAGAAATAACGCCTTATGAACCCTCAAACTAAATGATGCGTTTATCCAAATGGATGAGTCTTAAGTCCCTGTGCTCTCGCAGAGAAGCAGAGTAATTTATTCAGCTAGGCCTCGTACGTGTGGATGGCAAGCGAATTTTTGAAAATATGCTAGTTCCGATAGATGCCAGTTTAAAAGCCTTTACTCCAATAGGAATTAAGGTACAAAAGCCTATCGTCAAATTATGGATGATCAATAAACCAAGGGGATATATCTGTACACATCGAGATCCTCAAAGGCGTAAAACCATATATGAACTTTTACCCAAATAGTTCGATATGTATGGCCACTTAATGACTGTTGGCCGACTTGACTTTAACTCATAAGGATTGTTACTTATCACTAATGATAATACCCTAAAAGGATTACTCGAAAACCCTGAAGCAAATTTAACAAGATTTTATAGAGTCAAAGTTCATGGCAGAGTCACACAATAAAAACTGGATAAAATGAACAGTCCTTTAATAATTAAGGGGTAACAATATGGGCCTTTAAAGGTAGGTATCGATCGGTAATTAGCCACTAATTCTTGGCTAAATGTGTCTATGAAAACTGGCAAAAATAGGGAGATCAGAAGAATAATGTAAAAATGTGATCTGCAGGTGAATAAATTAATTAGAGAATCCTACGGACCTTACAAAAAGGGAGCGGTATTATAGTTTATATATAGCTTTAACATGGTGAAGTAGCCGAGATACCGATCAGTTAGGCATTATAGAAAAAATTAAAATTAACAAAAGTGAAACAAATGCGGGAACTGCAAAAAGGAGGAGTTTCTTCTTCATTGATTGAAGTAGATATCCGTAATAGAGCTATAGGCTTGGCTAAATACGAGTCAGAAACCAAATAACTCGAAGAAAAAATTAATCATAATGAAAAACCAAAATAATTACCTAATTCTAAGGAGGACTATTAATAATAAGATGAATAATGAAAGAAAACAATGCCATCATGATAGCAAGACTACTATCGCTCTTTATTTCTTGTTAATTTTATAATATTTAAGGAATTATCAATTTTTTTATTGAAAAATTAGTTTTTCACAACTTCACTGACGTTTTCACAAGAATAATTTTATAAAATGGTTTAATGTCCTCATCATTTAATCTTTGCTATTTGAATACACTAAAAATACATCCATTGTTTTGTAAGTTAATTTTAAGGAGTTTAATGGAGATAAGTTATAAATTTAATTATTTTTTCTAATGCAGGTGCTGTCAAGTCAAATTCAAGGAAGCAGCGTTGCCTACGTATCGGGAACTCACAGGTATAGCTCTTACAATTTAGGCTTGATTTCGTCAAAAAACCATTAGTAGCCACAATGAGCGAAGTTCCCCTACATTTAGCGCCGCCTGTACAATAAATTTCTCAATAAAATTTCCAGCCTCGCGTTGAAGAAGAAGTGATATAAGTAAATCTAAGTTGATTTAGGAAGCAACTAAAAGTATTGACGTTCAAACTGACTATCGTGAAACTGAAAGTCAGACTGATCCATATTCTCCTGAAGAAATATATAGAGAAGGTGAAAAACCTTAAGTCTTAACTTTGAAACACCTGACTTACGGTAATGGACTGCCTGCCACTATCGACGTGCTTGATAACATTGAGTTAAATCGAGAGAGAAATTGGTTTTAAAATGCATTGCCTCCTATCTCAGATGAGGCTAGCTTTAATATGAGGCGCAGGTTGATGGAAGATCAGGAAGTTAGGGAATGGTCTAAGAAGGAAGATGAAATTAAAAAAGTTCACAGAGAAGGTTTATAACTTGTGAAAGAAGCTATCATTTAAAGGGAGCAAGACATCACTGAAAAAAATGCTCAAAGAATAGAAGATATTAAAATCAGAAAAACTTAACAGAAAAATAGATTAATTGCCAAAATTCAAAGGAAAAAGATAAAGCTACTGAGAAAATTGCTTAAATCAAGGAAAGTGGAAGGAGAAGATATAAATTTGAGAGATATTATTGAAGATTATGGTGATTATGGATCCAATGTCTATGCTGGAATCAGCAGAGAAGGGCTTACTCTTGACAAACTTGGCAATAAATATTAAGTTCAGCCAGTTGCCCTCAACAGCTATAGTGGCTTGGCTTAAATTTAAATTCCCTATGAGAAGATTGTTAAACCAGAATAAAAATAATCAAGATTATCTATAGCCCATAAAAAAGCCTTATAAGTAGCTCAAAGTAATATTGATAAAAAATTAAAACCAGAAAAAAGAGAAGATGAAGTGGTCAGCAACGATATAGAAGCTCTGAGAAATGTGATTGCCCGTCCTAGTACTCCCAACTGGAAAAATGATGAGAATATGAATTTAATCGAGGGAAAATCTGGGCTTAGTAAGGGATAACTAAAAGATGAATCATCAGCTACGAAATAGAAGATCAAGAGAGAGGTTGCCATTTTATTTTTGCAACGAATCCTGAGAGGTAGAGCTCAACAGAATATTATGTATGAGGGTAAAGAGAAAAGATTAGCCCTTATTGAATAACTCTTGATTGTTGCCAAAATTCCAAATCTACCAGAAAATTAAGCAGAGGATATTCTCATTAACGAACATGAGTAAAGGTTTAGAAATGCCATGTATTAAGGCTTACAGGGTTAGGTTATTGCAGACACACTCGACTAACTGTCGAAAAAATTACTAAGAATCTCTCAAGAGAAAAAGATTAAGGAAAAAGTTGAGGAGGCTGAGAATGAGAGAAGAAATAGAGAGATTTAAGAAGCTGGCCGTCGTAATGCCTAATAGATTATTAGAGCTAGATAGCAATGCTTATATGAATAAATTGCAAAAATGAATCAGGGCACCGTTGATAGCTACCTCAATTGGATTATTAGCGACACCGTTGAAAGAGCTTCAGATCGTCAGGCAAGTATTATGGCAAATCTTCGTAAAAAAGAGATGAACCAGCATTTGGAGAGTTTTGAAAGGAGATTTAATAACAATTAAACTTTAATTAAAGACCTCGTTCAATCATTTTTACTACCAAACGTCCAGCGAAGTCGATTGGCTAAGCAAGTGCAGCTCGAACAACGAAGATTTCAGTAAGCAGCAAAGAAATCTCTCCATACTACATTTACCAAGACTGCTGCCAAAGTTATGGAGGAGAAATGATTTTCATAGATCAAGAAATATTTTTATTGTGATGGGGTATTTGTTAATAATTTTAGTGAAGTATCGAAAATAGAAAATATTATAAATATATTTCGAATGACGACTTTAAAATATTTGGTGGAGAACAATGGAAACATAGTTCCTTCAGTGAGAGTTCTTGCATCTAAGAAATAGATTTAAAATTTGTAAGTGAAAGCAATATAATTTTTTAAAGAGCAGAATAAAACCAATTCTATTGAAACTAATCGATTGATAACATCGGGAATGATCCTTGATTGGAAGAAGTTTGGTGAAAATGAGACTTTTAAGAATCAGTTGTTGCTTAAAAATGGATAAAATGATGAAAATATGATCTTTTCCTATTTAATTGAAGAATGGATTGATTAGGAACCATCAAAAGTTACTTATCGATGGATTAGAAAAAATAAAAAATCATAATCTCCTGTCTATCTTGTGGAGTAGGAACACATCTATCATGGCAGCATGAAGAAGCGTCATAAACATGGAAAAGGACTATATTTAATCGTCAAGAGATATTCGGATAACAGTGAAAAACAACAATTTATAAAAGGTTAATGGATGTACGATATTCTCGAGAAGGGATGTGTCTGTGATGAGCAAGGAAACGAACGAATCATCAAGAATAATATGATTCACATTCGATCCAGCAAAAATATTTCTGCTTATATCGACCAGAATAAGCAAGTAAGTTTTTAAACAGAGAAAATAAAAAAATCCTCCAGATAATTGGTTGGTTCAAGATAATAAAAATACTCATTTTCCTCGATCATGGGAAAAAAATAAAAGTCATCAACTCTTTCCATTCCAAAGGTTATCATCAAATGATTCATCTTTAAAAATCTCAAAAATACTCAAGATTATAAATTAATGTGACCATATTTCATCATAAGAGCTTTTTTATGTTGACAATATTTATTAAATAATTAAAAGGAATTAGATCATTGTTAATCAAAGTCCTTTTATTCAAAATTACTATTATTAGTCTTTTGTTGTTGTTATCATTGAATAGATTTTACTGATGGCTTCATCAAAACGATTTCTGTCTATTACCTATAAATTGTTTTATCTTTTCAAAGAAACTTCTTTTTCACCTTAAAAAAGTTTAATATTCTTTTCATTTTCCTTACAGTCTGTAGGATTTTATTTACTAGGAATTATAAGTTCTCTGAACTGATCTGATTAGAGAAATTATAAAGCTCCAAAGATTGTACTGAGCATATAACTTCCAACTCCCATGCTGAAATATACATTTTCTCCATATATGATCCTCAAAAATATAAGGTGAGAATGTATCTCTTCAATTTTGCTGGATATTTTGCAGAGGATATATGAAACTATGCCTAAAATGTTATCGCTATCGATTTCAAAAATTTCACCCTTCTCAATAAGGCGATGATAATTATCAATATCCGAGCAAATTCTTTTTTTCACCATTTACAATTGAGATAATATTTGCTATGGTCTGAGTTTAGTCACAAGTTCTGACATTTAATAGATTGAGTCAAAAAAATTGCCTTAGATTTGAAGTTTTGGATCTATATTAAAGAGAGATGGCGTCAGCAAAGCATCGTGAGAATGGAGCTATTTTAAATTGATATTAACAGCTATCTTTTTATGCTGAATGATAGAAGATACCACTTTAAATAAATATCCATTGTTAGCCACCCAAATTTATTGCATCACAATATTCTTAATCCATTTCACATATTTAACTTATTCAACCCCAATATAACTCATAATCCATTTACGATAAGGCTGCAAGCACGAACTTTACAAATAACTGCACCATTATGTAACAAATTGTTTTATCACTTTTTCATACAGTTCTTATTGACCTTTTTTATATTCAGGGAGCAAGCTCGAAAAATTGGATTCAATAAATTCTGCAAAGGTCTTTGTTAACTTTCCAAAAGGATGATTGCTTCGACTTAATTATTTTTTCATGACTTGGCTTATATCTTTTAATTTTTATTTCGTTTCTCCCTCTTATTGCTTGTTCGTCAACTTTTGAGTTGCTGATTTTTCTGTTTGTCTTTTCTTTTGATGAATGGCAGACTACTCCTGCATATTTTTCATGCTTCCTTATTGCTAATGAATAAAGTTTAGATTGATTGGCAACTTCCGTAATATATTTTTAAAAAAAGCTTCTCCGAAATTGATTTTAACAAACTTTGATTCAGGCTTATCTTTAATAATACTTCCACCTCCTGAATATCTTTTAAATTACTGTTATTATTGAGCTAAAATTTATTGTTTTTCAAAGCATTAATGCAAGTAATAGTATCTATCAGTTAAATTTGAGAAATTTTAGAACTTAGACAATGACGCACCATTTCTTTTAATTTTACAGGAAATTTTGTTTTTAATAACTCTTAGAGCATATGATCTCGATATTTCTAAATCCAAAAATTAATACCTTCTATGGATTGATGGTCACTCGTCGATTCTGGTCCCGTTGCACTTCGTTTACCATTTGCTAAAATGCATCTTGTGAGCCACCTCGATTTTTATTACCCATTTTAGTAATGTTGTAGATATTTTGGAATTAACTTATATGTTAGAATTTATCATCTAATGGATAGATTAATGGAGGAAAGATATAGTATAAGAAATGAATATATTAATGTTTAGAACAATTAATTAAAATCAATAGGGGAATTTAATCAGGAAGGAGGGAAAATGGTTTAATTTCTAAATTGCAAGTGATGTGATGAGGGCAATGTTGCAATATATGGCAATATGAAAAATAATTATCTATCTCTTTGATAATTTGGGAAAAAAGGAAAATAAAAACATGTTTAAATAATCGCCTTGCTATAAATCGATGAGTAGTATATTATAGGATGTTTTCACTTTATATTATCAATATATCAAATCGAATATAAATTTAATGAGCACCTACGAACAACACCAAGTCAATTATAGAGGCTCTTTTCCAATTTATCAAAAAAATTCTAACTGTCAAAAAGGAGATTATTAAGTTGACGAAGGAAATATTAATGAAGAAGGATCAAATTAGGTAATCAATCTAAATGATAAAAAATTGAAGGATAAAAATTAAACTGTGAAGTGCAAATCATCCACCAAAATACCCGATAATCTATTTTAATATAACGCTAACTGGCCTCAATTAAGAGTGGCTGAGAGTGTGTATCAGGATTAAGCGGCTGTTGATTGGATAAAAAAATAATTAACAAAAATAGGTGAAAGAATTGCTAAAAATTAATAAGACATCGAGCAATTAAGTACAGGTTTCAGGGAATTAGAATAAAAATAAAGTTCTTCCACTCCTCTCCCAAATCCTCATTTTCAATAAATAAACAAAATTCTCAGTCTGGTTTAAAAAGCCTAAAATCGAGATGATTATCGAAAGACTATAAAGATGATTGAATAACTTCGAGTTTGCATACTTTAGTGTCATATGTAGTTAAACAACTTAAAATATTAGCATTAGTAATCAAAGAAATAGAGAAAAAAGAATAATGTTAGTAAAATATAAAATTTTACAGATGAATTAATTCAATTAAATATTAAGATTGAAAAATAGTCAAGATAGCTTTCCGCAAAGATTTAGGTCATTGATAATAAATTTAATCAATGGGAACAAGATCACTCTCAAAATAACCATCATTTTGTCATTGGCGAAAAAACATTTAATGGCAAAATGATAACTTTGCTTTATGAAGAAAAAATATCGAATCTTAATAATAATAATCAAAAACGCCCTGACAATGCCACTCGCAATAAATTTTCGTTTAAGCAAAGGACGTAAGCTGAGGATCCATAAAAAGAAGACATAACAACAGTCATCTTAACTACAAGTATAAATAATCCTAATTTAGAAACTTACTATCTCGATAACGAAGGCTATCTCCTTGATAAGATGAGGCATTATTTACTGAATAGAAAGAACTAACCTATAAGATTAAGTAATAAAGAAATAGAGCTGCTGAAGCAGTAAGATTTGTTGTGAAAATAATTAATTTACTTATTAATCCTTTTGCTATAATCTTTGCAAAATAAAAGCATATGAAATTAAATAAAACAATTTATTAAGAATTCTATTAAGCTTTACATATGAAAGAGATTATAGAAATAATTATTTATATAGTTTTTGTTTATGTTAATTTATAAGATTAATTTAAGTATGAACAAGAAAACAGCAAAAATAACCTATAACTTATCTACACAGTGGAACTTGTGCTGCAACATTTTAAGCAAAGAAAAGCAGGCAGTCATTTATACTGATTATAGCTATAATTATCAAGGCAAAGGAGGCATAGGCTTGTTAATCGAAACTGCTAACTATCAAATGATTTATTCATGCTTCTATTGCTCCCTTTCAGAATGCCCGGTAGATGATGGTTAAACGCAAGCCATATTAATAGCCTCAGATTTAATAGACCTATTTCCAAATTTTACAAATGTGCAACTCTTTACAGATAGTGACAACGCATTAAAAAATTTAAAGAATCACTTTTATTTTAGGGCAAATGAAAAAGGATAGCACATTTTGAGCCTAAATAAAGTATTGGCTCATTCAGATATTCCAGGAAACTAAAGAGTAGATATGCTGGCAAAATAAGGACGCTTTTCATTGAATACATATACTCCTCGAATATTATTACGAAAGAAATAAAGAAATAATTATTACTTTGATTATAGTTGATTGTTTTTATCTGCTCCTAATCTAAAAATAGATTAATTTATTAAAGAATATAGATCTTCATTATTTTGTCATGATGTAAGATATAATATTAAAAAGAATTCTATGATTGTTAATTCTTTTTAATAACTGAAAATTTAATAATGAACAGTTAAAAACCTGCTCAATTGTCAGACAAGATCGAGTATCTTCATGATAAAATTGATTTTATCAACAAACAGGTCAGATAAAATGGTTTCTTTGAACTCAAGATGAAGTTCATTGATTTCATAGATACAACCATTTAAAAATTATATCAATTGGACAATAAGAAAGCTTACTCAAGTTAAACAGTCAAAAGAAAGTACGAAGAGTATTATAACTCCGAGGAAAATTAAAAATAGAGGACATACCTTGAAACTGAGAAGGACCATCTGAGTTTAAGATTAAAACAGCTAAATTAAAAAGAGAAAAATTTAGAAGTATAATCACTGAGAATATAACTGTAAAATAGTAAACTTTTGAAAGATAATTTGCACAAAGAATATGGTTCAAAATAAATGGAGCTAAAATCATATATCCATGAGCTGGAAAGCAAGATTAAATCTCAGGAAAAAGAAATAGAAAGAATAATTAAAATCAATATAGGCTTGACCAAATAGTATTAAATTACCAAGGAGGAACGCAATCGAGCGGAGAAGAGCTCTATATAGTGGAAGTAGAAGTATCAAACTTAAATTGGAGTGCTGGAAATTTTTGACAACAAACGTAGTAAGTATGCTTTTCGAGATGAGAGTGGAATACGAGTTCTAAGAACCTTTACGAATGTAACTACAGATCGCAAGGGATGCCAACGGTTAGTCTTTTGCAGCTTGCCATTAAAAATTCAAGTTTTGCGTTTATGCTATGGCATAAAGATAGGTATTGTGCATCCCAACCATGAAATTTAATATTTTAGCTAATTAAGTCTCTATGAAAAGGAGGAAATGATGTTGAGTCGTCTCGAAGGAGCAATAGTCGCAGTATATATTAAGCGGAAAGTAAGGCTCCAACTCGATAAATACAAACTCGCAGCAAATAATCAAGTGGTCGTTATGCTCTTTGGCAATGGTGACAGCATAGCTATAGATGAGACTGAGCAATTGAAGGTCTGATTATTTATGATAAATCTATTTTTCTTCAACTTTCTAAGAAACCTTTGGAGAGAATATCCCAAATATTTTTATATTTCTAAATAGGCAAAGATCCATAAAATTTTATTCTTAAAAGCGCTTGATAAAAAAATCTAAAAATAATTCTATTAAAAATTCCGATAACTCCATCGGTTCCCCAATATCTGCTCTCTTCTATCTGCCAATCATTTTTTTTGGTTATTTTCCAATTTTAATTGGCTTATTTTTCTCGATATATAGATAATCTACTTAGTATTATTTAATCACAGTAAATATAAGATGACGAATAGAATCATCAGTCCTTCTTAAAATAAAACTCCTGCGGTAACTAGCAGTGATTCCGAAGAGGAAGAAATCATGATTAAGAATCTGTAAACTGGATCCACCTAAAACAGCAAGACCCTCATGAAAGACCATTCATCCCTTTTGATAAATAATGATCTACATGGCTCTGTTTGGAGCGATTACTTCAAATCAATCAAAAAAATATAAGATAAACTACTGTAAATGGTTGTCAGGAAAAACAAAGATGAACTGCTAAAACTACTAATGTAATTTCCATTAGAGCTTTCGCAGTTTCGTTATATGAATGGGTGGACTCTCCTCCATTTCAGTGTCAGTCAAAATAGCATTGAAATCACTTAAATTTTATTGAAGTTTGGGCTTGATGCTGATATTCAAAGTGAGTAGATGCGAAGGACGGCACTTCACGAGGCAGCATTGGCAAACAAAGCCTAAATAACGAGAATTTTAATTTTGTGGGGAGCAAATCCAAATATAGTCGACGTTGATCGCAACACTGCCATTCATTTTGCAGTTGATTACGGATATGTCTAAATCGTAAAAATAATCCTTTCCTCTACAATATCAGTAGATTTAGATATCAGAAACTGCATTAATATGACAACTTTTAACGCCTGCCGAAAGCCTGAAGTTTTTGAACTGCTCATAAATTACAATCAAAAAAATAAAAAACCCATATCTCATCAATCTCGACAAACCGCCACAAGCAATCCAGAACAAAATGGGCAAATCTACGAATCCCGATTGAGAATTCGTAATAGCGATGTAATTCCCAATATTTCAAGAGTAGACCAGGTATAAAAATTTTTATCTCTCAGAGAAGCGCCCATGGATAAAAAAATATCCAATAAAGATTCAGATTCCATCATTTCAGAGTAATCTTGTGAATAGAACTTGAATTAAGACGAACCAAAGATTAAAAAGAAGAATAAAAATTTATAAAGATCAAAAAGGAGAGTGGGATCGTATCTAAGAAACAATAGTATCTTGAAAAGCTGTCGAATCGCATCACAGAATATAGGACTGGTACGAGAGACTATTTTTCAAACATACCTCGAAAACTAATAGCTGATCGAACATTATGACAAAGTAAAAAAATTGGGATCTGGAGCCTTTGCCGAAGTGTTTCTTGTGCGAAAAAAACGCTCAAGCACAATATTTGCTATGAAAAAAATTGATAAAAAGCTGATAATCGATCATGATCTCTAAAAGTATATTAGGGCTGAGAAATACGTATTGACCGAGATTAATCATCCCTTCATCGTAAAAGGTCACTTCTTTTTACAAGATTTCACACATCTATTCATCCTGATGGATTTATGTGAAGGCGGTGATCTTGAGAAATATATAAGAAAAAATCCCCTAAGTGAAGACATTACGAAGACTTATGTTTGCTAAGCTGCGCTGGCATTAGATTAATTACAGAGGAATAATATCTTATATCGTGATATGAAGGTTTCCAATATGCTGATTGATGCATTTGGGCACTTAAAACTTTCAGATTTCGGACTCGCTAAACAGGCAGTTTCTTCAGATTCCTTTGTGGGATCAGTTTCTTATCTTCCTCCATAAATGCTAGCTTAAGGGGAAAAGAAGCCCCACAATAAGTCATTGGACTGGTACTTGCTCGGTATCTTCTTATACTAACTACTTCATGGGCTTCCTCCATTCTACGATGAAGATAAATGGGTAATGTAGAAAAACATTATTAATTAACAGCCAAAATATAATAATAGTATTTCTCCTGCATGCAAATAAGTCATGAATAGATTACTGTAGAAAAATCCCTAAAGGCGATTGAATAACCTTACATAACTAAAGAAATTAGAATGGTTCAGTACTGTTAATTGGTAAACAATCTTAAATAAGTAAATTATTTGTTGATATAGAGGCGGATAAGTCATGAAAATTGACGCTGTTAATATTAAGTAGTTAAGACGAAAATAATATTTCTAAGATTAAAGCCAAGATAAAATCATCAGCGAAAAAATAGAGTGGTTTGAAAACTGGAATTATCCGAAAAGATAATAATCATGATCTCTTTAATATTTTATATACAGATCAGTTTTTTCTATTCTCACAGATTTTGATTAAAATATTGGAGGCAATTGAAGGCAATTGAAGGCAATTGAAGGCGATTAAAGGCGTCAAATATTTAAAATTATAACAATACTCTTAACCTTGAGTCCTGTTTTTATTTTTGTATTGTAGTTGAGTTAATTATCTAGATGTAAAATAAGTACCCTTATTTTTTAATAAAACCAGTGACCTCCTCAAAATGTGAATCCACAATCCAATTTTTGAAAATAAAGAATTATTGATTGCAATGAGGCACAAAAGATACAATAAAAATAAATTTAAGTTATAATTTTTGGAGAATTATCTATATTGATGAATATATTCTTCAAAAAATTATATATTTAGCAAAACAAACAAAAGAAAATTATTACAAAATAATATATCTAGTGAATGAGTTATTTTGAGGAGATACTAAATCTATTTTGTTCTTATCAGCATTGCCGAAATTAAATCTATAAATATAGTAATATTTTTGCCATAGATTAAATATTCTCTAAGAATCATATATTAAAAGTTTAAAAGTCATTATAAATAACTATCTTATTTAAAGCAACATAATATATGTTAATATATGGCGAAATGTTGGCTTTACCATCAATTAAGTATGAACTTGTTTTTTCATTCTCTACAATTTATTAGAATTTAAATAGAAGATTATAAATATGATCAGAAGAAACCAGGAAACAAGGTATCGCTCCTTCAAATATGTATCATCAACGACCAATTTGATGACAAATAATCACCCTCTTAAACTTAACTTCAAGGCAGAAGCAGCCCAACCATCTAGATTATCTCTCAATAAAGAAAATACATCGTAGCCTGTGTAGTTTAGGATACGAGCGCAAACCCCAAAGCTAAAGCAACGAAAACCTTAAAGTGAATGGTGTCAAAACAAAATATACAATGCCAATTCTACCCTCTCTCAAACTCCTCATCTCTTTCTCTGCAAAAGGAATCAGTAGTCATTTGATAAATTTTAACCAGATATATTGATGCCTAAAAGTTTGGAGTGTCCTCCATATCAAGAATATTTTGATCAATTACAGGTACATTATTTGATAATTCAGAATTAACTAGATTTATGTGGTTCACGATTGGACCAATAAAAATCCAATGTGGGATAATTACGAAATGAGTTAATGAAGATAAAAGTAAATGTGGATAAATCTTTGAGGGAAGCTCAATAAATGTTATAAAAAGAAATAAATCGATTCAAGCAGTTTCTGGGAGGAAGTCTAAAGGAACACAATAAAATTGTGGTGAATTCCAAATAAAAGATTCTCCTGACGCAGTAGATTTATGCATAAACCTTTTAGGAAATGGATAGGATATCTTCACATTTATCGCAAATGGATGATAGCTTTAATTTTTGATATGTATTATAAATTAGTTAGTAAATATGGACGAGGATGTTACTCTTATTAATAAAGTTCTTAGTAATACTGAATATTATGCCGAAGCCAAGATTAACGAGGGATCATATGGCTAGATTTTCAAAGTTGTGCATATATAGAAAAAGAAGATATATGCTCTAAAAGTTCTGTAACTCGGCAAATTGGAAAAGTTTGACAAGATGCACGAAGCAGTGATGGAAGTGTTAATTCTAAAAAAACTGTCTCATCCCGGAATCATAAAAATGTACAATACCATACGAAAAGATAACTACATTTGTCTTGTACTAGAGCTGTGTCCCTATGGTGATCTCTACATGCTAATGAAAAGTGTAAACAAAAAGATGGAGCTTGCTCAAAAAAAGAGGAAAATTATGGTCTACTATCTCGCCCAAATTTTATAAGTCATTGATTACTTGCATAGCAATCAGATTATACACAGAGATATCAAGGTAGATTTCATTAAATTTAGCCTTAAAATATAGTCATTGGGGCTGATCTCAAAATAAGGTTTATTGACTTTGGAACCACTAAAATTTTATCTAACAATATCCTCACTCCTAAATAACTAACTGAAATACATGCTTCAAAAAGAGATGACGAGGATTCTCCTCCTAGAAAATCATTTGTCGGTTCAGCAAATTATCTCAGTCCATAAGGATTGAAACTAAAATACAGTTAAAAGACTGACATATGGGCCTTTGGAGTCATAGCTTATAAATTCTACTATAACCATCTTCCCTTTTAAGGTGATGATAATATAGAAATTTTCAAAAAAATCAGCGAGAATGAGATAATGCTATAAGGGAAGTTAGATCCTGGAATACAATAACTTTTAGTAATCAGTCTGAAGAAAGACCCCAATCAACGAGCGACAGCAAAAATGCTTAAACTATGTACCATTTTTAAGGATATAAACTTTAAGGAAATTTTTATCACTGAGCCCCCAATCTTCAAGGAAGAATTTAAAAATTAGAAGGAAGAGGATAGCGGATAATTTCTTTTTTAAACTCGTCTCGAGAAGAAAATGTTTTTTGGTAACTTCAAGCTCAGGCTATTGACTATTTCAAAGGTAAATGGAAAATTATTTATGGCTTATCGATATCTTCCAAGCAAACAAATTAAAAGAGAATTTGAGCTCAATTTAAACGACTATGCACAATTATCAAAGGAAGGCTAGTTTGAGGTAATAACAAGCCACAGGAAATACTGTTTTCGTGTAAAAAAGGGGCAGTAGCCAGGGTAGATTGTTAACAAAATTAACGGAATAATTAAAAAAGGATACCAGCTTGAGTGATACTAGATTATATTATTAGAGTCATGAGACGATGTGTTTATAAATACCCCAATCAATTTTGTTAGGCTTTTCATAAACTGAAATATCATATTAATGCTATTATGCTGAAATTTATTCAAATTGTATCATTTTTAACTTGATGATCAGAAAAAAACGATTAAATATTATCCTTCTATCTATTGTCTAAATTCTTAAATCCAGAAGTCTTTTCCAATTCAATTCCTAAATTTTTACAAGAAGAAATATTGATAAACTGGTTCTTTCATATTGAGTAATTTAAAAAATAATTCAACTCAATTGCAAATTACTGAGGATTTTAATGTACGATAGTAATTAATAAAATGAAATAATATCAATTTGTCATCTGCAGAGGAGAGGTCATTTCCAAGTTAGGAGGGCATGAATCAATCTAATAATGTTGTGGTGCAATATATTTAGATGTAGAATAATTCAATGATGATGTCTTGCTTTGAAATGCAAATGCATTGGTGAGGGCCTAGTTAATGATTAGACTTTCTTATATCGTCGATTAATGATGACTCTAATTTTCATTAATTTGTTTCAGCAAAGATTTATTGTAGTTTTCAAGATCTTATACTCTTTTTTGCCGTTGAGTTTCCCCTTTCAAGTATTACTGATATTATTTTTTTGTTTCAAGTGATAACTATTCAGTATTTTAACAAAAATTACTTGAGTTTTTTCGATAAACCTATTTTCTAGGCGAATAACCCGGCCCTTTGGCAAGACATAGACCATTTTATTTCACAATTCTTTGCCCTTTTTTCAATATTTGGCATAAAGGTACTGTTTCTTATTATCTTGGCAACTGATAGTGACGAACAGCGCTTTACAGAGGCTTAGGATTTAATTATTAAAAAATTTTTACAGAAGGGGATGAGATTGCCTCGAATATTCTTTTCCTTCGATGAATTGGAGATTTGAGTGGTTGAGAAATTTAGTCAATTTCCTAATTTTGTACTACATTCCAAGATGGATTAGCCACTCTTGGCGAATGAGGAGGTATAGCATGTAATTCTGTTAACTTAGCTATCGATATTTTATTTTCCTTTAAGAAATTTCTATGCATCTATAGAAAATATTATGTTTAAATGCCAAATCGACAGACAAAATATATAAAATTAATTTTTTTGCGAGACTGTACAATCCAAAAGATATTGTCAATATTATTGAATATAAATTGTTCAAGCGTTTGTATTGGAATTAAATCAATTAATGGCGAAATGTTTAACCTCCTACAACTGTTATTTTATAGAAGATGGGAGTAGCCAATTATTGTTTCCCCAATTTCTGAGGCCAACTCCAATTTTATCTTTAATTTGACCCAATATTTCCTTCTCTTGGATGAGTTCAGAAAGGGGTTCTTCGATGGATTGGAAAATCCTCTGCTTTTCCTTTTAGGAATCATCGCCAAATGAAGATGGACTTCGCAACTCAATTGTTTCCATTTTTGATTGAGCAATGCTAGCAACACGAAGGCTGCTACCCTGATTAGAACTAAATAGATCCTTGATAATGCTAAAAAGGAAGATAATGCCCAGCAATATGAACATCTTGGTAATTTTATTTTTAAATAATTCCCCAATCATGTTAGATCTAAGTTAAATGTTAAAATACCCTTTGTTTCGAGTGGCCTAGACTTATTGTTTTAACTTTTAATTTTAAATTTGTTTTTGCTAGCATTCTTCTTGCAATTTTCTGTTAAGCTCCTCAAGTTATTTGACCTTCTACTTTTTACGGTCTCTGGAAATCTGAGCTGAAATTCTGTTTCTTTGTTTTTTATGTTCTTCTTCTTATTTGTCGCAATGCACCACTGTCATGTCAAGAATATTTTTTCTTTGTTTGGCATTAAGCTTCCTATTTTTGGCTCTAAATCTTTTAAGAATGTTTTTTTGTTTGAGCACCTTGAGCTTTACCAAATCTAGATCCACACCCTTAAAACAACTATTGCAGGTAACCAGTTCCATAATTTCATTGAGGGGAGTGTCACAGAGATCGATAGATCGTTCCAGATGGCAAAGAACCTAAATTTAAAAAACGATACCTCTTGAGCTGAGCACTTGGCTTGGATGATTTCGTCATTTGAATCATGGTCATAAAAGGTGGTAAGGCAATGATTGAAGAAAGCATGATCATACTCTGGAGAACTTAGCGGATACTCTTACTCTTCCATCTTGATGATTCTGTTCATTGACTCAATTATTACAATATATTTAAAAAAAAAAGAAATAATGACTCTTAAGCTCAGTAAAATCCTTTCCCTTGTTTTAAATAGGATTCAAGACCAAAAAGATGCCCTCTATTTAGGTGGCTAAAATAAATTTGAAAAAATTGAAAAACTTAACATAACTGATTCTATGCTATTTATATATGATTGAACGGTGATCACATAACATCAGATGATTTGCATATATTTTTTTAATCATTAATTTTAATGACTGTTAGCTTAAATAGGAATGGCTACATGGACAACTGTAAGATTTTAATTAAAATGGATAAAATTTGTCTAGCATAAGAGATAAATAATAATAATAATACTGATAAAAGTTATCAATGAAGAGAATAATTTTTTAAAAAAAAGAAAAGTATCAATTTATAAGTATGCTATAAATCATTATCTGCTGTCTTTTAATTAGTATGTATTTGTGAACCGAATAGAAAATTAAAAAATCTTAAATCCAGGTGGAAAATTGATGAAATCAATTGAGGAGAACATCTTCTTATAAAATGATTTTGGGGATGTTCGGGTTTTTATCAAAATACTATTAATTTCTACAGTTTAAAATGATATTAACCATGACTAATAATTTATTATTTGCAACTGCTAGATTATTTAAAGACAATCACTATAGCTTAGCTTCATTACATGTCAAATCTACTCAGATATCTATAAAATTGAGCCATTATCTTCTAATATGTCTATTACAAAAGTTACAAATATCAATAAGATAGGGTGTTCCTCGAGCATGATTTTAATGTGTATTCTTTCGCTTCAAACTGTTTAGAAATGGATTATATCACAATAAGTGAGCTTTTCCTCAAATTAATTTTTTATTTTTATTAAAGAAAACATATCAAAAATCCTATTTTAAAGTTTTTTACGACAATAGTGCTTTAATATTGATTCAAAGCTGTTCTTTTGCAACAGTTCGCCACAATAACAGTTTAATATCCATATCCATTTTCGACACATTTTGCGGAGATTAAGGATTTAATCATTTGCTTTTAATTTTCAAACTCTAATGAACAAACTTGGTGAACAAATTACTTGACTCAGTAGAGAACTGCAGAAAAGCATCTAATAAAATGTAGTGCTGGGTTCAAAACGAAAGATAGGATTTACACGTAAAAAAATAAAATCAAAGAAAAGAAACATTTTACACTAAAAATTCCATCGAATGGCGGATAAAAATCGATGTTTGATATTTTTCATTATTTTCTTTATAAATGATTCTAAAGGCATGCACATTTAAATGATGAGGCCTGTTTATGTTCATAATTAAAAAATATGTAAATGCCTCGAAAAAATTAACTACACTCAAAATAACCCAATAAGGCACAATCAAAATCAACAAAACAAGATAAAAATAAATTATCTCAGTCATCAGAACCTAAATATTTAATTAATAAAAAAAATTACGAGAAATATGGCGAAAAAAATAACGAAAAGAAATCATTTTCAAAAAAACTTTCGCAATCAAATACTGACAGAAGAGTAAGGTAGTTTCTCTTTCTCAAACAATTTACTTAAAAATAGTTCGAGAATTAATAATTATAAGCTTAAATGCTAAAAAAAAAAGGCATTCTTGAGAAGAGATCAGAAGCATCAAAACCTCATATTGAAGAAATTTAATAGTGTTTGGCCACAATCAGAGAAAACAAAAACACAAAAATTGCGAAAGAAATACTAGTAAATAAGATGCAAACGAAAACAGAGTTAATAAGATTGGCAAAAGAATAGGAATTAAGACTTTAAAAAAATTATATTATGTCAACTAGACAAAAAAATGAAATTTAAAATGAAATTAAGAAAATATATTCCTTATAGAAATAGTAAGCAATGAATAGTGAACAAAATAATATTAAATAACATTATGAATACGGAATTAATACAATGTATGAAAAGTATGGTAAATTATACTAAACGAAAGAGGATACATTTATCAATTCATTATCGAATATAAATATATTTCAAAAATAGGAGAGAATATTTAGTTGGATGAAAGAAGAAAAGAATAAACGGAGAAACCAGCAAGAAAAATAATTTTTTTAAAAGGAATTAACAAACCTCAATTAATAAAATGAATCATAACAAAGTTAATTAAAAAAAGAATTGACTTAAATAAATTCGAATCGATAAATTAATCTTCAATAATTAGGAAATTTGAAAGAAAAGTTACAACATTAATCAAATAATTAGAAAATAAATAAATTAGAATAAGAAATAAATAAAACCACACAATAAAGTTAGAAATTAAATATGAGATGGAATTAGAATCAGAAGAAATGGAAATAACAGGAAAATGAAAAAGATAGGAGATATAAAAGGCTCATTAATATTCTTTAATTATCTTCACAACAACAAATACAATTAGATGACAATTAAAAAGATCAAATCATCAAATCACCTCTCGAAAGAGAATGGTAGCAGATATAAGAGGATAATAAAAAGAACATTTAAGAAAACTAAAAACTGACAAAAATAAAAATATCAAAACTATAAAATAATTACTAAAAATAAATTAATCGTCTTAAATAATGCTATGAAATTGGGAAAAGTCTCAAAAGTGGATATACGATTTTGAAAACTAAATTTTTCCAACAAAGCTCTTGGAAATATTTAACTTAATTTTTTAAAATGAACAAACTTCTCGATGAAGCAAGATTTTAATCCGAATCTCTTCAGGAACAGGAAAATTTATTCAAACAGGAAGTCCATTTTTATGAACAAATTTAGAAATCATTTGATTTAACCAGACAAAATCTAAGTGTATCGCCCAACTCACAATCTCGAAGAGCAAATTCAAATGAAGCAAGTATATGAAACCATCATCTAATGTCATTATTCATTATCATTAATAAGATTTAAATTATTTTTAAATAGCTGAATATTTTAAATTAAGAATTAAATCGATCCTAACTTGAGCAATCATTAAATTAATTGACTCTCCAACCTTCTAGATCACCACCGAACATCACTAAGACTCTTTGATATCTTGATTGCATTCAAATAGTCTCTTCACGCTATTGCTTTGTTCAATTTGTTTAATTTTCCAAAAGATATCTTTATGTCTTCAAGATTAGCCATATTGTCGAGAACATATAGATTTTTTCAATTTTATGTTGAATTATTTAGTTAGAGAATCATTTCAATTTTTATTGATTCATCATTTTATAAACTATGAAATATTTTATCATTATGTTGGATTAATACGCTTGGGCTATTTTTCCCTTCCATACGATTTTCCTGTATTTTAATTAATATTTTGTTCAATATTTTATATCCTGACCGCCCTCCAATATATTTTCATAATTATTATCTTTGCCAAAACATCGAAGAGATATTCTCGCTGTTCTCACAGCCTTACAACAAACAACCAAGAAATTCTTTATATTGAAGTAATACGAAATGAGCTCACACTTTAATTCTTTATTTTACTCGATTAACGTCTCTTCTATGGATTATAAGAAATGATAATTTATAATAATTAAAAAAACATCACTTCTTCAGTGTCTGCATAAATTTTAAAAAAATTGTGTGCAGCTACTGAGAGCAATCATCTCCAGTGAATAAACTGGCAATATTAAGGCAAATTCCATTTAAACTCCCCACTATTAAGCAACACTTCATGATATTGTTAATCCGTTGTAACCTGATATTCTCAAGTGAGTCATACTAGTTTTATTATAACAATTTCACTTATTCGCACATTAGGGCATAAATCTATTTCGAAAAATTGTCTATTAGATAGAGGTTAATATATCTTCCGCTTTTCAGAATGAACAAATTATAAAGATTGCGAAGGGAACCTAAAATTTCTTTGTTTTACTATTACAACCTCGTCTATATTTTTAAAGCTTCTATACTATTTTTGAATGAGTAAAGTTCTTTGCCATCAATTTGGCAACAAGAAAATTTGAAAGGATTGATAGTCATTAAATTTTTGTACTGGCTGACAATAGATTTATTGCTGAGGGCTAGCTGTACTTTTAATCTTTCGATATAAAACTTTTTATATGTTAAAAAGATTAGTTATTACCAGCATTCTGTTTCTTCATATATTTCTTTAAATTATTTGACATATGCAGGTAACTGATTAAGTAATTACAAATGCAGCTCTATCTTTTCAGCAATGTCACTCCTATCAATAGAATTGTTCCCGATCTTGCTACTGAGTTTTAGATTGATGTCTTCTGGTGGAATGAAGTGACTTGCTTTTATTCTAATTATTTTGAGTTTAACTTAGGGCTTTATCTGCGTTATGTCTTGAGTTGCTGTTCGATAAAAATCTATTATTTTTTGTGTTTTGGCTTGTGATCTCATATGTTTTTCAATAGATGAATCTTTCTTTTTGCTTTTACTTCTAATATAATTTAAAGATTTTAGGCGTAATGGAAATTGTAAAGAACTGGTTTTGTCTATCTTTTCCTGCATCAAATTATTCAGTTATTTACGAGTCTGATAATATTAAGTTATAATATTCTAATTCGATTTTTTATCCTCATCGAGATTGTAAGTTGAGCTTGACGAAGTTGGCAAGTATGACTATTGTGTCAAACAATATTTTTTTTTTTTTAATGGACTTTTCGATTATGGAAATTTTTACTTTTCAATCTAGCTGCTACGGTTACTGTTGACGATTATTTAAGTCAAATTGGTTTTAGGTTTAATGTTGTATTAATTGCATCTTTCAACTGTTACAAAATTGCTTTTGCCAGAAGTTTAAAATGCTTTCTATTTTTTTGCCTGTATTCTGATGTTTGGAATTTGTTAAGGTGAATTTGCTTCCCTATTCATTTTACTTGCATTATTCCTCAAACTAACATTACATTCTGTTGTTTTTTGTAATTTTTAAACTCGCTGCATATTATTCTGTCGCTTCACTATTGCTGAAATCCCTTTTTCATTGAGATACAAAGTAGTTGCCTTTTATATTTTGGAGTATATTGGAGACTTATGCCTCAGATGGGAACTGTTTTCTTGCCTCATTTTTTCCCGAATCAAAGAAAAACGATAATTGTTATCAATTATATTCATACTGGCAATTCATAAAAAAAGAAAATGACTAACATAATACAATAATTCATCAGTATAAACATCATTTTTGGGACAACCAATTTTTAAGACTGATTTCTTTTTGGAAATTCTTTGTTTTTACAGCCTGCAGATTTTATTTAATTGCATTATTATTTGATGATTTTATATCAAGGAGCAATTTTTGTTCAGATGCTGCTTTTTAAGCCATTTACATTTTTGCAAAAATAGAACCTTAATCATCATCCTCCGACGCTGAAACATTTTATTTGCTTGTTTTAGGTAGAGCCTCAATGACCATAGGTACCTACTTAAATTTTGGGTTGTTCATCAATTAAAATATCTCATCACTTTAATCAGTTTCATCATTAGAATCTTTGTGTGCCCATTCAATGATTGATTTCATATTATTTTAAGAATATTGGCTCGCTTTATTTTATTTTTTATTATTAACAAAAGACGGAGAAATTAGGCTTGGCTTTAACGATTTTGAAGATTTTCGGGATAATGGCTGAGTTTTCTCTTATTTTTTGCAACTTAGTGGATGGGGAATATTTGGTTTCACCCATACTGAGGGAACCTGCATAAACTTATTTTCATATTTTTTTGTTTTATAAATATGAGAGTCTGGCAATGATTTGATTACCTCGTTAATTGGTGTTTTCCAAGGATAAATAGCAAGAATTCTAAACTACTTCAAATGAATTGGTTTGAAATAAAAGGGAGACTGCTCAAATCTTCCACTTTTAAGAACACCTCTGATAATGTGATCGCATATCTAATAGTGAACTGCCATCACATCATCTTTCTTCACTGTGACTAAACATAGGAGCTGGCATTAGCGATACTCATCTTTACGATATATGTTTTTCAATATATTAACGAGCTCATCCATTTCTACTCCTTTGTGAATACGATGGCATTAGACAACTCTGCATTTGTAATAATTTACGTTATGATCTAGCCTTAACGAAGTTTTTCTTTGATAGTCTGCTAAATTGAAGTCAGCATTATTTGAATTAAACGTTTATAATTGGCAATTTAATTACTTTATAAAGAATTATCATAAATTTAATTATTAGGCGGGCTATTCATCAAATTACTTTAGTTTTACCGTTTCCCTCATAGGCGTAAACCATTTAATAACCTATTTGAATGGATGTCCTTGCCTTCTATCCATTTTTATAATTATGACAGTAGTATCTTTTGGTTTTGCCCATTTACTGAAACATGCATTCGGAATGTTTGTCGATTCGTCTAGAAACTTCTATTTAAAGTAAAATTGTCATATTATTCTTCCATTAATTTTATATATATATTTGTTGTAGAAGCTTGATGAACTGATGAACTAAGTTATTTGCTTCAAAGTATGTAATCATTTGAGGGTAAATTTGCTTGTTTGTTGCATGGGATTTAAAAAGATAACAGACACGTTTATAGATCAATATTTAGTCCTTACAATCTGAATATTTTCCTTAATTTTGTTCTTAAGCAAGCGGACTATAAAATTTGATCGCTGTGACACCTCCTATCGATCGACTTCATATAAAGAATTGAGTTATACTATCTTTATTCTTACTGTGTGTAATCAGATTTAATACATCCCATCGCTCATTATATCACAGAGAGACATTTTCTCCCAGAATTACTGCATCTTGTAAAATCAAAAGAACAAAAATGAAACCAATGTCAAATGCCCACCTTTCTGATCATCATTAACCCTAAATTAAGCGGTAAATACCAAGATCATACTCGTAGGTTTGTCTGACTGGTGAAATGAATATATTGCAGAGATCCTCGTCGGCAATAAGTTAATAATTATTTTGTATTCCTTTATCATTTTGCAGATTACCTTTATGAATTATGAATATTAATCAAAGAGTTTAATAATATTTGGATAGTCTCCTTTGTTAAAACCTTCATTGACATACCCAATGTATAAATAAATAGTTAATTAAATATTTTGTAATAGGCTTAATCATCACTTTTAAGGATAATCAATAAAATTGATAATTTCTTCTTTGCTTCTCTTTTTGATTACAACAGATTATATCAATCTTCTTTTATTTAATTTAAGTCAAGCTATAGACGTTAGAATCCTGAAGTTTCTTTATTTGAGCCAAATCATTGTTTTTTTCTTTAAATATTTTTTTCTTTTCCTCAAACTAATTAATAAAAGCCTAGATAGAGTTAAATTATTTCTGCATAATCTAAATTTGTTATGGTCGATATTATATGATTTCTTCATAGAATCGATGTCGGGAGAAATCATAATCTTTTTAGTTTTTGAATTTGAATCCTGCTTGATAGCATGTATTTAAGGAAATACATTTATCTTCATAATCTTTTGTAAGCTATTCTATCTCTTTTTCATAAATGGATTTTTGGGATTGACTTCTTTTTGAGTATTATTGCTCTATTTCTTTGAATTAATTTGAGAGTTTTATATTGTAATTTTCATATTTTGTATTAATCTAGATTTTAAAAAATTATATTTCTTCAAGTCTTCGACTTCTTTAAATGCTCATAGCTCGATCTGCATCCTATTCTTCTTTGATATTATTTAATTTTATACTTAAATAGCGTTTTTGTAATTATTCAATGTAAATATTTTGATAATTAATGGCCGATGCAAGTTTATGTTTTCTCTTATTATCTTGTTAATTTTAAAATTATTGTTCAAGCCTTTTTAATTGCTGCTATTCATTTAAAATTTGTTAACATTTCTCAATGCACGTAACTTGATTCTTTTTTTTCATTTTTTCAATTTCCTTCTAGCTTTTTTTTTCCCATATTTCAAAAATGTTTAATTTTTAGCTCATGTCTAATCGTCTCTCCAAATCTCTCTGTTTTTTTAATGGTTGTAAGTTTTTTTCATATTATTCTTTAATAAAAATTTTTTCTAATTAGTATTGCTCTCGAGACTTAATTTCTTGTAACTTGCGTGTGAGTTTAAGTTCATTAGAAATTTTGCTTTTTTCCTAATAATTCATTGGTTTATTCACTTTCAATCTTTTTTATTCATACATCATACATGAAATAAGCAATAAATTCCTTTGCAATTATAAATATTTCGTAGATTTCACTTGTTCTTATTTGTATCTTTCATTTTTATCAATATATCTTTTAACTTCGTTTAGTTAGACAATAATATTTTACTCTTATTTCTCAAGGTCCTCGTATTCTTGTATCAATTTTTATTATTATTTATTCAATTTATAGAGCCTTTATTTCCTTTCAAAAGGTAGAATATCGGATACTTGATCTTGGGACGATTGGATAGAAGTAATATTTTTTGAATTTAACTTTGAGCGGCCTTTGTTGGGCACACTATGGTATAATTTGTTTTCAGAAGTCCTCCGGTTCATCCTAATTATTTTTAATATGAAAATAGGTTAAATTGAAACATATAAAATGAATAATGCTGATTTTTATAAGATTACGAGTGAATATCACTTCATATGGTCCCTGTTATATTTTATACGATTGAAGTATTTTGACTCTTTTCGTTGTTTTCTGTTCATTTACCCAAAATTACGTTTGAATCATGCCATCATTTTCGTTACCTAATTATTTGTACTATAAACTCAGAATATTTATTGATATATTTTAAAAATACTCAAAAGGATGACAAAATAACTGCTATAGACCAAGTTCAAAATGATTTTACGATACAGCCATATTTATAAATTAAATTTTGACACACCAGCGAATAAAGCTCATAAAATTTAATAGAGAAATATTGCATCATAAATAACATTGTTTAGAAAAGGGATTGCTGGTTTGTATGCGACTGGTTTTGACTTTGGTTTTAATAAATTCCCTTGTGACTTGAAGAAAATAATGCTTTAGATTTTCCATCGCCTAAATCTATTTTTTGATCCGGTATTCTCGTTAAGATTCTTACAGTAAAGAATTTTTTAACTCAGTCTCTACTTTTTGTCGAAAAACATACTTGGCCTAAATAAGGCAATCCTCCAGTTCAGTGAAAATGGCGTCAATTTGATGGAAGTGTTTGGACTATGCAAGAGAAGGAGTTTGTTATGTAACTTTAGTGAGGGTGATTGTTGCTTCAGTAAACCTTCTGGGTGCATATCTAACAGTTTTGACAATTCCTTCTTCATCGTTTTTTTTCTTTTCCAATTTAATATTTACTTTTCTGGAGGGTTCTCTTCTCCACAGTGCAAAATCCTCATTATTTTAATGTTGTAACAATTATTTCTTCAATTGATTACTATCCTTTGGAGGCATAGTATAGCCTTATCGTTAAAATATAATGCTAACAAACTAAAATTAAGATTGGAATGATATGGCTATTGCCCATTCGCTGATAACTGATAGATAGAGTATAAATAGAATATAACTTTTTAAAATCTTTATCATTTTTATAGATTCAGTAACTGGTTTGGTAACAAACTATTTGTTGAGCAAAATAGGAGTATTTAATTTTAATAAGATAATTTATATATACGATAGATGGGTAATGCTCAATGCTGTGATAGACAGGATCCTATAGAATTTACAAGCCAACTCCCTATCAATAACATAAAAACTACTCAAATTAAAAAGGAAGTTGAGCAACCTAAGAGTAGTAAAGTTAGAAAATATGTAGATGTGAGTTTTGAACCAAAACCATAACCCCAGCCACAGATACACCAACAGCCAACCATCAAAAGCGAGCCAGAAAATGATCAATCTATAATACCGTAACTATCTCCTCAAATTAAAAAACATCTTCAAAATTATAGTAAGTTTACCATAAAGCAGAATATTTTGAGGAACACTTTAAATTTAACCCATCAACCAAATCTTTTGGAAAATAGGTTTATGTAGGACAACTTGACAAGGTAATTTTCAATAAATATAGTCCACTAAAATACCTGAAGGATACGGCAAGATGTATAAATCAGATGGTTCTCTCTATATTGGAGAATTCCACAAAGGCAAAGCATAAGGGCAAGGAATTTATTTAATGCCTAATGGCTCGTATTATTCAGGACATTTTACGCACAATTGCGCTGATGGATAGGGTTACTACTGGTCATAAGAGCTATAATATAAGGGAATGTTTCAAAAAAATCATTTTCAAGGTCAGGGTGCCTAAAGAAGCAAAATTCATGAGTTTTAGGGGAAATATTACGAAGGTTTCAAAGTACATGGCATTTATAAGTGGCGAGATTAATAAAATAATGAATATGAATATACAGGCGATTTTAATGCTTATGGCGAGTTTAATGGAAATGGTACATTCATATTCATTTAGGTGTTTTAGTTGAATCAAAAGGCAGCTATACAGGAGAATTTGTCAACAATTTGAAATTCGGAAAGGGAGTGTATAAATATACAAACGGATTAAGATACGAGGGAGATTATAAGTAAGGAGTTAAGTCTGGTTTAGGTGTCTTGTACAATACAGATAACACTATTGCCTATGAAGGAGAATTTAAGAGTGACATGCCTCATGGAATAGGCTGTGTATATCATCCAGTCAAGGGGAAATCATAGACAAGATGGGCATATGGCATAGATTCAGTTTTTTTGTGATGATCGATCAAATAACCGCTATAAAAAAATAATCCAACTATAATTTCATCATTTATCAATAAAATGAATTTCATTTCTATAAAAATTGACTTAAAATCTTAATTATAAAGACCCAAATATCTATTAGAGTTAATTAAAGTTTGTTATTTGAAAAAAAATTTTAATTTAAGAAGATTGCAAAATTTAATGAACTTAGTATATTTTAGTCAAAATATCAATTGCCAGCAGTACAATCAAATAAGCATTCCATCAACCAATTGAGTCGTGTAGCGAAAAAGACGATCCACTGGCAAATTACTGGTTGTTTATCTAAAAAATAGATATTTGGAGCAAATTATTGACATTTCTTTGGTTATCCGATCATCCAACATATAGTTACGGTATCCAGCATGGCAGCTCTCATACAAAGATCTCATCAACATATTTTATTCTTCTTCTTTGCTGGTTATTTTTTATGTTTTACTCTAGTTATTTTTTAAGTGAATACGATGAAAAAATGTGAGCTATCTATCCAAATGTTATTTTAGTTACAATTTAGTTCGCATATGGTCCAGACAAATTGTTATCTCATTGCCTTTGATTACTGTCGGAAAATTCTTATCTGCAGGCCGAGTAGAAGTTGAGGGAAATGATGCTGATTCAAGACCACATTTGCGTTTGAGTTTTATATTGGGTCGCACATCCATTGTCGAAAACTTTTTGTATAATTCTGAAGTATATTCGGAATGATAGAGCCAGTGTTTCACATATTTATTGGCATCTTGTAATCTCAAAGTTGTTCCGAAGTTTACAAGTTAAAATACGTGATTAAGTAACAATGAGGCCACATCGTTTTGAGTTGGATCATATCCCTTGACCATCTAAATAAATTACTAACTTAAATTAAAAAATATAAAATAAATGCTCACTTACGTCAGTGTAATGGACTTTCATGAATATCTTTAAAATTTAAAATTAACGAACATTTTTAATGTTAAATTAATATCTCTTGTGCTCAATATCATCAAATATCCATATTAATGTTGTCGTTAAATCATTTGTAAGATTCCTATTCCTTCTTTCTGGATTCGTTATTAATATTACCATGCAAATGACTTTTTTTACCAAGTTCAATCAGTTTGAAGGGGCTTGTTATCGATATCTTTTGACGACGCCGGTCGCGACTCTCCTACAAATTAGAACTGTTTGGGTAACGAATTGTTAATTCAGTGGAAACATATCTTGGAATAGGTTTAAAGGATTGCTCATTTCTTAGGGGAAGATTTTCAGTTTAAATGTTTTCCTTAGCAACAGCATGACCTTATGCATTCAGATATGATACGCTCTTTTCTTGCTCGATTAGCAAAGGATTATCGTTAGGCGGCAAACGTGATTTTGTTTTCTTTTTAGGCGATAGTGTGATATAGTTGGGCTTGCCCGACTTGTTCGAAATCGCACTAGGGATCCTCCCACAATCTTCCGTATAATATTTTTCGTTTCTTTCACCATACTCCATGGCTGTTTAAGATAAATAATTATTATCAAAATTTAAGATCACGCAATAAACAATAAATAAGCAAAGACACAAATATTGCAATTTGTAATTGAAATAATAAAAATGATTCTTTGACAATTTAATTTTTTGATTTGCTCTCCTCCAATAACAGATATAATAATTCTTTGATAAGATATGAGCAGCAAATTCACTTTTTAGAATTTGACAATCACTGTTGATTTTAAAAATGATTTCTCGCTATCAATGACCGCATCTGATAATTATACAGGGGATCTTTTCATCAACTAATCCATTTAGCTCAACAAAATTAAAAAAGATACCATTATCGCAACCCTCTCCAGGAAAAACGAGCAGAATCTTAAATGTAACTAATCTGTAAGGAAGGTTAATTTAACGTGGTTGACCTAGAACCTAAAAAATTAATTATCTCCTTTATCGTCACCTTTGATTTTCTGCCCACTTTTTCAGAACAAATTACACTCGATCAAATTTCTAATCGAGGAAATGGTTTTAACAAAGTAGAATCTGCAGAACTTAAAAGCGATATTGAGGAATTAGAAAAACTAGTCGATAACTTATCTATTAATTCATCTGATTATACAAATGAAACCACTCAAGCTTTTTCTCCATCAGGTGAAATAATGCAAAAATAACTGTCCAAAGGAAGTTATTTGGTATAAATAAGCGGGTTGTATGTGCCTACTGGCTCAATAATCTCAAAGAATGATCTCGTTTTCACTTTTCAAATTGGAGACTAAAAGCAATAGCGAGTTTTTTGCACACATATAAATGGAGGGTATGGCTATCCGTATTTTTTGAGGAAAGATATTGTGCTAATCAGTGATTGTTTACTCAAAATAGCAGTCGACAATAAACAGAAATCGACTATGACTTTAAATAATAACATTATCACGATTCGACCCTCGTTGAGAATAGCTTCATGATGATTAATCAAACTTCATAACAATGTCATCCTAATATTGGCTCAGTTAAATTTATTTATTTATATAATTATTTCAAATATCATGATAATCTGATAGTACTTAATTCTACGTCTTGACCTTACCTTTCTATCCAAAAATTAAATGATGCAGTTCTCTCTTCCGCAATCTTCTATATTTATGTTGCTCATCAAAATTTATTAGATATTTCTTTACGCCATAGTCGCTGATGTTGCTTCTATTAGTCACAAAATTGGCAAAATTACTCTTTTAGCAAGCAGTGGGGCATTCCTTTTTTCTGAAAGCTATTACTGCCAATTTTTTAGGCTATGAAATACTTCGATTAAGTGTTATCTATTTATGAGCATACTGGAGTTATTGAGTGAATTTAATATCATCCCCTACAACTTTTGACTTATTCGTAAAGCTAACAACTTTGATTTTTGGAAGGTGAGATTTTTACTTGATGAAGTATTTATTGTAAATTTTCTAATATTTGGCTAAATTTTGCTTTAAGCGGTGGAGAACGTTCATATTATTCAGTAAACCCGTTTCCCAAGGTTTGCATTCGTTAAAATTTCCATTGATAGTACTCTCCATTTTGCAACCAATGATTTTATATAAAATAAAGGAGTACTTCTTCAAAATATAAGCACCGTCAAAAAACAGTACAAAAAAAGAAAAGATTACATGATATGATTTGTAAGCCATAATATTATTAAAAAATTGCATAGTTACTCCTTTAATTTTGACCTTTCTTTCCAATAATTTCTTAGGTACATCTACGACAAACTTAGACTGATCATTAATAAATATTTAGAAAGATCACAAATCTCTGTCTTTTGATAAATAATCAAACATGCTGTCCAATAATTATGAATTTAGATAATATTATGAACATGACTGATCAAATATTGACAAAGAGGCCTCATCAATTTATTTTTGTAATAGCCCAACAAATTATTTAGTAAGTTCATTCTATCTCATCCCTATCTACTGAAAAATTATTAGACAGAAAAATATATTTAATAAAAATCTATTGATTAAGATTGTTTTATTAGAACTATATGAATACACCTCTATGATATAGTTTAGTTATAACTGCTTCTGATGACCTTAAATTAAGCTTATCCCTCCTTTTATGCTCAATCAATGGCATTTTTTAATACGTTGAAGAAGTTTTCCAAATAAAATAAATGCCATAAGCGATTACAACGAACTCATTAACTGCAGGAAATGAAACTCAATAAGATCAATTTCTCAATATTTTTTTTTTGTATCTTGGAGCGATGAGAAATCACTTGGACATATCGTCCTCGAAGAAAAAATCAAAATAAAATAAATATGGAAAATAAAGTAAAAAAAACAGAGAACTACTTGGTCAAGGATGATTTCATCAACCATGCCGCACGATAAGCATATGTTGACATATTCAAAAAAATACTTCTCAATAAACAATTTCTTTACTTGAACGACACCTTTTCAGTTATAATATATATTAATTACTTATATCAATTTCAGCTTATATTATATTTTTATTTCTATAAGACTCATGCTGATTTAAATCGTTATGATATCATATATGTTGATAATTTAAATATATTTAAATGGAGGAAAGCTCCGAATAAAATTAGTTATCGGATGATGCCCATGAATAGAAATATAATCATGATTATGATAAATTTTTTGGGCTGAGTTATCAAAAATTAAGAAAAAATAAAGAAAATAAAGAAAAGATAATAAAAATGATTTATGATAAATAAGGGAGGAAAAATAATAAGTAAGAAAGATAAATTTCTCAAATACAAAGGAATTAAAAAAAGGAATAATGGATAAAGAAATATACAAGTTTGAAAACATACTTCACAGGTCAAATGGTCAAACTTCATTATCAATGAATGAAATTTAAAAAATTTAAGCACAAATAAAAGGCAGTCTCCTTAAAGGTAAAGAAAGTATAAGAAAAATTTTATAATAAAGAAAGAAACTTACAATTCCGAAATAATTGAAAGAAAATATCGAAAAATTGAAATATACATTAAATGAACAAACAAAATATAAGAAGATCATTGAAATTGAAATTGAATTAGCGAACTTAATTTTTCAATAGGTAAATAGAACAAACGATGGATATATGCCATCGCAAATTAAAAATGATCTTCTCGAATAATTTAATAATATTCAAAAATTAAGGATAGAATAAATTAATTAAAGAAAAGATAAGTAGTTGTAAAATAAACAAATAAATTTCAAATAAAAATAAAAAATGAACCGTGATAATTTTGAGTGCAAGGTAATATAACTTTTCAATTAATTGATTTATTAAACATTTAATAATTATACATCCTTATCTGGTAAATACGGAGCAAAAATGAAACGATACATATAGTAAAAGTAAAAAAAATAATAAAAATAAAACAGGAAAGAGCTGAAACTACTTTAAAAAAAGTTAAAAAAGTTAACAGAATTAAAGGAAAAATAGAGAATGTAATTAAAAATTTATTACGAAAAGTATCAATAATCTAAGGAAAGGTCATAAATAAATTTAAAAAATAAATTACGAAAAATGAGTTAATAGCTACAGGGTGCCAAAGCGGCCATTGCAGATTATTATCAAAAGTAGAAATAATAGAAAATTAGATAATAAGAAATAGATATAAATAATCGTAAATTGTTTATTCGTAAGACATAATAGCAGATTGAGAACAATTAGAAAGTTATGAGATAATTAAAAATGAATCCTGACATTAAAAGCCAAATAAAAAATATGCCAAATATGCTGAAACCGGATGATGAATAAATTAAAAAATTAAATTCCTAAAATTAATAATTAAAAGAGGAAATTAGAGTATAAGAAGATTACTTGAAATCAACCTCATATAATCTTTATGACATCTAACGATAATTATCAAAAAAGCGAAGAGCAGAAAATCTCAAAGCTTAATAGAAGTATTAAAATGATATCAGCATATAAAAAGAATAACAAAAAGAATAAATCAAGAGAATAATTTCTGATTATGAAGAAGTAAAAGCAAAAGCAAAAGAAAAAGAAAAAGAAATTAAATAATACAGATAATAAATATATATTAAAAAATAAAGGCAATATTACTACCACCGAAATTTTTTAAAAGATTGTCAAGCTTAAATAGAAATTTTCTTTAAAGAGTAACAAAAATTTAAGGAAAAATAACGTGATTTATACAATTCCTTCAAAGAAATATAAAAATAAATTGAGAAATAAAAAAAGAATGAAATTCTGGAGGTGTAGAAAGAACATTAAAGAAGATAACAATATGTCGATGAATATTATATAACTAATGATTTTGCAAAAGCAAAGTAGTTTAATTAACAATAATTAAAAATATTAAAACAAAATATTGAATTAAAGCAAAAATAGATCATTACGGAAAAGGAAAGGGAGAGATTATAAACAAATTACAACGCAGCAAACTAAGAACTATAAAATTTAAAAACGGAGATTGATAAAAGTATGAAGACATTAAATGGATATAAATATTTAATGACACAATTAAAAGATTCTTTAAATAAAAATTAAATAAACCTAGAAAAACTAGAAAAGAATAAAAAGAAAAGATACAAAAAATTAATCAAAGGTCTTTAAAAATCGAAAAAATGATTATCCATTGAAATTGATGATTTAAATTGTCGAATTTATTATTAAAAAAATAAAAAAATATTTATAAAGTAGTTTGATTCTATTTTTAGATTGCTTTATTGTCCTTTTGTTTTTAATAATATTCCTTAATTTATAAATAAACTCATTTTAGCATATCTTATTTAGCTTAATTTTATCGTATCAAAATTTGAGAAAATGATAAATCTGTAATTTTTCATCCTATATGACTAAAAAATAATTTCATTCAAAGTTCTAAATCAATGGGTCGAGTTAAAATTCTGTAACTGGTAAATATGTTGACCTTTACATAAACATCGACAGTTTTTAAAAAACGTTAAGATGAATAAACATCAAGATCAATCATTTGCTTCTCCTGATTATTAGAATATTTGGGATTCACCCTCTCCTTTAACTTTAAGATCATTTCCTTAGTTGTGCTTAATTTTCAGATGAATCTGGAGAGCAGATTCTTCATGATACAATTTGTTACAAAGTTTGCACTGGTGATCGTTATCCTTTCCTATCTTACCATATTTCATCTTGTTTATTTCATAGGGTCTTAATTACTATTAGCGTTGTGCAAAAAGAGTATCAATTTTCAGCAATCTTTTAGTAAAATGATCGATGCTATCCCTTAATTGCGAAATGGTTCTTTTTCCGATTTAGTTTACCAAAAATCTTTTCCAATATCTATCATAGTAGTTAATTTCCGGATTATAGTCTTCACAATCTTCGACTGGTATATCCAAGTGATGGCAAATTGACGTTTTACCAAGATTTTTCAATTTTTGAATTCTCTCAAGGACGTCAGTCTATATTTTAGTAATGCGATCATAGAGCTAAGTTTCTTATTGGTTTGGAGAACCACCTTTATTTAAGATTTTATGACTCATTTTCCCTTTTCTATTATAGAATGATTAAATAATAAATTTATTCCTTACTGGAACCGAATAAAAATACCTTTTATTTTAAAGATCAAACTTATAAAGTTTATATTTGTGCTATGGAGTTCTAGTTTAAATTTTATTGCAAAGAAAATCGTAAAATAATTTAATTTTAAACAAATCAATTCAGAAGATGGACTTCAAGGATGTTCGATATTATAAAAACTGATCATTGCAAGTGCAGTATGAGGATAATTTAACGCATCTTTGCATCATTCTTTATTATTTTTATATCTCAGAATACAATTTATTTGTATTTATTTAGCATTTTAAGAAATAAATGCACCAAAAATCCACAAATCTCAGTCTGATCTTTGTGTAGATAGTAGTTTGCTAATAAATATGATACAAAAATATCTTATACATAATAGTTGAAGTAAAAATCAATGGCAAAGCTCTTCTACTGTCTACAGCTACATCCATTTTTTTATAAAAGGATGTTTCAAGAGCTTAGAAGCTGAAGGCCGTTCTGTTGGATTTTTTTTCAAGCAAAATGTGATAAAATTGCACAGTTAAAGAGAGCCCGATTTCATTTAGAATGATTCAGTAACTATTCTTTTTAACTCCTACTTACTAGTGACATTAAAGGGATTTTAACCTGTAAAAAGTTAATAGCCCATCGCTCCAAGTGCCCAAATGTCAATCTTTTAATTGTATCGCTCCCCTTGCAGCATTTCAGGAGATAAATAAAGTGGAGTTCCACAAAGGGTTTCTCTCAGTTCTCCTTTTTATTTTATACAGATACTGGATTATCCGAAATCACAAATTTTTGGAAACCCCTAAATCGATATAAATTTACATGAATCAACACGATATTTTCAGGTTTAAGATCTCTATGAATAATATTTTTTTAATGCAAATTTTGTACAGCGGCCAATAAGGAACGGAATATGAAGGAAATTGAATCTTCCTTGAGAGTTATCTTTCTTTGAAGAATTTAAAAAAGTTGCCCATCAGACCCTAGCTCCATGAAAAGATAAACAAAACCTCGATCGCTGAAGATGGAATACACCTTGATGATGTGACTGTGAACAAGATAGGACTGAATTTTTAGTTATTTGATCAACTAGGACTCCATTTTGTTGCGCTTGGCTTGAGATTCTTTTTTAAAATCTTATTTTGAGAATACTTTCATTGCTCCTATAAATCCTGTTTCCCGATGTCTAAGTGGAAAATTATTTACATTGCGAGAAAAACTTTGCCATGGCGTCCTCTTCCTAGTTATCGTAGGCATTTGAAATCATGTATGCTAATCTCTTTCTTTTTCAGAGATCGACAGCTGTCATCCGTATCTCTTAATCCTTTATCATTGATTTTTCTAAATTGCTTGTTATCTTGAACCGGCACAGACAGAGTTAGGGGATGTTTAAAACTTTCATTTTTTTGTATTTAATACTCAGATTTAACCTCTTTATAACCCTTATCTTTTTAGGATGTTTCTTCAATATTTTGTATGGAGGTAGGCTTTTGTATGCTTCTTTTAATTTTAGGGGTTAGATACACATTATTTCTTTCTAAAGGCTTGTCATTCAAATAACCTTTGCTGAGGCAGTAGAGGGATTTCTGATTTAATAGCATTCAATTATATTTTTGTATTAAAATTAGAATAAAATCCGATATTTTGAATAAGCTACTACTGAACATGCAAATTATTAATTACTTGGTTTTGTCAAAGCTACTTATAGTTCAGAATACTTTATCAGAAATCAAGCAATTTTAATTTTTTGCAATTAAGGTAAAAAATCTAAAATTATAACGATAACCAAAACCGATATAGCTTATAGAATTATTATATATTTGCAGAGTTTGTTACGTATAAGTTTATTATGAACAAGCTTCAAGTCAGGTGATTGATTTCTTCTTGGTATTTCATGATTTCCGTGAAAAGACCTAAAGAATATTGAAATTTTATATATTTTCAATTTTTATAAAAATTGAAACAGTAAATATTAAACGGGTTTTTAAATGGTGATAGTAAAGAAAGCCTTTTAAAAATAAGTTAAGAATTTAAGTATTAATTTATGAAGGATGAAAGAAGAATTTATGAAATTAACTTAACATAGATAGATGTAGATAAACTTTAGAAACTATTTTTCACTTTGATAATTTATGAAAGAATCATTCTTTTTAACCTATTTAAAATTATATTACAGGAAAAATCAATTAAGCCTTGTATTGATATATGGCTACTGATTACTTGGCATAATTATATTGCTCTTAAACTTGTAAGCGTAACTAAAATGAACAGTATTTACCGTGCCATCAGTAGTCGAGAATAGAACAAGAATACTATCAGTTTATTTGGGGTTAAAACCTCTACAATTAAACATCGTAATTTCAGTAACTCAAGATTAATATCCCCGCATTATTTTATAGACATGGATTTTAATAAAGATGTTCATCCAATTGAAAAGAACCATCTCGTAGATAAAGATCACATGACGAATAAAAGCAGTGATCTCAAAAAATATTGTTTTAATCGCTTGAAAACCTCCCAGGAATAAAAAATTCAAGGGATCAGAAAAAACAGTAGTATGAAAGTTATTAGAAGAACTGACTCGCATACCTTTTTTAACAAGTCAAAAATACCGAAAGCCACCAATACAGAATGTTTGCTCATGAAGCCATAAGATAAGTATAATAATCAATCAGAGAAAGGAAAATCAATTTCAATAAAAAGAAGAGTTGAATTGATTAAAAAGAATCAGACAAAACTTAAATTGATAGAGAAATCAAAAGATAATCATCAATTTAAAGAGGCACTACCAAAAAGTGATGTTTCCTTAGGAGAGGGTTTCTAAAAATGTGCTCCAGATTTTGAAAGAACAGCCACAGGAAATAAAATTTGGAGTGAAAATGTGTTGGGATAAGGGCTTAAAAAAAGTTCTTCCTCTAAAATCAAGATATTAGTAAAAAATCCGTTTTAAAAGCTAATGAGGCAGGAATAATAAAAAAACTATTACTTAAAATATCCGTCTGAGCTACAAACTCCCATTGAGGAGATGAAATAATCTCAGATTCTTTCAAAATTATAGTAAAGTACCAGCATTGCTCAGAGATGCTAGCTTTAGGAAATGCTAGCCATGATGTGATTTCTGTTAATATTTTATTTGAATGACTTATTTTGATGTTAAACATCGGTATTGAAATTGACAAAATATAGGTTTTTCCTACAAGCTGTTGGGTAGGGGCTGAATTTATTTTCCTTTATATTTCTTATTCTTTGTTTTATAATAGATAATGTCACATTATTTGGCTCATGACTTTCAGCTGCTTGAGTTTAAATTCTAAAGGAGAGGAACAGTTAAGAGTTTATTGAGAGTTGTAAAATTAGAATGAATGCCTTAATTCTTTATTTGCCACTGCAAAAGATAAAAGTTTTCAGAGGTTAAAAATATTGTCACAGATAAATATTTTTAATAACGATAATAAATTAATTAGGATTCTTTTTCAGCAAGCTGGAGCATCTCGTCATTAAAGGGTAGATCGCCAGTCGGTGAATTTTAGCCCTAATCTTTGTCCTTCTTGTGCAAAATAGATAAGGATTATCTAAACTTGTTTGGACGTTTTTGGATTGAGCCATGCAATTATTTTATTTATATTTTATTGATATTATTTAAAGAATTTAAAATTAAAATATTAAAGACGCCCTTTGTTAACAAACAAGGTATAATGACATTTATTTAAAAAGAAAAAAATAATCAAACCAATTATGCTTTTTCCAATCATAATGATACTAATAATAAATGAACATTATGCTCTAATTTCATAACATATCTTGGTCAATCAATGAGACTCATCAAAGTAGCAATTTTGTTTATTTGTCTGACTTCTGCCCTAGCAGAGAACTATTTTAAAAAAATCATGGTTGAAGACGAGGATGCTCTGTGTTTGGATGGAACACTCGGTGCTTATTATGCTCATGAAGGAGTCCATCCCAACAAAATTATAATATTTTTTGAAGGAGGAGGATGGTGTGGAAGCGCCAATGGACTCAAATAAACTATATAAGATTGCTTAGGAAGAAGTAGGACTGATCTGGGTAGTTCTGCAAACTACCCTAATACATTAACTTATAGCTAAGGCATCCTTTCGGACAATTCTCACAATGAATTTCGGGACTATAGTGTTTTCTATCTTAAATATTGTGATGGTACAGGACATCAAGGATACAGCAAAAATCCCGTCAGTTATAAAGGCAGTAATTTGCATTTTAGGGGACATAACGTTACAAAAGCTCAACTTGAGTCTATTAACAAGTATCACGGTCTCTGGACGACAGCAACTGATGTCATAATTACAGGTCAATCTGCTGGAGGACTTGCTGTTTTTCTGTGGACAAATTACATATCTTAAAGAGTCCCTAAAACAGCAAAAGTGTGGTCTGTGGCTGAAGCTGGTATCTTCCTTGATTCGCCCAATTATTATACTCATACGAACATTTATAAGCTTCAATTCCAAAATTTCATGAAATTTTCAAATTAATAAGTCTCTCCTCCAGTTGATGAGTGTAATGATGCTTACAAAGGATAAGAATACAAATGTATGTTTGCGGAATATGTTTATGCCTTCATTAAGGTCCCTCAATTTGCCATTCAATCTCCTTATGACGCATGGTCAATTCCTAGCATTTTAGGTCTTAATTGCCAGGATGCTGAATTCCTGGCTGCATGCGATAATGATCAATTAAAATATATTGAGGATTATCATTCAAATACATCAGCAGTATTGAAAGCAATAGGTTAAAGACCTGGTAATGGATATTGGGCGCCTTCTTGCTCATTTCATATATATTCAACATGGGGTGCATTTTATCATGAAGCTTTTAGGGTTCCAGCCGAATCATAATTTTCAATAATGCATTCCATTTCCATTTGGATGGCGGGCACAAGTAAGAATAATAGGCATATGGATAATGGGAACTGGCCAATCAATAAGCCTTGTTCTGGTGTCAAGCAACTAAGCATATAGGCGTCAAATTAATAAACTTTGTTCTGGTGTAAAGCAACAAAGCATTGATTGAATTATAGTGATGAATTTTATCATTAAAATTAATAACTAAATAAAGATGAATCATATATTGAATTATTAATTTATGACATTGGTGGATTCGAACCCAATCTAATAGGTCGACCAGTTGCTATCCCCCACTTCAGCAACCCCTCCATCTGAATCATATATTAATTGTAATTTAACTTGAATTATTTCCTTTTTTTGATAAGTAATATTAACTCATGATTTTGGAAATAATTATATTTCTTAGTAGCATAAATAAATTTAATTGCCCCTACACAATCAGACAAATTTTTAATTTATTTTTACATTTTAGCATCTTAATTTAATTTATTTATTAAAAAAGCATTAAACCAAATTTCTTAATTCAACCTACTCCTTCGTTCTAAATTTATCTCTTAATGTTCAATTTATCATTCCTATCATTGAACATACTCAAACATCCCTTAAAGTTAACTGTTTTTTATTATTTCCATCATCTAGCTTTTAACATGATTCTTGGTATTGTCTTTCAACAAGAACAATTTTTATTTCAATTTTCTTATATACTGATACTGAAAATGATTAGAAATATTACATACAACTCAGATCATAACATCAGAAATTATCAGATTATATATATTAATCTTTTAAACTTCGACTCAATTAACCTTTACGGAACAAGCTATTCAAATAAGTCGGGTTTGAATAAATCATTTATTTTATAAATAAATCGTGATAATTAATATATGACGTCAGTTTTCAATCCCAAACTCTACGAAGGTAAATTAGTATTAATCAGTGGTGGTGCCACTGGAATTTGCTATTAAATTTCTAAACAGTTTTTGCTTCATGGCGCTTCAGTTTATATCATAAGTCGTAAGATTGAGAACATCAATAAGGCAGTCAAAAGTTTAGCTGAAGAGACAGGCAATCAAAATATTTGGGGAAGCTCTTGTGATGTAAGGAAAGAAACTTAAATTGAGGCAACTATCAAATTAATTATTGAAAAGCATGGACATATTGATATATTGGTCAACGGCGCTGCGGGAAATTTCTTATGCCCCTTTGAGAAATTGACCCCAAATGCTTTTCGCACTGTTTTGATGATCGATACCGTTGGTACTTTTCTGCTTTCTAAATATACTGTTCAACATAGTATGAAAAAAGGAGGAGTAATTCTCAATATAACTGCTCATCTACACTACAATGGTACTGCTTTACAATCTCACGCCGGAACTGCTAAGGCTGGAGTAGATGCACTAACTAAACATTTAGCTGTCTAACTTGGACCAAGAAATATCAGAGTTGTTGGAATATGTCCAGGCGCAATAGAAGATACAGAGGGATTTAATCGTCTTTCGTCAAAAGATGGAGGGTCTATGAATTAAATTGTTCCTTTACAAAGAGGAGGAAAAAAGGCAGATATTGCGAACTGCTGTCTATTTATAGCTTCTGAAGCTGCTAGTTATATCACAGGCACGACGATTATTGTGGATGGAGGAATTGTTTTAACCTTTCCCAATTTTCCATTCTTCAGTTCAGATTTTGTTAAAGGATATCCTTCTATGGGGAAGAGTAAGCTTTGATCAATGAGATTTAATTTAATTTATAAATCTAATAATGCTTGTTAAGCCATATAAATAAATTACGTATTGTTAGTTCATGGAAATAAAATAAATCCTTTGCACCCTGAGGGATAATGGCATGTTAACTATAAGTTCAATATTAAACAATGGATTAGTCTCCAATTAAAATTGAATTCAGTAGGTATATATCTTGAGATATTTCAAATCCATTACAACTCCAGCTCCATTATCGATAAAGAACATGCCTTCATTTATCTTGAAGTTATACTGCCTTTGGAATGAAAGTATTTCGATGTTAGTGTGAAGACAAATATTTCTTGTTTGATTATTCATCAAATGAATAAATAGAATATCAATTAAGGTGGTTTATTCTAATGTCTACTGATTAATGATCTTATTAGATGCAAAGAAATTAATGTTTTTAAAATTATAGATTTAATCATTCAAATTTGATATCTTTGAATAACATTTGGTGAAAATACGCTTGTTTATTCTCCAATCTGCTTGTTCAATTCAAAGGAGTTACTCATCTCGGTACTGTCTTGTTGGGAATCTCTCAGTTTACTTAACAGTAAATCAAATCTCCGGTTGCGATCGTTGCGATCAAGCCGTTAAAAGTTATCCTTCATATTCTCCATTCCCAGCAGACTTTTCTATTTGCCAAAAGTTCTTGAGGGCATGCAGCCGAAGGATAAAACATTACTTTTCTCTTATTTAGGGCCAATCTCTGAAGAATAAGATGGTTCATAAGACTGATGGTAACTATCTTGTTCGGACTCTAAAAAATATTGATTAATCTTTTTAGGTTTACTGGGAGATGGAGTGATTTTGGCTGGAGATACTTCAGCATTGAGATCATTTTTGTAAACCTCACTGTTCCTAGAATTGCGACGATATAACTATAAGTTAAGTTAGTTTATCTTATTGTTGGAGGCATTGGAGAGTCTGTTGAATTCCTCCAGCAATTTTTAATTTTTCAAGCGTAATTCAATTATCATTTTGTTGAGGATACCTTCGTTGTTTTGATATTCAGCTATTTTAGTTTACAGATGAGTAATTCTTGGGTTGAGAGTATCTGAAAACATTCTTTCGGCTTGAATTTGCTAACTGTCCTTGATGGTCTTGATGGAATGATCAAACTCCTCTGTTTTTGCAGTGGCTTTACTTGTTGAATTGAATTGTTCCTTGACAATTTCATTCATAATAATCACTATCTTTCTATCCAGCAGTTTGTACACTTCGTCAATATTGCTGGCAAACTCTTTGAGTTTTTCTTTGATCTACCCTTTGATAAATTAAATTTTGCGGCAATTGACCTCGCTCTAGTTGACATCAGTGGCCAGCTGACCAAGTTGTTTCGAAAAGGAGATGACCTATCTACAATTGAGTTAAATTTAACGCAGTTAATGCTGAGCCCGATTATAAAACAATTTCTTTCTTCTTTCAGTGTCTGTCATAAAAATTATTTGATGAGTTCAGATATACAAAATTATATTTAATTAAATTCCAAACTCCAAAATCGATTTAAATTAAATGTTCCAACTTATAAATTTTAATCTACCATAAATTTACTTCAGCGAAATGAGGAAACGCCCAAAGAAAATACACATATCTTCTCATATTAATTTAATTTCATAAATATAATATTTTACTGATAACTTTTAATATTCATATCTGATGTAATTATCTATAATTTCTGATATATCATTTTGGTTTTGGGATAAAGTACATCGGTAAATGATTTTTATTTAATTTCAAGAAGTCAATTGTTCCTTGACGAATCTAGTTGATAATTTCGGCTGGTAATAACTACTTAATTGATTTCATAAATGAAGATTCACAGTAGCCTCCCTATGATGCTCTTTCAGCAGCCCTATTATTGAATCTTTAAGCCACAGGATTTGAAGAAATCATCTTTTTCATGTAATGCCTAAACTCACTAAATAGTTCATGATAAAGACAGATGGCCCAATTTTAACTGAGGAATTCAACGATATCAGGAATGAGTCCATTATCATTTCTTTTGCAAATCTTATTTAGGTATTAGTAGGACAAACCGACAAAAGACATAAGAGAAGGCACGACTACTTGTTAACTACCCAAGTAGGAGACATACTCAATCATTCCGTTTGAATCAATCGAAAATTTAATATAGTGTCCTTTGAAATCCTTGATGTTCTTTGATATTAATTATTCGCTCCTCACTCCTTTCTACAAAACGATCTTGGGTAAAGAATTGTCAGTTTTCTTTATGTAATAATATACCATATTTCCAAACAAAGCACTTCCCATCCCAACAGGCATGTGTAGTTTCGGCAATTATTATTCTGTATATTTATCAGTCGTCAGATAGCCAAGATTCAAGATTTATAACACTTGCTTGCTTAAAATAGATCCTAATTATCGACCATTATATCGATCCAATCTCAAACTTTTACCAATTGAAAAGTTTTTGTAACGCTGACTAAACTCACATATTCTTCCGCAGGCAAATATTTCATTTTCAGTTGTTTGGAAATTAGATTTGATAATGAGTCTACCGTTGTAAACAAGACCATTTTAGTGAATTATATTAAAGATTTCGCGGTCTATATCAATGAGGCCAGATGTGATGAAAAAGGCGCAAGGGGTGTAAAGTTATTTCCATTGTTGCTGTTGCAATAACTCTATTTCTTTTTCAGGAGATATTTTTTCTTACAAATCATCTGAATCCTATTCTATCTATTCTGTCATTTTGCTGCCCATTTCTTGCAATTTTATTTGAATTTCAGCTCGCTTTTTCTTGATTAGTTCTTCAAGCTCTTCAAAATTATCTGCTTTCTTTCTAAATTTAATGCCTTCACAAGGATTTCCATGAATCTAATAAAACTCAAATCCTAATTAGACATGTACGCCGATTGTCCTGAGGTGATCAATAACAATCTTTTCAACGTTAATATCTTCAAATGTATCAGGATCAGTAGTGAGTTGAGCCTAATAATCAATTCTTTCCTGATTAGACTCGAATGTTTGAGTTCTTCTTCTATTCGAGCTCTGAGAAACATAATAAATTCGCTCAGGTGAAACTCCTCGAGAGATTAATCCGCTGATAAAGGCAATGGTATGAGGAGTTCGTCCATAAATTGTAATATTTTGAGGTTTCTTCTTTCTTTTTAGCAATTTAATGTTCTTCGAGTTGATAGCAAAGCTTTGATATAAGTAAGGATCATCAATAGAATATATACCTTCAACGAAATTTTTATCTTTGTAATAAGGTGATTTTGATAATCCGCAAGATATCAAGCCTTAAGTTTGAAGAAGAGTATCTATTAGACCAACGCATAACACCAGAATGTCAAAGGTAATAAAGGCATTTTTATCAATCAAGATTCTTTTTTATTTTTTATCCAATTTAACCATTTTGGCATCGAGTACTGTTGTCCTAGCATCAATCATTAAATTTTTAATCTCTTCAAGAGTATAGCTGGTGCTAGCTGCTCTTAAGAAGTCTTTTTGGTCTTTAACATGCATAGTAACAATTCCACCTGGGCTAAGGAGTGTAATATTGGTGAAATTTATGTCTTTTATCATGAGTAGAGATTATATAAAGGATATTCCAGTATCTGAAGCACCTACTACAACAATTCGAGTATTATTTTATATCTTGAGGACATTCAAATTTTTTTTGGTTATCATTGATAGAGAAAAGGGAGCTTATTCTTCATCAAAAGGATTTCTCTATAAATCAATTCCTCCTTTATTTTGTAAATTTCTTTCTTGATCTTCTTTTTCAAATTGAAAATTCCATTTTTTCTTTAGAAAATGTGGAAAAATTCTCATTCTTAAGGGTGTAAATTAATGAAAAATATCAGGTAACAAGGTTCTATTGTGGACTTCGAAATATAGGCAAGTCTTATTTGTCAGTCTCATGATTTATTTGAGGATGAATCTAACATTTTTAATGAATAAAGGATTGATAAAAGAATAGACTACCTTTCCATGTTTATCTCGAGCGTGCTAATCGAGAATTACTTGATCCTGTATAAAAAAGTGAGAAATATAGTAATCTAAATTGACTGTCTTGGAAATAGTATAGATTCCGATCAGTTATCCTGAGCACTTTACAGTAAAGCTGTAATATTTTGATGACGCATTCTCAATTGAATCTTTAATATTCTTCTAAATTTCACCTTTATTTAAAGCCTATCCTAATAACGGCTGAGCTTTAACAATATCATTTAAATCTGATCGCCGAACACTCAACTCTTTAGAAAAAAGAGAATCTTTATGAAAGATATAGAGACAATGTTCAAACGAGGAATTTTTTTTACGAGGGACTTGAATAAAATTTCTAACAAGCGAATTCTATGGGACAGTGAAAGGTTGAGTAATGATTATATAGTCCCTATCTTGGAAGAGAGAAAATGCAAATTCAACAAAATCTAAGCTTCTTGATTCATAGACCTCATCAATACAAAAAAGATTTATGACGATTGCGTTTGTTGAGTTATATGGAACTTATGGCAATTCTCCTTTTTTAAGATTATTGACTAATTGATAGAAATTGCCATACTAGAACTCTGTTGCATTTGCTGCTAACCATTTTTGTTTTTATGACTACTATTTAGCCTCCACTTCCTTTATTTATACTTATAATTTCTGACTTTTGAGATACCCTAACCTGGCTAATTGAATATCAAAGATTTGAATCTTACTAATTGCATTTGAAAAATCTTTAAAGGAGACCAATCTTTCAGTAACATCAATAAACTTAGGATCAACTTATTTTTTTATGGCCAAGTTCTTCTTTTATTCCACTTTTTCTTGTATCTTTACAACTCTTTCTTCGTATGAAATGTCTCCAAAAGCTTAAAAAATACTACTCATATTGTCATTGACTTGCTGATTCACATTGATGCTATTTTACAGCATTTTCTTGCCTAAAGTGTTTAAATCAACTGATTTTTCGTTAATCATTTGACCATCCTTGTCGCAGAAGAGCATAATAACCGTTTTTTCTTTTTCTCTCAGTTATTATCTAAAAATAGCTCTTACCTCGGCTCCACAATTTACAAATTTAGTGAATGCTTGAGTAAATGGATCAGTATCAAACCACTCTGGGGGTTTTAAATTTTATTCATCTCTTTTATCTTTGCCTTTTTTGGCTGTGGGCTTTTTAGTGTTCTTTTTTGGTCTTCTTAATTGAGCTGCTATATTGTCTTATATAATCTTTTTGGCCCAGTCTTTCCAATGCCCTTCTTTTTTCATGTAATTTTTGGGTAATCCAAATATTTCTAAGGTTTCAATTAAAAATTCCCAAGGGTTTAATATTATGCTTTAAAGGTCTTTGGCATATTATGGAAATTTGCTAAAAATTTATGAAGGATAGTATATCTCATAACCAGTAACCCATTTTTTAAGCAGACCTTCAAATCCAGGAATATCCAAGGCTTTCTTTTGTGCATCATTATTAGCAATATTTTACAGTTAGAGTTTAATTTCACTTTCTTTTTCCTGGCAAAATTGCTGCAAAATGATTCTTTGTCCAACTTTAAGAGTTTTTATCCTTTCTTAATGAATCAATTTTTTTAGTAATTGATCGCTTTCATATTGCTTAACTAGTTCATCATATTTTATTTTTTATTCTCTACTGTTAATGGCTGACATCAAATCTGATTTTATTAGATTATCATAAGTGCTCAGTTAAAAATATTGATTGAGCAACTTATAATCTATTTATGTAGAAATACTCATCAAACCTATAGCCTTCTCGCCTACTTGACCAACGATGGCTTTCCCCTAAGATGTCGAACCTTTTGTCATTCTTCTTGTAAGATTTTGTGTGGCAATGAGATCAGCAATAAAAAATTCACCAAATTGACTGGTTAAGACATCTGATTGTTTATTAAATATTTCAGCCAGATCATCATGATCTTCCTCTCGAGCCATTCTGATTTCCATATCTTAAACAACATGTGATTTAGGAGTATAAAATAATCTAGACTTTGAATTTATTCCGATCAGTTGTTTTAAAACTTACCTATTTTGTGCATTAAGCTCTAGGAAATGAGCACGCAACATTTTATAGGGACCCTCCATTTATTCAACAGAAATAACCTAGCCTCTCTTGAAAAATAATAGTCCATCAAGCTGAGGCTGGAGAATGTATAGATTCTGAAAAAGTCTTTAAGTAACGCTTTACATCTGGTCCAGATATTGATCAGATATGAAGATGAAATTAATCCATAAAGAGTTACTACTCGTTATTGGAAGCCCCTATAGATTGAAAGCTTTTCCTATCCAATCCTCCCAAAGATTATAATGCTTGTCATCGTATTTTCCTTTTAATCCAGGTATCGTATCATCAAAACAAGCCGCTCCGATGATTTTGTGATTAGAATTGAGTATAGTCAAAGAGACAAATGATCTAAATTATACAAAAGTTACCTTTCAAACAGAGAGATTAATTTAGGATAATCGAATAGTAGATCAAGCTCGGATCTGGTGTCCTCATTGATGAGAGCATTTAATGATTCGATATCATCTAAATCAGATTTTCGCACAAAGAAATCATTGAGGGTGTGCAATTGCTCCTATCGATCAACCATTTTTTTAAAATGGATTTAAGTTATATTTATATTGAACAAAAAAATCGACTTAGAACTAATCTTGAATAAATTATTTTAATCATCTTAACCAAATAAAAAGAATTAGCATCTTTGAGAAGAGAATTGTAAATTTTATTTTATCTTGATCTTGATCTATGCAATCACCACATGGAAGCATAGGATTGTATTCAAGAAAAATAATGATTTCGTGCCTCATTGAAGTAAAATTGTGAGTTGGTAGTAATTCTTTTTTACTCATTTAATGAGGAGAATTATTATAATTATAATACTGAATTGCAATGGACGCCATCTCAACAGTTTCGGGAAAACTACTATTTTTCACACGAAATCTTTATCAGAGCAAAAAGATCTCACTAAAATAGATGGGAATTCTCAAAGGTAGATCATTTTAGATTTAGATTTGATTATGAGTCAAAGTCAAGATCTTCTAGATGAATATGAAAAATATGTAAAATAAGGCACCTAATTGACCCTAACCTCGGCTTTAGTGCGTCTTGCTTTCCAATAAAGTATATTCTATTGTTAATCTTAGAGGATAACGAAACCGATGAGGGATCAAGCCACAGTAGCAGAAAAATAAAAAATCGAGGTTTCAAAATTATTATCCCCAAGCGAAATATTCAAAAGCTACCCGGCCTACAGGAACGTCTTTGATCTCTTTAATTTTTAAATTTGACACAGTCATACGAACATTCAACAACTAAATATCAGCTGAAGAAAAATAAAGTCAACAAAAATATTGCCAGAGCATACATTGAAATTAAAACATAAAGGTTATAACATTTGTAGTTGACTTAGGATTACCCACATGATAAAATCAAAAAAATTGTTAATTTAGTTGAAAATAGTTGGTTTTTTATTTATTCAATGATATTTATAATTTGTCTTTTAAAATTCAACTTGAATTTATTTGGTTAGTTGAATTTAATTTCCTTGCAAGAATATCAAAAGAGGCCCTTTAAAAAAAATATATATTTTTTAAACAAATTATAATTCCGACTTAATTCTATTCTCGTCAAGTTCTTAGGTTTTATCTTAATATTAAGAATATAAGATATTTCTTTCAAATTCGATGTCCTTCTTCTACTTAATATGTTCCAGAATTTTTTATATTATATATATTAAAAATAATGTGTTTTTTACTTCAAAAGAATTTGGCTGGTTCATCAAAATTTGAGAATCAAAGTTAAACCCTTTTTCTCCATTTCATAACTCTTCTTAAAATCAATTTTTTGCTGTAATAATTTATGAACAATCATTATGATCTCGAAGGTCAGCTGGCTATGAATCAATTACCGTACCCAAAATACTACAACGGACAAATCTGGGATACCATTATTGATAAAAGTCCAAGCAATATGCCCTCCTATTTATCAGAAGACTTACCTCCTATTAAGTATCAATACATTCGCCACAAATTCAAATAAATGAGTTAATTAGCCTGCCCCCGTCTAACATACTTTGAATCAATTATTAACAAGAAAAAATAATCAAATCATTTCCATTCTCGCAGCCATACTAACAGACACATTGGTAAAGATGTATAAAGTTAGTAAGTATCAGCTGTCAAGCACATACGCTAAGAGATGAAATATGCTCTTTTGACAGGTAATCAAAGCAGCAACGTGATAGCAGGATTAATAGAGAAGGCAAATAAAATTTAAACAAAAATAAATTTGAAAAGAAGTAGAACTAAAAAGAGAGGGAGCAGCCTGAGAGTTATAAAAGATGGCTAAAGATGCTTTGAAAATACTTTGGCTATAGTCATGAACCTAAGAAAGAAAAAGATTATCTCCCATACAGCCGAAGAAACTAAGAATAAGTAGATTCAACAAAAAGTGCAATCCATAAAACTGCTGCCTTACTTTCAAGACAATGATTGATATTCTACATTTTTCCATTTGATTAATTACCACTAACAAAGTTATTTGTCCTTGACAAATAGGAACAGAATATCACTACAATTATTCCAAAAGGAGACTGAAGGACCGAATTCTTCATCAAAAACTGTCTTTGCAATCAATACATGTGGGATCAATAGTTTTCCCAGCAAATCTTTAAAGATCATTTCTGATCTATCGTCAAAGGTAATATCACGGAAACAGATGTCCTTAAATATCGCCAATCAAAGGAAATAATTACAGTTCGCAGTTCCAATAAAGGTATTCAAAATTGATAATTTAGGTTACAGTCTGAAGGATAACACTATTGCCTATAATTCAATCATTGACTTGCTTCCTTACACCAGAATGAGGTTTAATAAAGACTGAGTTACTGCATACTCGAACAAGGTGTATTAATTGGCCAGTTTCCATCATCCATATGCCCATTATCCGTACTCGTTCCTGCCATCCAAATGGAAATGGAATACATCAATGAAAATTCTGATTATGCTGGAATCCTGTTCGCTTTATTATAAAGGCTATTCAAGAAAGAAAAGACATGATATGCGCAAGAGGGTGCCCAGTATCCATTTTCAGGTCTTTAGCCTATTGCTTTCAAAACTTTCGATGTATTTGCATGATAATCCTCAATATATCTCAATTGACCTTCATTGCATTTCTCTAGAGAATATCGATAGACACAATCAATATTTAAAATATAAAGTATTGCCCATACGTCATAAGGAGATTGGATGGCGAATTGAGGAAACTTAACGAAGGCGTAAACATATTCCGCAAACATGCATTTGTATTATTATCCTTTGTAAACCGCATCGCACTCCTCGACTGGAGTGGAGACTTATTAATTTGAAAATTTCATAAAATTTTGGAATTGAAGCCG
>Ga0302188_10000101_pt1 | contig 66235 bp, 67 predicted proteins | sample II_Bog_E2_1_FD_198783 | JGI IMG/M metagenome (GOLD analysis project Ga0302188, IMG submission 198783) | Peat permafrost microbial communities from Stordalen Mire near Abisko, Sweden - II_Bog_E2_1 | ecosystem: Environmental > Terrestrial > Soil > Wetlands > Peat | place: Sweden: Abisko... | reverse complement strand
GTATCATAATCGAGTTTATTTAATTATCTTTGATCAATAAAATGAAATTATTCCAATATTATCGGAAGAGGAATTTAATATTTTTAATAAAACTATTAATCTTTTGAAAATCTCTATTACAAACAAATCTTCATGAAGAAAAGGATAGCTGAATTTTCTTAATTTAATTAGAATAATAATTAGAATAATCGTTTGCGATATCATAATTTGTCATCATTAATTTAATATTTCAGATGCAAAAACCATCGATGATAAACGTTTAATTGGCTTTGAAATCTAAAACAACTTTATGCTAAGTCACTTTGGGACACAAAGACTTTATCATATATGCTTTGGGCATCGGGTTCAGTCAAGGTAAATTTTTTAATATATAGATCCCCTCAAAGAAGATGATTTTAAATATACCTACGAATACGATTAAAACTTCAGCAGTACAGCCCATTGACACATAGGTTTTCCAACTTTTGCATCTTGTTTTGGGCAAACTTAAACTCTCAAAATTTTTGTCTAAGCCCCCCACTTTCCTCAATGTGAGTTGCACGCTATTCTCCATGGAGAATAAAGACTTGTCATGATTCATAAAAGAATATAACAAGGAGCAACTTATCGAATTAAAAATGAAATTATTGACATTATTGATAAAGGAAAAACTAAGGGTGCACTCATCACTAATAGAATTAAAGGCTTTTTAATCAATAAAAAAGGTTAAGAAGACCTCGCTTACTTTGTTGATCGAACCACTTTTTGTAGAAGTTTTGGGGGATTCGGATTTAAAGGAACAGGGGCCAAAATCGATATTCCAAGTATTCCCAAGAGAAATCCTGACTATGTACTGAAAGACAAAACTTTTCTTAATCAAGCCATACTTTACAGAATTAATAGCGATCCTAATCCTCTTCATATTGATCCTAAATTTTCAGCAGCAGGCAATTTCGATCGTCCAATTATCCATGGTATAAATTAATATATCTGAGGTTTGGCAACATCAGGAACAGTTTGTCGGGCCATTATTCAAAATTTACTTCACAATGATGCTGAAAAGTTACAAAGTTATGAAGTAAGATTTACTGGACATGTATATCCTGGAGAATCTTTGGAGATTAAAGTGTGGAAGGAGCAAACTAGGTTTCATTTTGAAGTTGAGGATGTCGAAAGAAAAACAAAAGTGTTAGTTGGAGCTTTGACTTTAAGGGAATAGCCAAAATTATGATCAAATAATTAGCAATAGTTGAACAAAAAATATTGAGATGCATCTTAAGATATTTATCACGACCAAAAATTTAAAATAATATATTGTTGCTTAAATATCGATAAATGACTGACAATAGAAATTAAGAGCATCCATCTGCCTCAGATATACAACAGGACAATGACAACGAGTAAGAGGGCTTTCTTCAAAGGCACAGAATTACTGCTCCGAAAATACTAAAAACCCTCTTTCTCATCGTATTAATAACCATATTAATTCTGCTGGTAACTGTCATGCTGAATGATTTTATCCTCAATGCCAAGAAAATGTTTAAAATCACAGGAGATCCATCGATGGAGGAACTATCTGGGCTTGATGAAGAGGGCTATCGCTCTTTTTACTATTATAAATAAATGGAATCTATGGCTCGTGAGTATACAAAGTCTAATACAAAATACGATCCCTTCACTAATACTCGCTTGAATGATATCACGTTCAAGGAATTGTTTGGAGCGTTTAAAGTAGTTAAGGCCGTTGAGCATGCCAAAAAATATTCATCTGTACCGTAAGAAAAGAATTAAAAGTAAGAAATTGAATTTGTTTAGACTTAAATTTTAGATAAAGCCTATAATTATACGTAAGTGTTGAATAATTTAGATAATATTTTGGCCCAGCTGCCAATCAGTATCAGTGCGGGTCCTGCTACTCTTTTCCCATTGCAGCTACCATTGAGTATATCTATCGTAAGCATTTTAATATCACCATAAAACTGTCTGAACAACAGCTTATTGACTGCTCCAGTGGGGATTAAACAGTTGATGGATGCACTTCGGGGAACATTACGAAGGGATTTGAATATGCAATGAATGTTGGACTTGTACAACAAGAAGATTATCCTTATCGCTCGAAAAATGGCCATTCATTTCCATGCCGAAAAGAGATCATTGATGATATCAAAATTCCTAAATTTAAAATTAGTGGATTCCGAACTCTCGCTAAGGAAAATTGCCAAGCCATTCAATTAGAACTGAGCAAGGGTAATGCAGTGGCTTCTATGATTTCCCATGGTGAACTTGGCTCTTATTCTTAATCAACACTCACAGCATTTAGAAATTGTCCAAAAGAACCCTTTGATCACGCAATCACCATTGTTGGCCAGACTGAAAAGCAGGAGTGGATAGTCCGTAATAGTTGGGGCTCATCTTGGGGTAAAAATGGATATTTTATTATGAGAGGTGGTAACACCTGTGGAGTATGCGTGAATACAATCGTCCCAGAGCTAGCGCCTGACGCCAAAAACCCCTTAGCCCCATGATTTTATTGATTTTAAGTTACCCTTGATCTTCTCGTTTTTATGACAGTCATCGAATTAATGCCTCAATAAATTACCTTGAAGAGTAAATTATTTGGTTTTAACATCACAAAGTTTATCAAAATCAAAGACAACATAAAAACTCATATATTTCTTAAACTAATCTTTATTTACAAAAAATGGATAAATTAATATGACAGATTTAATTGATTTGACTGCTTGCAATTTTTTCTTAATATTACCCTAAAGATATTGCATAAAAAAGTAATCAAAAATCTTGGATTTCTTTATTTTCCTTTAAGCTGAATCCTTTGTTCATTTTTTTGGAAGAGATATCAAATAAAATAGTTTTTTTCTTCTATCTTTGAACATTAAAAACTTGAGAATTGGCACGAATTATTGACATCATGCTTCCATCTTCATTGCTTTCCTATTTATGAAATTTAGCCTTGTAAAATTCTTCAGCGCACGTTTTATTTTTCGTATCAATTGCATCCTTTTTCTTGCTATTTGCTACTTAACACAAAAACTTTTTAGACAGAGCCATTTTCTTTTATAGATTAGCTCGTGATTATTCTGTTTAAATGTCCAAACGTTAAAAAAGCTATAGTCTATCTCGCACGTATTCAGCACCTTATCGTGCACTTTCAGATTCATTAGAATCAATAATCTTTGATTTAGTACTTTTTAGATTGGAGGAAGAATATTAGTAATTGGGAACCTAATCAGTATTTTTATTGTCAGTTGGGCTGTCACTTTAGACAATATTATCTAAATAGTGTGCTTTACGAGATTTTCCATTATATAGTCTTTGGGTGAGATTATCTGTTGGATTGGTGCGAGTTGTTGTTATCTTGATCTTTTTCATGTTTTTTAAAGGCTCACTCAAATTGGTGACTTCTATTTTCATTGGATTAATGCAAACAGGATCAGTTTGAACTTCGCAATCGATTCCATATTCTTGCTAAATTTCAATAGCCATTTATTCCTCAGGTTTTAGTTAAGCAGACGGATGTTCCTATTGAAGGCCAGTAGAATAATTTATCATCTTATGAGTTTTTTTGTTTCGCATAATCGAAAATCTAGTTAATTTGCTTTTCGAACTTTTTGTTGTAAGGACTTATTGCTGGTTGTGGTGTTGCTAGAGTTATTTTTAATGCTGATCAAAAATTTGCTTTTGTTATGGTTGCAATTGAGGTAAAGATAGAGATTGAAGTTGATGTTGAGAGGAAGATCCTGCAGATTCTTGGGATATTTCAGACATTCTCTTTTCATCCAAGCTTTGGCGATTCGGTTAACAAACTTAACCCTCAGCTATCTATTCTTCCTATTTTTCTGTATCCTCCTCGACAATCTTCTTTTCACCGAGAATAAAATGTTGAGAAACTATTGTTGGATTAATTTTCATTCGTCTCAGTTTCTCATTCTTCTCATATATTTGCCTTTTTTAAATTTACTTGATTTTGTATTATTTTTCACGAATCCTCTCTCCCATCCTTTCGTTTGTCTTCTTCAAGATATTGATAATTTCGTTGTCCTATAAATGAGTCTGTGATTACTTATCCACAATAGACAGCGTGCAGTTAACTTGAACAGCAAATTCACAGGCAGTATATCTCTCCAGATACTTGAATTAATAAATTTTTAATCGTTAAATATTTCCATCTTTTTTAATAATTTCCTTGTTGAGTCTGTCCACTTCTTCTCTTTTTTCTTCATAGAGATGTGTCAAAATTTTATAGTTTGCCTGTGACTCCTCTATTTTGCTTTCTAACTCTTTCACCCTTCCATTTAAGCGTTCCTTATCACTTGATAAATTTTGATTTTATTTCTTTAGAATTTGAGTGTCAACTAGTAATTTTTCAGTTAATTTCCTTTCCCTGATGAGTAAAGTATGTAATTTTTAATTGTTTTTTGAGGGAATCACTTTTTTTTATGTTAATTTTTGATGAATTTAGAACTCCTATGTTTGGCAACTGCTTTATGTACATTTGTTTATTTAATTTTCCTTCATTATATGGTACATAATGTGCATTGATTTCTTCATTCCATTTGTAAATTTGTCTTTCATCGCAATTTTAATATTTTTGCAAAATTATTGAGTTAGGTCTTCAGGTTTCTGCAACTTTGATAAGTACTGTTTAAACTCTAGGTATTTAAGTTGGTAGGTTTCTTCGAAAATTCTTTAAGTGTTTTATAATGTTACTTCTGCTCTTTCCTTAATTTCTGTTAGTTCCTTAACTGCTTTGGAAGGTTGTAGCTTATCTACTAATCCCTTAGATAGCATTAAATTTTCCTGCATTTTATGTAATTCTTAACTTAATTTTGATTCCTCATTTTAATAGAAATTTATTTAGTAGTCAAAATGTTCCAATTATGCGGTCTCACCCCTTCTTCCCTCAGTAGGATTGATCATCTTTTTTGGAATTATCACAGATTCCACTTCCTTTGTTTTGGCGCGATACTTTCTATCCTGCTCGAGCTGATCTATATGAATGACCAATGCCTGCGCTAGAAAATTATATCCATTAACCATTAATAACTGTATTTTCCGAAAGAATTCGTAGGCAAAAGTGATACCCAAATCGGCAAAGTAGCTTTAAACATCTTTATAGGTTTACTCGAGAGTAGAGATCATATTGCGAAGATAATTGACCAACGAAGCGTGAGTTTAAGGTACGTTGATTTGGCATTAATACCTACGCAAAAATTAAATCTCGATGTTGTTGAGAAACTCCAGACGGTTCATGACTTCGTCATGGAAACTATTGACTGCGATTTCGAAATCGACTTGATTTATCTTTACTTCCATATTATATAGAATATTCAATGAAGAGAAAGATTGTTCGAGCACTTTAATGAGAAAATAAATTGTGCTTGAAAACAGATACAGATGAGTTTCTTAAAAATATGATAATAAAGCTTATCTAAATTAGCGTTGTTAGGGATTATTATGAAGATAAATTAATGATGATCTAATCAAGAGAGTGAGAATCTGATAAATAGTTAAAAATTATATAAAATTAATTTGCAAACGTATAACTCTGAGTAAATAACATATAATACCTTATTTAAGATTTGGATTAAGAAAAATTAATCATTTATCAAAAAGATAAATATTTGACGAGAATAAAATAAGTTTCTGATTTATTGAAATAACAATTACAGTTTCGAACTATTTTGGAGGGGTTAATGAGCATTAATCGCCTTTGCATTTTTAAATATAATATCAAATTAAAGGGCCACTTACATGTTATCTAGATAAATTCTGTAGGACTCCTTTACTCTCGACAACTACATACAAATCACAAAAAAAGAAAGCTTGGCCATGAAAAGGATAAGGAAGGAGTCATAGACAGGTCGAAGATAACGCAAGGGCAGCACCCAGCTGTCAATTTTTAGCTGGCTCAATCAAACACACTCCAGTCAAAAAAGTTTGATGTACCCATCTTCTGATTTAGCCTCACGCTTGATAAATACATGCTTCTCAAGATCTTTGGCTATTTACGCCTTTCCGAATTAGTCGTCACTTCACAGGTCTGCTCTTATTTTTTGTCATGTTATCGATCTCTATGGAATGACAAAGAGTTTTTTTGCCAGCTTGAGACTGACAAGTTTACTTCCAAGTAACTCGGCAAATTGATTTAAAAATCCTCCAGACTGGATCACATTCGTCAGTTGAAGAACATATACTCAGGGAAGAATATAAAATTTTGCCGAGATAAGTACCAAGATTACTATTTAGAATCAAAATAAAAGTAGGATAAGGTTCAACAAATACTGGAGGCATGCTTGAAATATTTTCAGTGACTCCTAAAAATATTCGATCAGGGTCGACCTTCATACTGGATTCGCATATTGCAGAAATAGTCAATTCATCTTTTCGATCGCTTAAAATAATCGAATTGGTAAAATGCTCCTTTGTGAAATAATTTGTATGCATCAGCCGGTGTACTGAACTGGTAAAACTATGTATTAGCTTTAATGAGTACTCTGTTATTGATTTAGCAATTTCAAAAACTAAGATTTAGGGGTCATTTGCAAACGATGTTAAAATTTACAAATTCTCAGCTTCGAAGAGTGTCGCAGACTGGACTAGAACATATTTGAACATATTCAATATGTATAATCTTTGCAGTCCTTTACGCTTCGTCATTTTAGACAAAGTTTTATGAAGTTAAAAAAATTGTCAAATAATATCTATTTGACTCATTTAGACATTGACTGGTCCCTTATCAATGATATTGAGGCCTTCCACATAATTAGCCTAAAAACTTTATCCCATCTTTCAATCAGAAGTAATTTGATATTAACTTAGATTGCTCATTCTTAACGAACACATTTTTGGATTATCTGATCATGCATTTGAATGAAACTGCCTTGATGTAAGTCCACTTATAAAATAATGCATTTTAGTCATAGAAAATCGAGAATCTCCAAATTTTGTTAAAAAAGAATTGATCATTTATTTCTTATAATCCTTAATCGAAGTATAATTGGATATAATTTCAAGAGAGAGTAATATTTATTCGTTTTAGCAATGCCTCAATTAAAATAAATTTATTGCTATTGAATCATACATATAAGTATTAATTAACAAAGTTGATAAACTGATATTATAATACAAATCATTAAAATAGCAAGATATTCAAATGCAAAGCTCTAAGCAAAAATCATTTCATCGCACCAACCAAAGCACCACCAAATATCTTGACCTCTTTAATAGTTAAAAATCTGGTCAAGGAATCTTGAGTAGTAACTTTAGCCCATACCTCACTAAAAAGAATGCCGGAAAAAGTGAATTAAAAATTATCAATATGGTCAGGTAACCCTCAAAAAGGAGCAAGAACACTAAACCCAAGTCAGGAAAATAATCTCCTCTTGAAAAAAATCAAAAAGATGAATCTCACAAAATCTAGGATTCAGGTCTAAAATATTTTTAAATGATTGTTAACTCACAAGCCTATCAAATGCTCAATGAGGAATATACCCGCATCAAAAAGGAGCAAAAGGAGTAAATAAAAATATATAAAAAATAGATTCATGATTTCAATCACAATATTCGCTAATAGTAAGTAAGACAAAAGGGATTACTGAATTTAAGGCAGTCCTTAATAGATGATATCAATCATTTAAGTGAAGTTTACAACGATTTGAAGTTAAGAAATTACGACCTAAAATGCGAACTCAATAATCAAAGGGGTTATAACGACTAAGAGGATTACTATGAGTCAGTTCACGAAGTTAATGTTGAAGATTTAGATTATTAATAAGTTCTATAATTGGAGGAAATGATTGGGAAGGTAAATATTGGATATAAGGAGTCAGTCATTGCTAAAATGCCAGTTTAGTATTACATTCCAACATTGGAAGAGTAACAAGAAAAATGCTGTATTTGCTATTCCTAATTTGAGCAAAATGAGTAAGTCTTTACAACCAAATGCAAGCATATTCATCATTTGGACTGTCTTCAAAAGTGGTTGGGCCTCAAAAGATTTTGTCCTTTGTGTAGGCAACCTATCATCCTCGAATGATTATATATACGATGTATTTTATTTCTAATTCATATGGTATCAAGTCATTTCAACCAATTTTGTCATCAATTTATTTGAGTTTAAACTGTCATCTTGAAAGTGAGAAAGATAATCATCAAATGATAAGTTATTTGTTCTACCAAAAACTTAGCCAAATTAAAACTAGTGTCGAAATATAATTCTTTAAAAGCAAAAGTTAAATAAATCATGATTTAAGTTCTCTTTTTATTTATTGAAGCTTACTTATAAATTGCTCAAGTTCATGAATATTTAGCTCCAGGCATATCCTTTTCTCCTCTTCAGAAGTAGAGTTTCTTTGCATGATAATGAGCGTCAAATCAAGAAGAATTTTATTGGAGAAAGCACTCCAATTGGAACTGACAACATTCTGCATTGATGAATATGTACTATGATACGCCAGTTGTTATCAAGTAAGTAAGAGCCTCCTCTACATATTTATCGTCTTATCAGCGAGCGCTTTATATCCGCTATTTTATTGCCGATGATAGTTGAAAGAATAGGATTAATTCGTTCGTCAATTCCTTCATTTGCTAAAAGTTAGGATATTCGAGAAGGCTTCTCAATTTCTTTGCTCACGAGTAAATAAAGCAATCTTAAAATTTATGATTATGTATGAACTACAACTGTGTAGTCATCAATTTTATCGTATTTTTGAAGATAGGAAACAGGTGTATCGAATGATACTGAGTTGACAGCATCAGTATAAAACTATCGATTAATATTTGATTACTTTTAAAAGAGTATCTTCATCTTAGTCCAAATACATCTTGGGTAATTATCTATTATTATTTATGATATATCTTTCGCAGCAATTTCTGTTTAAAAATTATGGAAGAATGATTGGAAAATAGACTTGTAATTAAATTAATTTAAAAACTAGATATTTACATCTTTAAAGATTTATTCACAAGTAATTGAGTATGTTTTACCTAGATTAACGACTTATTTATGTATATTTCAATTCTGACTGCATTTTTAATAAAAATATGATTTGCAATGAAGCTGATTAATAATAATTTGCAATAATGTAGGAATTCAATTAATCATTAGCTATTATTTACTTTTTGTGGAAAGTTGATCTCTGCTTTTTTGTGATAAAAATATCCCTTCAAATTGTGAACATGGTAAATTATTAACGCCATATTTATGACAATTGATAAAATAACTACCACTCGCTCATAGGTAGAAGCATTATTATACCCTTTTCCAATTTGGCTTGATAAATATGCTATTGAATAACCCAGTAAGGCGAGACTGCATATTATAGCGATGAGTGAAAAGACAAAAAGAAGTAATTTGCTACTTATCTATTATTTGATCTTCTATTTTGAGTTGCAGTTTCGTTTTAGTTCAACCTGTACCTTTATTACATATTTGCAAAGTTAACAACTGATGCCTTGACTCTATTCTGGTGGATTTTAAGCATCCCTGATTGCTTTGACCTATAACCATTACTTGAGGCAGCCGCGATGAACATACTTCACCGACCCTGTGCACTAACAGGGAGAGATCAATTCATCTTGCAGATCAGAAGAGAGGCAGATTCTACATTATCGGAGAGTGACTGCCTCAGTCTGAGGATAAATTTGGATTGCATCAACGGTGGTATTGATGTCTTTAAGTTAAAGTTGGGTCGAAACTACTTTGAATTCAGCACTCATGAAAACCGATAATTAATTAATTTAATTTGCCACTCAATGATGAATTTAAAGATCCTCGAATGATTTAATGACCAGCCATTATGAGATTGAGTGTATTCACATGTTTATACAAAATCATTATTTCTTCGATTTATAATGTCTTTCTTTGATATTACTTGCCATCAAATTATTATTGTCCTTACGATGCATTGCGTAGGTGCGGGTTTTGAACTATTTGTTCTAAGCTTTTATGTTGGCTACATAACGATAGATTGAAGACAAGCTCCTCCACACGTTAAATTGGCTCAAATGTTATTGCATCTCCTCAAGTGTAGTCATTTTACCTTCCTATACTAATTGATAAAGAATATTCCGTATCTTTTGAACATGTGGACCTTGCATTTTCATATTTGGAGTGACAGGACTCAAAGCTATAGCCTATTATTTTTTTATAGTATTTCCTTTCTTAGGTGGATATATTTTCCCAAATTTTTTAAACTGTTCACTCATTTTATAGCAAGCGTTTTCAGAAATCTTCAAATGCTTAGCCAAAGCACCAGCATCAATTCCCATCCTGAGTAGATCAGTAGCTTTTTAACATATAATTTATTATCTGGATTTACCATTTGAAACGGAAACTATTTTATTTCCATTTCCAATTATATAATTTGTAATTCTCTCCTTAATATCTTTATTATTTTATTGGCAATTATTGGATCTCATATCAGAACTGGCAGTTATTTAGTGAGCTTGCAAAATAAATGTATCTTGAATGCTATCATAACTCATTTCTTTATCAAGATAGATTATGATCTTTCCCTATTTTTATACCATAATTTTATCCATATTTTTATGATGCTTTTCAAAGAAGCAATACAAATCGAGTAATGTTTTAAAAACACCTCCTCTAAACTTCAACTAGAAGTCTTCTTTTTTTATTTTGAGCTCATAAATTTTGTTGCTATCACAATCTGCAATTAAAAACTACATTTGAAAGGGCTATTAATTTGACATTTCTATTTAAACAAAGAAACCATTATTAACCATATTGACATTTTTCCTGCCTTACATCAAAGAGGAATGAAAACCGATTGAATTGATAATATTAGGTCAATTGAGGAAGTCTATTTAAAAATTGATCTATTAAAAATCGCAGCAAATGTGATATGAATATGTGAGTTGTTGCTCGCAAGAGATATAAAAATGCAGAAGACTTATTCACAATTAAATCAGTAAACAAAACAAAGGGGCTCTGCGAAGCCTATAAAATCGAGGCATCAATGTTATCTGGTTTAATAATCTTGTCAATTTCATTATATTTCTAAATCAAAATTGCATTATTCTATTTCATACCATTAATCTGTTTCATTATCCTTTTGAAATGAAAAGCTTTCATAAATATTGTCAACATTGCAAATTATCTATGCCTTCGCAATGAATAGTGAAAATTAATAAATTATTAGACCATGATGCTATAGTTAAAAATAATCTCATCGAGATTTTAGTAAATCACCTAATTTTTTCATCCTTTACTCGATCATTTGCTACATATGATTCACTCTCTGATTGCATTTTTTCTCACTTTTTGCAAGCTCTCCCAATTTTTTTAATCTTCCAAGTAGCACCTGCTATACATTCTGTCCCATTATCTGGCATTGTAAAATTCCAGTTTCTTTCAGCAATCGGCTTTTCAGCTATAAAGGATCAATATAGCTGCTCATGCTATTGACAAAAACTCCGATTTATTCGCTATTCTCCCAATAGTACTCTACTTTGGCAGAGAATTATTCATTTAAATCGGGTACTTAACATTGTTCTGCAAACTTTTCAGAGGTGTTTGTCCTCTCAATGCCCTCCCTACTGATTCTCTTTTCACTTTCAGTTGCCTTTCGTAAGCGAATACGAGTTTGTATGCGCTTTGCGATTTCAGTCTGTGTGGAACTCATTTGATTCGATTGCCCCTCATTCAACAAGTCCTGTCCGAATTATGGTTTGAGAGAGGAGCGCTGAATATCAAAGGCGCTAGGCCTTTTCTCGAGCTGTTGTCTAAAGGAAGGAAATTTTGCGCTTTCACTAGTTTTCTTCATCAATATGGAATTTATATAAATAGAAATTCACATTTGTCTTACAGATAATACATCTGAAGATCACGAGCATTATTTCTTGCTCCTAAAAGTTATCTAATTCGACGAGTGATTACCTCTCGCATTGATGCCATTATTATGAAAACTAATAGAGAAACTTTTAAAAATCACAATATTTTTGATTGATTAAAGCAAATTAATAATAAATTTGTATTGTAGCGCCTACCATGCAGTTAGGCCACCCATCCAATGATAATTTTAGCATTGATCTTCAAATTATCAGATCTATTTCCACTACTAAGGGAGCCTCAGATTCACTTCACCCCCGCAGTCTACAACAACTTGGACAGCTGTTGAAATTCAAGAATGCTCCTCATGGTCAACGCCCAGATCATCTTGAAAAAGGTAGAGAATGGCTAAGTAAAAAGGGAATTGATTTGCAGCCCCTCTTAACCAAAATATCTAAACCACAGACTGTCTATACAGAGCAGCAACCTTTCACTGATAACTATTTTTATATCCAACTTGACGAGAAGAACATGTAAGAGTATCTTCAAAAATCAAAGGAATACGCAACCATGAATCTGATACAGTCAGTCATGTCAAAAAGCTCTAACCGCCATAAATGTATTTCAAGGATCTTGGAAGAAATATAAGAATAGGGTGACAACAGATTAAAAATTACCTGGGAACGGTAGCGTTCGCCATAGAGAAGACAACAGTACCTAAACATTGTCAAAACAATCGTCAGCAAGGATAAAGACTATTTTCAGATTTTGCGAGAGCTGGTACCTGCTCTCCGTACTGGCATGCAAGACCAGGAGCATTTAATTTGGTAGGTTCTTAATTTTCAACTTGAGTCCTATAACTAAAATGCTGATGAAAATTAAAACATGAGTAACCTCGTGCAAAGTTCACTTCGATTAGTGCAAAAATAATTCCAAAGGCGTCTTCATGGACAAGATATCGAAAGATATGTCACCAGCAAATATCTAAGTCGAGCTGAGGGAAAGTGCCAGTACGACAAAAGTGGATTTTGGGCCAAAGCGTGGATTTATATGAGTGCTGGTTTAAAATAACAATTTATGGATTTGCTGACCTTTCAAAATAAAAACTGGGTAGAACTACTTAATGCCTATTTAAGTTCAGAAGAAGCACTGAGCGAAGGCAAACCACGCCATGCTTTTCTGCGCCCACGAGCTGATGTGCAGGATGTGTTTTATGATCAAATATTATTCGGACTCAACGGTGAAAGTAAGTATTCTTGTGAGATTATGAGTCAGACTCAATCTTTGGAGCTAGTTTGGGTTCTTCTCCGCACAACTGCTATATTTTGGTCTGAAAACAAATAAAAATTTCTGCGTATTCGAGAAGGAGTAGTGCAAGGGTACAAAAATTGTTCATCTGATGCACAAATCGTACGTCAAATGCTTTACCTATTGGATTTCGAGGCTGTTATAGCCCTAGGCCCAAATGCAGCTCTTAACCGCGATGACTACCTTCATTTACTCCTTTCACTTTCAGCCTACCCTCATCTAATCAATACAAGATCTCTTGAGGATCGTTTGGTCCCTCGCCTCGTGGAATTTATCCTCGAATTATTCGTTGAAAAGAAAGAAGAATATACTTATTACATTGCTTTGCTTCCCTCTCATAGATTAATTGCATAGGCAAGCGCACTCATTGTTTCTAGCGATATGGCTGAATCATTCAATTGGAAAAGTCTGCGTGATCTCATTAATGACAAGCTTTACTAGGGACTTGTTCGTGCTACCTTTTTTCAGTTAGTAAATTTGCAAGGAAATTACCTAAGAGCAGCTGAAAAATTGCAATAGCTTCTCGGCGTTAATTAAAATTCATTAGACTATTTGGTGCAAATGCTTATTCGTTACTATATGCAGAGACAAACCTATTCATATGAATAAATACTAAAAGCTTAACAGTTAGGTCTCAAATTGAGTCGGTAAAAAGAAGTGGATCGAAAGTATGAAAAAGTGTTTCTTCTTTTTAATAGCTTAAGAGAGTTATTAGGACATCTTATGACTAGAGACCAAGTTAAACTTCAAGAATTTATTGGAAATAATCAACTCATTTATTTAGATCATCGAGCCGCTTCATTTGGAGCAGCTGTGTTGGAAAAACTTGCTCAATTCAATGGAGTTGAGGTTTATTTCTATTACTTACGATCGGCAGTAAAAGGGGCTGAGATTTGTATGGCTAAAAGTCATCGACTGGAAGAGCTAAAACATTTTAAATCTGGCATATTGTCTTCCTGTTAACAGATTTTAACAAATAAATCAATGTATGAATGGAGACATGAACCCGTTATTGACTCTCTTTTGGACTATTTACATCAGTCACTTTGATCTTTGTATCTTCTTTGATAAAACTACTGTAATTCCGCAAAGATATCAAATTGAATTCAGTAAATGCTAAATGATAAAATTATCCTTATAATAAAGAGATAATAGAAGATGCATAATCATCCACTATTCTGTATGAATGATTTTAGATGCAAGTTAAATCAAAATTCGTTTAGTTTTTTAAGAAGATTTATTTATTTAAATAATTTAAGTCATCAAATCGACATTTCACATTAATCAATATGGTTTAAGCCACATAAGTTTTACTTAATGTGAACTTCACTAAATAATATAAAATCAACAACAACAAATAAATAATGACTTCAAATACGATGCAAGACCAAATTAGAGTCGCGAATAAGGGATTATTTTAATTATATTTGAGATATAAATGAAACGGGATTTAGCGAAACTAACTATAATATAATTTAATGAATCCAGCTCAGCTAGTTTAAAACAGGTCCGCCCTGCTCATTTTCAGAGACTGCCTGAAGTTAGCAAGCAGAATGGTAGATCATCCAGTCAAGACCAATGCAGTCCGCGCCCTTATAAAGCAGCAATTTATTAAAAATAAGGATGTTATCTAACAAGATGAGATCCGCTAACTAAAGTTAGGGTAAGTTTGTGTTTATGCAGAGCTGTTCGCGGCATCTCGAACTACATCATTCACACCGTTAAGGAAGAGTACAAACTCCCTCGCAAAAATGCCAGTATTTACTAATCTGAGGAGTAGTAGTCTGTGCCTGAAAATCAATGATCCATCAACATTACAACTTCTATTTCAATCCAAAATTAATTAGTTAAAACCATTAATAAAACTCAAAAATCATAAGTGTGATTACGTTTATAGAATGAACTGTAATATTATAGTATGAAAAAAGACCCCTCATTATAATCGAGCTATGTTTAAATTTTTCAGAAAGAGTTGCCAGTAGAAGTAAAATCATAATCACTTTCTTTTTAAGATGTAGCTATGCTTCGCATCTTTAAAGATACTCATGGCTACAAACTCGAAATGACAAGTGAGATGAACATCTCATTCTTTTACTCACTCATCATTAGTCAGAAGGAGCTGCACAGCCTGGTTGATTTAGAACTCAAGGATGTCGTCAATTGGTTTAAGGACATTTTTTCAGGGGAACATCGATATTAACTCACTGTAAAAACAGTATAAACAGCGCAACTGATAATATCGCAGTCCTAAAAATTTAAAAGTTATGAGTTAGCATCATTCGAACTTACCCTATCTGATTAGCAAACCATAAAATAGAGCATAATGTACCGATATTAGCGCATGAAGATGCGCTAGAAAATGCTTGATACTTATTGGTAGAATATGTGCTCAGTAGTCCGCACGAAAAATCCCTCGCTCCTCTTACAGATGGACCACAGGTACAAACGTAATGTCTTTCGATGAGCGACTGCAATGATAATTATTCTATATAATTGGAGCGCTTGTTAATATAACAAGTTATCATCGGGCATCGTCCTCGCGGCGGTGTAAAATAGCCTAACGCATTCTGGAAGTATCCTTTTTGCCCTTGTGCTCGCCATGACGAATATTTATGTTTAATATCACCTTACGCCATCCTGCTTCTAAGTTCAGTTTGGCCAAATCCTCACTCCTTTAGCTTTATTGTTTGATATTTTATGAGGCTCTAGCAATTTGCTACTCTTCCTTGGCAGATTTAAAATCTTAGAGCTGTTTACGGCCTTCTTCCTGACGCTTGCGTTTGTCTTGATACTATCGTTACTAAATCCTGATTTTTATACACTTTTTTCCCGAAGAAGCGTTTGAATTTTTTACTCATCCTCTCTAATGCGGCGAGATGTCTCATCCTCCTCGAAGTCGTTAAAATCATTTTCTGGTGAATCTTCATCTGCAAAACCTGTGGGATTTTGGATAGAAGAAGTAACGTTGAATTCAAAAACTGGAGGCTGATTTTAAGCTGGATTGGCTGTATGGGTTGAAGGGTACATTGTCCATAATTGAATGTTTAAGCATATTAAAAGTTCTCGGGCTGTGATATGGGCGGTTGATAGGAATCTGCGATTTGTGGTTGATTTTCGATCTACTCAAAGTAATCCTCCATGATTGGGTTTTGATATTTGTTTAATTGATCTAATTTTAATTTGACACTTGGTTTGATAGCAGCAATCCAGCTGGAAAAACATTAATTGGCAGGATAGATACAAATATTTAATAATTTACACGCCATGAGGATCAGAATTTGCTGATTATGATATCCTGTATCTGTTTATAAATAAGGATACTGAGTTAATCATGTTATTTAGCTCCTATTCATTTATCAAAAAAGATAGTCATTTTTACTCTCGATAATTGCCACTTTTGTGTTAAGATGGTACAGCCTTCGATATTTTATCATTTTGGTTATTAACTCAATATTTTGGCAATAAACATAATTTAAAACAATTAATGTGCATTATCCTTCAATTAATAAATGCTTGAACTGTTTATTTTATTTTCATTTTATTTTTTTGCAACAAAGATAGTGTCATACTGGTGAAACACTCTTCTATTCTCCCATTAGTCTATTGTTATTCTCAAGCTAAATAGTATTAAAAAATGAATTGTAATTAATCAATCAAATCTATACCACATTAGACTGGTAAACTTCAGGCTCATTCTAGATAACTTATACTTGATTTTTTATTTCATATACTTCTTATACCTCTGACTCTTGATTTTGTTATGAAACTGAAAGTATTTCCACCACGTCCCCGACAACTTCTAGAGTCCGCTTTAGCTTGAATTCACACCAACGCTGATGTTTTTTTAACAGCGAATAGGCTCCATCCCAATTGCATCCTACATGAGTACACTTAGAGATGATGTCATCGATGATTTGAGATGCAATCAGATCTTTCTCAAGTTTGCGTCCCTTGATGCCATGCTTACAAATTGGACATTTCATTTGAATTAATGCCCAATTCTCGATACAAATATAGCAGAATGTATGACTAAATAAATGAATGAATACCCACAGATAGTTCTAACTGGATCTTCAAAGACATCGTGGCATATAGAGCAATAGAGGTGACGACTAATGTTTTGCTCTTTGAACACGCGTTTGGTCTTAGACATGGTGAGTTTGTTTAGTAAGCTCATTTGATTATTATTTAATATTGGCTAATTCAAGTATAACTTGATTCGAAGTTGTTCAAGGCAGCTATTGAATAATTTTATATGTTGTTTTTCTTGCTTTTATATTAAGTTGAACTCGCCTCAGATATTTAAATTTATGAATGCTGTCTAAAATGTGATTGAGATAAAAGAACAAAATAACTGATTTACAAACTTTATTGACTACATAAAAAGCGAAGACATGTTTCAACATCAATCAAGTTGCTATTTATTTTGCGGGTTATAATTGGATAAGGACATGAATTATGTTTAGGAATATCTTCAATGCTATGCGCAACTAGCTGTGCCAGAAAAAAGCAGGCAGGCTAACCGTAGATTACTTGAGATCGAAGCTAGCGAACAAGCTTGGGCAATTGCTCACTCACTATTGACCAGTGCAGATAACAAACTTCATCCGCATGGCTGTCAGTTATTGTCGAAAAAACTAAACTCTCCTCTGCCTAAAACAATATCGCCATCCTCTCTTTTATAATTTTTGTACGCTTTGCCAGATCGTAATTCTCAGCACTGGCTCTGTATAGCAAAACTACTACTTCATATCAATCTTAAAGAGTGTTTTCTTCCACCTGCGATGACAGTCGAGGCAAAATTTGGAATCCTCAAGTAGATTCCTTCAGCGATTGCTCAGATACGTACGTAACCACCTCTAGACAATGCAGTCTTGAAAAAACAATATTTTGAACTGGGAAAGAGTCTATTTATAGACTGTTTCGATTCTCATCGAAAATAAGTACTAAACTGCTTGGACTCTTTTGTATCTTATAACACTCGCATTGAAAGCGAGGCCCTCGTAATCAAATTACTGCAGCAACCCCTTCCTCAAATCGGGTTCGTTTTGGAGGAGATTCTTGCTCATTAAAAATATCCGCAACTGCAAAAACAACTTATAAAGTACATTGAAGCCAACAGTCAAGAGGAGAATATTTTTGAAATTCACTTAGCATTCTATGGCACAGTCGATTTGAAGGAGTTAAGCTCTGAATAGTTTACTAACATGTTGGCATTTACCATTAATAAACTTAAGAAAGGCGCGGAGAATGAGTCATCTTCATCTTTGCAGGATACTTTCTAATTCTGGCAAAAGATAGTCAACTAAATCACTAATAATAAGTTAAATTTGTAGCAAATGTAAATTGCAAGACAAGCATTTCAAATTCTCTGGGATTTGATATGCAATCGCAGCGTACTTAAAGAGTTGCCTTTAAAATGTAAAATTGCTGAATCTTCTCTTTCAATAAACGTTGACGATGATGATGATGAAGGGCAATAATATTGTCCTGTGGTTAGCGATATCAATGCTGATTCCCTCAATTTCAGAGAATGTGCGAGTGATTTCATTATGCTGTGCATGAATGTAGCTAGACAAAGCCCGGCAATGCTGTCCATAATCTTTGATAAATTGCTGAAACTTTGCTGCGGAGTGCTTCTAAATTTAGAGCTTGGTATTTTTGTGCTCATCACAATTGCTGACACATTTTCTGAGCACTTAGTACATGCTAAAGAAGCAGTGGCTATCATCCTCAAAAGAGAAGGATAGTATAGCTAATTTCTGTGCAGCAAAGTCATTGACTTGATCGGTAAACTTCACTCTTTCTTCCAGATCTATCCTGACATGTTGCCATACAGTTTATCCTTTCTTTCCCGTGCCCTTAACTATGAAAATCTTTCACCCCTCGCCTCTGAAAGCTGTTGTGAACTCTTATAGTAAGTGAAAACCAACGTATCTTTAACTTTTACTGAAAATATCGAAACCTTCTTAAGCCATATTTATGACATTCTCTTTCAAGGCAATCTAAAAGAACGTGTCATTGAGAATCTCTCTAAGGCAATGGTGATCTTCATTTTTAAATTCAAGAATTCACCAGATTACTATCAGCAATTTCTTGATATATTCTCAAGTAAAATCAGTTCACTTGACGATAAATAGAAAAGAGCTAAGTATATATAATCAGCCATTGTGGCACAGTTATGGCTCAATGCCAGAGACGAACCTAAAAACTACTTGAAACCCTTTGAGCACTTCCTGCAGAGTCAGATTCAGTTTTTAATGTATAACATATCCAGCGCTACCCGCAAACCCAAGTTTACTGAAGCTATCAATTTAGTGAATATGGCCATTAAAACAATGGCAGTCAGTAATTCATCTCCTTGGATATAGCTTGTCAACTAAATTTTAGTGCAATTTTTGCACGTCAAACCTCCTCTTCCAATAGTCATAACACCTCTAATCAATCTAGCCAAATCAGTAGAGCAATTGCATAAGGATGAGTCTATTATACCAGTTGCTCAGTTACTTGGCATTTGGTAGCCACGAATTACAGCTCTTCTTAATGACATTCGTCCTAGCGAGGTGGAATTCAACCTATCGAACGTAGTTTTGCAACTGCATCTAGCCATTGTAAAGCTGTTTTTGCTTAGCAACAGCTATTATTCACTCATTAGCTATTCTCCGTCCCCAATTTTATCTTTTATCGCCACTACCCTTACATCATAAATATGGGAGTATGAACTGTTTAAGCACGCGCTCACCTACTACCATTCAGCTTTGCAGCTAGGCTGTCCGCCCTAGCCAATAATTTGTAATGTTATTGATAACTATGCAAAAATAAGCGAAGTATTATGGACATCAATAGAGCCTATCATTTTTTTAATCCACAAGAGATATGGCATATAGCCCATTCTAAATGCATTAAAAAGAGCAAAATCAACACTTAACTAAGATAATCCGCTATGGTCTTCATTTCAGGAGGCACTTGCTCGAAGTGAAAGCAAGACAGTTAAGAATCTACTACTATCGATCACCTGATTTATTTATTGTCAATAAAATAATTTGAATTTCACTTATACTATTTCAAGCAAATTATTTTATTGAATAAATAGTTCATATGTGTAGACGATCACATATTAAATGGTCAAAATACGAGGACTCATAGTTTAATAGAGTTTCTGTTTAGCTGCTGTAGGGTGGTGAGAGCTAATTGGCGCTATGATTCTGGGATGAGAGTTTTTTGATGATCGAAAAAATATGTCAGGACTTTTCCGAATTTTGTACTGTAGATTAGATCATTGAGGCTGTACTACTTGGGTCGGAAGAAACATGGTCCGAACACAACACTGAGATTGTAGGCGGACATGCGGTTATACTCCATTTGGGCCACCACATACTCACTCAGAAAAATAATCATGAGCACAAACACCTTCTGGTTGACATAGTCCATCATACCATATATTTCTTTAACCAAACTATTTAAATCCTCTTCTTTAAACTTGACTACTCGGTCATATATAGCATAGTTGAAGAGGGGCAGCTTTAAATTATTCAGTATTTTCTTCAGCAAGCCTAAATTACAACAAATCTACCAGATACCACTAGAATATCCTTTTCATCTTAGATGCAAGAGAGGTTATTTTTCATTATCAAATCTTACATTCTTTATAACTCATCGTAACTGCAAGTTTTGCGAAAAACACCTTCGAATTTTAGCTCATCAGGATTGCGCACTAATCTCGCCAGTAAACGAAGAATGATAACAGGGTATTTACCTGAGTACAAGTCCTATATTACTGGATGCCTACATAATCATTTATCTTTTTGCCGTATAAGCCGTTTTCAATGATCTTGATGCTGTTTTTGTTGTGAATGACAGTAGAATCGGGGTCTTCGCCCAGTGATCTCATTAATTCTCCATCTACTTCTTTGAGGTCTGAAATTTTTTATATATCCAAAAAGAGCTAGTCACAAAGGCGGTAAAAAGCACCAAAAGAACAGATCTCAATGATTTTCACCACGAAACTTCCATCCACAATGTATACTCTCCGCAATCTGCGAAAAAAATGCTCAGGCCATTTCTATAAAGATTTACGGAAGGTGATGAAATCAACGAAGCATGAGTGAATATAGGCGATAGCATATGTTTGATCACTGTTGTTGTAGAAATGATCAATTTCATGAATCATAAAGTCCTCAATAGCTTCCCCAAGATCATCTTTATAGAGTTACGCCCGATAGTAAAAGAGATTAGGAGTTGGATCTCCAGTGCTTTAAAAAATGCCGAGGTTTCTAACTTCCTAAAAATCCGTATTGAGAATGTTCTGTATTCGTTAATTGAAGATAGGGTTATTGTCAGCTATAAGTTGATAAGAAGATGGACATCGCTGCATATGTTGCTATGCGATCACTTTAGCATTGATTTACATTTAATTAGAAAAGGAGGTAATAATTATAAATTATAATGATACTCATATCATACCCTTAGAGTAGCGAAAATAAAGACAGAAATAACATGCTTTTATATTAATATTAAAAGAATATTATAAATTTATTATACTTAATTACTAGGGAGTTGGATATGATATATTTGCATATTAATATTCGGAGATCAATTAACTGAACATATATTTGGTTTTATAACTTACCTTCACTTCCATTAAGCTTGTTCTTCCATGCGTCCTTAAATTATTATAAGAAACTCTTATAATTGATTGTAAAATCATATATTGGCAAATTAATATAGAAAATAAAAGATCTGCTTTCATCCCTCTATTGTTATTGATTTAACAATTTGAAAGACTCTCCACCATTTATCCATCTTCCTTTAAGGCATTCCTATCTCATTTAAGAGCCTTTCACGCCGACTTCATTTTTTGATTGATTTAATACGTTATATAATATTTTTTGACATGTTTTATTTTTACCAAAATTAGGAAATGTCTTTTGAGTGGGAGCAAGCATATCGTCTGTTAGTAGAGAATTACGGAAAATTGGCTGAAGATTGCTCGAAAGCAGTTCTCCTCAGCGATTCCTTACGTGTTAAAATTGAGATCATTACAAAGGAAAACGAGCAATTAAGAGCTAAAAAAATGGCTAGGTGGTTTGCAAATGAGGCTAACCAAGTTTCCTCACTATTCCCTGCCCACCTGGAACCTGAGGGATAATTAACGATCAAATCAGAAAAGCTGATAAGTCGACAAATTCGAAAGCAGAATTCGAACTCTAATGAGTCGAGGAACTAAGGAGGCAGCTATGAGTGTACCTACCCGGGGTGTGAACGTAACTACGGTTCCTCAGTGTCAATGAATCTACACATCAAGCTAAAGCATAATGGGGGCACTAAGAAAGAGCGTGAGGCTTATGCAGTAAGAAAATTGCTATTTAGAAGGCACTGTTAGATGCTGAATAGAGAGGAGAAGAGCCGCCACACTTAGACATTAATTTGCCGCCTAACTTCATCTAGGTAACTATGGCGTGACTAAGGAATTTAGAACCAGCTACGAGTACATGAAAAAGTACAGTATGTGATGATTCCACCAACCCTTTTGATGCATTCATTTTAATGCAGCCAAATTATCAACTCTTAAATTTTTTTTATCTTACCGCGAATAATGTTGCTCAATATTTTTGACGGAATTCTTTGAGCCTGATTAATTTGGCCGTAGTAATTCTTTATCATATTTTGAGATGAATAATTGAAGAATAAAATTTATTTTTTTGCAAAAATGTAAATACAAGTAATTAGTAGGATTATTTTTGTGAAGGAAATAAGATATTTATAACTGAAGATAAATTGTGCTATTAAAACTGCTCCAGATCAAGATCTCAAAAGAATTTTAATTCCATCCACTGCTTTAGACTTGACAGTATTCACAATGTCAAAGAAATTCTCGCATTATCGTAGAAGAAGCTGACATTGGCATCAATACTGCATGACATGTTTTCTAACAAAAGTAAATTTACCATTGGATTATTATTAGTCTCAATTTATATATCATATTGAACTATCATAATATCTATCTTTGGATGGCAACTGTGAATACTTAGGCACTCAAACAGTACGTTGAAGATAACTATGAAAGCAAGGTTGTTCCTGCTCTCATTGAGTACATACGCATTGATAATCTATCAAGGACTTATGATCCTTAGTGGAACACTAATGGGAAGTTAGAAAAGGCAGCTCAGTATATACTGAATTGGGTGGAAAATCTGAAAGTGGAAGGACTCACCATTGAAATCATTAAAGATGAAGGATATTCTCCCTTGCTCTATACTGAAATAAAAGGGCAGATACCGTATACACTCTTCTTTTATGGTCACTACGACAAACAACCACCAATGGTAGGGTGGATGGAAGGAATTGGTGCAACTAACCCCAAAATTATCAATGGCAAGCTCTATGGCCGTGGAGGTGCAGATGATGGATACTCAACATTTTCTACAATATTAGGAATAAAAGCTTTGCAGGAGCAAGGTCTTCCTTTACCACGTTGCGTTATGATTACAGAAGGAGATGAATAAAGTGGAAGTGGTCATATGCCACATTATTTATAAAAACTCAAAGACAGAATTGGAGAGCCTTTTGCTTTTTTTTGTTTAGATTCTGGAGCTCTTGACTATGAACGTATGTGGTTGACAACTTCATTGAGGGGCAATTTAGTCGCTACACTTAAAGTTTAAACCAATTAGATTGGATTGCATAGTGGATCTTATTCAGGAGTCGTACCAAGTGTTTTTAGAATTCTTCGCATGCTGCTAAACAGACTGGAAAACCCCATTACAGGAGAAGTTAACAAAGGATTTTTCAAAGACATTACTCCTGATCGATATCGGGAAAACGTAGAAATTGCAGAATTGATGGGTGATTAGGTGTACAAACATTTTCCTTTTGCTTAGGGAACAAAACCTCTAAGCTAAAATGCTCTTTAATGTTTGCTGAGGAGAAATTGGTATCCCACTTTCACTCTCACTGGCCAAACAGGTTTTCCTGAATCTGAATCAGCAGGAAATGTTTTGGTGCCTTCAATTTAGGTAAGATTCAGCGTTAGACTGTCTCCTAATTACCCATCCGCGGAAGCTGAAGCAACTCTAAAATAAATTCTTGAAACTAATGTACCTTATAATGCCAAGGCAACTGTTCATAGTGTTCGTGCTTCTGGAGGATGGAGCTCTATAGAGTATGAACCTTACTTCTAAAAAGCTGTAAATGAGGCCTCCGATATATTTTATGGAAAGAGGTTGCTGAGTATGGGAGAAGGAGGGGCAATTCCATTGATGGTTCAATTACAAAAAATGTGGCCCGGGAGGCAATTCTTAATTACTGGAGTATTGGGTCCCAACTCAAATGCTCATGGACCCAACGAATTTCTAGATATTGATTATGTCAAGAGATTAACCTGTTGTCTAGCGTATGTTGTGGCAAAATCCAGCGAACATCTTCAAAAAAAGCAATGATGAAATTATAATTAACTTAATAAGCCTCTTTTATTCAATATTAATGCTCAAGAATTTTTAGGAGAAGCAAAAGGAGAAAGAAAAAGGTAGCTAGCCTTTGATTGTAGCAGAGAAAAAACCAAAAAGAAACATGGCTACTTTGCGGCTTGAAAAGGATCTTGCCTCCTACCAAGATGAAAAGATATATTTTGTCGAATTGCGATTTCCCAATTAAGCATCACTTCAACTCATAAAAGTCATTGTTTCGCCACAAAGCGGTTCGCCTTATGAAGGTTGCCAGGTAACTTTTCAGTTAACTTTTCCAGACACGTATCCAATGGATCCTCCAAAATTGAAATGTTTGGATAAAATTTATCACCCAAACATCAACTATGAGGGGAGTGTATGTTTACCCCTTGTGCGATAGGATTATACTCCTACAGTTAACTTATCAATGATAATATGTGGCCTCATTTTTATCATGACTTACCCGAATGGAGATGATGCGCTTAATCCTAATATAGGTGATCTGATGATAAAAGACCCTGCCATGTTTAGTAAAATAGTTGATTACACTATATATGGACGTTCATTCGAAAACAAGCAGTATGATAAACTGAAAAACAAAATAAAGCCAAAAGAAGGAGCTTTTAGTCAAGTTCTCGGATGGTTTCAAGGCAAAAAAGAGTGATCTAATCAATGTTCTTCAAGTGATTGCCTTGATGTAAAAATACAAATATTAATCTAATCCTATATTTCAATTAATGATCAACTGAAATACTTCATAGGTCTCGATAGGCAGTTCCTTGCAGTTTTATCCCATAAAATCTTATAGTTTACTTGTATTGGCTTGGAAAAAGCTAGTTCCAATTCCAAAATTACTGAAAACCTTCAGCTACTGCTATCTCAAGCGAATCTCTGCGTTTCCGAAGATAATGTAGAAATCATCATATGTAACTACCTGCAAAGGCGAATCGGTCTTTGGATAATAGTCTCGACGATTATTGAGGTTGAAGATAAAGCCTCGTCCAGGTTTGTCTATGCGATTTTTTTATAGAGGAAAGTAAGAGTAGCCACCGATGATTGTGCCATTGCTGAGTTGAACCAACAGTAGCAAGTTATATTTCTCGTTAATGTAATGATGAAAGCCAGTGGTGTTATGCTTGTCATATTTAAAGAGGAGTTTGCTATCGATTTTATCAAACTCAACCACTCTCTACAATTTCTAGAATAGCCATTTTCGATAAAAGTTTTATTTCACAATTTATGATCCCTTCAGCAGGCCAGAGTACTTAAAATATTTGGATATCTAAATTTTGTACTCCTCAAACATCTCCTCTGATTGGTTGGTAGATGGGGATCTAATTCCACTGACCTCCGTTAGTAATTTTTCAAATCGAAAAGATCTAATTTTCACTTCTTCCAATTTTTGGGTTAGTTATTGGCATTGATCTTTTAGCTTAGTGTTTCCTAAAGTCATCATTTTGACCTGAATTTCAATATCCTTTTTAAGTTTTTCATCAGTAAAGTTGTTGTTCTGGAGAAAAAGCTTCAGTTTTGTTATTTCTTAGCGAGATTAGGCAAGTTGCGCTTTTACCCAATCTAACTTCCTCATGCTGCTAGATATTTTAGCACCGGATTTCTTAGTTATTTTATTTTGAAGATGTTCAATTTGTTTTTTTAAAGTTTAAACCTACCTTTGAGTCTCTCTAATTTCTTATCGAAGATTGTTCTCCACCATCTCTCTATCAACTAATTGCTGATGGAGTAATGAATTTTCTTTAATCAATTTGTTGCACTCTTCTTGATATCGATTGGTTGAAAGTGATGATTATAAAGATTAATTCATTAGGATATGTTCATGCACTAACTTTTCAACTGAATGGCTGTTGTTAATCAAATTTTATAGATTATTAATTCGACTGTTTAATTTAATAAGAGTTTCATCTTGAATTGATTTCCTTTACTTTTCTGCCTATTCAGAGGGAGGAATGTTTTCAGCGATTGACTCTTTTATTTTGTTGAGATAATCATTGTTTTTCTTTTTTTATAATTACATTTTGAACAAAATGTCATTAATCTTATCCGCCATTCAACTGTACTTTATAATTAGATATTTATAAATACTCTATTCGAATCAAATATAAAACACTTGGGTTTCTAACAAAATCACAACTTTATTTAGGACATCTCAGGACTACTCTCAATCATGTCACCATTTGATGATAAGTCTTATTCTTCCTCCTATTAGCTTCCACCTCCCCTTTACCGTAGGAATTTTTCATGAAGTTTTTAGTATTTCTATTGCTCTAGCACAAGTCCAAGAGTTTTTTTAAGTTCCTGATTTTCACGACGATATCCATTCAGATCCTTTTCAAATTAACCTATTTTGCTGACTGACCTGTCAAATTCAAGGGACAGTTCATGATTCAAAATTTTAGTTTTTTGCAGTTCTTTCTCTCTCTATGCTAATTCTCCCTGCAATTTACGAATTTATTCATCATGTTTCTTAATTTGGTCAGGCGATGATTCGCGTAATGATTTATCTGCTTTGACTTCCTCCAAAGCTTTAGTCATGGCTGCATCAGTTAGTATTTACTCTCTATTGACTGAAATGCTTGATTGAGCTCTAAAGTTAGTTAATATTCCTTCTGTCGACACTGTGTTTGATATTCCTTGTAAGTTTGCTAAATTTCTCTGTTGACTCTCTATATTAGATTACAGTAACCTCTATTCCATGTCTTTCTCTTATCAAATTCTGCTTCTATATCTCAGATATTCTCAGTTGTTAAGTTAATTCTTCACAATCATGGAGAAGCTTCTCAAACTATCTTCTCAGCAATTGATTTTAACGTGTTAGTACTTTCACAGCGCTGTCCTTCTCGATTAAATCCAATCTCATTGCGGAATACCTTTAGTGAGATGGGCGGTATTGTTATACTAATGCTGATAGCCTCTCTAACTCTTTCTCCTTGCGGCATAATGCGGACTCAATCTTATAAATGAGACTACGTTGTTTTTGAATCGTATCTATCTCTTGCTGTTCTTTTTCCAATTAAAGAATCAGCTGTTGCTCGTTCGTCTTCATTGTGTTTATAATATTGAGCTGTTAGTACGAATATCATCATGATCTTTTAAACAGACGCGGACAGTAGTCTTTCAATCCTTTTAAGCACATTATGGCTCGCTACCATAAACTTAGTTTTGCTTTTGAATTGCTTTTCTCTTCTATGGGGATATCTATGGAAACTGGGATTGGCTTGTCTTCGGAATATCCCTACATAAACTGTTTGGCCAATTCCTTCTCTTTCCGTCTTTGTTCCTTTTTTAAAATTTTGCATTCATTGATCAGCTTGTTGCACTATGCTTTCATCTCCGAATCAAGGGTAATTACTTTCTCGAAATCTGTGATTGCTTCATCATACAATTTGGTCATCTTGCGAGCTACTCCCCTTCTGTAGACATTTTTAACATTGGCAGAATCAGAAGCGAGTACCTGATCAGCAAAAGTTATGGCCATACTGTATCTCTGCAACTTGAGGTTGCATAGAGCTAAGTTGGAATAGGCAGGGCGAATTGTTTGCTTTAACATGTCAGAAATATCCTGCCTCAGCTAGTGTTGTTTCACGTTGTGCTTGAGTATATACTCAAATGTCATTACTGCCTTTGAAAACTCTTTGGAAGCATCTTCCCATTTGTTTTAAGTTAAGAGCCGTCGACCCACCTCGCAGCACTCTTGAGCGATATTTTGTTGCCTCTTGAACTCTCCAATTGGATTTTCCTCCTCTTGGCCTTTAGTTAGAAGAGAAACATCTTAATCCATGTTTTCCTCTTCTTCTTGAATGATTCTGGCAGCTTATTTTTAAATATTTGTATTCGTCATAATATAATAAACGTGTCATCTGTCATGTTAACATAAGCTTATTGTCCAAAATATTAATTTCCGCATATTGACATACAAAAATCAAGCAACAAGTTCCTACTAGAGATCGCTTTTCTACTTGAGAAGTCCTTAGGACTTTTTCCTTTACTTACCGTATTCCTCAATGGGGTAACTCAGGACGATTAATGAGCTCAAAAGGCAGGCAACTCCGGGGATAAGTATCATTGTTAATCTGATGAAAGAGGAATCAGAGTCTGAGATATCTTTTGTTTCCTTTGAATATGCCTCGGTGTTTCCGATTAAAAAGATTACTATTCCTGATGAGAATTTATCCAATAAAGAATAAATTCCGAAGACAAAGGCACCAGTTTTAGCCTTTGCTCCAACAACGTCAGAAATCAAGTTGATACCAGTTGAAAGCACCAGTGACTGCGATGCTCCTAAATAAAATTAAAACTACCGATAATAAGGGACAATATATACATAACCCATGCTGTCTATGCAGTAAGAAAAGCCATTCCTACCAGGCAAACCATACAGAGAGCAGTGCCTAAAAATAAGGCTTTCTTGCGGCCAAAAGTAGTATAAAACCAGTTGAGACGGGTGCTAACCACCACTGAAGATGCATAAGCAATCATGGGTACAAGTGCTAGGTTAAAAGACACATGCTCATCATCGCCAGATCCATTCATTCTGAGTACATCCATCAAAAAGAACGGTAAGAGAGTACCAAATATGTTAGTGTACAACCTTACACACATATAACAGACTCCAAAAAGGTAGAACTTGGGCATGTAAAACCAGTCTTTTTTCGATTCCCGACGCACAAGCGGATCTCTTAGGCTTACATCATCACTGTCACCAGTGCTTAATTCTGATAAATTTGATACTAGATTGCGATCAAATGCGCGTTGATCTGCAACTTCCTGTTTCAATGTCTCCTGTTTTTCAGTGCATATTTTTGTTAGTTTCGGTTCATTAATCTTTACAATGAAAAAGATTGAAGCTACTAATCCTACTCCAAGCGACAAATAAGTGATGAGTTTATACTCAAGCTGAGGGTTACCCATGCTTGAGAATATAATGAGTCCTATGCCTAGAACTGTAAAGTTACTGATGAAGGTAAACAGGTTACGAAGATTGTTAAGTTTATCCTATATCAATTAAAGTTTACTCTGCGTTTACGGGAACACGTGAGAGCTGGTACTAGACTCATGTGACTTATTTGCAGAGCTGCCCATCCGATATTGAACAAGCCCGGGAATATGGTATAAAAGGCATATTCATTACCCACATTATCACTTGAAAAGCCGCTGAACAGCGGAATAAAGCAAGAAAAAACAAGGATCAATCCCGCAATGTACCAAGGTTTACGCTGACCAATGGGAGTATGATAGCGATCAGACAACATCCCAACAATCGGAGTGGCTATTCCATCACAGAGTTGCCCTGCAAGAAGCGCACTAGAAGCAGCATCTGTCTTGATAATTTTTTTAAGAAAGAAGAATAGGTAGTTAAACCAGCAAGCTGCGACCAGATCGTTAATGAAGTGGCCCACTCCATAAGCCCAGATATGCAATTTTGAAAGCCCATCGAAGCGGTTATCAGTCAAATCTGTAGGAATAGCCTGAGCATCTCGAGTATCTACCTAGGTTAGAACACTGTCCTTTAGGCCTTCCATGAGATAAGAATTATTATCATAAAATGACCTAATTTTCCAATGTTATACTCATTTGTAAGAAACTGACACGAATTAATTTAACCCCTTACATTTTGATATTCAATAAGTTTATTTCGAAGAGCAAGCAAACAAAATAATAAATATCAGACAAAAATTAGGTTTATTCTTGTAAACTAAACATTTTGCTTATTTATCATCAATACCAAAATACAAGCAAATATATTTTATTTTTCAGTTTTCAGTTTTCAGTTTATATGTCATTTTATTAGATATAAACTCATTTTATGTATCAAATTACTCTTCCATAATAATGATAAAAAATGAATATTATATTAAAATTTAAAATTTATATAATTTATACGATGGGGGTTCTGAAGAGATTGATATAAATCTCACTTTATTTGCAGTTATGCATTGCTTAGCTCATTTTATCATGGCAATCGGAAATGCTGCCTTTCAACCATACTTATATGGAGAAAAATACTGTGCAGGTCATATAGTGTGGGATTGATATGTTTATTAACCATTTTTATTGAAAGAAAATAAAGAAGAAATGTGAGACTTTGGATTCAAATTATCCTAACTGCAATAAGTGTTGGATACTTGATAGTCGTTCACATAGTATATCGCCAAGGAGTATATAGGATTGACCTCATACCAACTCAATGAAATTGATCTTGTATTATACAATAGTAAAATATCAAATTAATTTTACATTCTTTAGATTATATGGTATTTCTATATATTTGACTTATTCTTAATCTATTCAATAATGCATTTTTCGATTTTTGCTACTGTTTTTATGAACTAATGTCTTTATTTTACAATTTTAGAGATCAATCAAAATATTATGCTTATTATATTGGTTAATAAATAAATAATGAAGCTTAAAATATTCATTTCAGTGTCGTCTATGTCTATTGCTTATCCATTTGGCTTTATGTTTTATGTTGCAGAAAGGCTGATGCGCCGAACGACATACTTAGACGAAGATGGTTATCATCTAACATATTGCCGATGTTGCCGGACCATTCCATCATAAAATTCAGAGGCTGTCCTTGACAAAGATCCTCTCGCCAAAAATCAAACCCTGGGTCATTGCGGTTGGTCTGCTTTTTTTCGAAACTTGGGATGCTGCTGAGAAAGCCCCCTTTATCACAATTGCTTGTATAGTTTTGTGATTAAACCAATAGATTTTGTTCAATACCCGCGGCTTGGTATTCACGGAACGAAGAAGATAACAGAATGTGAGAAGAATCCTTCTGATATGAAGAGCATGATCGCCCCACAAAGCCAGAACTCATAATATATTGACTAGCTGCCATTTCACTCTCCGGTCTCTGCCCTTCGTCTCCTTTCTTTTCTTCTTATATTTACTCTAAGCTCACTATGAATTCTTTAGGTTTTTCTTCCTTTCCTTCCTTATTTAACTCCTAAGGATTTTCTTCTATTGAATTTTTTAATTTCTCATGAGAAACAGGAGGAGTCTGAATAATCTCTTCAAAATCATCATCCTCTGAGTCTTTACGTTTGCCTTTGCGACGCTTACAGTTTCGATTAAACTCCAGTATGCGCTCAATTGTATTCTCAAATAGCGAATGTCTTTCTGATGTCGGCACAATATTTTCATCGCTCTGGATATCGACAAGTAATTTTTTAATTTCTGCATTAACAATGTCATACCGCGTGCATCATTATCTACTCCTGACCGACGCAGATTGATTTTATTTTCATATTTACGCTCGGCCACTGCAAGTATTTTATTTAACGTATATTGCTTGAACTCTTTAACATTTCGATATGGCCCCTCTTTTTTGTGTAGCAACACGTAGCTATTTATCTTCCTCATGGCCTTGCGCAAAGTTGAGTAAAAATAGTTTTTTATGTTATTATCGGTGCGACCAGGTAACTCTCTCGCAATTTGTGCCCAATGATTGCCAACTTACTCCTGCACGCGAAATAATATTTGCACTTAAGCGAGTGTCCATTCACGTTGATTCTAGATTCCTGGCTTGAGCTGGTTGTGCCATCTATATCAGGGTAGAATATACCTTTAGCGGCATTGTTTGCCCGTGCGAGCAGTACCAATCTAAGCTAATTTTTAAGCGATTTCCACCCACTTCAGCTTTTCATTAATGGCTCCCTAATTGTCCTCTAGTAAGTCCCTTAGCAATTGATCTTCCTAGCTTAAAATAGGATTACTTCCAAAGACCAAGGCTTTCTCTAACTCATATTATTATAGCCTAAACCAGCTATGGCAATAATTTTATGATTATTATTTGTAATTGGATCAAGCCCAGTAAGGGTAAATTTTAAGGATAGTTTTATGTATAGAGTCAAAGGCTATATGCAAATGATACATCAAGGTGTTTTCTCTTTGTTCTCAGTTTCTTCTTTTGGACGATCAGATGACTCATTGTTAACTTTCCGAGTTTTATTCCAAAGGGTAGTACTCACAGAGCCGATTCTTTAGGCGATCATGTTGAAGGTCTGATGAAGGATAGCGCCTTGCCCAAGCGCAAAGGGAATAAGAATCAAAACAATCAGAACAGTAAGTAGGTAGTGCATGAATGGACTCTCCTCCTGCGAGAACCAAAGGTCGTCGTAGATAAAGAATGCGATCAGTGCAATCAGATACATGGGAGTTTTTTTCATGCGTGCCTCATTTTTTCTTCTCATAACACTCGAATACTCCTCGCTTGCCCTGCGTTCGAGTCCTTAACGAATGCTAAGGACTGTTCCTGCCTCGAGGAAGGGGTTATAGGTTGGATTATTAACATCATCATCGACATCAATGAAGGAAGTGTACCTACTGAGGGATAGTGTAAAATTGTTTAGTCTTCTTAAAAGATCCAATGCCATTTCCTTGGCTTCTGTCTAAATAAAAACATTATTACAAATCTTTCCATGACAGTCTCTTCACTGAGTAAGTTATAATCGTAGCGCACTCCATGTTGGTCAGCTTCAAAATTGGTTTTAAAATAGTTGAACAATTTTTAAGTTAATCCTCTCTCGAACTATGTCTTTACTTCCTGTTTCAGCCATTCCATCAGTCGCTATTCAGCGCTGTCAAGATCTCCACCTGTTGCTCCAGAACCTCTAGCCCAACACATTCTCGATTCTAATTCTTCAAACAGTTCTTTCTTGCGATCCTGATAGATTTGGCCGAGATGTCCCCAAAACTCCATACCGAAATGTTACTTCAAGGCCACAGCAGCAACTAGTTTCATAGCACGCTGCCCCTCACTTTAGAATTATTGTTGAGTCCATTCGAGCTTATGATTTACTTCAGTTTTAGAGAGCTCCTCAAGACGAGTGCTCAAAGATTTTATCCTTTCCTATCTTTTTGGGATATCGAAATTTATGTTTTTGAAAAGATGCAACTGTTTTTCAATAATCGTTTTTTGTAAATCCAACGACTGCATCTTAAAGCTCATGTTTGGGTCGTAGAAAAATTCATCGATTTTCTTGACAAATTAATCTTGGAACTCTTTTTCCTCGTGTTCAACCACGGATAGGACTACCGTTCTGATTTTAGGACGAAACCCTTCCAGCAGTTACTGTTCCAACTTTTCAGTGACTGTTTTTCCATAGCTACTGGTGGCCTTCCTGAACTAGTGGCATATTTCCTCCAATATAGCTCCGTAGTTTCTGATTTTATTGGCATTGTTGTCGATATCAGAGTCATATTTTTTACGAATCTGAGTGAGATGATGTTTACCTCAGTTGCAATTTGCTCGCAGCGATAATTGGCCAGTTGAACCTTTTCATTGGGTAGATTAAGCTCCTTATTCGTGGTTAGTAAAACCCAAATTTTGCTAAGTAGTGGCGTCATATCCCCGACGGGAAGATTATGTTCCTGATTTTGTTTTTTAAAGAGATATCCTTGTGATTCTGGATCAATAAATCTCTGGCGCAGCTTGCTAACATCTTCCACAAATTATTCGGGATAATCACAGTCAAAGCATCTTAAGAAGGCCACTTAAAGTGTGAAAAATCGTTCGGGATTGGATCGATACTTTTACATTTCTGGAGTAATTTTAGTACCACTCCACACGTTCTTCCAGACTTGCTCCACATCTTTCTGAATTTTTACCTTTACTCCACTTTGACCGGCTTCCTCAATATTCGAGTCCCTGAGAACAAATAGGATTGTCTTGGGAGACTCCTGCTTGAATTGATCGATGCATATACGCATCACAGTTGATAATGTTTCGTACTGAGAGCCCTTTCGTTGACCCAACTGCTTTTCAAAGACGTTGACCAGTAATATATTGGCGCCAACTAACGCAAAGCTTCCTACCATTCGTTCATAATTCTAATTTAGAGAAAAGATACATCATCGCCCTCTATGTGTGATTCATAAGAGTCATTTCCCTCCACATCCATTATGATGAGACTACTATCCTTATCACGGCCCAGTACGACCCCTCGGGTAGTACGATGACCGGCTTCACCATGCAAGACCTTAAAATCTGTGCCGAATAAATTGTTCAGCAAAGTGCTTTTCCCTGAATTTTGAGCTCCAACGATAGCAACAGTATAATATTTTTTTCCGCAGTTGCCGAGGCTATTGATAGTTGTCTCGAGAGACAGTTAACTGCATATTAGCACGCATACTTAAAATATTTATGCTAGTCGATGAGTTGTAGAGGCATGAAGCTGGGCCCATTTTCTACCATAAGAGTTGATTATATATCAAGTAAGCTATATAAAGGACAGTAATTAAATATGGTAACTCAAATTATGGTTCATAAAAATGATCAAATGATGTTAATGACATACCAGAATATCTATTAAGTTTCCAGATGGATTTACTCATTATTGATGATATGTGTTAATTTAAAAAAGCATATGTTCGATCAGTCAATACTCAGAATCAAATTCATCTTCACCCTATTCGTCAGAACTATTTCTGCGTTTACGCTTAGGCTTTTTTTTATAAATCTTTTTAGCTTTCTAAAACCATCTCATCGAAAAGTTATTGATATCTCGCTCTATGAATTCAGATTTGCTCAGACATTTTCCTCTCTTTCCGCCACCACTCTCTCCACGCTCTAAGCGCTCCTTCATCACAATTAAGTATGCAGCCTTGACATGTTTAACGTGATTGGGTTCAAAACTGTCTCCCATAGCACTCGCTATTTTTTTATTATTGGTTGGAATGTTTAAAAATTCATTCAGCGCTTTTAAAAATTTAAGATAATCCTCTTCCTTCCAAGGAACTCCAGTGCCCAAAGCTCGATATTTTGTCAGTTCAACAAATTCCGGCTGATCCAGTAGTTGAAGGTACTAATCTTTGACTTTAGCAATTTCCTCGGACGAGTTCAGCCATCCTTTACCCATTTTCGCGCTTTCTTCTTCCTTTTCCCTCAGTTATTGCGAAATTGCTTGTAGACTTTAATTCCATAATTATAAAAAATAACTGCTTACAATATTTGCCTGGAATTCTTCCAATTATGATTCTGCCAGACTGCTCAATATCTTGGTGGCTTCCTCATTCAAGCTTATTCTTTTAATTGAATCATCTACGCCTTGACTAGAATTAACTTCCGTCTTTACCTAAGCAGTTTTTTTCTGATCTGTTATTAAAAGAATTTGCTGACAAAGGATAATCAAATTATAAGTTAAAGTTCGCATATGATGACTTTTTGGTATTTTAGGTAAATTAAAATATCCCTGCAAATAATCTTAAAATTCCTCCATCACGCATTTTTATGTCTCAGCCTATTCTCCTTAATTTGCAATTGAACTGGAAGGGAAATAATCTTAGTTTTAAGACTCTTTCTGAACCTAAGGCATCTATTTTTTGCTTCGAGCCTATGATTTGTTACTCAAAACGAAAATTATACACTCTTAAAGAAGATTCTTGACCAAACGGTCTGCATCCTTAGGGTTTTTTACTTCTTCCCCTTCTTCCTTTCCTTCAATTTGATTTTTATTTGTAGTTTATGCTCTTTTCCTCAAGATAAAGGTTGGAATGAGGGAAATATGATTAAGAGGCTGCCTTGTCCCGAAGTGCGGCTCAGAGTATCCATGTAAAAGAATGAAACGATGAATAAGAGGAGTTTTTCTTGGATAAGTAGGCGTGAAAGTATAAGCATTTTATTGATCTTTGAAAGCTGTCTTGAGATGATCCATATCTCTATGATAGCAATTAATGGCATGCCGTTTTTGCTGCTGCTCCTCATCGAGCTGTTCCTTGTTATTATGTTTGTACCAAAAATTATTACTAGCTCTAATATGGTCCAAGACTCGTTCAGTAACTTCTTTAAGAGTTCTGCCTTCCTTATAGCAAACAGACAGCTCCATCAAATAGTTTTGCAGGTGGTAATCCTCTAATCTGAGTAACTCTTCTGAATTCATTTTACCCTTGAGGAACCGTAAAAAATCAGGGATGAAGTTGATATTAAGTTCGGTTTGAGCTCCTCCTCGCGTCATGTAGCGTGTAAACAAGCCTCTCTCCAACTCATCTTCGTTGTCGACAAAACTGCTTCCCTCCATCTGGCAATTATTATATTATTGTCGTACTATATCGATTGCTCATATTTATTCGCTATCCTCTCAATTTCTTACACATAAAATAAATCTCACAATAAATCAAGGACGAACTACGATTGAAGAGGCTTTTGATTTATGATTGATTGATAATATTTGATTTAATCATATTGATTCGAGTATAAATCAAAACTCCTATATTTCTGTCCTGTCTGTTTTTTTAATTTCGTAATAACCGTAGAGGATGGTGATTGAGAGCATGATTCCTGTGCTGGAACCTGCAACGTGTAGTAAATCACCCACCACAGTCAGGAATCCTATCACAATACCGCCTAGCATTGCCGCTGTGGGAATCATCTCATGCAACTCTCTTATTACTGACCTCTATTTATAATTTTAAAGGGTCAGCTCCTTGGATCTTGCCATTTTAGCATAGTCTTTGGGCGTTGATTTGCTGATGACAATCCAAAACCTATCTAAGATAAAAATTACTTCGAAAAGAGAGCGCAGAGGAAGCAGACAAAAATTGTGTAGAGAATAGTACGATGTGGAAAAGTTAATGCCTCTGTAAGAGTTGTTGGTGGTGATATATACCACAAGAGACCACCTGTTATTTTATCTCCAGACCATGTCCCGATCAATTTGATGAGCGCAGATTTATAGAAGCGATCATGAAGTGACTGTGATATCTTGTAAAAATTGGATATGACCATCGACTGTAAAATTACGCTCATATTGGAGGTAAAAAATAGTTTTATTGTGTAGAAGGTCTAGAAGCCAGGAGCCTTTTGACTGACCAGCTTTACTTTTGCTTTGTAACCTTGCAAAAATATTAGCACACAAAAGATTCCTACAGACCCAGCTAGTTGACTGAGATTAAACCCGTTTTATCGAGTAAACGCTTGAGTAATAGCAAGCCAGATGGTATCTTTTGTGAATAAGAAGTGCACCAATGCGATAAAAGCTCCTTCAAATTCAACTCCAAACTCAGAGCTCATTGTAACAGGACTGAAGGCGAACCAGAAAAGTGTCTCAGCTGTATTTGCAACAATAAAAAGAGAAATTCCTGATCCTAGTCCATATCCCTTGGATAGTAGATCGTCGAGCATGATGACTACGATACCTGCCCCCATCAACTGCACCATAATAATGAAGATCGTGGCATAACTCATCATAGAAGGCTGACCATATGCACCATACCAGATAGCTCCTGCGGCTTCTCCGAAACAAAACATAAGAAAAAAGATTTTTTGTTGTCCTTCAGCTTCCTGCATGTCTTTTTGAGAGGTGACCTTGATCAATCCAACAGTTATCAATATTTGAGCCACCCAACCACCAGATATGATTGGCGAAATACCAAGTTCCATAAGAGTACCTCGACTAGAAGCCATAATGATTCGAGCCCAATATAACGGGTCTGCTTCATGGGTGCGTTCAATTCCATAAATTGGTATCTGCGAGCAAATGAGATAGATGAGCAGCGCAATTGCAGTGATGATGGTGCGATGCTCATAGCTGAGAGGCATGGGCGGGGGTGGTACTGTTGGAAAGACATAGCTCAGGGGGCGAAGTATGTGGAGCAAATTCATGTTTATTATAAGATTTAGAGCGACATGTGGCACATTATCATTGATTTAATATGATAAAAATATGATAAAAATATGATAAGTTTAATCAAGATAAATTAAGAGTACAAATTCTTATCTATGAAGGCTTGAATTTATCCTTTTGTCTACTTTTTTCAAGTAGTACGAATCAGGAAGACAATATCCATATCCTTTTGAACCAATCAAGCATAGAACATTATTTCATAAGCGTTAAATCAGTTCATACATCAACATTAACATTTTTTTTTATCACCCTTTTAGTTAGTTTTTGATAGCTTCATTGTGTTAGTATTGGAACTTGCTGCTGTTTCGCTACGAACTGCATTCGTGCTTGCAACAGGTTTGACTGGCTCATCTTTTGCTTTTTTACCTCCTCCTGCAATTACAGAGGCCAGCTCTCTGAAGAATTCTTTGATGTTATTTCCTGTTTTTGCTGAGACTTCCATATAATTGAGTCCAAGATCACCGATTTTTGTTGTAGCAAGGGCGTGCTCAACAGCTCTCTCACCATCAAGGTCACTTTTGTTGCCAATTATCATAATCAGTGCTTCCTCTCCTCGTACTTCACGAACGTTATCAATCCACTTGGAGAGATTATTAAAAGAGTTTGCGCCTGAGTTTAAGAGGTGATACTTGTAATGTCGAAAACTATGACTGCCGCACTCGAATCTTTGATGTAAGAGGGAATAAGGGAATGGAATCGCTCTTGACCAGCTGTGTCCCACAACTGCATGCGAAGACTCTTATTTTCCACATTAATAGTTTTGGAGACGAAGTCGACTCCAACAGTAGGCTGCATGATATGACAGATACCTGTTCATTTCCTGTAAAATTATCGAAGATAAAGCGGTTAATAATAGAAGTCTTGCCAACTGACTGGTCTCCTAACATTACTATCTTGCATTTCACTGCGGGGTTGCCTTACATTTTCAAATTTATATATTCTATAAGCTGCGATACGACTCGAACTCATCATAATTATTTTCAGTATCAAAAGATTTTTAATAGTATTAAACGAATGACTTATGTCCAACTAAATCAGCCACTTGTTTAGGGAGTTATTCGATCTTTATAAAAGGCTCATTGAATTGCATTAGTTTGGAATCAGCATAACAAATTAATTAGATCAGAAAGGTAAATTCTATTTAAAACTGGAGTCACTCAGCAAGCGATTGATCGGTGTACTTGGCTCGTTGCACTTGTGACTTGGAAGATGAGGTAATTGGTTCATCAACTAGCATCTGTCTTCAAAATTAATCAAATTGGGTTTTCGTCTATAGGTTTATTGGCCTATTCGTTATGTGAGAGGTTCATGATGACTGCCCCTCCTAATCTTGAGATTGATTCCTTTTTGTTCTACGAGGTTACAGCTATCTTTGCGTCCTATTGCTTTATTTTTAAGTTCTGCGATGGTTTTGATGTCCCTTTCTTGTGGAATATGGCTAACTATTGTTAAGAATTTGCGCTTTCTGCTCAAGCCACTGTCTTGAGAAGCGGTTTTACAATATCTCTGCGTTTCGTAATTATCAGAGAGGTGCATTAATATGCTTGACGGTTTATTTGTCATGGAAAACAATATAATATAATAGAAGAATCGCTTTGAACAATAAAATATTATGGGTTGCCAACCAATAATATTGTCATTATCATTATCTTTAACGATTGTTGAAATGATAGGCTGATATCAAGGATCATCATCCACTTCATGCAGTAAAGTAAATAATTTATTATTACAAAGTCAAAGTAGACATTTAAATTGTTTGAATCAAATCATAAGATACTCATTGTGATGGCCATTTTGGTAATGAGGATGAATATCACTATTGCCTTTATCACATTTACCGCACCATGCCCAATTCTGACAAGTTTAGCAACACCAAAAAGGAATTGCAAGATCAATTTTGCAACCAAAACAGCTAAATTTCATTAACGGTTGCGTCTTTACAAACTTTAATTTCCATTCGTGAATGGTCTATTTTTTAGAGTTTTTCTTGTTTTATTATTCTCCTGCTATTAATTCTTCATTTTTAGGCGTCTGTTATAGCTTCCAAAAACAGGCCTTGCAAATTGCATGAGGTTTACACTTGGTGCATTCGAAGAATACGTCATGCAGGGATAAAGTATTGCAGTTCGAGCAGGAATATTGATTATGATGATAGGAATTCTTTTTAGAAGATATTATTTTTAATTAAGCTAAAGGATGAGGAAGATAACTCAAATATCGACTGAAGCAGTCTAAATCAACATATAATGTACCTTTGCACAGAGGGTCATTCTAGACAAGGACGAATCCTTAGATTGTCAACTATTATTAATGCTGATTGCATTTAAAACAGACTCCTTTCATATTGTCAGAAAAGTAAGTGGAGTAAGTAATAGGAATCTTCGATATTTTATGATATTACTCTTATAAATTGTCAATCTATTCACCAAGTTAATTCAATATGCATTTCTTACACTTTACAGGCTGAGGGCTGTCTTTCAAAAAGTATAAATTTTACTATTGAAGACAAACATTGCATCGATAAAGAGTGTGTTCGTAGTGTTGCAAATTAAGCCATCCCGCTTGGGCTTCCCCGCCTAACTACAATTTTTTAGCCCCTGGCATCATTAGATCTGCAATTTCGTATATCTATACGGGTTTTCTCAAGCCTTTCAAAGACTTAGCAAAAATGATATTATTAGATACCTTGGTTCTGTATTCCGCTTTGTTTCCTGCAGGGCATTTGTACCCCACCAAACATGTGCTTTTCATATTGATAAACAACCCTGAATCTTTCTTATTTTTTTCGGTCTCCTCGCTTTCATCCGTGATCTTACCGACAACATCAATATGATCTGTTTCAATTATATTTTCATCTTCGTTTGCCTTGATCCAAACAATCTGATCGATAATGTCAAATCCCCAACGATTTAGCAAATGATAGCCTATTTGAGTTTATTTTTGCTCGACCCAAACGAAGATAAAGCCTTTTTACATTAGATTTGTTATTTATGGAAACAAATGAAGGTAGCTGATGGGAAGACTGAAGTTAATGAGATCGAAAACACCAAACTCATTGATAAATGACGAAAAGGAGAGTTTGTTCAGGTCAACCTTCAGCGTAAACGAAGGAAAGTTGCGTTTGGCTTCTTTTCTGAAGATTCTATTTAGAGAGTATGGTTTTGCATTTCGAGCTCTTAATCTAGCTTTGTTAATTTTTTTCTTTTTCTTATATGGCTTATCGCTTTCAGATTCATTTTACTCATTCAAATCATCATCATTCTAATTATAATTTTTGGCGTTGTTGATCTTAGCTGCCCTAAATCGAGTGCCGCCTAACATGTTTTATTCTATTAAGATAGGATTTTACATCTCATAGTCAATTTTATTGGTCGGATTTTATACCATACTGTTTTTTTATATCATTGCAGCTTACACATTTACTGGTGGTTTCACTATTTATATCTGTTAGACAATATTAGGCATATTTACAGGTTATCTATAACTGTTCTCATTCAAGCTATCAGCTGCCTCCATTCCCTTTTTTGGTCTACCTCGTCCTCTTCCTCCTTTTATCATATTATGATCCACATCTTACTTATTACAAAACGATTTTTATGCATTAGGCACAGTAATTTTAGAGGAATAAACTTTGCCTGCAGTTTGAGTATTTTTATGTGAAAGAACTTCAATACTTTCCTATTCTTCCGAGGAAGAGGATTCTTCATCAGAAATCTATTACTTTTTTTGCCCATATTTTCCAACTTTTTTCTTTTAACTAGCAGTAAGTGCCTTCTTGCGTAATTTTTAACCTTGTTTTTTTTAATTCTTTTTGATGTGATCCAATTTAGTAGTCGGCTTATTAGCTGCTGCTTCAGTTTTCTTAACCCCTGTCTTTTTGTTGTTTTCAGTATTCTTGACCAAAATAGTAGTGACTAAGGGCATAACAGGTTTCCTCTATCGTTTCTCGAACACCAAATTTTAAAGTCCATGTACCATTAGTGACCTATTAAACCGATTTTCGATGGCGTGGTCCATTATATTGATGCGTGGAGATATTATTTATATTTATATTTATGAGCGCGAGTTATTGTGGTGATGGGAATGCATTTCTATGGAATAGAGTCAAATTATAGTTGAACAAACATGCAAATAAATAATGCGACATTTATTATTTGTATAAAATAGATTTAGGTTTTAGTAATATAATTATGCTTTATGACTTATTTATATAGGATCAGAATTTTTAATTTTACACTCATATCAAAATTGATTTTTAATAACATGGGCATCAATTCTAATGATTAATTAATACCATGACTCTCTTATAAAACCATCAATTCAAGTTTATTGTAGTGCTGTTTTACACTCATCAAACTTAAACACTCAGTCATCCTCTACAATAAATGGAAGTGCGTACGATTTGTTGAAAGTTTAACGCTAAATCATCAGCATGTGTTTGTAGCATAGTTTTAAAGTTAAATATGTTAAATTAAAGGTATTCTAGAATTATCCAGAGCATAATATATATAGATCAGAATTAAATTGTAATTATAAAAATATCTGAAGACTTAATGAGAAAATACTTCTTGAGGCCTCTTTTTGATTTTCATGACCCATTCTTCCACCCTCGTCACAGATGGATCACTCCTACCTGGAGGTTCAAGTTCAAAACAATACCTGATGAACCATAATATTCGGAGATAGAAGATAAGAATAATCCAAATGCTGTTTTCGAACAGTTTTTCAAGGAAAATCAACCCCAACTTGAAGCAGAGAAAGAATTTTTCAAGAAACATTATCCTCAAAAAGTCGAGGAAAAATTTGATCCTTTTAAGATTCTTGAAATTAATAAGGATGCTACTGTGGATCAAATCAAAAACGCTTACAGAACTCTTTCCATTAAATACCATCCAAAAAACAACTCCCAGCCTGATGCTGAGGCCAAGTTTGCAGAATTATCAAAAGCCTATCAAACTATTATGGATTCAAAAACATCTAAATACTATGGAGATTTAGGATTTAAAAGTTTCTTTTAGGACTTTGAAAAATAGGTTGATTAAATTTTCAAAGTGAGATAAAAGGATGAGGCAAAACTATTAAAAGGTAAAGGGGAAGAAGGGGCCACTAAATCTAATGAAGTCAAGACTGCACCTCCTTCAGAAGAGTCCATTGGGTAGCTATATTCAGAATCGAGCAATTACGAGACCAAAAATGGCAAACAGACCAAATATGTGGTGTAAAAGGCTTATAAGAAAGGTGGTAAGCTCCTAATCGTGAAAAGAGAGGAAAAGCTTAAAGATGATGGTAATATTGAAATTACTGAGACTATTGACAATGGCTAATAGGTCAAGAAGAAAACTTTCATTCAAGAAAAAGATGTTAAAGAGGTGAAGAAGATCGGCTCGACTCCATGATTTCTATAGGTCATAATTTATAAACTCTTCAAATCAGGTTTATTTTTACTTCGTGAATTTCAATTATTGTCTTCATTCTATTCAGCAATTTAACATATTAATTTCTTTATTTAGAAGATAACTATCGATGGACAGTATTTCCCAAGTCCTCTAAAATAAAAAATACGATAGAATAAAAACTGTGTTCAATAATCAACGCCAAAAGAAATCTAACTAACTGAGTAAAAGCTCCAATACAGACTTTTCAAAATATCTCAAGAAGGAAGACTAAATTAAGTCAAGTAAATGGTTTAACAAATTGAACGAGAAACCACTTCTCTAATTAATGGCTGAATAATTACAGCATTATGACTTTAAACCTATCAATACTGGATAACTCAACTGCTTTGAGAGACTCAAGAAATTGTTGTCAGCACAGAACGGCAGCAAAAATTCAGATAAATAAATTCAAGCTACTGAAAAGATTTTGGATAATGTGGTCTTGATGGAAAGTCACATTAACGAATTGGAGGACAAGTACCGATAGTTAGAGAATCAAAACATTAGAAAAAACAACAACTCAGCCAAAAGTTTAAAGACATCATGTTTGACAAGCAAAAACACCAGTTTTATGGTATCCGCTTCCTCTCTAAATGCAACCTTGAAGGATAGCAGTGCCAATATAAAAAATATTGGTCGGCAATCACGTCCACAGTCATCTGACAAGGCAGCGATTATAAAGCGATCAATGTACCTTTCGCCTTACTTAGTAAATAATAAATGCGAGTGCTGAAATAAAACTGTTGTGATAAATTTTTAAAGCATAAAAAGGAGTTGAACTAGCGTATTTTTTTGTAAGTCGATGAGCACATCGGTACTAAGCTGTAAGGCAGAATGGAGGAGATCGTGAATTGCAGAGTGGGAGAATACTACGCTCTTCGGGAAGAGAACACTAAATTCAATCAGATTATATTCGAGAAGGATCTTTAAATTTAAACACTTAAAAAAGAGTTGAAAATCAAAGAGGAGAAATTGGAAGCCAAGGCGCAGAAGGAAGAACCTTTCCAACAACTTTCTAGTCTTAAAATTAGCATGCAGCAATTCTGTTAGGAATATCACTCGCTGTTTGGAACTACGACTTTATTGGAGTTGAAAAAGAAAATGGATGTGATGGAAGCAATGTATATCGATAACTATTCGAAAGAGGAGAGCAAACATCTTGAGCTGTATGGTCGCATCCAGCATGAGAAGGATGAACTATAGGCGAAGCTCAAATAGAAAATGAAGAGTTGTGAACTACGAGAGCAGGAGTTGAATGAGATTATGTTGAGAAAATAAAAAATGGATAAACTTGACAACAGTGATTAAAAACATTAGATCTTTAATCGAATTCCAGAGTACAAGCTAAAATGCAGCCAACTTGAGCATTTACAGAAATTTATACTGGACAGATATATCGAGTGGCTGGATAATAAACGGGAGATAGAGACCACCATCATCAACTTAACCAGCAATCGGCAGCAAATTCAAGACTACGAGGAAATGATAGAAACCATCCTGCAATTTAATAAAAACTATGGCAATCCAGATAAAAATATTGAGTTTATTGCCAAACTGCTGGGCGGTATTCAGAAAATCAAGAGACTCATCGTCGGTGGAAGGAATAACGAAAAACTAGAACCTTTTCACACTTTGGATGAGATCTAGGCATACATAAAGAAAAGCAAGCTTCACCATCCCACAAAAATGAGAACTCACTTCAAAGGTTTCAGATAGACTACCGAACACTATCTCAGCGATAGCACCAATCCTTGAATTGTTTATATTTACTTTATTCGTTAATTTACAATTCCTATAAGCAACACAAATTTGTTTCCAATTGGAAATAAGCCGATCCCCTTACAGAAATATTTTATGCATGGTTCATACTTTCTCCAGTATTTTAAAAATGTACTAATAAAGGTATAAATAATAAGTTGATTGGCTTTAGCTTTAATCATTATTAATATATCGAAATGGGAGGATTTGCTCGTTACCCCTGGCCGCAGTTCATCGATAATGCACCCTTCTACTACAACAAATTCTATAAGAGGCATATTACCTTGTCCCTTTTGGCTGGACTGGTCAATTTCCTTTGGCTTCATCGCTATCTCAGCTATCACTCAGTATTATTACTTCTATTTAGATGGTGAACCCCGGATATGGAAGCTTTGTTGACCCATAAAACGATCAGGCTCCATCTGAAGTCAAACTCGTTTGATGAATCATTAACAATCTCAATCAATATTATCAATATTAAATTAAGACGAACAGTCTATGGTTTTATTTGTAGAGTGTATGCTCTGAACAAACAAGGAACTTAAAATAATTAATATTTCTTGCTTTTTTTATAAAAGAATTTGATTATGTTTATCTCTTTTCAAATCAGGGTCAAGGGTGCAAACTGACCTATCATCCTTCTTTGAAGCAGTAATTCCTTGCTGTTAATATGTAAAACATGCAATTTAGCAAACATAGACCATTTCTAAATTATGGTATGTAAATAAATCATTAGAATAGCCTTCATCTTCAATCGATCATAACTCCATCTCTTGTTTAAAAATATCCGACCATACTTGTAGGCAATTCCACGTTGTAAGAACATCTGTACTGATAACATTAATGACATTATCCTTGTATACTTCTTCCAAACGTTCGAGTTGACAAATCTCATTAATGGCGATTCCCCCAACCATGCAGACGAGCCATTATCTATTTTACTTGTGTGATATATTTTCAAATTTAGAGATTTGCTTTGTATTCTAGCCAATTACTGTTAAATTAACTAATTTGCTATTTCCTCTTTAGATAAGCTCGTAGAGAATGGTGGATACTAAACTTTCATGCAGGTCAAGGAATGATTTTTATTTCTTAAAGGCAGGCCTCAGTTTTCGTGGTTTGTATCCATTCTATACTATTTTCATTTCCTTCAGGAAATCACCTAATCCTGGATATTTTTGCTGTTCATTGATCTGTTGAATCATCTCCTTCCTTGTCGATTTGTCCATTTCCACGCACATTAAAAGCAGTACTAATATCTTTATATAATTATTGAAATTTCTTAATTTTAAGGTTTAAGTTAATTTCAACGTTTTTTCAAGGATCCGAGAATCTTTAATGTCCTATCCATGCCCATTAATTCCGGATACAATCATCTGCTCGATTTACCCTAACTATGGCAAATTCTATTCTTTAGAAATTTATTTGATGTCGTCCATGATGGAGATTTGCTACTGAAAACTCGAGACCTTTCGGTTGTACTCTGGGATATCCCTTATAATGTGTTTCAGTTATAGATTTGCTAAATTCTTTTCGTTTTTCATCATTTTGGCAGCTTCATTCTATGATTGAAACTATTTGAAATCAGGTTGGACGCTGGATTGAGCCTTTGATATATGCAAGTTTTTATATTTCTCGAAGATAGAGTCTTAGTAGTTAATTTTAATTGTTTTCCCCTAGCGCAGGGTAATATCCTTCTTCGCGAAGTCCACTTCAAAAACGTCAGAAACCATGGTGAGATAATAATAATTTCTAACCAAAGGGCTGATTAAATCAATTGTCCTTTCAACTAATACAAGATGAATGGTTTTACAGTTATTACTTTCTTTTACCTACTATTCTTCCGTCTTCTTGAGTTTTATTGATTCGAGATAGGCCCTATGTTTTTAATAACATTTGGATATTATCTTTATTATCTCTTGATGCAATGCAAAATTGGTGTAATAAATCTTAATGTTGAAGTTGTCTCCATATCCGCAAATTATTGCCTCTATTAATTTTTAAGCAATGCTTTCTGATAGGTTCTTCAGCTCGTTTTTTACTAAACTTTTAAATATTTGATGCTATTCGCATATCAAGCCGCATTTATTGCTCACATATCGAACGTTCAGTTTTAGTTATCCAAAAAACGCAAGCCTCTCCACAATTTTCTTTTCTTCACTCACCGTTTTCATTATTTAGGGAGTGATTTCCTCAGGCATGAGCAAATTGATGCTATGAAAAATGGGTTATTATGCGAAATCTTCAACTAGCCGTGATATTGATTACTTACTGATGTAGTATATGCCCATTGATTGAGGTCTTGGCTGTTTCTTTAAATGAATCTTTGTGATGTTTAGCACTCCCAATGCGAAGAATTCTTTCACGACTGACGACAGCAGATTTCCTGTGATTTCATCGACTATGAGCATGGCTCCACGGCAGTTTCTATTGACTGGTTGTTTTTCAATCTGCTTTATTACTTCAATCACTTTATTTTTGCAATTTAAACGCATTAATAATTAATACCAATAAATTCTGAAATATGGTCATCAATCACATCAATCAATTTAGATGAATTATTCGTAGTTACCAGCAGCAGTTTATCTGTCGAGCTAAGGGTCTTCCTTTACGTTTGGCTCTGACGCTTCCTCGGACTGTCCTTATGGGATATTGTCAATATTTTATTGAGGAGAAATTTGTTATTATTTAAATTCACTAACATTGAGTATTTCTTCTCTGGACTTCTCTAAATCAATCAGCTTATTTTGATCACCATTTTCTGCCTCTACTTTGACTGAAAATTCCATTTTAGGGATAATCGAACATTCTTCATCAGAAGAAACAAGCTCAATTTCAGCGGAACTGTGATTTCCATTAAAAAAAGCATTTAAATCTGCAATTATGCTGGAAAGCCCAGTCATAGTTGTCCTTGGCACTAAATAGAAGTTTAAAACTGCTTTCTTTAAATGTTCTGCTTCAAAAAGGCTGTCAACTTCAAGTTCATTTGTTCCAAAATAGATTATAGGACCTTTTCTAAGGTATTTCTGTTTTGAGAGTATAATCTTTTTGATTGCTCGCTTTAATGAATGCTTGATCACCATTGTAAGTGCATTTTTAGTCCATTTGGAGTTATGTCCATAGATGACATTCAATTTTCCAATTACCGTGTCGATACTTTTGTATTTTAAAACGAATTCAACAACCCTCTTTTCTTCCTCTTTTGTAAAACTACCTATAGGCACATCCTTTGAAGCCTTGATTGCCCGATTTTGTATTTGTGGAATTTACGACTCTTAATCCTGCACTATCTCCATAATATCTACGAAGGGACTCTTAATAATTTGGAGTAATGTTTTATACAACTTTAGAGCTTCATCATAGCTAATTTCAACATTTTTATGATCATATTGACGTTCAATAAACTTATAGTAGGTTTATAGCTGACTCACGCTTTTTTGTCCCAACCAATCTCTCACTTTTATCAATTGATTTTTTAAAGACCTCTTTTGATCAGTGCTGATGTGTTCTATCTGAATATTGCACTCATATCTTAAGTATTTTTGAATTTCATTAATGGTCTGATTGTTTATGGCCTAAATGTAGCTGCGGTACTGCTGAGGAGTCCTACGTGCATTCATGACTTACATTTGAGGGAAAAAATATCGAACCAAATTAAAGTTGACTCCGGTTTCGCAAAAGAATTTAGCAACCAGCCGCATTTCTTAGCTTTTATAGAGTTTTTCTTCATTATTCGCACTCAAGGAAGAGATGGTTTCCCTTAGTTATCGCTGATCTCTATTTTTGTGGGTTATTCTTGTTCTAATTGGCATCTGTTGTGGCCTCCTCACCTACTCATCTCTATGTTACCATTACTCTCCTTAATCTGACTAAAGTTCTGCTGGCTAATTGTTGTTTCTCTGGACATGCTGCATCAGTGATAGCATAATCTCATCGAGGGAGTATTCATTGAATCTTTTCTTGAGAAATGATAAAGCAATTTCCATGTCCTAGATGAAGATTAAAATACTTCGGTAGTGAGTTAGTCGTCCTGTGGAATACGCCTTGCGTCTCTATTATGACTTCTCATTGAATCCTATAGACTTTCTTTGTATCAAATTAATGAAGTATATCAAAATGGTATTAGAGATCAACTGATATACCAATGCAACTGCTTTAACAATTAATTTCTATGATAATCAAAATTTAGCCAACCGCTATTTTTATCAGTAAGGTTATTATTTTCATCAAGATTACTTGTTCCCTAGAGTAAATTTGATAGGATGTCTTTGATCCTATATTCTCTTATAATTACTCAAATGAAACATATCAAAACTATAAATGAAGGAGCGGAAAAGCAGCCTACCCTTAAAAATTTATCAACAGAAGAACTAAAACATCTGCTTTCAAAGGTTGAACAACACCACGACATCCTTGAAGCTAAAAATTAATAACTTACTATTCAAGCATATCCATTATTATTTAGATCTCTGATCTGAGAAATGCAGTCAAATGCGTAGAGTCATAGAGGAGAGAAAACGTTACTTATGCTCTCGAGAAGAAGGTAAAATGACCCCTTACACAGAAATAACTTTAGAATAAAATAGACACTCTCGAAAAAGGTTTAAAATACGCCACTAAAAATCATTCCAATCAAACTGTTCAAGATTTCAAGCAACTGATGAAATGACCAGCATCGAATGCCCATAACGATATTTATATCTAAATTGTTATTAATATTCGAAATATGTACGGCATCGAAGGTAGTTTTTGCTTGACTCAGAAGATTTCGACTTAGACTATGTACCTACTGCGATGGGTAACAGCCGCTCAGGTTCCATGAAGTAGGGTTTTAACTATTCAGAAAACTTACAAAAAAACAGCCGAAAACTGTGCCCAAGTAACCACCCAACAAAAGCAAAACCAAGGAATAATTTGAAGATTTACTGGATGAATTGCCTGTTCAATAAATTAAAAAGGTAACAAAGCCAGCTGATAAAAAACCAACTCTTCCTGTATCAAAGAACAGTTTTGATGAAATTGAAACGTATAATGATGAGCCTAAATCGACCAATCTAGACAAAACGAAGCAGGCGAGCGTCAAAGACACAGCTCCAACCAACAGTTTCTTAAAAACATCAATGTTCAAGAATGATGGAACTGAGGAAATTATTAACGAAGATAGTGGATTTTATAATCGATTCGGCAAAACTGAACAGAATATTAAGAATACCAGCAAAGTCGAGGAGCCTCCTTTTGTCTCGAATCGCAATATGAAGCCTCCTTTGAAAAAGAAAGATCCTTCATCTTCAAACGGGGCTTGGAGTATGGGAAACGTGGTGCTGACCATACCATAGGAATAAAAATCCATCATGAGCTCTTCAAAAAAGTAAGACGATGAAGAAATTATCAGGCCTCCTCCCCGATTAATGAATAAACGATCAATTGAGAACAAAATGGATAAAAAAGACGACCAACCTGTCCTCTCCCTCAATGCCACTAAATCAGAAAGTCCACTTCCCAAAGATTTTATGTTTGATAGTAAGAAAGAAAAGAAGGATGAATCAAACCTTTTTCAGGGGTACAATCGGACAGCTTCTCTTACGCTTGATTAACCAAAAGATTAAAAAAAATATGTTGCCCAATCTGTATACTAACCTGAAAAGAAAATAAATAAAGTATTATAAAAAGTGGAGGCGAAGATATAACAACCAAAAAGTACTATTTTGAATTTGAATGTTTAGCAAAGCTATACTATTCATAAAGATTTACCTTCATATCAGATCAATCAGAACCAGGCTATATCAGCTGACTGGGAAAAACAGATTTAACAAATGAAGGCAAATTTTCAAAAGCAAGTTGACTTTCTGCAGGAGAATTTAGATAAGCAAATAATGATCAATCGGCAGACGAGAGAGAAAATTATACAGGATTCCAGTAAGATGATTGAAGAGTAGCGAGAGAGGACTAACAAAATGCACCAGGAGTAAATTAAGAGGCTGAAGGATATGTTCGAATGGGAAAAGACAAGAATGGAATAGACCTATAAAGGGGAGATACATAGTCTGAGGCAAAGTTTGGAGTTGGCCAACAAAACCAACGGCTATTCATACAAAACTCACTCAAACTCCAAGGAAGATACTTCATATTTATAAATGCAGCTAAAAGCTCAAAAAAGAGTCATGGAAGATAGGTAGAAGATTTTATAGCAGCGAGAGAGGGAGTTTTAGTAGCGATAGATGGGGATGAACAAACAGCGAAGACAGTAGTAGTAGCGATTGAGAAGTTAATAGAAGCGAATAATGGAACAAGAGACGAGATGCAAAAAACAAATGATAATAGATAAAAAAATGTTAGCTGATGAGAAGCAGCAAGCTGCCATATAAGTTGCTACTCTTGAGTTATAGGCCATTAAAAAAAGAGAAAAAGCTGAGATAAATCTTAAGCAGAACTCTATTGATCACGAATCTATCGAGAATGAACGAAATGAACTCCGGATAATAAATGCAGAACTAATGAGAAAGTACAAGGTTAAGATATAAGATCTTGAGTCATAAAAATAAAGAGTCAGAAACATGTAGCAGTAGTTGATCAAGCGACTACGCGTGGTTTAGGTTAAAAATAGATAGATGAGCACCCTTTCAAACATTAACAATAAGGTGCACTCTAAAAAATAGAACAACTGGCTTGATGATGACAAATCTCATACCAGAATGATGTCAACCTAAAAACAAAATTAGCATGACAAGTCAATGGCTAACATCACTCGTACCAAAGACCGCTTCCATCAACTTGAAGGCAATAATCGACTCAATGTAACAGTACAGGACCATAAAAAGTTTAATTTAGATAGCTACATGATGACAATGCAGCAGTATAATAAATTGAAGGCCGATCTTTGATAGTTCTGATTATATTTACTCCAGATTTTCATATTCAAACAAGAAACAAAAATATCAGCAATTTAATCATTTGTCCTCCTTCCTCCTCTACGAATTGGTCGAGTAGTTGTTCCTTTTACGTTTGCTGGTACTGGCTTTATGCACGTCTATACGAGGCAAATAAATTTACTCCAGTTGCTTCATTTTTTCATTCTGTCGCTTGTTGTATAGGATTTAATCATAATCCAGCATGCGACTGCTATTATATCTATTCATCTTTGTTCCAGCTGGCAAATCATTATCGTACTCGTGGTTAAATTCATCAGGTTCACCGTCTTCGATATCCTCTATCTCCAGTACTTAGCCTCCTCCATTATTGGGATTGTTAGGATCCCGATTCTTCTTAATAACTTTGGGTTTGGTGGGTGCTTCGCTAACTTCGTCGTTTGTGATTCGCAAATTGGGTTGATTGAACTGGCTGGGAGATATGTCTTGGTGAAACTCCATATCATTTTTGATTGTCTCCTGATCTCCTCCCTCAGATTAGACGAAGTCGATATTATCGCTATCTGCAATCAAAGTATTAGGAACCAACCTGTTTTTACCAATAGGACTACTTGTAGTCATATTTTTTTTACCGTCTTGCATTTTCTCAGTGGAGTACATGTTGGGTGGGGGTAATTCATCCTTGTCCACGGGATGCAGCGCATTTCCCTTCTGGAACTCCTCTCCCAAACTTCGATCATAATTCTCTCCACTCTCCAAAGATACTAATACGAGATCATCCAGCTGTGATTTTTTCATGAACATCTGATCACTTTTATTGTTGTGATTTTTGTGCATGCTGGAGTTTCTATTGAAATCGTCAAACTCGCTATTATCGCCTGACTATGTTCGGTGTCGACCTCTGATGGATGTTAGGTTCATGTCTGGTATTTCAGGCTACATTTCTTCATCAAAACCGTTTGGATGAAGAGCTTGGCTTATGACTAATTAGGCATCGACTTTTCTGGCTGTGCGATCTGGCTTTGGTTTTGCTTTGCTTTTTCCAAGCTGATTCTTGCCAATTCCCCTTAAATTCCTCTTAGGCTTTTCTTCATAGTCATCAGAGTTAGCATTTTCATCCTCCTCCTCTTATATGATATCCAAATATTGCAAATACTAGCGAATATTGATTTTCTTCGCTGTGAGCAGAGTCATGGCTGTCTTGATTTCTCCTGCCTTATCTCTTTCGTTGTCAGGCAATTTGTTTAAATCATGCTGTTGAACTCCAGAAAGAGCTTATAGCTTTTCTTTTTTAAGCTCATTTTTGTCCTTGTCTTTAATGTTGGTCTCTGATCCATCAAGTGGTTCCTCGTACCCGTTTTCTTTGAGAATTTCAGTATTAATCTTATCCACTTCCTTGATGACTTTAGTCTTTTCAATTTCATCTGTCGTCAACTTATTTTCAATAGTATTTTTTAATTTCAATTTTTCTTTCGCTTTTTCATCATCCACTCCATCTTCATTCCCTCTTTAGTTGTATGTATATCGATTACTACTTGCTCCAGGTTTACCTTGATTCTTACGAATTCCAGCAGCATTTCCTATTTTCGGACCCTTCGAATTTATTTTATTGGGAATCAAATTATCACCAATCTCTTCTTACATTGCAATGTCACTGATTTATATACCGCTCCCTTTTCTGTTTTTGGAACTGCCAAATGGAATATCATGTATGTTGATTCTATCCATATCAGTATCCTATTTTCCATCGAGAGGAGCATTGGTAATATTAAACTCCTCACCAGTAGGACTTATGCGAGCTGAAACTCGTTTTGGAATAGGACTTTCCTTAGGATCAAGAGTATTGCGCAAGGAAGATTTGTGCTCATATTTATTTCTGGTGTTTCCACCTTTCACTTCATCCTAATATTGGTTTACATCATCTTCAATGGGGTCATGTTCCAGCTCCTCCTCTATCTAATGCTTCTTCTCGGCTATACTATTTTCATAATCTTCGCTTTTTCTAACAGTGGCCCATAGACAAGCAATGGCAGCCAAAATAGTTACTATCAGGAGATCAATGGATTGAATAAACACTAAATTACTGATTGATAGAGTCTGGTACTAAAAATTGGCCATAGCTGCCCCCACTAGTGCAAAAACAGAAGCAGACAGTGACACATACCGTATATAGTTCAAAGGAGTAAATTTGAGTTTGTCTTCCACTTTGTATAAAAAATAGCCGGCCTCAAACAGATTGGAAAATAAAATCTATACGAATTTATGTGAGAGAATGGCTGTGATGACCAGACAGGTATAGGTAACACACACACCAGTTTTTGTTTTGTTTCGAAGACGTTTTAGGTTGGCCTGAAATTTGTCATCTGTCCAAATGTACTTCTTGAAAAAATAGAGACTGATCGCGTTGAGCACCCAAGTCACAATCAGAGCAGCTAGTACGATATACAAACCGATCTTAGCGATAGGATAATCGGAGGAATCGACTCCCACTGCGATTAGAAAGATAACCCAAGAGACGACTTCCATGGCTCCGCTGAAAGCTGCCAATACGGCTGGTACAATTGTATATGGCAGTGCAACTTTGGAAGCAAGTGCGGTAACAGAAAGTACAGCAAGAGCAATGGTGATGGGAAAAGGTATAATTCTAGAGGATGAGCTACTAAGGGTGGTCGTGATAGATGAAGATGTATTATTACCAGTATTGGACTGGCAAACACCACTAACTGCAATATATCCACTATCGCAAGTTGTAGAACATCGATTTCCCATTACATATTTTCCGGTCGAACAAGTTGAAGTGCAGTACTGTGTATTCACACTGGAACTATCGATGTAATTAGGACTGAGACAAGCTGTACAGTATGTTGTGGTTTGACAGGCTGTACATCCATTGCTGCAAGTGATGCAAGTAGGACTGCCACCTGAAACAGCGTATGATGTATAGGTGGGGCAGGCATTTACGCAGTAGCCTTGGTAGATCCAATACCCTGATGTGGTGCAACCTGTGCAGATCGATGAGGATGTACAACTGCTGCATCCGTTTGCACAGGGGTAGCAAGTCCCGCTTGATAAATAATATCCAGAACCGCAAGAACTCAAACAACTGGCATTCAGCAATACCAATCCAGTTTGGCATGTGATACAACTGTTAACTGTTCCAGTGCAGGTCGAGCAGACAGAAGTATTACACCTGCATCCTACTCCAAATCCAAGGCTATTATTGGTATCATTGGCAGTTCCATAGGGGCATTGATTGGTGCACTGGGCAGGAAAACTACCATTGGTATTATAAGCAGTGTTAATTATGTATCCACTCGAGCAAGCTTTGCACATAGTACTATTAATAGTGCAACCTACACAATTAATACTACAGTTTGTACAGACATAAGTAGCGCTGTCTGGGTATTGAGAACTCAAACAACCACTTGCTGGCACACAGGAGGATGTTACTGTTGATAAATAGTTTCCATTACAAGAGGTGCAATTATTTGATGTAACAGAACAGGTAAAACAATTGATAGAGCAAGCTTGGCATACGTTCGACGAGTCTGCATAGTAGCTATTTGGACAACCGGTTAAACAAGTGTTATTATAAAGTTTATAGGTAGAGTTAACGCAGCTATTACAGTAGGTCCCGGTTCCATTGCAACTAAAACATGGTGAAGTGCACAGCTGGCAGACATTCGATTGATTATAAAAATTAGATCCACAGGATGTTACACATTGACCTGTACTTGTAAGATAAAAATATCCGCCATAGCCAAAAGTAGTGTCATTCCCATCACCAACTTGATAGCATGCAATGCATAAACCACCAGAACACGTTTTGCAATGCTAACTCGCATTTGTACAAGTTAAATAGAAGGTTGCATTTGCAGCAGTGGTCGATTGTACTGAATCCACAGCTTGGCCACTGATTGAGTAGGTATTGATTAGGAAGGGATTGGCATTGTAGGTTGCCCATAGTTGAGGTGACCGGTATGTGCTGTTATTGATAATGACAGTCAAAGAACTGATATTGGTAAAAACAGATCCGCTTATCTTTTCGACAATTCGAATTAGATTTGGCGAGGAGTTGTTGTTGGAGCAGTAAATGTTAGAGGAACCAGAGCACAGCGATCCAGAAGTAAAACTACTGTTTCCAACAGTGCTGCTCAGCACAAATTGATACTCACTTGGCACTGTTATTACCACGATGTCGCCAGCTTGCAGCCAATTTGTTGATGTAAATGTGATTGAGAATGTTTGAATTTGGTTAAGCTGGGAAGGATATGTGCCCCCATTATCGTTGATAGACAGGCTGGCAGTGACCAAGGCATTAGTGTTGGCATTGAGAGGAGGCACTAGTGTCGAGGAAGTAATATTATAGCTATTACCACCTGAAACTTAGAATAGGCGGAAGTAAATACTTCCCGGCTGATCAAAGGACCTTGAAAGGACAATACTACTTACAGAAACAATGAAAGATGAGTTGGCATTAATAGCAGCGGGTGTCGTAATTTTAACCATTCTAGTGTTTATAGTATCGACTGAGCATGTTGCAGCAACACCCCCTATTTGACAAGAGAGACTGCTGCTTAGATACATTTGAGTATTCACATTATTGGTTAGCTGCAATTCGATTGTAACTTAATTGCCTGAAGCCATATATGCTGAAGATGTCAGTTGGAAAGTGCAGGTTGTTGACTTTCCGTTGATTCTGGAAGCTGTTGTGCTCGCCACTCCCAAAGAAGTATCCTAGGCTGTATTAGTAAGAGTTAGTCCAGTTGCTGAGGATGACTAGATGAGGTAGTTATCGCTCGTATAAGTGCTTAGTATTGGGTTTATGGGCTTGAAGGAAGGGTAATTTTGTATTGAATTTACAATTATTGTAAAGAGAACTCCTGAAGAGAGATCAACTGTGACCAGATTGGAAAAGTTAAAGATGACTACTGTATTACTACCAATCAAAGTGGAAGTAGTTGGTAATGTCTGCGAAGTCGTAATTGTTGTATTAGGATAGGTGATAGTATAAGTGACTGTGAGAGATTGGCTTAGAATAACAGCTGCAGGCAGTGTAAGTTTAATATATCCATTCGCTTTGAATTTGCTGTTAACTGTATAACTCACAGTATAGACTGCATATTGCAAGTTAATCGTATTGTTACGACTGATGGCAAAGGAGCTCGTACTAATGGTGAGAGCAGTAGCAGTGACAATGAGTCCAGTAAGGGTAGTACTGTCATCCACCGGGTTGGTCACCTCACTCAAAGAATAATAAGTTTGAATTAGTACTGTTCCCGTTGGCTTTATAGAGATTGGGTTGAGGATATTTGATATTGAAGCACTAACAGTTACATTTCCTGTCATAGCAGATCCAGTAATATTACCTACCTTTATAACAGTATTTGAACTAGCTGTGCATGTAGGACTTGTTGACAGTGATCCGCCCAAACTGCTGGTTAGAGTCACACTGCATGCTCCATTTGCAATCCACAGGTCGGAAGGCAAAGTTATTGTCATTCCAGCACCCACCCCTAAAGCATTCCTGATCGTTGCAGTAAAAGTGTAGGTGGTTAATTGTGAGACAATTGAAGTGAGAGAACTGATGCTAGCACTATAAAGGGCGTTTGGTGATATGGTTACAGTGCAAGTTGCACTTGCGTAAGAATAACCGCTTCTCAAGAACTGCACAAATACGTTTTTTACTCCACTATTGATGATAGCTTTGATGCGCAGGCCAGATTGGATGGCTACTCCCAAATTAGCAGCGATGGTCTGACTGGTCCCGCTCACTATTTCCATGCCATTGGTGATGTTCGCACTATGGAGTGAAGAGGTAAGATTTGTCGTGGCGAACCCTACTCCGAGGGTACTGATGCTAAGATAGTTTATACTTGTGCTATCAGTTGTGATGGTAATTGAGTCTGTTGATAAAGACATTAAAATTGGTGATGTGAAATCCACTTCAACCTGCATTGTGTTTCCCACATAAAAAGTAGAGGTGAGGACAGTGATCAAATTTGCAATGGGGTAATCGATGATTGAATTTATCATACAGGTGCTGTTGTCGATCGTATTAAGATAGTTACTGGTGTATGATGTGGCTATGTAGAAGTTAAAATAAGATGTTTGAGTCGTTGGGGGAGTTGTAAATGAGGATAGACTAAAAGTGATCACAGAACCCGCTGCCACACTACTGCTAAATAACTTTGAGAAGAAGTAATTTTGTCCACTGGATGAACCTACAACTGTGCTGTTTAGAATCGAACCATTACTAAGAACGTTGACGTTTGGAGTAGGATCGCTGGATACATAGTTATTAATGACAAGCTGAAACGATCCTCCTGCCGGTATACTATTTTTAGTAGTAAAGCCAACAGTCACCACGCTGAAACTGTTGGTATAAGAAGGATTGAAAGCCAAGGAGCAAGCAGCAAGGCTATCAGAGTACAGTCCTGACACCTTTCCGGACTGTGTCGAGTAAACTGTTGAGGTAGTTGGGTACAAAAAGTTATAAGTTACAGAGAAGGTGTCAACATATGGTGGATTTAAGAGTGTGAGGTACAAATAGAATTGTTGAGTCCCGCTATTGGGCATATTTGTATTCCAACTCAAGGTGATGGTGTTGGCTGAACTTGCGTAACAGTTATATGGAGTTAAATAATTGGGATCATAGCAACCAGTAATACCTGTAGTATTTGTAAATGAATAAGGCGGAGACTGGAAGACGAGCTGTGCTGTACCATTCAAAGTCCACGCTGCATCTGTAATGAGAAAGAAGTAGATTGAGTTCTGGTTTATTACTCCCGTTAGTGCATTCACCGTAAGACTAGTCGAAAGTGAGGGCAGAACCAGCCCTAGCACAATTATTAGCAGACAGAATAGGCGAACTGTCATCTGGACGAATTAACTATTCAAATTTATTATATAACCATCACATCGACCAATCAATACCCAACAGTCATCCGTTGTTTCTCCTCATTTCTTATCGGATCACTGCTGGTCTACTTTAGTCGAAGTTTCATTTACAATCTCTATATTCAAATTATCGAAATTATAAAGTATTATACGTTTAGATTTAAATGGAAGGCAATCAGATTCTTTTGAAGGTACCTATCATGTTAGTCAGCTCATTTCAGTTGGCGATACTCGAGTCGGAAAATCGTGTATAATCAAACGGTATTGCGAGAGTCGCTTTGTGCAGAAGTATATCACAACTATCGGAGTGGACTATGGTGTAAAGAAAGTCAATGTTTCGACGAGGAAGGTTGCAGTCAACTTTTTTGACTTAAGTGGCAGCCCTGATTATTAGTAAATACGCAATCCTTTCTTCGAGGATGCGCAGGTCGTGCTATTAGTGTTTGATCTTTAAAACAGGGAGACTTTTAATAACCTTTCAAAGTGGGAGGCCACAATGAAGAACTGTGGCGTAAACATGAAGGAGGTGGTCGTAATGCTGGTGGGAAACAAGTGTGACGGAAGAACCAAAGAAGTCGATTCTGCTGAGGCCATTGCCTATGCTAAAAAGAGAAATTTTTAGTATTTTCAGGTATCAGCAAGCACTGGAGAGAACGTCAATTAGGTATTCGAGCGAGCATTTAACAAAGCTGTGGCTGCTATGGAGGACAAACGCAAAACTTTGCAGTGATCTATTAAGGTTCCTATTATACAGAGATTATATCATTGCCTGCTGGGAGAATCCATCTTCTCTCTTCTCTTGGAAGGTGACAGTAGTTGATTGCTTTATTAGTACTCTAAGTCTGGTTCGTTTATCGTCTCTTTTCTTTTGATGTTTATATGGGCCTCGAGACTGTTGATGATCTCCTTCCAGTTGATGGTGAACTAGAATTCAGTATTCCTCTATAGCTCTTTATACTTGTGAAACATAGTTAGATATCCTTCTTCCAGCATATCTCCATCCAATTTATAAGCTTTTTTTACCATCTCCGCTTGGGTGCTGCCTTGTAGTGCTGATCGAAGCACTTTCACTTAGTCACACAGTTTTTCCATTTCCTTCTTTGTAGTGGCCATATCATTGACTCCCATATTCTGTAGTAAGTGATCTCTCATGATGCCAACCCACTCCTCCACTGCTCGGACGACATCTTTTCTCATCTCCTCAATTTTATCGAGAGTCTTCCTCTTAATTTCTTCCACATTAAAAAAATTGGGACTACTATTATTCATCAAAGCCGCTATATTCTACAGCTTTCCTTCGAGCTCTGACCGCACCTGCTTCAAACTCTGAATTCTCGGTAAGATATTAGCTTCACGATGCAATTAAAGATGCTCACTAATGCATTCTGCACACAACAATTCTACACATTAAAGACAAAGGTGTCTTACCAATTCATTGGGATGAGACTAGCAGTTATTACTAATCAAGCACGAAGCTTTTTCCCTATAAGATGTGGGAGAAGGCAAATAAGAGTGAGAGCTGGGATGTTGATGAATGGCGGGACTGTGCAGGCTAGCATATTTTTTGTTTAGGAAATTATTCATAGTTTTATTATAAATAATTTGAATGGGGAGTGAAGAGTCGGCATATTGTTAGAGGTTCCACAGCCGTTATTACTTCGTACAGACTCTAGATGATCGAAATTACGGACTGATCAAGATCTACCGGAAGAAAGAACATAACTTTGACTATGTAATGGTGATCGAGAGACTTGTACCCACCTCAGAACTTGAACAGACTAAATCGAGACTAGAACAAGTCAGGCATAGCTTTACGGAGCAACAATAGCCCATGCTTCTGCGATTACTGCATGTGGCTTAAGCTGAAAGTAAGCGAAAATTGATGCAGAAAGAAAATGTGGTGGAACTGCTTTGCAAATCTACGTAGAGTATTTAAATTTCAGCTTGAGGGATGTCCTCCAGCTGCGCAAATAGGCAGATTCGCCACTTACTTTGGATGAAGTTATGTATGTGCTGCAAAGTGCTTGCCAAACGTACCTCTTCTTTAAAAGTAAAACCGATTTTATTCACAGAAATCAACTATAATTATCTCTCCCTAAGAGCAGATTCCATTTTTATCACTCCAGAGGGTCTTCTTCGCTTTAGTCCAATCAGAATTGAGGATAATATATCCAATCTCGAGGGCTGTGACTGCAGCATAGATCCAATACCTGTCTACTTTCAGAAAACATAGCGTTTATTTTTGATTGAGCTAAAAAACCTGCTGATGGAGTTGGTGTCAACATGTCCTCGTAATGATGACAATTTCAAAAATAGCTATCAATTGCTAGCGAACATTAATCACTCTCGCACCCTCGATAATATGATGCTATACCTCTGGGAACCCCAGATTGAAGGAATACACATTGGTAAAAAAATGCCAGAATCGACTGATATATCATAAAAAGAGGGCCAACCTCTCTACGCTTCCATGGCAAAATCAAAGCGGATGGTGAGTAACATAACCCCTCATCCTTGAAATCACCGCAATTGAAAACGAGTTTATTTCCTGATTGATGTATTAATTGAAGTAATAATAGTAAGCCCAGCTGTAAAGAAATACTGATCATTTTTTTAATTAGCGATCAATGCGTAAAAACACTTCCTTGAATTGGGTATTTTTTGCAAGGATACGCATCATGTCCTATGATTTGGCCACTCGCTTCATTGTTTTCAGCAGAAAGATAGCGGTATCATCCTGAGACATGGTTTACGGGGCTATTTTACGTTATTTGCTCAGGACCATCTCGTTTAACTCTCTAATTCTTTCCTTCAACTGCCTATTTTCAAATTTATACTCCTCCTTGCTTGATCTTTCTGTTTCTTCTCTTTCTTTAATTCTACGCTCTAACTGTTGAATTTTGTCCTGCAGAGTTTGTATCTTTGCCTCATAAAATTGACTAATCTATTCATGGTTGTCCTAAAAGCTATTTTAATGGCTTGCCTTTTGAACCATTTCCTCAAGCATCATCTTTTCCTGCTCTAACTCTATCTTGGCCTTTTCACTGTTTACTAATATCTTGTGAGTGAAGTCGAGAGTGTGGTCCTTAAACTACAACTACCGCTTCATCTCCTCAATCAATTTATCCTTTTGATCTAATTCCTCTGATAGATTCTCAATTACGGTCTCTTTGTCCATTAGCTACATCTCTAGCATTTCCCTGTCTGAACGAGAATCGTTTGTCTGTTGCGAACTGGTGGTGCCTCGTAATTAGTTTTTTAATCGCCTGTTTTCCCTTTATTTTTCCTCAAGTCGAGCTTACAAAGCCTCGATTCGATCCTAAAAGTTAATTGATTCAACTAAATTATTGTTCTCGCGATATACGCTTTAATTTTGCTTCAACCGTGACTATAAAATAATGATTTTATTCCGTAATTATGGAATTGAGTCAGCTCTTTTCTTAAAGTCTGTTTGTTCCTTTATGAATTTGTCTGCAGCCTCCTTTTGTTTTTGTACCTCTTAATTTTTATTTTTTAATTCCTCCTCGAGTTGATTGTAGTTCGTTTTGAGTTGCTGCCATTTTTTGGTAATTTAATCAACCTTTTTCTTGCAATCTTTGTGTGTATCAGCCAGTTCATCGCGTTACTTCTCCGTCTTTTCCACACTTTTCTTCGCGAGTTAAAGTTATTTCTTCATTTTCTCCACTTCTCTTTCTCTCCTTATCTTTTCATTCTTGTCTACTTTTTCCATCTTCTCAACTTTCTCACACTTGTCATTTTCCAGTTGTATCCTTATACTCCTTTTTTCTTACTATAATTTATCAATAGCCTTATCCTTCTCCTCGTTCATGTGCTGGTCAAATTATTGCTTTATTCTCATCTCCTCCATCTCCTTGTCTTTTTGATTCAGAATTTTACCCTTCTCGAGGATATCAATTCCCAAGTCACGAATCTTTTCATCTTTCTTTTTCGATTACTCAAACAAAGATTTAATTCGTTTGTCACATTCAATGAGCTTGTCGTTTAGAGATGCGACTTATTTGCATTTTGCGGCGAGATTTGCCTGGATCTTTTCGAGATTTATTTCGTATTGACTCTTATTCTTTGATTGATCCTCCTTCAAGTCTCCCAATTTTTGCTCAAGCTCCTGAACTTTGCGATCTTTCAACGTTAATTTTTTACGATTCTCCTCTTCCATAATCTTAAATCGACTCTCTCTATCTTACAGCTTGTCTTTAATGGCTGACAGTTAAATTTATAAATTAGACTTGTCCTTTTTTAATTTTTCCGCATCCTTGCTATCAATCTGCAAATTCTTCTTATTATTGACGGGGGATGTCTCATAACCTCCTCCGTATCCTCGATAATCAGTCAATCTACGATCACCTCCATTGTAAACAGAGAGAGCTTCTTCCAATTATGCAATTTTTAATTCCATTGAGTCGACCATCTCTTGCAATTAAGCGTTTTCCTTCTCTTTTTCAGTGAGCTTACTGACAATTTTGGTAGTTTAACTAAGGTGCTGTGCGAAGAAATCATCCTTTTTGGACAATCTTTAAAAACATTCAGCCTTTTCGGATTTTAGTTTACCTATTTCGTCTTCCAGCTCATTTATATTATCTTCCAAATTGATAATTTCCTCCTCCTTTTTCTTAATCTTGACTTAAAACCCTTTGATTAATCCTTGCAATTTAGTGACTTAAAATCTACTTTTCTAAAGTTCCTGCTTAACAGAGGTGAGTTCTCTGTCCAATGCTTCATTAAACTGGATCTCCTCCACTTTTTTATCCTCCAACAGCTTTAGATATTTATTATTCTGCTCCAATTTATAGTCACGACTTTACTCATCCTGCTTATGCGACAACATCATAGAATTCTGTGAGTAATTCTGAGAAAACTCAACAGAAGGACCATTGACGTGCATCAAGTGGTTCTATACATTTTAGGTCGATCGCCAATGGTCATCATTAGTGACCCTGTACAGGAAATTTTGTTAGCATTCTTCGATGTCTTCGTCATAACCTGAGTTGATGAACGAATACTGTGGTTGTGGGAATTGTTTTAATTGTCATCATGATCATTATGCGATTCAGAGAACAGTAGTTGATTCAATTGTTGATTTTTTGGACGGTTCATGCGCACTAAAAATTTAAATTATTAAATTGATCATCAATTAGATTTAATCAATGCTGTCTATTGTAATGGGATTTAATGATTTATTCAATGAAATGATGATCATCATTGGCTTTAGCTGTAGATCTGCATGTCAGCTAGAATTTCAGGGTCCAAATTAACTTCATAACCAGATAAAGTGACATTGTTGTTATTTGTACCGTTGTCTTGATTATCATAATTGTTCACTTATCGTTGCTCAGTATTATCAGATTCAACAATTTTTTGCTCTATAGTTGGATTGTCAAGACCTGATGAGTAACTACGATAAAACATAATTTACTTATCATTATAAAGACTGAACTTGGAGTAGGTTGGTAGTTGGCACATAAGGGCTAAGAATTCCGGTGATGATCTACCATCTGCGCTGGGAGAAAATATTTTTTGTTCTAAGGTGGAGTTGTAGGTTGCATTTTGGTTATAATAACTATAGTCATGCATCCACTACATCCTACTTTCTGTATTAACTACTGGCCCAGATTGTCGACTCAAAGGTGAAATTATAGCTGGCTAATATTGATTGTGAACTTGAAATCCAACTGGACGAGATTGCTCCAAACGAGTGAATACTTGATTTGGTCTCATAAAGACAACTGGTTGAGGAAGTGGTGGTACAATTGCCGAAACAGGCATTTGCGACTGTGGGAACATTATCTTTTGTAGAGGCACCTGAGATCTATTAATTTATTTATTTTCTATAGTATTGACTTCAGGATTCATAGATTCAGGCTAGATTTACTCCCGACTTTTAATAGGAGATTATAAATGTCTTGTTTGCCGAGATACCACATTCTAGGTAGGATAGGTCTCAATGGTAGGCTACAATCTCACCAAAGATTTGTTTGTTTGATTTCCTTGTTAATGGGGAGAACTTTCTGAAGGAAGGTGTTCTGCTTTGGATTGCCTTAGTTTTTCAGGTAATCTCAAGCTATTTCTTTCAAAACCATAGCTGTCATTAGAGCGACACCAATCGTTAATCCTTTCCGTTCCTCCAACCTAAGGAATGCACGGCATATTCGCAGGCACTTCTGAATGATAATATAGGCGCATATAGTTGACAAATTTATTCCTTGCTTCAAAGAAAGAAACGCACGGAGTGGGCTGATTAAGATATTAACCAAGGCTCATCTGACCGACTGGATAGGTAGTGTTATCAACTGATGCTTCCATAATTTCAAACATTTCATGGAGCATCTATTGTTCGCTTGCTTTTTGAGCTGTCACTGTTCGACTACTTTCGAAAGCTGAATTTAGCCATACCTTCACTTGACCGATATCATTGACACCAATTTGATCTTCATCAATGTGGAAAAATCCTACTACTGACGAGAGTTGATTAAAGCCATGGATGGCAGCGTCGTATAGATGAAGAAGGCTCGGGTATGGTACATCTTTGAGATTGGACAACCTGACGGGAATCCTCTAGATAAAAATCTTTCCTATATTGATAAATAAGTACTTGCATCACGATCGATTCCACAAGAAGTCTTTTCATTTCTAAGAGCATAAGCATTGACAAGGTAAGGACTACCTTTTCTGAGTCTGTAGAGTTATTCAAAGTTATTGGACTCATCATTGCGAATGACGTATTGTTCCAGTTGGTATGAGGGGTTTTCTATGTTTTCCCATATGATGAGTTCATCCATTGAGTCTTTGACCCTCCAAACCTTTTTGAATTAGCTCTAATTGACGTCTGATTGAGTGCTCCCCATAATTTATTGTATAAATAAAATTAAATAGATCTATTCCTAGACGCTGAAATTATAGGATCGAGTGTCAAGGGGGAGTGATGTACAAAATAGATGTGGTTTCATGAAAGTCACTGAAAATTATATCAGCTATAGTGATTACTTTGGTAAAATAAACCAATTCAAAATGTTTTTGATGCGTAAAATGATTAACTATCATATTTGAGTAATTAATTTACAGCAGATATTGA
>Ga0302188_10000099_pt1 | contig 66441 bp, 55 predicted proteins | sample II_Bog_E2_1_FD_198783 | JGI IMG/M metagenome (GOLD analysis project Ga0302188, IMG submission 198783) | Peat permafrost microbial communities from Stordalen Mire near Abisko, Sweden - II_Bog_E2_1 | ecosystem: Environmental > Terrestrial > Soil > Wetlands > Peat | place: Sweden: Abisko... | reverse complement strand
ATTCAAATCCATACGAATGAAGAATATCAATCAATTGAAACAGACGATGATGCTAGTTTATTAGCAAAACCTTTATAGTTAATTCAGGTTAACTTATTTCTTGTTAGCTTGTACAATGTACAATATTATGCTAATTGTCTTATTATAGCATTTGGCATGTCCAAAAATGATCATGACCGATCATCAGTGGTTTTCAGCCTCAACGCCAAGATCAGTTTCAAACTGATCGTGGTTGGCGACAGCGGAGTGGGAAAGACTTCGCTCATCGTCAAGTACGTCAAGAACACGTTCAGCAAAAATCACTCCATAACTCTGGGAGTATAGTTCTACTCCAAGATAGTTTAGATTTAGGGCGAAGAAATGGCAATGCAGATTTGGGATACGGTACAGAGGTGCTAACATAGGCTGGCCAATAAAATTTTAAGTGTATCGCCAAGTCCTTCTATAACCAAGCATGTTGTGTGATCATCGCATATTGTGATCTTTAGCTGGTTAAAAAATCAATAGAAGACTACATGTTCGAAATAAATTAGCATGCTTCAGAGGGAGTAAGAATCGTTATCGTGAGGACAAAGGTAGATGAAATACCAGTGTAAAACGAGATTTAGATAGATCAGAATAGGAAAAAGCTATACTAGACGATTTTTTATTGAAAGTTAACAATATTGACTTCTGGATGGAGGTCAGTTCTAAAGAAGGCAGCAATATTGAGCCTGTAATCGCTCAAATATTTAGTTTTTTGACAAAATTTCAAAGAACCTCTTGACCCGATACAGGAGCGACAATGATTTCAAGTAGTTGGTGGACCCAAAGCAGGGATCCTTCCTCATCAAGAACAGCCTCATCCGAGAACAGCAACAGGAGGGCAAAAAGAAGGGAAAGTGCTGCCAATGATCTTTACCTATGATTATATATAGGTTAAGAACACCCATAATGACTGAGGTACTTTACGAGCTGATCTCATCCTCCAACTTTTCGGAAAGCATAACTCAAATATTCCACAAGCCAACGCGCAGCATCATCAGCTGGTAATCCACATAATTCGCAATTACACCCATTGACATTCTCTTCAAGCTGGAAACCCTCACATTTGTAACAGAACTTTACTTGCACCCCAAAAAGAGCAAGTTTATACGTTTGCTTGAAGTTCTTATCTCTGAGGACAACCAGCAGTATATCTCTCTCGCCAAGATATACGACTTCAATGATGCAGTGCGGATAGAAGTATCGGGTAAGTGCAGATACATCAAGATGGTGGTGCTAGATAAAGAGCAAGGTAAGCCAGCCTCTATTGACCTGTTGAGGATATACGGACACCCCTACTTCAAGTATGTCGAAGACAGTCTGTTCCATTCGCAAAAACAAGAGAAGATAGATGAAATACTTATGCAATATGGCTTTAACAAGCAGGAGCAGTGGGACGTTGATGAAGAAACTATGGTCACTCTCTACGATATGAGTAAGATTCAGAACTAATGCACCATCAATGGGGAGAAGGAAAAGCTGGCTGCTATTATTAAGGATTTCAAAACAGTTTTGAAATTTGGTAAGCAGATAAAGTAGCTCTAAACCAGCAAGAAATACATGAATGCTAAGCAGCAATTCGATCAGATCAAAGACGCCAGTGACGAAATTGCCAGACTGAGGCAGCGCCGTGATTTCTACGACGAGAAATACGAAACAAGGCGGTTCTAACAAATGATCGCGCTCAATGACTATGACAATCGTCATGATGAACTGTTGAAGAATCTGCTAGAGAAAGACAAGGAGAAGCTAGAGGAAGAGAGGAGGCGGAGATAAGAAGAAGCCCTTCAGCGGGAAAGATAACTCAATAACGAGTTTGATAACCTTGACAATGAGGAGAGCGAATGGTGGAAGAAACAACATGAGCTAGATAATATCGAGGAGGAGAACAGACAGCCCAAACCCAAAGTCGAAAAGACCAAAAAGCCACCGCAAACTGAGCTCGACGAGGAGTACAAGTTCAAAAACCCCTACGTCTACAATCAAGGAGATGCCGATATGTAAAAATACATCCGCCCTCTGCTCAATGAAATCGGCGGGGATTACGTGGCTGATCCTGAGCTCTTACGAAAATACGAGCAAATGCAATATTTGGACATCCTCGGTGCAAGAATATGGATCTCAGCGCACTCCTAAAATTGGCGACAGAGGGCGGCTGCAGTGTAAGCAGTGGTCAACTTCGCTCAGGACAAGCTGCCTGACCGTTACAGGGATGGTCGTACAAAAAACTTATTCCTTGCCCTAATGTAATTCTCGCGCATAAACGCTGAAGACAAGGTGTTGCAGATTTACTATACTTCTCTAAAGCTGATGGCTGTGGCCTTGCAGCCTCCAATTTGTGGTTAGGACGTTCCTCCTGTGTTAATAAACAAATCCATCCAAAAATTTATGAGCATTTTGGTGGAGAAAAGTAACATTATTGCTTAAGACAGTATCGGAGATGAACGCGAGGGCGAAGGAGTTTACTCTAAAACATTTGATTACTGTCTTTAAACACCCAGCCGCTGATTTGGGCATCGCTATTAGTGAGTGTTTGAAGATTTGTCGGGAGGAGCTAAACCTTAAATTTATCCCAGTCGACAAACAGAATCCGCGGCTAATTCTCTCACGCATCGAGGTAGGATATGGATTATGAAGATCATTGGCAAGCTGATGTAGAATTTCAAGTTCTAGAAGCGTAAGATCGATTTTATGGAGATACTGACCTTTCTGATTGAGGGGTCTCTGTATCATAACTTCGGGGAGGTGAGAGTAGCAGCAGTCAAGATTTTATAGGCAGTTTACAAAGAATTTCCTCAGGGAACAATCGAGTGGTATAAAAACCTCAAGGGTTTGAAGCCCAACATCGCAGCTGAGTTGTAGTAAAAATTGAAGATAAAATGACCATATGGCCTAATGATTATTTTTACTTTGAGTATTACCGTTATAATTGGGCCATACACATCTATAACTAACTCAGCTTTGAGGTTCAATTATAAAATTATTAGATGGACCATCAGGATTCGCCCCTGTATCTCTTCTGTCGGCCTTTTATTAAATTTGTGGTGCATCTCCTCACGGGGCAAACAGAAATTGAAAGGGTCTCGAGGTAGCACGACATACGGTCACTATGTAAATCTTACTAACTCAGAAAAATCAATAGCGCTCTCCAAGGTATTGGTCAACTACCGCAGTGCTCACTGCAAGTGGGACTGCCCCTTCCAGTAGGATTACGCTGAAGAACTTTGCGCAATTAAACATATCTCCCAAGATGATGCCAAATTTAGAGTCAAAGTTACGCTGCGATAACTGCACTGGTGGAAGTACGCCATCAATCAGATTGAAGCAATACGAGCCATCAAATATAACAGTGAATCAGAGGTGCATTAGCAAAGCCTGCTCTCAATTTGGCAACATCTTAGACCGGGCAGAACCCTAAAAAATAGGAAATCAACCGAATGGATAGAGTTAGGTTTTCAAGCAGAAGATCCGGCAACTGATTTTAGAGGAGCTGGATTTTTGGGATTAATGAACCTTGTGTAGTGGGTGGGCAAACAAAGTGGAAAGTAGGCCTTCAAAGTAGCAGACACACCAGGCACTGACTATTTTTTTGCGTCTGCATGTCTCTTCCTAACTATGCTGTCTGTATAACTAGTCAAGGAGATGCTAATCGCCCCTTAATATTGGGTGCTTCTCGACGAATAGACAATCACAATTCAGTACAAATTTCAGCTGCTATTCTAAATAGTAGCATCTGAATTTGTTTAATTCTGGTAGCAGGCGGGCGACAAATCGATGATGCAATTCAATGTTAACCTGCTTAGTTTTGCTAAGCTGGTGAAGAGTAGTCTGGTCATCAAAATCAACGAGCAGATTAGGCACACTAAGTGATTAATACAATTTCTGCTGCATGTGCTATAATGTACTATTATTTTATTTTATTTAATGTTGAAATGTTATCTTTCCAATTGTTTTAGATAGCTTTCCGGAGTATTTTTCCCTTTGTAGACTCTGATAACTTGCAAAGAGATGGTCCCTTCTGGTATTCGCGATCGCTATCCTTATTAGCCCTCCTTCAATTTAAACTTAATTTAAGTCCAAATCGACCTGTTAAAATTGATAATTGTTAATCGAATGTAGAGGTTGGCGAATCTTGCATTGAGTCTGCAGAAGGAGGATTCGAAGATGGGTGAATCTATTAAAAACAAAGAGCAGTGGTTTAAACACAATGGTTGGGGCTTTAAAGACACAGAGTTTCATCTCGATTAAGATGGGTCCGTGCAAATCACCGGCAGCAGATATCAATTCTCAGGACAAAAGATGCCTAAATTTAAAGAGTGGGCCTAAAATGTCGTGGGTATTGATATTAACAATGTCACAGAGGCACAGCGTGATATCCCTATAGATCCAGTGGTCTAAAACCCCGCATTTGTTGAAGCCTTAAAGGGAAAAGTCGACGAGATCAACACGAACAAAATGACACGTATCTTTCATTCTCATGGTCACTCTCTGCAATAGCTCTTCCTGCTGAGAACCTCCAAACTGCCACGATGTGTAGACTACGTGGTTTACATTACATCTCATGAACAAGCAGAATACCTCATCGAATCTGCTCGTAAACACTCCGCTGTGTTGATTCCTTTCGGTGGAGGCACCAACGTTACTGAGTCCTTGATGTGCAACCCTGAGGAGAAACGCAGCATTGTATCAGTGGACATGACTCGAATGAATAAGATCAAATGGGTGGATAAAAGCAACATGATGGCTTGTATATAAGCTGGCATTATCGGCAAAGACATGGAAAAAGAGCTTTCGAAGCATGGATTCATGTGTGGGCATGAACCTGACTCTGTTGAGTTCAGCTCTTTGGGAGGATGGGTCAGCACTCGTGCCTCTGGTATGAAGAAAAACAAGTACGGCAATATTGATGACATTATCGTCAGTATTAAGATTGCTACGCCAATCGGCACCTTCCAGAAGGTGCAAAATTCGCCTCGAGTCAGTTCAGGTCCAGATATTCACGAGTTCATCTTGGGACACGAAGGCAATTTCGGAATTATTACGGAATGCATCATAAAAGTGAGACCCATCCCATAGAAGAAGGTCTACGAATCCATCCTTTTTCATGACTTTGATATCGGCATTAAGTTTATGTACGAGGGTATCCATATCGTAATTCAGTTTCGCAGTCACGAGTTTGGCCTGCAAGTATTAGGCTTGTCGACAACAAGCAGTTTGTATTCGGAATGTCACTCAAGACTGAGGATAAAAATAAATTGCACGAAATTGTGAATGCAGCGAAGAAGTACTTCATCACTGAAGTTATGGGCTTCGACCCCAACAAAATGACTTTGTGCACGCTTTTGTTTGAAGGAACAGAGGCTGAGGTGGCCAACCAACAGAAAGTGGTTTATGCCCTTGCTAAGAAACATAAAGGATTCAAGGCTGGAGCAGAGAATGGCGAGAGAGGCTATTTCCTAACTTTTATGATTGGATATCTGAGAGATTTCGGGTTTAGACATGGTTTTATCGCTGAATCCTTCGAGACCTCACTACCATGGAAGGACGTCTCCAAAATGTGCGTGGCAGTCAGTAAGCGAATTGCTTCCGAATGTAAGAGGCATGGCATAAAGAAGGAGCCATTCATTTCAGCTCGAGTGTCACAGGTGTACGATACTGGTGCATGTGTATATATCTACTTCGGTTTTATCTATCAAGGGTTGGCTGATCCAGTGGCTGTGTATTCTCAGATCGAGGACGCAACCAGATAGGAGATGATGAAATACGGCGGATGCATCTCTCACCATCATGGAGTGGGCAAACTGCGGAAGAAATTCATGACTCGAAGCGTGGGAAACATTGGCGTTGATATCCTGAAGGGATTGAAGCAGACTATAGACCCCAACAACATTTTTGCCACTGGCAATCTCATATGATACAGATTCATCTATGCTTTAAATTAATTATTATAATCATTCCCATCTTATTGATGGATAAAACACAAATTAAAAGGCATCATGCGCTTGTCTCCCATCCACGTAGCTAGAAGTTCTCCTCCTCAGGCTACAGCGTTTTATAGGGTTTAGTACGATTGCTGCGATATGTTTTACTTGTTGAGGCTGTTTGCAGCAGTTTGCGGTCAATTTGCATTCCTTTCTTGTTCTTTGTGACTGGAAATATTCTTCTTGCTTAGAAGTGGTTAAAGGTACCCTGCCACGTGTTTCCCAAAGTTTTTTTATGAGGGATGTGCTCCTCCTTCTATTTTTATATCATTTGTGATTTGTTGCGCACGAATATCTTAGAGTATATCTCCAGCCCCCGTGATTGAGAGATCTTCTATTTCTACTCACAGGGGATCGAAACAGACCGACTCTTGTTTTTGTTTGGAGTTAGGCTGGCCTAGTCTCGCTTGATTCGCATATTAATAGTTTCACGGAGATTGGTTGTTTAGGGGTTTAGCAGGTTGCTAAGAAGCGTGGAGGAGAGGAGTAACTAGCTTTACATCTGAGTCAGAAGATTTTCATTTACCTACACCTTCTCTCTCATGCCCCTTGCAGCGGCCTACGTTTTAACTCTTTTTTTCATAGTTGCTTGCCTAACTCGGCTGACTTTAAGAATCTATTCCGGTCCCGTTCTGTTTAGCTCCATTGACTGATCCATGAAGGGATGGGAGTTTATTTTCGGAATATTCTTGGTGAGTAATTGTTTCTTCTTAAGGATGACGTTGAACCGTTTCTGCGTCTATACTTTCTTAATAGGCACTTAAGCCAGTCGACTGCAGGATTCGCGAAAGAATTTATTGGAGTACTCTTTGATGGGGACTGATATTTTGTTGAGGGTGTTGGCTTTGTCAGTCAGGATGTGGCATTATCCATTAAAAGAGAAGATGCAGGTATTAGGAAAGTCGGGGAAAGGAGCACGAGCGCTGGTTCGCCTGTGGTTGAAGTGAAGCCGTCGATTCTCAGACATGGAAAGAAAAGTATATAGATTAAACCTGCGGGTTTAATAAATTTAATCGATGATACTATAAAATTATTTGTTATTGCTAAATCAAATTAAGGTCAATTAGCGCTGTCATGTTGAGGACGACTGTGGATAGATCGTATTGAAAAATAGACTCGACCAATGATTGATATTTATTGATGATATTAGCCGATGTATTAATTCTGGTGCAGTCTAGAACTGTATTAATATCTTTATGTTCGCCAAACTCATAGACAATCCGAATCTGCCGCTTAGCGATCAAAAACAAGTACTCAAGGAAGTCATCCACAACAATATCAAGAACAACATACCCGAGGTTAGGCTGCAACTCACTCACAACTACGAACATCTTAAACCCATTCTGCTTAAACATTGGAAACAGGCTCTGCGCATTGTCCTTAGTCTCTTTAACTGGCAGACGGCTCGGGATTTTCTTGGAGGAATCAGAGAGGGAAACGTGTGCTTTGATCTGTTGATTTCTCTTTGCAGCGCGGGGGAAGATGTATCTGCGAGAGGCGCCTATCTGATGTGCGATTTAGCCAAAACCTATAAAGAGTACTGGAAGGCTTTGACTATTCTGGAAGTTGCTGCCGAGATCATCTCCGATAGACTCACCAACCCTGAAGATTATAACTGGTTTTTGGCTAGTTTTGTATCCATTTCAGCCAACGTCATTCAAAATTACTTAGCCATCAAAAATGAACCGAAGTCAGGAGAAGGGGATCGACCTTAAAGCGACTTGGTATTGGTCAATAACTGTGAGCAGTGGGTCACCAGGTCCTATCTTTCTGTTTTTAGTAAGCTTGGAGCTTTGACGACTCAATCAGTCAAGCGCAGTTTACTTTCAGCTTTCAGTCAGATCTTGGGCGCTCTCTATGAATCTTAGCGCGAAGGACATCTTAATGCGGATCGCCTTTACGAGATAATGAGAGGAGCTGGGAGGTATGTTCTACAACACTATACTGTTTAGTAAGTGACTGGCATTTTCCTAAAAAGATTAAGAGACCTCAAATACAACAACCCTCCTAAGAAGATATAAATCCCAGAAAGATACAGCGAACAGTCCTAAATTAACACTGAGGGGGTTTGCTGGATTATTCACAGCTTTTTTGAGGAGGGAAGAGCAATTTACTCGTTGTAGAGACAGCTGGATTTGTGTTTGCTCGCTTATAGTTAATTGCTACCATTTCCTCTGAAATTAAAAAATACTTTACTGAATAAAATCAAGGCGCTTTTAGATAAGAAAGTTCAGACTAGCCCTTAATTCGAAGTCAACTATCCTTTGGGGTTACTTCTCTTCCATGTGCATCACTATGATCGATTAGCATACGAAACAATCGCCGTGGGTTTGGGAGTAAATAATAAGAAAGAGGCAAAGATCAACCAATTGCGGCGTTTGCTTACCATCAATATCGATAACTTAAACGTTGAGAAACTGACTTTTGTTTTGCAACAGATTAACTAATAAAGTTTGGCCAAAAAATAAGGACTTCTCCTCTTCAAATCTATAAGCTTTGATTTTGCAAGTGCAGAACTGACAAAGGAACTGCTAAGAGTGGCTGACTTTGCGTTGCAGAAACATGGCCAATTGGCTAAAAGGGTGATGGTTTGGGTAGTGGAGAAAGAGAGGACAGCCAAACACAATCCTGAATTGTGCAATCAGTTATAAGCAAAATTGAAATGATCATTTAATCTGCTCTAAACAATTTAAAAGCGAATTTACTAATTAAAGGGTCATTTTAAGTGATCACAGATCATTACTGGTTTCTTGCTGCTATTTTGGTGATTCTTCCGTCTGCACCTATTGATGCTAAAGTACACTTTCACTGCTCTCCCCATTGATTTCGGTCTCAACCTCGGATTGTGGATTTGGTATACTTTTGATGGTCTCATATATCTCTTTGATCTCTTCTGCCTTACTCAACATTTGATAGTTCTGTATATCACACTATTTACATAGAAAAGGATGTTCTCGTTCAGCTTTTTCTCCTTCTGCCTCAAATAGTTCGCTTTTATCCATTGCTTTGTCGCGTTTAATTTGATCAGATAAGCATCGGTCTTGTCAGCTACCCAAGGTTGCGACTATTACAACTCCACAGTCCTGTTATATACCTCCTACAAGATTTCATTTGCTTGACGATAGGTATCATCTCTGTCTTTATATTCGAAAGATCTGTTGACGATGGGAGTGTGTGTACTTTGGATGTCGATGAAACGAGTACGAAATTCATCTTCTTAGGCAGTTTCCCCGTGCTTTTCAAGCCACACAGTAGCTTATTCCACTAATTTTCTAAATTTATTTTGCTATTTTTGAGTGCCGAATGTCTTTAATGATGGATTGTCAAGCTCCTCCCTAAATTACTGCAACACTGATTCGAATCGTGTTCGGACAGTAGAGGTTGGAACAGTGTCTTCACCATCTTGACTGATGACGAAGGTACTCAAAGAGAGAAGAATCAATAAAAATGCTAGCTTCATATCTTTGTGGAATTAAATTTAAATAATATTGCATAGATTCAGTAAATTTAATAGATTTGTGTTTTGAATACAACATATTAGTTATTAAAATCAATCATGGATAATCATACGCTTACCCTTCACTAGGGCCTCTCCCAATTACGCCTACTTCAATACCACATCTCGATTCAGAAAACTAGAGTAGGATCTCTTTGATGGTTTCACTTTTATCATCTTTTTAAGGACGTTACCCTTGAGCTCGCCTTCACTGGTAAAGTTATTATTTGTCTGAAGTAATAATCCACGAGAATGGGCTGTCTTTCGAGGACTGTATTTCCTAACTGGAAAACCATTTGGGGGCGAGTAGTCCTTTGTCATGAGGGAAGTATCAGAGATGGGATTGAACTCTAACTTTTTGGCTGTAGCTGCATTTCGATGCTTCCTGATGCCAATACTGTTATAGAATTTACAGGCAGGACGATCACTATTGGTGTTCTTAAACCACGTTCCGTTTAGGCTGCAGATAATCTACTTTGACTTGTCCTCTGAAACCTTTTGCTCACCCACGATCACCACCTTCAAGAAGTCTTATAACTGCATGCGGTCAAATTTAGCCAAAGATAGACTGACTTGCCTCGGTTAAGCTTGAGGAAAAGGATCTGCGCGGGCTGAGATTGTCTTAGAAACGTTTGGGGGCAGTGACTGCTGTCGAAACCGGTCGATGAATGCGCTTCTGGGCTTGACTAAGGCTTGTCTACCGCTGTGATGGTGTTCCTAGTGCAGCGGCAGCGGCTTGCCTATTGTATTTTATTGAATATAACTAAGATTCATTATAAGTTTGCGGTTAGACAGCCTGCGAATCAAACAGTGTAAAAATAGGCTAATATCCAAATGGGCATAGTGGAGGTGCTGCCTGGTCCTCCTCTCCTCCCCTGATAATTGAATAACTTAAACAGGTGAATGATCTCAGACAATTCCAGTATTTTTCTGGATATGGTTATTGTAAATCTTATTTAGATTATCTTGGTTTACCATCTCCTGTAAGTTCCGCTCCATCCTCTCTTCGCTGAGGTCGTGACTCTGGTACGCTTTCTTGTATCGTCCTATGACTTCGCTGTCCTTTAAACGCACGTCTGTTAGCTGGTTTCCTAGGGTTAGCCAACCAGGCATACAGTTGTCAGGGCGACCGAACAGCTCAATCTTCTTTCCACCTGGGTGCATTCTCTCGATCATGCCATATATCTCGTCGGGTTTACGACTTGTCTCCCTTACTTTGCTGACAATAACATCGCAGTCGAGTCGTTTATTAATGTTAGGATCTCCTTTGATGCCCACCAAGCAGTGTTCTTTGGTATGGTTGAGCCAATGCCCCGTTTTGCCCGTAATAATTAACCTATTAATCTGATTCGTCTTAATCCAAACAAGCTCGTCTACTCTCTTGTAGCCCCATTTAATCAAGCATTCTCTGCCTAACTCCATAGCTCTGCCAGTCACCCAAAGGAATATAAGGCCCTGATCCTGAAGGATATCAACTCGCAAATTTAACAGTTCCTTATCTTTAAGAGTACCATAGGGTAGCGACATATGGATATCCCAAGGCGGATCAGCCATTATCACATCAAATTTACCGAGAATCTTAAAGTCAAAATAGCGCAAATCGCAGTTGATCCATTCTGCTTCAGTCATTCGTTCACGGTAGAGCTGCCTTTACTGTGCACTTTCCTGTTGCTGGTCCTCCTCCACGTAATGGATCAGTTTGCAATCGGGATTATGGCAAGCATTGAGATGCGGACAATTTCCAAAGCTTTCATCCGTATTCTGGTTGATAATGGCTCTAAAGTGTTTACGATTGCAGAGACTGTGTCCTTTGGCCTTCTGGCATTTGTCACGAGTGCAGTGATCACAGTATTCCAAATTGCGCTTACTCTTGAATTATGCGGCCTAAATCTTCTCTTCATAGCTTCCGATGTTCTGCAGCTAAATTAGGAGACTTTTACCTCGGCTTCGATGTCCATCTTCTCGCCAAAAAGAGAAGGAGCGTTGAGAAGTTTTTCAATTACTGATTTAGCCTCCTTCTCTTTGGGAGTAAGCTATTTCTTTTGTTGTTGAAAGGTGATGGGGTCGGGTGGAGCCACTGTGGGTCTCAGCAAGCGCACTCTTTCTGCCTCCTCGTAGGTTCTACGAGTGTGTACTCTTTCGACAATGGTGACTAATTTGGTTCCGAGAGCACGGGTGGAAGTCGTGAGGCACTGGCTATATGTATTTTGGAGTACATCTTTTCAAGATCTTCCAGTACTTCTGGAAGGTCTAGATCCTTCATGTAGATGTCGGCATTCTGAAAATTTTGATAGAAGGAGCGGATGCGGTTAAAAATGAGAATGTGGTGAATTGGCAGTTCGAAGAGTTCGTGAGCCAGGTACTCGAGGATGAGAGCCCGCATATGCTCCTGCGTGTAGGGAGGTATCTGGTATTCTTCATAGTGTAGCTTTTGAATGGGAGCGTGGAACTAGCGCTACTCTTTCTACTCCGCTTTTTCCCGCTTTCGTTCCTTTTTACTCTTGCCACTCATTAATTATAATCGCACGAAATATCATTAACCTGCAGCAGACTTATCAAGAGCAGAAAATGTTGACTGTGATATGGATTTTAATATTAAGTAGACCATGACAGATTGGGCAGTCGATTGCCAAATGTATATCCTCAATCGAATCACTTTCCCTTTATAGTTATTATTTGCATTATAGTTAAAATAATGGGATACCAAAGCAGTAGACCAATCTTCACAGTTGTTTTCAAGATGTCTATTCCTGCCTAGCAAACAATCGACTCGGAGGTATAACTTTTTTAATCTGTTTCCTGTTATGTATAAGAGTATGGTTAAAATAGATTGTTGGAAACTAACATCACTGTTTTTCTTTTTTCACTTGCTTTGTTTTCCGCAGAGGACTATTCGAGGCCTATGTGCAATCCGATATCTTCCGCTTAAGGGCAAGCAAGGGCTTTGGGCGGTGCTATTCTCCTCGTTTTAGCCACACCATCATTTTGGCCTCTTGCTTGAGACAAGCTTCCTGCATCTCTGAAAGTTGGATTTGAGGGGCCGGCTGCTCGAGGATGTTTTCATCGAAGAAGTCCAGTTCTGGAAGAGTAAGACCGAGAGAGTTTTGCATAGGAGGTAACTACTTGTGAAGCAGGTCAAAATAGCCTGAGTCCTAGTTCTGTTCCTCCCCATGGGTTGAGAATTTTAGTAGAATATCCAAACTGTTCTCCTCTTGGTAATAGAGTTAATCTTCGAGCATCTACTAAATTCTTTGCAATTATTATGCCACTCACCAGAGACTTCCAATATATACACCGCCAATTCCCCACAGACCCAGAGTAATATTCATCCATGGTCTTACTGATGAAGCAATTAACATTTTTATCCACCATTTGGCATACACAAACTTTCCATTTTTTGAAATTTAGTTTTTTGTCGCTTTTTTGTTGTTCATGGTAAAAAAGTTTAAAAGCAGAAGATTGCTCGAGCCATCGCCTCAGAAAGCAGTAGAAAGAATATTTAGCGATTTGCATGCGACTTTTGAGTGGAAAAAATAAGGACAGTAAAACGCGTTTCCAGACTTCATCGTAGGAAGGAACCACGCGATCATATGGGAGGGTAATAAAGAGAAAGTTTGGATCAAATCAGTTATTATTTGCAAAATGGATCATGATTTCTCGGTGGGACTAAGCTAAAAATGCAGTTGCTGGGAAGTAACAGTACATCAGCTTGACTAAGCGATGAAGAGCACTATCCTCATCAAATTGGGAGAAGGGAGGGTTTAGGGAAGACTATAAAGATATAACTGATTTTAGAAGGGTATATATGATAAATCATATATCTGAATAGACCAATAGAAAAATAAAGAGTGTTGTAAGATACAAACAAAATGAGCTCCAAACTGCCGCCATCTAAGATCAATTAATGATATACTGATCGTGATCACACTGATTAGAGATAATTACAATTATTTAATATCATCTAATGGAATAGAAGGCGTTACTGATTAACTCAATGGAAAAACTCATCAAGTAAACTCTCAGCCACGCAGCCACGTCGTCATCAGTCGCAAGAATCAAGAGGAAATATTTACCTCTCTGAGTCGCAACGATTTCAAGAAGATCATTTCGAATCTCGATGACGATAATCAGAGTAAAATCTCTTACATATAGACCTAAGGAAAATATCGCTAGTCCTCATCTCCAAATTGCTGTATAACAACCCCACCTTGAAATAAAAATTTTGTGCAATCATGAATATACCACTCGTAGCGGGTCGAGTACTCTAGCCGTGATGTAGGTCTCACTTAATACTAAACTATGTTCTCCCGGATTCCGTAGTAAAAGCAGCATCGCGCAGGATATAGGCAAAAATATTAAATAGGTTTTTGCACTGCTTAAACAGCCCATAAACGAAGGTATTAGTTCTGCAATGTAGTTGAAGAGCAATCGCTGTTTTGGTTCATACACTATTAACATCGGAAATAGGGAAATTTACAGCTAGAGTTCGTCAGTCAAGTAGATGAGAAGAATCTAAGTTTTAGCGAGCTATTGGATCCCATTGACTGCATGATTGGCTTTGTTTTACACGAGCGTAATTATTCCAAGGCAGAGACTCACACCCAGCAGCATCGAATCACTCAAAACTAAAACAGAAGAGGGAAAAGTGAGTACTAGCCAAATGGGAACAATCACTTAACAAATAACTTTTTTAAGCCGAGTACCTAACCATATATTTAGCATATACGCCTGAACATAAGTACGGCCAGCAAGTAAACTAATACCAGAGCATGAATATCGGTCCGGGGTACTCAACAGACAGGGAAAACACAGGAAAAGGCGCTACAAAGCCAATAAATATCGCCTCATATCACGAATCAGTTCAATTATACCCCAGAGAAAGTATGAATCTGACACAACCTCCAAAAATATATGCTGATATTGAAAATGTGGGCCGTTCCAAATATACAGGGATGAAACTGACAATAAATCCATCAAAGAATAGGGAGATAAAATTGTTGGAGGAGAGTCCTCTGCTTACTCCGTTGAGTAAACACGAAAGCCCTACAATGGGTATGGGGACTAAGATAAATCAAGGGCAGCGCGAGCGAGGTTACTAATCTCTTCGCGAAAAGAAGATAATTGAAAAATATCCAGTCTGATGAGTATATTTTCAATTTTCATATGACATTCTCTTGAAGTAATTCATTGATAAGTAAGTATCAATCTTGCATCTAACTTGTTTAGGCTTTTTTAATCCATAATTTTTTTCATAGATATGAAAATAGCAATAATAAAATACAGTGAAAGATGTTAAAATGTATTAACTAAATCAAATGTTGATCATATTATTGCGTTTTTTAGAGCATTTCTATTTTAAATTTTAATTTTATTGTTGGGGTAATTAAAAATTAAAACCAGCTAATTGATCTATCACTTCATTACATCTTTCATTTATTAACAAATATAACAAATTATAGAAACTATGATCAAGCCAACCCACCATACTTAGATAAATATTCTGGCGATTGTGGTCGCTAGGCATACCCTGCCACGCGTTTGGCTTTTTCTACCAACTAAGGATGAAGGAAGCCATTGAGTTGGTTCGCATGCTCCCTTAACAGCCTTTCTTTTTCCTGCTCTACAATTTGAACTCGCCACAACTCGACTAATCTCTGCTATTATATTTAACGTTGTTATTTTTCTTTGACCTAGCGGTACTGGCTTAGTTTAATCTGCCATAATTTTTCCACCTCACGACGATGCTCCTGTTCTTTCATTCTTTTCTTTTCTCTGGCCATTTGTTCCAGTTTTTCTTGTTAGGCCAAACGCTGAAGCATGCGTAACCTGAACTGTTCCTCAAGATATGTTTCCTCTTTTTTTTGTGCCTCCTTAAGTTATTTTTGCTCGCGCTCTGCCTACCGAAGCAAGACTTTGAACTGCTCCCTCTTGCGTTGCTCTTCTTTTTCTTTCCGATCGTATTCATCCTCCTTCATAAACTGATAATAATCCATTCTGACTTGCTCCAACTCTTCTAACTCGCGCTTTCGCTGTTCCTCAGCTGCCTTGAGTTTGAGATATATGACCTCCTTCTCTTTCTCTTTACGTTCAATCTACAGTTTTTGCTGACGATCTCTCTGATCAAGTTTTCCCTGGTACTGTGCAATCTTTTCAAGCTCCTTTCGATTGGCCACCTCTGTCTGCATCCTCAACTAATTTTTAAGTTTATATTGCTCCTGCATAGTTTCATAACACTGCCGCTTTTTTTCCTGCTCTAATTTAATCCGTCTCATTTCATCCTCCACTAGTTTATTCATTTGTCGATTCACTTGCTCCTTCTCTTTCAGATACTATTGACGAGCCTATTATTACTTCTATTTCTTGTTTTGCATCTGAGCTGCCAATATTTGCTGATTTTATAGCTCTTTCTACTCGATAGCGCGTCTTTACAGTTCCTTGAGTTCGGCTGCACGCTGGCCTCTAATAAGCATGTCTGCCTCTATTTCTGACTCCTTAATCTTGGACTCTAATGTTCTTACTTGTTTTTCTGCTAACTGTTTCGCTCTCTCCTTGGTAACGTAGGATGATTCTATCTTCTTTTTCATATCCTTTATCTCCGGGTCAGTGGCAATTATGTTTTGCCGCATTTGCTGTTTAAAATTGTGTTCGATTTTAAGTCGTTTGAGTTCTTGGGCTAACTGCTCATTTGATAATTACATTCGAATCAAATATATAATCAGTTGCAATGCTTCATGCAGATTGATACTTTGAATATGAGGACTCAGACAATAAAAAGAGAGAGATGTATAAATTTCAAATTAGATGATTTATCATTCACATGTCGTTGAGGTTGCTATGAACCTGAGATACTGTCTTGACTGTGTTTAATCCATTGAATTTGTAGGCTCCTCCATTGAAAGTTCGGCTGAAGTTACTATTGCAGGGGAAATATTTTTCTTGGAGTTCGTTTTCATCCGGTCTGGAGTTGCCATACTGCATGTTGTTCGTGTGATACATGGCATTCCCTACTTCCAGGCCGTGCTTTGGATATTACTTATAACCATTACTGGCATGGAACTGCGTTGTTTTCTGGAAACGAGAATTTTAGGAGTTACCGTTGACGCCCTCCCTTTAAAGAGCCTCACGTATGACTTTACTTTTAATCAGTCGTTCTGCTCTGCGAAAGTCACCAATGGAGTTGACTATTTCTGAATATGTAGGGACCTTCTAAACTTTAATATCCACATGCTCGGCCCGCTGATTGGTTTGTACCCACGGTGATCCATATTCGTGATTGGTGGTATTGTAGAGACTGTTTTTGGCGGTTCTGGTGAAGGCGTTATCGTTGGACTGACTGCGCATGGTCATCTTTATATAACTTATTTTGACAGTACGGATGGAAAATGAAATAAATAAATTCCAGAGCTCCAAAATATAATGAAAGATGAATGAGATTATAGCAATTCTATAAGAGAAAATTTTTATTTTGAAAGACTAATTATGAAGGAACATACCAAATCTGATGCTTTCTATTTATGTTTTGTATGAATGCTGTTTAGAGTAAAAACAAAATATGGACTGTAATTCATATGCAGATAAGCTTAACTTCATTAATTCAACAAACTATTCTATTTATTATACGGTCTCTCCCTTTTAGATGCAAGCAGCCTATATTTATGTTAATTGACTGTATGATCCATCCACTATAGATCATATCAATCCCGATAGATGCAAACCATAACTGTATGCAGGATTGATTGTGTTAAAAATACCGACCAAAAAGATTGGATATTTTAATAGGTATAATATTTATCGTTCGTATTTTGGAAGCTATGCGTTAAGACATTTTATGATATGAGGATATCTTATATTATTAATATTGACCAAACACAAATAAGGATAAAATATTTTAAACTTCCATAGTCAGAAAGGAAAGTTTAAGTCGAACCTATCTTTTTTAAAAATGTATTATATTTTTATAACTCCGCTCTCATGATTCAGAATATCTTTTTGGGAATCGGCAAAAATTAAAGAGACCAACATTTTCATATTTTGGCATCGAGTTATTCTCCAAAATCTGAATCTGATCCATCCATTCAAGCAAGGAAAAATTTAGTCTTGTAGGCACCTCCATTATAAGCAAAAACCCTCTATAAAAGTACATCAAGCTTATTAAGACCGAAAGACTAAGTGGATTTCGAAAGCTGGTCCGAATAAACTTAAAATTATCAGGATTAATCAAAGCGAAAACAGTTTTAGGAGAGCCAGTAACAATAGCCATAAAAAATTTATCACTCCAGCTCTCCATCTTCTGTTGTCTGAGCTTCAATAAGGGTAAGTTGACCTCTTCAAAAAGTCTTTTATACAATTTTAGAATTCTCGCGTTTACTTCATCATCATATTAATGCATGCAAAATGGCTACTACCGACCTAAAAATTCTAAGAATTTACTGAAAGCTTCTTTGAAATGATGAAGACCAAAATGCAATACGCTGAAAAAGAAATATCACTGGTGAAAAATAGAAATTTTATCAATTTTCGCTGCCAATAAATTGTGGATATTTAATATGCACTTTAGGCTTTTGAGCTCTACTTGGCTGGAAAAGCTAAATAAGCCCTATAAATGTTGTACAAAAGAGAAAAAATATGTGTGGTTAAAAAAGGACAATACTAAGCTGCTGTTGTGGCTATTTAAGCCATATAAAAGACATTAAAAGACAGAGCTATTTCGAACAACTATATTGAAGGACAGAAATAAAGTTTGAACAAATAGTTTCCTTTGCTTTTCTTGTAAAATTCCTATCCAATCTACTAGCATTTTTTTCCAACAATATTCCCTTATAGTGATGATGTCAATATATATATGTAAAATGCTAAATTAAAAAAAATGGAAGATAAAGTAAAGTCTAACCCCTATTCCCTTTGTAAATAATAAAAGACGACCTGATTTCTAAAAATTATCCAATTTGTCATCAATATTCAAAATATAAATAAGATGGTTTATGTCTCTTTTATGCCAAAATTCAAATGTCAGATCACAAGTCATTATCAATATCTTCCACAATTTCGGGAGGGATTTCTTTGAGTGGAAATTCCTCATCATATTTGCTGGACCACTCTTCTTATAAAAAGGTATCCAACTCTTATGGCTGAAGAGTTTGCTTGTATTTATCCAAGGCTTGGCGCTTTTCTTCGATAATTCTATCATTTTCCTCCAGCAATAAATTGCGTTATTTTCGTAGATTTTCCTTTTGTTGACGGCGAAGCTCGATGTTTGCCTGGCGATAAGCTAATTGCTTTTTGATCAAACGTACAATTCCACCCAACCCAATATTGTAATTGAATAAATCAGTTTCAGAGTATTTTTATACTACGTTATGAAGATAATACGTGTTTGCAGGATATGGTCGATTTTGCAATAAGGCGCATACTAACCATTTTTTGCTCCCTCAGGATTATAATCAATAACAGCCAAGAAAGTATTCGCATAGAGGTACTCAGCCCTAACTTTTTTCCAGTTTAGAGTGGTTTTACCTGAATCATTATGTGTGTACTTGGTAGATTGATCTCTCTCTTTGATCTGTGCAAAAAGAATAATATGGCTTGAATTACTTCTTTAAATTTTACCACCCTAAAATTTTTAAGCTTGAAGAACGTTGCGAGATATTCAGGGCCTTATTTTAGTTATTTTTTCAGGGCTTACAGTTGCCAAGCGCTTTTTTTGTATTCTCTTATCTGTTAATCTTAAATTTCATCGAATTCTGCCTTTAATTCAGCTGGAATTTCACAGCACTTCTCCAATGATTCAAGGACCGCATCTGCCTTACGATCAAGGTGTTTTTGAATGCTGATTTGATACTCAACATCTCTATCAAGTAGTTTTTTCTATTTGCTCTACCAACTATCTCTGAAGTGCTTTACTAACTCGACTAAGAGCTGCCGATCCTGTTATGATATTTACTTGTCTGAACCGAGGGTATCCCCGCAAACCAAAAACTATCGTTTCTCAATTGGAAGTTAAACGTGTTCGTCACCAAACTTTTATTCTTGCTTTTCATTGCATCGCTTGATGTTGTCCGCAAGTTCTGCCTTGGCAGCTTCTAGGATGGTCTCTTCAGCATTCTTTTCAGTCAATTCTTCTAATTTTAATTCCAAAGTTTGTTTTTCAGTGTCTAACTCCTTAAGATCCTCTTCTTTTGATTTTTTAAAATCTTATAACTCGCCCAAATATTTGACTCTCGATTCGAGAGCCACATCGAAGATATGCTCAGTAAGGTATGAATTATAAGACAGAGGAACAGTGATATAAGCACCAAGTTTTGGCAATCGGAAGTAGTGCATACTTTAATTTTTCACAACGTTAGGAATATAGACATATTTGTCTTTTTGCTCAATTATACCTTCCTAATTTGGGACAGGATCATCGAGAGAAAGAGAAAGAGCTGTTGCAGTAACTCCTTTATCGAGGGGTAGAGTTTTTGCAAGCATCAGTTTTCTGTGAGAATTACTTGCTCCGATATAGTTAATTAATTTGGGTATGCCTGTGTTAAGGTGAGCATTTTCATCCTCATCTTAATCGGTGATTTATCTTGGCGGATGGTTTAAATATCCTATGTAAGCCCCTGTTAGATTCAATTACTTCTCAATGAACTCTGGTAGATCGTTATCGAGTAACTATTCATGGTAATCATGACTTGCGACCATCTTTTTAAAATCTTACAGTTTTTTGCTGTGTGAAATCTGTCTTATCTATTCTTCCTTTTGCAGTGTAGCAGCCGCCTGTATATTTCTGTTTAGAGCATTGAGACTGTTTCCTTTGAAAGTTTGCTTCATTGCTAGCTCGGCAATTTCCTTTTGATTTGCTGAATACTTTTTGAGCCATGCAGCTAAATATTTGACGGGAGCTTGAGGTTTATTTGTGTAGACATCAGCCAGTCCCTTGGCAATAACTTTACCGATAATATCTTGCTGCAGGTAGGTTAGCATTTACTTATTCATTTTTGAAACTTATACAATTATAGTTGGAAACTAACAAGGAATATGACTATATAATTTCAACAGCTCAATTAAATTATAGAATGATCAAATTCAATCAAATACAATACAACTGCTTCGAATTATGAAGGAATAGGGATCACATAGAATTCGGTCAAAAATAGAGTTTGTAATTATTTTTAGGCTGCCTCAGTAATGACTCGTATCTATTGCGGTAGTAACAATCGCCATGTACAAAAGAATCTTGCATAAAGTGTGATAGATCCTGCTTTAGTGATTGTTGATATTTCACTGCCTCTCTCTCTAGTTTTTCGTTTCTCCATTGAATATCTCAATTAAAATAAATTTACCCATAAACTATTGATGGGAAGACTGCTTTTGCATATGGGATGAGTTGATCTGTCCTTTAAGCATTCGATTTTCATCCTGCAGTTATCGCATTTTGCGCTACAATTAGTCAGCTTCTCTTATCATATCAGACTTCTAATAATTTTAAATAAATTATGCCAATGGTTGAATAAAAACAATTTAATTTAAGGAAAGGAAAGGTAGATTATAAACAAATAAAATAAGGTGTATACACTTAATCATAAATATCATAAATTACTATTGAAAATATAATTGAATCATATCACATATGCTACCAGTCATTCGTATCGTCTTCCCTTAATTGCTAAAAGTCTATCTCATTACAGGTCTTCATGATCTATTATTCTTATTACATATCACCTTATACTCCAAGTGAACAATTGAAATCCTAACGAGATGATTCGCCCAATTCAAATTTTAGTTCGTCTGTGTTTAAGTCAAAATCATTAGGATCAAAATTATAAAACGTTTAAATTCTTTACTTTTTATGAATGTCAAGGTCATTTGAATAGTCTTTTCCAGGCATATAATGAAAAGAGCTGGACAGCTAAGAAAATTAATCGGATTGATTTGTTCTCTACATTCTACCTTTTTTAATTTGCTTAAAATATTAATCATTAGGGTTCTCCTCTTCCTTAGTTGAATCTTTAACGAAATTAATTGTTGCCATAACTGCTTCTTTCAGCATTTCCAAATTGGGTTCTTCCAGTAAAAAGTAGGCTAAAAGTTTACATCTGACAGTTTCAGCTTGTGGCATTCTGATTAAATTTCTCATTTGATCTTTTTAGAGTTTATTTAATGCTGGGAAAGTTGAATCTTCGCTGATTTGAGATTGCAGCTGAACTTTTTTGACTGCTTTTTTGATTAATTTTGAAAAACGTCTGTGGAATATATCAGTGGTCCAGTTTTGCAACTCGGTGTATTTGTCCTGCATGAAGAGAATGGTGTCCAACATGTTCGGTTTTTGAGAGTAAAACGCTGCCAGATCTGTATCCATTGATTAGATCCAAACCTGTTATTATTTTACAGAAAATTATGAGTTAAAATCTGGTTCTAGTTAATACTTGCAGGGCTTACGAGGTTGTTGGCGATGATTTCCCTCCAATTTGACCAGTGACTATGTGCCATATACGCGTGGTCCAGTCGGCTGAAATTTTCCGTTTTTCATTCTCATCCTATCTTCTTAACGTTGCCTAAGTCTCTTTTGTCTGACTTAGAGCCGTATCTTTCTCAATTTAATTAATCTTTGCTCTCTTCTCATTTTTTTCCTATTAAGGTAGTCTAAAGTGAGTTCAAGATGCTTTTTGTGCATAATTTATCCCATTCTCTCCAAAGACTCCATGGTTACATTCTTGCCATGAATAAACCTTTGAGTAGCCAGATAAAGTTTAACGGATTAGATTTAACCAATAGTAACGTTTCCAATGCCATACCCCGCTTTGATAAACTTGAAAAGAGTATTCATCAATTCAGGCTCCATATTAGTTCGACAGTTCAATAAGGATGTGCAGATTGATCTCATTTGCCAACGATCCAGAAATTTTATTGTTTTTCCACATTCATTTGCAATAAAGGATTATAATTTACGAAATGCTAGAATTATTACACTTCCTGACAGATTTTTGTAAGTATTTCGATGCATTTGAATGTTCGAAGCTTCCGCTTCAATTTCCTTTCGACATTAAGTAACCCCATACCCTCTCTCAACAAAAGATTTTGCCATAACTCTTCTCTCATTATATCGGGTTTATTCCTCAATATTGATAAATGCTGTTTTTCTTGTATTTTTTTATAGAAAATCCACGACTACTTACTGACCTTTAGGCTTATATATGTAACTTATGCCGGGATATCGAACTTAATTAGTTTTACCTTCAAAAGCATTACGATATTCCGATGATTCCGATCTTTGGTCTTCAGAATTATTGCGAATAGACTTTTTTTGATGTTATATCTTCTTGATGAAAAGATGTTCACTGCTCTTAATATTGTTATCAAAATCTGGTTCTTGAATTTTTTTTGAGTATGCTTCTTCCTCCATAAATTAGTTCCTTTTTGATTTTTCAGAAAGGGAAGGTTAGTTTTCTGGTGTGTTATAATGGATAATGGAAGAATTGACTGAAAAAGCTGCAATGCTCTTGGAGTCATCATCAAAATACTCTATCTTTTGTAAATTTTAGTTGGGATCTCTTTGGCTCTTTTTATTCTTATGCTTCTTAGAAACATTTGATAGTTCATCTGATTTTTTCTTTTCATCAACTGTTTGATACAATCTTATTATTATTTGCTCGAGTGATCTTGCTGGAAGCTTTTTACGTAGAGTGAGAATGGCCTTGCAAAGGTCTTATTCACTTGGACCAGCTTTTTTGCCTCGTTTTGACTTCGAAGACCTGTTGTCATTAGAATCAGCATTTGATTGATTGTCCTTCTCGCCAGCATTGTATTCGCAATTCCAGTTTGCTTATGATTCACGAGAATAAAGATCATCCATACCAGCTCTCCCTGTTTTGTTAGGACCATTATTTTCTACTTTAATTTTATCTGGTTGAAATGTTTGGCTGTAGTCTAAAAGCTAGTCTTAAACTTTGACTTATAATTCACGCGGCTAGACTCTCAATGATGGGTGATCCATTTTCCACCTTATGACTTATCAGTAAGTTTAACGATACCTATATATAAGATAAACATTTTTATAAATAGTAGGATATTAGATAATTATCAACCAAACTGTTATTTTTATGTGTTGATAAAATTAGTCTAGGCTCAATAAGTATATCATCCATTTGGTTCATTCATTATGGGGATATTTTCACAACATTATAGATGTTCATAGAAGATCTATCTTTAAGAATTAAAAATATACTTGCAATGATGCCCATAATTTTATTTTATCTTTTGCTTCTTGGATCTAGGTAACAAACCTGTCCCATAAAATATAGTTTCTGATATTTTCGTCCAGATCAACAAAGCTGCAAATTGACGATAAGCTTTTGGGAATAATTCGAACAAATTGTTCAACAGCACACATCTTCCAACAAGAATAATATCAATTATACATATCTTTTATTCCCTAATTGAGTTCGTTATTATCATCAATTATGTAAATGATTAATGAGAACATGGTGATTTGTTAATGAAAGTCAGATAGCAGATGAAGGTGATTTTATACTCAAATATGTCTTCATATTATATATAGCGGTTCGGAGAATTCCCTCTCTTTATATTCTTATAAACAATATTCCTTTTTTCCAAATCGAACATGCAACAGCACGACGCATGGCTCAGCAATCGCGGCTATCTCAAACATATGGAAGTTCTTAAGAAAATACAAACGCGCAGGACAAATAATAACCTTAGTAAAGCCTCTATTCATCACTCTTTCGAGCAATAGAGAAGAATTCCTCTCGAACGCAAAACTCATGAAGGCAATCATCCTTAGTTTACTCGTTCTAAAGACTGCATAAATATTCGTTAGCAACAAATTCTTTGGGATAATTACTATTTAGGGAAGCGGATTATCGAAACGCCTCCTGTTATATCTAAACGCAGGTTGGACGAAGACTACCGTAAACACCGAAGACTTGTATAATGTATGACTGCCTCTAACAGTCGTAAATTCGTCACAACTGACTTCCGAGTCAAGAGTAATTAGTTTTTTACTTAGAATTGCTGGAGTATAAATAAAATGTGGAAAAAATGAGCTAAGATAGGGCAATTAGTACAGCTAAATATCGTTACTATATCAAAATACAAATAAAAAGTAACCCTTTAATTATACAGACCTTGGATTCTACAGGCAGAAACCAGTACTGGATCAACTTGATCTTGTGTTTAGTCATAGCAGTAAAGATGGCAAAATTTTTAAGCAAACTTCTGAAAGCTTTCCCGCAGGTGAACTTCTCGATCGCCATTTTTACTTCTCAATCAGCAAGAAGATAGTGCAAAGGCAATAACCTTTAAGTATTGAGCTGCGCAATTTAAAAGGGCTTACAGAATTATCAGTGGCATACTTTTCTTTTCCATCAATAGCACAACTAAGTAGCTACAAAGCACAGATGTTTCACTGTGGAAAGCCCATTGGCTAGGTCGAAATTGATACGAGTTGTGGCATGAAACAGGATATGAATAAATTGCAATAGATTGAACAGTTGACTGAATGACCCATGATATTTCGCGTATATTTTTGTATATAAGGATTTCCTCATAGAAGTACTTGAATATGATTATTAATGCTTAGTTATTTGAATGGACTCTTCTCTTTAGTTGAAAAATCTGGACGAGGAAGAAACCACAGATATAGCCGTGATTCGAAGTAAATATGGAAGGCTGATTCCACTACTACCTGATGAAAAAGGTAATCCTCGCTTTATGCTGGGCCCTCATTGTACATATCTCACAAATAGATCCCATCTTTCTTACAGCTTTCTTTTTCTCAATTTTTCTCCTCTGCTGGATGATCTACTTTTACTTTAACAAATATTCTCTTATCTGGAAACTGATTGTCATTGGATCGAGTTTATCCTTTCTATTAGGCTACCTTTGGATGGGCTTTTCCTTGCCGGGAGTTGAGCTATCCTCTCGAAAGACTACTGCAAATGAACGTGAATCTCAACGATATTGCAATGTTTGCGATTTGGTACAAGACCAAAGGACTGAGCACTGCTAAATCTGCGAGGTGTGTATCGGTGGATATGATCATCACTGTCCGTGGGTGGGAAAATGCGTGGGCCGTGGTAACATTTCAGCTTTTTACTATTTCCTTGTTGCGACATTTGGTAATTTAGTAGTGGTATTTGTCGCAACTACATCTTTGAATATGGAAAACCACTTAAAAACTGTTCAATGATGATTTGATCGGAATATATATGAATGATTCAATCACTAAATGATTAGCTGATTTATTATAAGGTGAAAGAGTAAACTGCTATAAATGGAGGGCTATTTTATATTTCATAGTAATAAACCATATTTGCATGAACGAAGACAAACCATCCATTTTGATACATCTACAAGAACACAAAGATCGCATTAAGTTAGGGTCAGTTGTCATTGCTAGAGAAGACTACCCTTCTGCAGCGTTCTTAATCGGCTATTTCGTGGGGAGAGCCAATTTAAATATTGAGGATATGTTCGAGTTTGTTTAAAATGTAGATTCCATATAAAAGATGCACTTAATTTCACAGGACTAAATCAAAGAATTGCTACACTTGGTGTAAAAATACCCGAAGGATATTCGGAAAATAATAGCCATGCTTTAATCTATAAAAAATAGAGGGTCAGGTGATATAGCGAAATGGATTAGGCTTTATCCTAAAAACGATTATATGCTTTAAGACAATAAAGGAGGACAATTACAACAGGCAGATATTGTTTGTGATGGCACTTTGTAACTTTAAAACTCCTATGTAATCTTGACAGCATCATAGACTGAGGAACTGAATGAGGCTAGCTCAGAAAAGAGACGAAGGATGTAAGAGGAAGACATCGCACTGGCAAAAAGAATGCAAGAATAATTCAACAGATAGTAAAAAAATCCAGTTCAACCGGATGATGATGCTCCTTGCGAAATATGCTATGGTGGTCTGTATGACGAATAATTTTAAGCTCTGGATAAATGTGGTCATCCCTTTCACAAAAACTGCCTGGTTTAAACCTTCAAAACTAACATCAGCAATAATAATTTCCCCATACATTGCCCTAAGGACGAATGCAAGCTGTAAATCAGCGAATCTGATATTAAAAGCATTCTGGGAAAAGAGCTGTATCAGAAGTATCAAGACCATACCCTGAAAGCATACGCCGATTTGAATGGAGACTCAATGTATTAATAGAGTTATTCAGCTCTTGGTGTCCCACTCCTTCTTGCGGCTACATGTTCTTTTTTGAAAAAGCAGATGGGTAACGATTTTAGTGCCTGGAATGTAAAAAGTAGTATTGTCTCAATTGTCGAGTAGAATGGCACAAAGATATGACGTGCAAGGAATATACAATTTCAGCCACCACCAGTGAAGACGATAAGAAATTTATTGCTTTTGTGAAGGGTAAAAAATTCAAGCAGTGTCCCAAGTGCAAATTTTGGGTTGAAAAGAACTAAGGCTGTGACCATATGACATGCAAGTGTAAGTTTTAGTTTTGTTACAAGTGTGGTGGAATCTACATGAAATGCGAATGTGTTGAATAGATGAAACGTCAAGCATAAATACATCGAGCAAGGTATGAATAGGCTAGAAAGCGAAAGCTCTAAAGAAAGAAAAAAATATAAGCCTCTGTGAAGGAAAAACTACCGACTCGATCCACCAGAAAAAGGAAATGATATATTTTTATTCAATAAATGCAAGTGCAACTCCCCTCAGCTTATTTTTATATATTTTAAGTTGGCAAATTAGTGCAGTTTGTTTATAATAATTTGAATGTCAGAGGCCAAAACGAATAAATCTCCTAAGCCCTTTCTGAAAAGAGGAACTCGCCAGTTTTTATCAAATGCGACTGTTAGATCTCTAAATCAAGTAGCGAAAATCGTTGAATTTGGAGAATCCAATGAATAAGATGCTCCATGTACTAAATCGTCTTTCAACTCGAAACAGCAAGAAGAAGAGCTAAAAATATAAATAAAACCTAAATTAAAATTAAAACAAGCCAAACAGCCATAAATCAGAACCCCAAAGGCAAATGCTCCTCCTAAGTCTAAATCACCTAATGTACCTCGTGAAGAGATAAACAGAAATCAGAATTCTAAAAAAAAAACAGCGCAGCTAGAAGATTATTTGGTTGGACCTCCTCCAGTTGCAAAAAAAGATCTTACTCGAAGCAGTTTCAGCAAATAAAAAAATACCTCTAAGGATAAAGGCGCTGTTCAACCAATAGTCACGATGGCCAATCTGCTTAAACGGCAAGATGAATATTAAAATGATGAGAGTGAATCCAGCGAGGATGAGGCTCTAATTGTTAACAAAAATATGGCACCTAAAGCAAGCAATACAACTATAAATACAAATAAGAATTTTCAAATCCAGCCTAAACAAATAGAACAGCCTGTAGATATTCATTTTGATTCTGATTCGGATGAAGAATAGAAACATACTGAAATAAAGAAGAGAATGATTCAAAAATCTACTCAAATTGAAGCACAAACAGTGAATAAAAATCAATGGTAGCAGGATGAGAATGACAAAAACACTGTTGATGATCAATCAAGAGGTCCTTCCAAATTGTTACAGAAATATTATAAAAAATAAGTTCTAACTGATAACGTAACTAAAGTCAATACCAATGCCAATAAACAAATTACAATTGCCGACATCCCCCTTGAGGTCAAAGCATAGTTAGAGGCTGCATTCATTGCTGGTAAGGCTGCTGAAATGCAGAAGAAATTTGCTGAACTCTAATCCCTTATTTCAAAAAGAAAAAAATAGCAAGAAAAGTTCGAATAAGAAAATAAGAGACTTGCAAAATAGCGAGAGCAATTTGTGAAGGAAATGGAATAGAAAGAAAAAGAGTTTGAAGAAAAGATAAAAAATTAAAACAGTAAGCTGACTCGATAAAAGAGGTATATGAAAGATCAACAGACCACTGGCAAAGCCGACTGGAAAATTAAAAATGAACTCGAGGAGTTAAAGACAAAGCTTGAACAGTCTTAAAACTAGAAGAAAAAGATAAAAACAGAACTCACACGAGAGAATGATCGCCTCCGCAAGAAGTTATAAGAGGAAATGATTTAAAAGGAGAGTTTGAAAGGACAGATCCGCTGCATTTAAATGTAGAAAATCCAAGGTAAATTGAAAGAGCAGTCAAAACAAAATGACCAATTCCTTCCAAAGATAAGCTATTATGCTGATGCGCCCAAGAAGTCCTACATTCTCAATTTTTGCGATGATAACTTCACAATAATTAGCTTAGATGCCGCCTGCTATAATTTTTAGAATCTGGAATACTACAAATATTACCTCACGATAAAAGATTAGGAGTGCGAGTTGGTCAACGAAGAGAAAGACACCAGTGGTTCTAAAGTAAAGTATTGATAATTTAAGATTATTCGCAGATACAAAAACGGTAAACAGGAGTAGGAATATGTAAGCAAAGTGTTAAAGTAGACTTTCCCACCTCCCTTTAAATTTACTATAGTTCATCATCTGAACGGTGACGTCAAAATAACACTGCCTGAAGGTATTCATGTATACTATGACTCTAAAAGAAACATTACTGAATTTAGAGTCCATGCCTCTAAAATAATACATAATTTTCATAATGATAAGCAAATCGAAATGAAATTCACATCTCGTCGCCAAGGTGTTATCCATGAGACCATGAAAGACGATCTTTTGATTCGGCGTATCAACTAAGATGAGGAAAGGTTCAAAAAGAATGAGAAAGGACAAATTATTAAAATATGATGACATTTGATTTCTTGAAAGTATTCATTGTTAAAATTAACTATAATGTTATATTAAATAATTGCTATAACTAAAAATATTAAAAATCAATGCTCACTTCTTGTTATGAGGGGCATATACCAACCTGCAAAGCTATTCGGAGGTTTATAAGTCCTTGAATTTCTCAATAAAAGGATGTCTTTTGATTGTATCAGTATCAGGCCTTTTAGCTGGATTTTTGCGAAGAATGAAAGTAATAAAACTTCTCAATTCAGGAGACCCTGTTTCCATTACAAAATCATCAGTTATAATTTTGGATAAATCACTTTGAGATTTTATTTTAAAGGGGTTTTCCGAAGTGAAAAGCTCGTGTGTAAGTGCTCCGATGGCCCAAGTATCAATTTTTTTGTTATAATTTTTTCCGACTAACACTTATGGTGATAAATAAATGGGAGTTCCACAAAGTGTGGATCTAAATTCTTTAGGACAGTAGACCGACCATCCAAAATCACAAATTTTAGCCATTCCATGCGAGAGTACTATGTTTTATAGTTTGATATCCCTATGGATGATGTTATGTTTATGCATATGATCAACTCCTTAGACGATCTATCTTGCCATAATGGAGGTAGTTTCTTCGGTAAAGGTATGTTTCTTCATTAAAAAGTCATAAAGATGTCCATCACAAGCAAGTTATAACAGCAAGTAAATATTTTTCTAATCACTGAAGAAATCATAGAGTTGAATGAGATTAGGGTGATTGAGGAAGCTTTGAATTTTAATTTAGCTTAAAAGTTGATTCATTGACTTTTAATTTTATTTGCCTGTATTACTTAACAGTTCAAATTTATTTATTACTTTTAGGGCAGCTATAAAACCTGTTTTCATGTGCTTCACGAGGTAAACTTATCCAAATTTGCCCTTTCCTAGGAGTCGAATCTTATGAAAATCCTGTATTTTTGACAAAGAACAGATGGCTTTTGGGCTATGACACATAGTGGAGTTAGTTTATCTCAGCTTGGGTATTTAACTGCTGGTTTAATTGAGAAAAATAAACTTCTTTTCAATTTTTTTGCTTTCCTTCTTTGCATTCCAGTCCTTTCCACTACTATACATCAGCTGTCCTGAATACGTTATTGCATTTTTTTTCTCCACCTTTTGGAATGGATGATGAACCAAGCTCATTTTTGGCTTTGTCTAACTTTTTCTGCCTGTTTCTTTGGCTTTATCTGGTAAGATGTGTTTGTCTCTGAACTCTTTGGGAATATATTTATGAGTGCGATCTGTGGCAGCATATTTCTGAGCAACAATAAAGTCACTTTCATCCTTCTGGCATCTAAGTTTATGCCCCGATTTACCTAGTTTTAAATCAATTTGATAAGTAAAGTTCATTGATATTCTTTTAACAAACTAATAATAGATTATTGAATGATTACGGTTTCGGATTTTCTCCAAAAAGATGGAAACTGAGACCTTTTAGATAAATATAATGTAATGTTAAAAAATGTCTAAAAATCCTCTTATTGGATGATCAAAAACCTCAAATACGGGATAAGAAGAAACTAGTAATAAAATTAAACAAAGACATGGAATAATGCCTTCACTTTAGATTGCTCTATCCTTTACTGTGATCGAGTTGGATAATCTTTTTAACTTGAAGAAAATTGTCATCTTCCAGTATTTTCAGGTATTGAGGTTTTTTCTAGAATAAAAACTTCATTAATTTAATTTTCGATGATTTAAATGATCAGAAGGGTCACTGTCTTTCATTGATCTGTAATGTGTTCAACATTTATGATTAGTATTTGCGATAAACATATGATAAAAATTCTTCCTTTTATAATGCAATTTTATTTATGATCTTAAGTGCTTTCAAGCAATGAAACTCGAGCAATCAAATCCAAACTCACCAACTATTCTTGATGTTGAATATTATTACATTTTCAAATTAGACCAATTTAAGTCATGAAATGACAAACTTAAACTATTGAACAAATTAATTAATGATGATTCACTACTATTCATGCCTTTGGAGTCTAAAGTTATCTCTGAATTAATAATTCTAATAATAAACCGAATGAGACGTGAAAGGTAGATCCCCATCTGTTACCAAATAACTGTCACCAATATCATAACAATTGGCATTAAAGTTATGTCAGTACCTGTCTCAAAACTAAGGATTTTTTTATCTCCTTCCAAACATAAAACAACGGCAGAAGATGGAATTCCCCATTAGTGCGTAATAAAATCAGCAAGGATAGCAAAGACTATCCGTGGACAATTACTGTTGATAGTCCGCACATTGTCATTAATTTTCACTTTGTCTAACAAGGAAAAGAAGTTGATCACATAATTGGCAGTGCTCCTCTACTTCTTATGAAGAAATAGGGTGAGTAATAATTTTTAATCTTTGGGTGCAGTGAACAAAACAAGGGTCGTAAAGTAGCTGAGGTGATGTTCGAGTATAATCAGAGTTCAATTGTCAATGTATGTCCTATTTTAAGTAGTCCATTGGTTCTCAGGCAATAAATCAAAAGAATAACCAACAGTCAATGAATTCTAGTGATACTAATAAAAGAGTAAGCTTGGAATATACACTCTAAATGGAAAACAATAGTCAAGCTGAACAGAATATGCAAACCTAGAAAAACAACAATATTGGACTTGGCAGCATTCCTGAATAATCATAAAATACTGTATTTCGAGAATCAGTTTTTAAAAATTAAAAAAATGATTAGATAAATGGGAAAAATGGGAAAAATGTTGAAGACAAGCAGAATGAGAAAAAGGCTCAAGCAATTGTTTCTAATATGTAAAAATAAAAGATGGAATCGGCTAATAGAAGTCGAGTAGCCAGCATAGATAGCCTGGATTTAAATTTCTTAAAAGATATTTAAGACACAACGGATCGATGGTATCGCCTCAATTTCGGTAAATAAAAGCCTCTCAGTAATGAGCCTTATGACTTTGATAATCACTAAAATTCCAGGGTTTAAGTCGTTCATTATGAGAAGTAATATGAGTATTTAAATGATATCACTTTTAGCGATCCTCACATTGAATTAAAAAATATAATAATAAACTCCAATAAAAAGCCAAAGGCCATTTAAGTTTACAGTATGGGCAAAGACCCTCAAGACGAGAGATAGTTAATAGCCGGCGTCTAATCATCTGAAGGATATAAGAAAGAGTGGAGTAACGTATTACGCTTGCCAAAAGAACAAACTACTTATGGTCTTGATGTTATCACAAGCGATAAAGAACGACTGCAAGGATTAATTATCAGAGATTCTAACTACCTCAAAAATACCATGGAACTATTCGATAAATTAGGAAAGAATGTAGGTAATGTCACTTTCAATCTGAAGGAAGTTAAAAAAGTCGAGATTCAAACTATGGAGATCATGGAAGAACTCCCCAATTGTGAATAAGCATAGCAAGATTAGGAGTTAAGTCAATCCAAGAGTAGAATAGAGGAGAAAAGCTTTCTAAATAATACATAAAATAATAAGTCTCAAAATAAGGTGAACAATAATAACATTAAATCTCAGTTTGTAACTGCTTTCATCCAAGATAGTGACAGTTCTAATGGAAAACCAAGGTTACTGAACAATGTTTATCTAAATCGAAAGTTACATTCAGAGGATGAATTCTTGAGCAAAAATGATGATAGCTAAAATAATCATGCCTAATAAATATTTACGAAACCAAGATAACAAAGGTAGATGAACAATAAACTATATTTAAATCGCTAAGAAAAATATACCAAAAAAAGCAATGCAAGAAAAAATAAATACGAATCGATAAAACCGTTTGGTATTAAAGGATAATTATAACACAAACTGAGAAATGAGCCTGTTTCCAAGTCAATGAATGTAATATAAGAAAATAGAGAATTAAGGCAAGATAATAATATTATAAAATTAAAAGATTAAGGATAATATAAGCTGAAACCATCGGATATGTCTGAATAAATCAGCAATCACAATAACTCTCTAAATTCTTCCAATTAATTTCTTAAAAATATAAAATATTAACTCAAAAAGATACCATCTCCAGCCAAATCCGCTGTGAACAAAAAATAGTAAATATAGTTATAAAAAATAAATCAGCCTTAACATTTAATGATACAAAAATACCAAAACTAAATCTCATAAGTCAATGTTTTAGATCTTCCTTCTAATTAAAAACATAATCTAAAGATTGAAATTTAATAAAAAAATAATTCTATGAAGCCCCAGTCTCATCTTGAAGAACCAAATCATTTTTTAAACAAATAACATTCATAGAATCACTCTTAACAAGATGAAAAACATAAATCATTTTCAAAAATTTAAGAAGATTGCTTGGAGAATGATTTGGAACCATCCCTTTCACTCAAAAATAAAATCCATTAGATTCAGCGAATAAGTCATGATTTAAGCAAAATGGCAAAGGTGATTTCCTCAAAGCCAAAAAACATGAAATATAAGACTATTGTATATAATTAAGACAAAAACTTAAATTAATATGAAGATAACATTCGTCACAATAGCCTTTCCAATTAATCGAGCTAATAATAAATCTCAGCACCTAAAAAAACTTACAGACAGCCCATTAATGCTCCTATCTTCTCTGCGGGTCAAGTATCAATTAATGATCCTAACATTAATAAAAATATGATAAACATGCAGAAAGAACAAGATTTAATAAAAAATAAAGCCCTATCCAAATAGATAAAATTATTGAATTATGATAAACATCAATAAAATATTTTTAATGAATCAAAAAATCATCATGTTGATGCGGAATAAGAAATTCCTATTAGAAAACCCTCTCATAACGGATCTTTCATCCACTCATCTTCTACAAAATAACAGAAGTCTTTGATTATACCTGCTCAAGTAGTACACGTCGAACCATAAATCAAAGATCAATAAATATCAAATTAACAGCCTACCACTAGAATGCTATCAAAATAAAAAGAGAAATCATAGTTAGGCATTAACACCGAAAGAATGGTCATTGTTAACAATATCATGCAATCTTCTTACATCCCTGTTCATTCGAACGAATAGAGACTATAAAAAAATTTAAAATCGTAAAAACCAGAAATAATTAAATAAAGTCCAGAAAAGGATGATTGGGCGAGGTCAAGTTTGAAAGAGTAACTTGGATCTTTCTTTGACAGCATAATGCCCTAAAAATAACGAGAACCCAAAACCAAATTTTTAACAGAACCCATTCAACCAGCAACTCAAAGGATAAAGAGTATTAATTTTCTTATAGCAACCATTAGTATCAACTACTATGACACTATTTTCGGTGGAAAATGTGTCAAAATATACGTACCGAATAAGTTTCTATACTTAACTGATATAAGAACTAAATTGTTAGCTTGGAATTGTAAAGGTTTTGCCTTCAATCATATCCTGTAGTCGTAGAATGTTTATATCTAGCTGTGTAATGATTCTCAAAACAACTAACAAATTTTAGGCACAGCAATCATCAGTAGCATACAATTCAAAAATAAAAAAAATCAGACAGTCATTCGGTCGTTTTTGACACATTAAAATAGAATAATTGGAGAGGTTGTCTTAAGCTATCAGAGTTTAAGGAAAAACATGATTCAAATCAAAGAACTTCCTTAAAAGAGACACACTACGAGTCACGATAATAAAACTCTTGAACATCCATAAAGGTCTCAGTAAACCTATAAGCATGCAAGTTCTTTAAAAAAGAAAAGATATTCTAATTAAAAAAATGTCAAAGATCCAGTGGTATAATTTTTGAAAATAAACCGAAAATAGAAGATTAGCAGATATATGACGAATTAATACTCACGTGCGAATATAGAGTCAAGAATCAACCCCATTCGGGTGAAGAAATATACGGCAGGGAAAAATATCGTCATTGGAAAGGATATTAGATTTCCTTTCAGCTTGGAAGAAGAACATTTTCAGGCTGTTCCTGGACCAGGCACCTATTAGACCAGATCGTAGTTTAAACGCTATCGAGACGAGAAATAAACTCGCTAAAAATGATTTTTTACATATAGTGTTGCAAGCTAGTATTACTGAGGAGTATTTTTAAAAAGTAGTAATATGAGTTGAAGATTTGGCGTTGTGATGGTGTGAGCTACAAATTTGGCTTATTAGCATTAAACTAAAGATTCAGTAAATAATATCGAAATTTTCTATGCTTTTTATATTATATTCTAATTTTTGATGTAGGCTATCATAAAAATTGCATTATAGGACTGATGGGTGGAAATTCAAGTAGTGTCCAAACCGAAAAACAGATGCCGCGACGGTAGCATAAAGACAGGATTCGTCATGTGAATCCTAAAGAAACCAAGAAATAAGTTCAAGAAAAAGAAAAACTAATCGTTGGAGGTAACCCTGAAAGAGATGTACCCAATTAGTAATTTAGATTGGTAATTATAATGCTGGTAATAAATTTCAAAAAGAAGTCTCAACTCAGCCCATAAGCAAAGAAGGGTAGATTCAGAAAGAAGCCACCAACATAAAGAAAAAGTAAGAAACAATAATGAGTTAAAAGAATGGTCAAGAGATTAGAACAAAGGAAGTAAGCAAATCAGAAGAATAACAAGACAAAAAGAAATCAATTTCACCATTAACCCAAGATCAATAAATGAGTGCAAGTAGCCTGTTAGGCGAAAAGATTATAGTCACCTCTAAAAATGATTAGCCTTAAAATGAGAAATATTAGAAAGAATAAAATCTAAAAAGAACTTAAGACTTATAAAAGCAAGGCCAAGGCATTGGACAACTGAAAAATGAGGAAAATCTAATCACTGAACAAAATTCAACAGAGCCCATAATCTTTGGTGAAGGAATATTCTAAATATATCAAGGAGAAAAGCCTGATAATATTAAATTTTAACCAGCTAAAATAGACTTTTTGGGATCATAACTCCCTTTAAGAAAGCATCATCATTCAAAAGGAGAAAGATATCAAAGAGATATTCAGATACGGAAATTTTCCCTGCAAGAATAGGAACTACCTCAAGGTGACTTCAAAAAAAAGAAAAACACTTCGATTTCTATACACTCACTAGAGGAGGATATTATCACAAAGAAGCCTAATATTTAAACTTAAATGACTATTGCTGACATCAACAAACTCAAACACTTTGATATCCCAGAATTCATCCCAAAAGATCAAGAATCATTAGTGGCCTGTAAATAATGCGGTAGAAAATTTAGAAATACTATTGTTTAGAAACACGAATTAATATGCAAACTCAGCCATAAACACAAAATATACAAATCTTGGTAGCACCGCCAGATTAGCGTGGAAGAAGAGAAGCTTTTTAAAAAATATTAAAATAAGGAAAAACAGGAGATGCAACCTCAGAAAAAGAAAATATTCAAATGGGTGGAGGACTCTTGGGCACTCAGAAATCTCATTAAAAACAGACCACACTTCAAATACTAAACACTGTATGAAATTAAGGAAAACTAAAGTGCCTAGAAACAGATGAATGATGCAAATTGCTAATATTGCGGTAAACTGATAAAAAATGTGGATTCCTAGATTCACCCCTTTTTTTGTTGCTGTATGAAAAAAGAAGTTTAAAAAACGATCTAACAACTCAAAAAAGAAAACACCTTTGATGTCCCTGAATATGATCTAAATCAAGAACTTGTCGCTTGTGGATTATGCGGCAGAAAGTTTAATGTGAATAGACTGCAGAAGCATGAGTCAGTTTGCGAGGATGTTTTTTAATAAAAGAGGAATATATTTGAATCCAAAAATCAGCGTATGAATTACGAAGAGCAGGTGAGATTTTCTTAAAGAAATGAGCACGAAATAAAAGATATAAAAAAGCCAATGACTACCTGGAGAAAGAAATCTGAATCACTACGATCTGCAATAAAAAGCAATATGGATGCGAACTACAAAACTCTTTATGAAGTTTTAGACGCCTAGAGTGAAAAATACCCTGTTATGGATTGCAAAGAGTGCGGAAAGGAAATCAGCAAGAAAGCAATTGACACTCACTTCTCCTTCTGCAAGTCAAGAGCAAATAAGAAAGTTTATGAACAAGAGGAAAATGTATTCCATCAATGATTTTGCCGCTTTTACCAGTCTACATTGCTCATGAAATATATAAAAATTAAATTGAAATTTTCATTGCTAAAGACGATACATTTGTTCACTCATTTTTAAACTCCTTTGTCCATTTAGGGTATCTTATACTTGATAATCAAGTCTTATGATTGATCATGATAGATAAATTATATGATGATGACAATTATATGGATTATTGCTGATAAGTATGTATTTTATAAAATAATCGATATTTCAAGGTAATCAAGAAATCAGTTAGGGTTATTGAACTATTTTTCTTTTGTGCAGGAAAAAGATAAGATCTTGCTTAACAAGTTAGTGAATGGGAATTTCTTTCTTTTTAGTTTATTGCTCTTGTTTGTTTTCTGTTTTCTTTTAGGCAAGATGCTACAAATAAGGGTCGACTCTATGAGAAATGAATAAATCTTTAATTTAGGTGATGACCTCTTCTAAGAGTTCGATTTGTTCCAGATTTAACTTTTCATAGCTCATTAATCTTTTGTAGAGAGAGCTGTAAAGCCTATCGTCTTTCTTCATAAAAAAATGTTTACTTCGTGGTTGAGAATCAGCATAAAACGAAATATCTTATAAAGCTATTAAGGTTTGTAAGTGTACTGCTCGTTCTTAAACAGGGGAATAAACACATTATACTTCCAATAGTCATCAAGCCTCTCTTATTTTTCATAAATTTAATAAGTCTTAATGATGGCTAAAGGTTGGAATGATCTAAGTCTACCCTCCATCAAAGTCAAAAATTTACTTTTCATTTCAGGTGAAAAATACTGATCACTGACTTAATAGTATTTTAAGAAAAATTTCTAAAATTCGCTGGGATACAAATCGTAGATCATCTCCTCAATTTGTGCATATATCTTTTTCCAAAATTATGAGTTTTGATTGTTAAGCTTTTTCATAAGGTAGTACATTGACAAATAGTCTTTTTTCTTGATTCGATTAAAATGAGTATTGACATAATTTAAAGCCTTTGAGACCCAGACGTGTTGATTCCAGTCGTGATTTTACTGCCCTGGGATTTCAGAGAGATATTTGAGACCTTCAATCATTTCGTTATACTCTAATAGGTCGATTCGTTCGAAAGCAAGAAGAATCTCGTTTGGTGTTAGTCTATTCCAATGAATTTTTTATGAATTTTAGATGTAAATAGGTTCACTTTTGTTGGGCCTATAAAGATGCCTCACTCTCATCGGAATTGTCAATGGAAAAGTCACCACGTTTTTTGATTCAAGGTTTGGTGGTTTCATAACAAAGATGCGATCGTAACGATCAAGTCTTCGGTTGTTGAGACGAATTCTTTCTTTAAAACTGGCTATTTTGAGGGGAGTTTTATAATTGAAGAAAATAGTAGTATTAAGGGAAGATGCTAACTCAAGGACCTTTTGCAACCTTATCATTTACCTTGATTTAATTATAAAATTAGGATAATATTTAATTTTAAGTCCAAGTGATTAAAATGTAAGTTTACAAGTGTATTCGATCAAAGTTATTGATTCATCTCCTTTGGAAGGATGGCCCACCTCTTCCCCTTGGTGCTCCACGACTAAAGCCTCCTGGACCTCCTCTGAATCCTCCTGGACCGCCTCGACTAAAGCCTCCTCTGTTGAAACCTGCTGGTCCACCTGTTCTTGGTGGTCCTTTTGGTCTTGCGGTTTGAGGTCTTGTGAATCTATCAGTAGATAAAAGATCTTCAGGATTCATATAAAAGACTTGTCCTTCTTTAAAGCTTGCAGGATTTACACCTTCGGCAGGCTTGACGCTAAAATAGAAGGCGTTGAGAGGACCTAAAATTTAATCAACTGATCCAACTTTTGCTTTGTTTTCAAGGTAAATTCCTCGATTGAATTTTGGAAATCTGGACATGTCAGTGCACTTAACTACAAACTGATTTTCAGATTTGTGCAAAAAAACTCCGTAAGGTATGACGTATGAGGGAGGACCTTGGTCAAATCCTCCTCTGTTAGCAAAGCCTCCACGACCTCCCCCTCTGGAACCTCCTCTTCCTCCCCTTTGACCGCCGAATCCTCCTCTGGCTGGGGCTTAATGAAATTCTTTTCCCATTTTTTATCTAAATATTATTCAACATTGACTTGTGATATTGAAAAGTTAATTCTTATCACATAAATATTTACCATCAAATAAATTCAATACCCAAATTTTACAGTCTAATTTCTTTATTTTTCAATCGTATTTGACTTTATGAAAAATTCAGACAAGAATATGAAGACTTAACATAAACCAAATTTTTAATGAGATGAGCCATAAAGTTTAAGGAGTCAATATTAAATTAATTACATTCTAGAACTTTAAAAATTGTATATTAAATCTGATGATATTATAATTTTTATTCGATCTTGCTATTTATGTCCCTGATTTTGAAACCAGTTGAAGCAAATCTCACCCATGACACCTAAGCTATTGAAAGAATGGTATTAGATGTCTTATTATTAGGATCCCTATGCCAAAATATTTCTGGGAGGACAACAATTTCGAACATCTACTTGCAAAGATGGAGGAAAACATCCCTTTTGGAATGATACAATACGCTTTAACCAGTGCAGTGATACTATGCTAAAAATTCAAATATGGGATGACGACATGATATCGGATGATTTTGTGGGGGAAGGAACATTTAATATTCAACAGCTCTACAACTACCCTGCTAATAGAACTGATAATGGTACAATTGTATCTATTCAGAGTGGATAGACCTATATTATAAAGGTAGACCTGCAGGAAGGATACTTGTGTCTTTAGAACTTTTAGGTATGAACAATCAAACTGGCGGAAATATGGGAATGGGAATGAACACAGGCAATAACAATTATGGAAATAATGGAGGGTGGAATCAGCAGCCTATGAATAATGGAGGGTGGAATCAGCAACCTATGAACAGCGGAGGATGGAATCAGCAACCTATGAATAATGGAGGATGGAATCAGCCCCCAATAAATGGAGGCTTTGGAATGCAACCTCCAATGAATGGAGGCTTTGGAATGCAACCTCCAATGAATGGAGGGTTTGGAATGCAGCCTCCAAATAATGGATGGGGTATGCAACCTCCTAATAACGGATGGAACAATGGTTGGTGATAATTTGAACAAATCACATATTATGAATATTTAACAATAAATTGCAAAGGCATTTAATCGAGTGACATTTATAACGATAACCCTCATGTTTAATGATTGCAAAGCAGTGTAAATAAATAAGAATTAATCAAAATATAATAAACAAAATAAATTCTGAACGCAAATGGCAAACAAAACAACTAATAAAGAATTCAGCATAATCAAATTCGAACCAGGAAATATTCTACTCCTGCACAAGTCTACCAAAACTCCATATCAGTACTTTTAAATTCCAGCCGAAATAAATCCTCAATTTGACATTACGCACCAGGCACTCATCCGACCCATTGTTTATAATAATGGTGTGCTCTACCCCAAAGGAGTGTCGACTTTAGAGACAGAACTTTAAAATAGAAAAAAAGCGTACAATGTAGTTCATTATGAAGAGGAAGAAATATACAATACTTTCGCGCCTATCCTAGAATGCATCAGTTTTTTGCATGGGAAAGGTATTGTACATGGATCCATAAGTCCCAGCAACATTGTTATTACTGAAGACGAAAAAATAAAGATCAAAGATTGGTTAATCGACTCCAAATAACATTCATACTATTACAATAAAAATAAAAAGGATATCACAAAAGACGATGATGTGATAGCTCTTGGCCAAATTATGGCTGAAGCAGTCATTCTTCGCAAAGGAGCTTCAATCTATTCATAAAAATAGGCCTTTCAAGTCTTAGAAGGAATCATAGATAAGTACAGTAAAGGTTTAGTATTAGCAATTGCTGTTATTCTCAAGAAAAACAAAGAAAGGTTTCAAAACATAATGCATTATCTCAACAATGAATAAAAATATCTAAGTGATATTGAATTAACCACACTCTATGAGGCAATCAAAAGAGAAAAGGAAAAGAAAAAAGCACCAAAGGTAATAAATTAAAACAATGTTTTAAACACAAACAACCCCAAATCAACAGTTACTTCCTTGCATTAATCACCACTCAAAAAAAGCACACCGAACAATTCTTTGGGAAATACCATAAAACGTCTCAAGGATGACAATTAAAACAAAAAAACAGGGAATGATTAAACAAAGAAAAAACAAATTTAAAAAATCAATAAGATTATTGAGAGAAGCAACGAGTTTGTCAATGAACTCATGGCGCGAAAAAACAATGAACACATCCTGAAAAAAATAGCACCCAAACCAAACGTAGCAAATATTTCTCTCTGCGGTGATACTCACAAAAAGATAGTAAAAGAAAGCCCTCTGATTTGCTCCCCAGCGAAAAAGATACGGACCAATTCTCGCAAAAAATGATAATATATACGTTAAGGCGATTCATTAAGAAAATGGGCAAATATAAGGGTTGGCTAATTTTTTATATCTAGATTAGTGATCAACTACACTATGATATGGTATATCAGTAAATAAATTATATCACAAACTGAGAAAATTGCCAATTGTATCTTTCTTGTCGGTGAGGGGTCCACTTTCTAATAATTTCAAGGATTTAGGCGGGCCTAAAGATTTTCGCGTTTTATAGACCAGCTCATCTTCAATTGACAGCATGGATAGCTATTATTTGCAGTTTTATAACTCAACTCCTAATCTGCAAAATAATTCTGATCTGAATTTTTTTAATAGAAGAAATTTTCTGTATCTTTTATCATATTTCAACTACTCTATCTTCTGTTACAACTGCTCCTTTATAGACTTTAAGGGTATCAATTCAGTTAACAGTTCTTACATGACTTGATCATTTGTCATCTCAGTCATATTACTTGCATTTGAAGATATTAAGTTCCTGAATGAGCTTTTGTAAAGCATCCTTCGTGAAGATTTCATTAAATTTTAGCAGAATTATTTGTTTTCTTTTTCTTATTATTGCAGTATTGAACTTTAGACTTATTTTTCGCTGTCTGCAAAGGTGACCTTTCGACGGATTAGATATATATCATCCTTTCTGAATGTGATTGCAATTACTTTTTAGGGTCGAATGTTTTGTGCAAGAAAATACTTTTATGATCAGCAAGGTGCACTTTGTGAAAATCATACATATTGAGTTGACGCACAAAAGAAGAGAAGCGATTGTGACGGAAATACTTGGGCAGTATGATATCCTCCATTCTTTTTTGGTTGAGGACTCGGATGCCTCTTAGGTCACTATCCCAACAGATGATTTTAGCGTGTTATTTAGTCTGAATCAGCAAGAAGTACTCTTAAAATGTTATAAAGTTTGCTAATGAATGATGCCGGCTTTTCTTATTGACTGTGCATAATATTTATATAGAAGATTAACCTTTATTATTTCTTCCTTAGCGTTTTCTGAAAGAAATTTGGCTTAAAACCCACCCAATTACCATCAATATGTGTGCTGTTCAATAATGACAATCATAAAAAAGAATGCAAGTTTAAATAAAAAATTAAAACCACTTGAGTTTAACTTTGTTTTTAAATTTGTCCACGGAGTAAATATAAATTTGAAAATGTAATATCTCTCTATTTTTAAATAAATACATTTAATTTTTAAGCTCTTTCTAGTTATGATATATAATTGCTTAGAGTATATAGGCATTTTTAATCAAATAGCACAGGATTAATCATAATTGCACACTATGGAAAATTAAAAAAATCCTAAAAAACAACTTGAATCAGGAGCATTTATTCCTTACATTGGGTATGGAACCTATCAGTTGAAGGGAAAAGAGTGTTAATAGGGAGTGAAATGGGCCTTATAGGCAGGATATACTCATATCGACACTGCCAGCTGCTACCGCAATTAGGAAGCCATTGGAAAAGTACTCAGCTAAATGAAAGTTGATAGGAAATCCATTTTTATTACAAGCAAAGTTGCATCAACAGAACAAGGCTATAAAGAAGCCATTGAGTCATGCAATAATATGCTGAAAAAATTAAATTGCGGGTATTTAGATTTGCTAATCATACATTGGCCAGGAGTAAGCAAGTATGACTCTAGTAGTGAAAAGAATAGAGAAGTTAGGAGGGAGACGTGGAAAGCTCTCATTCAACTCAAAAAGTAAGGAAAAGTTAGGGATATTGGAGTCAGCAATTTTCTTAAACACCATCTTTAAGATTTACTTGAGCACTCATAAGTTAAGCCAGCCATAAACCAGTTTGAGTTGAATCCCCTTTTGTGGTAGTAGGATACAATAAATTTTTGCAAGGAGCATAAAATTGCCATTTAGGCCTATTCTCCCTTAGCGAGATTCGATGTGAAGCTTGTAAATAATAAGACCATCCTTAGTATGGCTGACAAGTATAAAAAATCAGTGGCTCAGATATGTCTAAAATGGGCTTTGCAGCATGATTTCATTGTTATTCCCAAATCAAAAACTAAGGAAAGAATTATTTAAAACTTCACAATTTTTGATTTCAAAATTTCAAGTGAGGACATGGCCTAAATTGACAAGCTCCGTTCCTATCATCTTCGCACATGCTGGGACCCCAACAGCATCATATATTGATTTAAAATAAGAAATGTTAAAATAAAATGCTGGAAAATCAGTTGTCAACTAACTATAAGTTGGTAATTGACGTTAAATGAATGAATTATTTTTGTTGCTAATTTGCTTGGGATTTGATCAATGAGTTGGCATTAATATCAACTCATAATTATCAATTGTGTCGTATTGTCTAAAGAAGCTTAGATTTCTCTCTTTAACATAAATTTTGATAGAAGATCAATAAAAAAAAGATAAGCTATTGCTAGCCTCAGTTTTTTATGTGTAATTGTTTTAAAAATTTATATATTATACAGTTTCTATTTTTCACAGCGGCATCTCAAAACAAAGGATCTTATGAACATGAAAATATGCTTTTTGTGAAGCAATGAACACTTTTTTTGTTATCAGAAACATCGTAATCAAACATTACCAGTAAATGGGGAAAAATAAATCCAATATACGTTTCACCGTCTGGAAAACAATCACATGATTCCCGATAAATGATCTGCGAAAACTAATGAATCTTGGTTTAATATTTAAAATTCCATTCTATCTTTTTTGCTTTACAAAATGGTCATTTTTAGATGACCGACGGTTTATTTAAAGCTTTCTATGCAAATACATCAAGGAAATGGGTTCATTGGTGTAAAATGAATTGGTGATTGTCGATCTAAGGGCGTAAAAATCGTTTTAAGTCCTTAAGGGACTATATAATATAATCAAATAACAGTAGAAAGAAATAAGCCAATGCTCAAATTGTTTAAATCAAAAAGCTACATTACTGCCTATAAAAACCTTTAAAACAGCGGGATCTTCGAGTCTGACTTCCGTAATTACAAAATTAAGGGAATTGTAAGTCAGATTCTATACGATGGCTCTCTCTTTGGGCCTCTCACCCAGGTTTTAAAGGACATCAAACTCAGTCCTTTATTGGTACTAAAAATACAACTATTGATGCACCACCTACTTCAAGTAGATGACGACTTGCAATAAAACGAAGATCTCTTTCAACTTTTACTGGAACTTAGCATCAAAGTCAGAAAGATGATAAGTTCAACAGCAAACATGAGAATGAACCATATTTAATCATAAGATAATTTTATTTCCTGCAAACAATTACGAGGTGAAAATGATTCTTCCGCTTGTCAGGATGGAACCACTCTTCTCTTAGTCGGTGTTATCGAGCCACTACTTTAGCTACAAAAGCGACTTGTTTTCAGTTGCGACCTCATCTATCCTCAAGAAGACAAGGAAATGGACCTCAATTAATGCTGGGCTGTCCTCAACCTTCTCAAAAAATTTGTGTCAATGAGTCCGCAAATTGAGTCAATTGGAAGATACTTTTCTAAGGAGTATGCCACTGCCATGATTTGCCTAATAAAAGTACTGGACAGTGATATTCAAATGCTTTACAAGAAGATAAAAGACTATGCTAGTGGGAGAATGAACTAATACTAAGGTCTGTTTGAACAAGGTCGTTTCCATGACTTGCAGGATGACTAAAAGATTAGAATGAAGGAGTTTCTGCAATTAATAGAGGAGATATAATCAGTGAATGAAAACATTCAGAAACTATATGTGAGCAAGTACTTTATGTACAAATTAGCTTGTCATCACATAGAAATGCCTGCTCTCTTCACAACCTAATCAAATTTAAATCTTCTCTATCATCTCAAGAAAAGAATCTTCCGCAAGAGTAGCAGCAACTCAAACAGCTCCAAGGAAACTCGGATTTAATCTGAGGCCGTGGAGGAGGTGTGATTTATTTTAACTTTTATTCTGTGTTAATTCTTCAATACAGAGTTCTATTTCATCATAAAACATACTCCCTATAAGAGTTGATTAATAGTAGGTTAATTACAAATTTGAATTATCTTAGATCCAAAATTCATCTGATAAAATAAAATTGACAGGCACAGAGTAGTCTCCTGTTTAACGACAAGAATAGGTTGATATTGAACCGAAGTCATACAGAAATCACATCTTTTTTACTAATTTGTCAGTCAACCAGTCCAAAGCCTCTTTTACTCCTGTTCCTTCCACTGCAGAGCACAGCTGCAAATGCCAACAGTGATCCTTGATCTCATGAAGACTGTACTGAGCTGTGATTTGTTCCTCAGTCATGGCTCCCTTCGCATCTTGTTTGTTGGCCAACACCAATATAGGAGCATCCTTCAGATTCTAAGTTAAGTGTTGGATACCTCATTGATGACTATTTTAAAGAGTTCTGTCTTGGCAATCACTTAATTTTTGATATCAGTGCTGTCAATAACGAACAAAACAGCATCTGTGCGCGAATAATAAGTGGACCAGATTCCTCTCATTCGTTCCTGTCCTCCCATATCCCATGCGCTGAATTGCACGTTATTGTGTTTGATTTCTTCGACGTTGCTACCAATGGTAGGAGTTGTTTAGACTGCCTTTCCCAGCGACCTGACTTAGGAGTGGGCTACATTTGATAGAGAAGTGTGGTTTTGCCTGCATTTGCTAAGCCGAGGATGAGGATGCTAAAAGTGCGATTACTTTTGAAGACCCGGCCCCACATGGATGAAAAGAAACCTCCCATTTTAAATGATCTATAAGAATTAAAATACACCAATGAATTACCTAAAAAAAATTAAATCAATTGAAGAATAACTGAAAATTCTGCCCAAACTATATCGATCGCATGTCTGGATTACTCCACCCGCGTCAGACGGCCTTTCTTTTCTAGGCATATCTTAATACGCGAAGCACTACTTCGCAAGAATCAAAATGTTTAATCTTTAGGAATTTCCTAAAACAACGTATGGTCTTGCTAATAGAGAGTATCTGAAAGCCTATGTTGAATCAACCAAAACTAGAAGAGATCAAGGAGAATTGTTACTCAGTTAACGTTTAGAATGGGAAAGATTCTAGGTTAAGCAGGGAGAGCCTTTTGCTATGCTTTAAACTTTAGAATTTGATGTAGAGCTTTCGGCTCCCGTGGATATGCGAATAGTGTAGATTGATTTTAATACTGAATATTATATCAACCTCCTAAGCGCATCTTCCTACTTCCGGATCGATATCTTAAGCCCAAACCAATTATCCCAGCTAGACAGTGAGGAGCAATACCTATCTTCGCGAAAGATAATGATGTTTTGACATGTTTAGCACTTTCAATTCTGTTAAATCATTGATCTTCTTCCAAATAATTTAGTGCGTATATTTTCAATTCAAATTGTTTGATACGTTCTAAACTTCTAAACCCTAAATTAACTACGTAATTATATGATGTCAAGCTCTTGATCTTGATAATGAATGTAAAAATATAGGATAATAAAAATTCTGGGTGACGGGGCATTCGGTACTGTCTACAAGGCAGTCAACAGCAAAACCAATGAGATAGTCGCTATCAAAAAAATGAAGAGTAAATACCACAATTGGGACGAATGCCTCGAACTGCGATAAATCAAGTCCCTCAGAAAAATCAATCATCCAAATATTGCTAAACTCAAAGAAGTGCTGCTTGTATCCGAAGAACTTCACCTTGTCTTCGAGTACCTGGAAAGCAATTTGTACGAGGAATATTCCAACAGAAAAAAATAGGGAAGACCCTTCTCGGAAAAAGAGGTCAAGTACATAGTGAGTAAAGTAGAAATCTGCTGTTTCAACTCGCAAGTTCACTAGCACACATGCATAAAAACGGTTTTTTTCATCGTGATCTAAAACCGTAAAACCTGTTAGTTTCGGGAGATGTGCTGAAAATATGTGACTTTGGTCTAGCAAGGGAAATCCGGTCCAGACCTCCTTTTACCGATTACGTATCGACTCGCTGGTAACGAATACTTAAAGTAGGTATAGAGCACCGGAATTACTACTCAGGTCAACAAATTATAATTCTCCTGTTGATGTATTTGCCTTTGGATGCATAATGTCTGAATTGTATAATCTTGCGCCTTTGTTTCCTGGAAACAACGATGCGGATCAACTCAATAGAATTATTAAGGTTTTAGGAACACCAGACGCTAATGAGTGGCCAGAAGGCTATAAACTAGCAAAGAAACTGGGTAAGACATGATGTTATTTAGGTTATAACTTTTCTAATGAGATTGGAGTAAATCTTTATGAGCTCATTCCTACTGCTAGTTTTTAGGCAATTGAACTCCTCGAAAGTACTTTAAAATACTCATCAAGAAAAAGACTGACAATGGCTGAGTAACTACCTTCTTATGTAGAATTTTGAAGCATGATTACTTTAAGGGAATGAAATTGATTTCTTAGGAGGAGCCGAAGGAAAAATAAATAGTCTTTTAACAAAAATTGGAAGGACCTGTCTTAAACACATCAAAGCAGGAGAAAAAGCTTTAATAGTTTAGGATGACGAAGCAGATGTTCAGACAGACAAGGCGTTTTGATGCCTTGCAATCTGATCCACTAAAACTTCTTGAAAAGAATCATATCAAGCACGAGGATAGCAGCGATGACATCGATACTATCATAAAAGAACTGTAAGAGAAGAGAAAGAAGGACAAAACACATCACAAAGATATTATGCCCCTGAAATTTGGGGTGAAACAGTCAAGGGAGAAGTTTTATACATAAGTGGAACATACCAATCAGAAATAGGATGAGTACAATTATAAAAGAGTATAAAAAACTGAGAGGGAGGAAGGTCCAAAAAACCATCATTCTAATAACTACCCAGGCAGTGTGAAAAAGTAGCCAAAGAATAATGTATTTTCGTATGGCTTTCAGCCCACAAGTTTGCCTTCTCTCATTTCAATCTCACTGCAAAGAAATCAATAAATATCTCCTTTGGTTCCAAAACGAAATCCTATTCATTTTCCTTCGAGCGACTACATAAACAAATAGATGAACTCAATGAATTATAAGCCTAAGAGTTTAGCCCCCATGATTATGCCTTTTCGTTATTGATGATATCATAAATATCAGTGAAATTGATCAATTATATCTAGACTATACTTAGATTGGCCTATTCATGATGATTCAATTGTCCTTTATATGATCAAAGGTTTAAGGGTTTTTCAACCCCTAAAGAAACTTTCCTCGATATTTGATGTGGGTTTAAATATTGGAAATCTTGGAATTGAAAATATAGGCAAAAGCACATTTGCGCAAAAAACTATTACTCACAATCCTCATGCACTAGCAATATTTATAATCCTTCCATATTTTCCTAAACCCGGCAACAGTAGTTAGTGCTTTCTTGAGTTCGGAAAGTTCTTCTGTAATTCTTTGCATGGGGGTTGATGTGTTTTTACAAATGATTTTGAAGTCTCTCTTGTTGCTTTTGATATAGGCAATGATGGCCTTTCCGTAGTTCTTGGCAATATTTTTGGTTTCGTTGGATGTGAGACCATGAGATTTATGAGATTTATGGCTAAATATTAAAGATGGTATTACAGTTCGGTTTTAAAACTCACAGATTTTTACTATTTCTCTGATTATATAATGCGACACTATAGAACAATTCGAGGACAGGTGTTGCATGTCTTGAATTCAGCTCGGAGGCTAGATTATGTTCCTGCATAATTGTCTTTTTAAATGGTCTTCTATAAGCAATTTTGGTCAATAGTTGGAGGGGGCATATGATTATCTCCCTAGTTATTATTGTTTGGTGGATAATTTATGCCTAATTGTTGAATATTCTAAAGTTATGCCTTGAATGCTGTTAATTGTTTGGGTTGCCCTTGAAATTGAAGATTGGCGTCTCTTTAATATATAATTAAGTCAATGGATTAACTCATCACTAATTATTGAATATAATTTCATCCAGTGATAAAGTTTTCAACCAAACCAAATTTTTATGCAATTTAAGCACATCTAACTGTCACACTAAGCGTATTTTGTTTTTGATGAAATTGATAGATGAATTAGAAGTCCAAGAGTTGATAAATAAACTCTCGCGGATAAATAAGTATTAATAATAGCTGCAAATATTAAACTGTACATAAAAAATAGGTTGCTTCACATAAACAAATCTACTCATTTCTAAGCATTTGCGCCTTTGCTTTCGGAAATGATCAATTCTTGGATATACTAGTCTTAAATAAATATGGGAATAAAAAGTATAAATATTAAGGGTGGCCTAAAATATAAAGACTTTACAATCAGTCCTAAAAATGTTTAATGTTTGATATCCAGCCATTTTGATCAAAGAGTTAATATAGTTATTTGTGAGATTGTAAATTTATGTCATTTATAATAATACTTGATAAATGAAAAATTCATCAGACTTAGACAAGGATTAACTTTTGGATTCAACAAGTTCAGGCAAGGATCCAAAAACATTTCTCGATTAAAGCCCTTAGAAATTTTAATGTCAATCATAACATGAGGATACAGAATAATATTAGGGTTTATAGTATCTAAAAAAATATCAGCTGCTGCTCTAATCCAAAAAAAGCGGGTGTGAACCAATAGAGAACATGCAGCCCTTTGCTCCATACATTAACATTTCCTAAGAAATTGAACAATTGAAGCAAGAAAATGAAATTATTCGTAGAGAAAAGGAAGAATTGCAAAGACAGCTGTAATAATTATCAAACAACCACAAATAGATGCTTCTAACTTTTTCTCCTACTAAGAAAACGTAAGAAAAAGCGGAGAGTCCTTTTAAGAAATTGAAGATTGAGCGAGCCATCAGTGAAATACAGATAGGATAAAGTGAATTGAGTGAAGGGTTTTTCTTCAAAAGTCAGTCCTTAAGGGAAAATGAGGAAATAACCTAGCGACTAAATGAGAAGCAAATATAGCATGATCGATTAATGAGCAAACATAAAGAGCAATAAACTGAATTGACAACTATGAAAAAACAATATAAAGCCATACGTTAACGCATGGAAGATTTATCTAAACTTCATGAAAGAAAAGAAAAACATATTTATTAACTTGAAAATGTAGTCAAATTGAAGGAGGAATAAATCGGAACGTTTAGTAACTTTCAAGAAATCATTTCAGAAATGGAAGGGTAATTGCATTCTGCCAACCAATCACTCCTAGCTGAAAGGGAAAAATACCGATAGTTAAGTCAAAGGCACTAGAAGAGGAAAAAGGAGTACGCTTAATTCATTAAAGATTTATAAATTAGTTACCAACTAAAAAACAAAGAGGAAAAGACAAAAATCAATAATGAGTTAGCTGAGGCTAAAAGAGAGAACAATAATCTGGAATTAACTTTGAGACAGCAGCAAAAGAAGATAGAAGCACTAGAACAAGATACTGTTCGGATTAAATAGAAGCTGAAGTTGGCTTAAGAACAACGAAACAATGCTTAAAAGGATCTAAACTTTTCTCAAGAGGCAAATTTCAAGATAAAGATGGATTTGAAATCTGCTCAGGACATAGCAAAGTGCAAGTAAACTGAAATTAAAAATTATAAATAGAAATTGGAGTCATTAACTAATGAAAAGCTTAAAATCAATAATAGTTGGTAACAATCTGTGAGAGACTACAAGCAGAAATTGAAAGCTGCTGAATAAGAAAACAAAGAGTATTTGATTACTTTATAAAAGTCCTAATAGTAAAAGACAGCACTATTATAAGAGTTGAAAAATGCTCAAGATGAGCGGCAAAGCAAAATATACGAAAAGAATAATTCCGAACTAAAAACAGCGGAAGTCATAAAATAAAAAAGTAAGTTATAAAGTTAGTTCGCGAGTCAAAACAAAAAACTAAAACAACTAGAAGCTTCTCTGACGAAAGAGAAGAATGAGTTGGCTGCTGAAAAAATAAAAACTGCAGGATACGTATCTCAGATGAATGAATACACTCGAATTAATAATTAAAGTACGAAGAAAATAAACTCCTTAGAGAGTACTTTGAAAACCAAATAGACTGAACGATCCAAAAATTAAGGATTGATTAAATCTCAATCAACAACCATAGAGCAATACTCCAACAAAATCAAAAGCATATAAGCCACTCTGAAGACAAAATAAAGTTAATTACTTGCCAAATAAAAATTAAATTTAACCTTAAAGCAAGAAAATGAGCAAATGAAAATATCTGACAAAAAGATGAAAGAGTCGGTCAAAAATTTATAAAATGAGCTCAACACCTTTAGAAGATAGATTTAGCTTTTTAGAAAAGAGAAGTAAAATCGTTAGTAATACATCAACAGAATGGAATAATAAGCAGGCACTCTTTAAAAACAGAAAAATAACATCTCATCAAAATTACAACAAACTTTGGACTTTATTAACACTCTAGAGAGATAGGTGCTTTGCCAAGAGACTATCAACCCTGAAAACCTCAGAGATAAGGATATAGAACTTGTGATTGATAAATTGAACAAACTTAAATATTTTCCTGACTCATAGATTTTAACCAATAGTCCATTAGCTAAACACAGATTCTTGTGTTAGCAGCTCAAAAATTTCCTACAAATTCAATCCTTCGAAACAAAATTATTATATAAATACCCTACTCTCGATGTGACCAATTTTCATACATATTTTGACAGTAAAAATAATTTGGTCATCATGGTAAAGCTTACTAATGGAGTCATTATTGGAGGATTCACAGTGACTCCTTTTCTATCTGAAAGAGTGCCCAGTACCAACAAGGGAAAAGGTTTTCTCTTCAGTTTGACAACAGAAAAAACTTTTCAAATGAGAAGTGAACCCAAACAGTCAATAACCACCTATGATCACTTTTTTTTAATATTGGGCAATGCCGAGATTCGATTGAGAGCAGGAGAGAAAAAAGTGTTCAGCAACTTTGGCATAGCCACATCCACCTTTGACAACTTAGGGTACCCTCGAACTTCCTTCCTTGGAGTGCAAGAACAGGCAAATAACGAGCTATAAATCGAGTCATACTAAATATACCAGGTGTTAACGGACAAAATATGTTGATGAGTGATAATAGGAATAATTCCTATATTTATGAATTGCTAAAAAGTATTAATCAAGCATATATAATGGAGTCTTGCTAAAAATGTTAATTATTTATTATCTGTACTAGTTATTGAGCATTAGATGCTAAAAAAGGAGATTGGGAAACAAACGTTGCTACAAGGTAATGGCCAGGATAGCAAGGGATCTGATACTGATATTGTTTAGATTGAAGCCTTGAGAGTGGAAAACTTGAATTTAAAGCAGTAAAATGCAACACTTAGGAAGGAAACAGGAGACAGAAAAATCGTAAACTGTGAATGGTAGCTCAAATATATACAAGCTGATTTTGAAAATAAAGCGAAAGCTATAAATCAGAGTTCAAAAAATCAGTCAAGTGACAGTTTAAACAAAGCTAAAGAAGCCTTCAAAGATGCAAATAAAGTATTGGATAATCTCCGACAATAATTACAGTAATAAAAAACAAAATTTTCAGTAAAAAGCAAAAGGGATGGGGAATAATTAAAGGAATTGAAGTCAACTGTGACTTCTCTAGAATAGTAACTTGCTGAGGCAAAGATGAGAAATACAAACTTAAATACATTTATAGAGACATACAAGCAAAATGAGTTGTCAATCATAAAATTCAAGGAAGTCAAAGAAGAAGCTTCTGCTAGAACAGCAAATTTTGAAAGAGAAAGGGCTGAATCTATTGAGAACCAAACCAAAATTATAAAAGATCAAATGAAAATATTAAAAACTCTAAAGGACAATACCGAAGAGAAAGAAAGAAGGAAAGCAGATGACTCTAAGAAATATGCTAAATTAATTCAAGAAAAAGATACTGAAATAGCAACCAAATTAGCTGAAATTGCTAAATTGCAAAATGAAGCTACGGAAAATACTAAGAATGTTACCTTCTTCAATAACTCAGTTATTAATTTTTTAATTGAATTGACTTCCTTTGAAAAAGTAATTGGAATAATTGAGCCTGAAAAAGCCCAATTATTGAAAGGGGCTAATTTATTCAACAGTTGGAAAAGATAACAAAAGTTGATTTTGGACTGGGAAAAAGCGGGAAAACATTTATTAAATATTCTTGCAACTTCAATAAGAAAATAAAAAGAAAGGATGAAAAATTAGGGAGAAAATGAAAAGAAGGATTTGAGTGATATTATTAAAGGTTTATATAAAGCAAGCCTCTAACAGGAAAAGCAAATCAAATAATTAACCGAATAGATTACCAAAGGAACAAAAAGTCAGGGAGAATTGCTCACATAAAAGAAGGATCTAAATGAAAAACTGAAACAAAAAATATCAGAACTAGAAACAGTGAAGGTTGCGCACGAAAAATTAAAGAAGGATAAAACAACTCTTGAGACACAACTTCAATCTTCTATTGCTTAAGGAAATAAATTGAAAAATGACCTGTCAGAAGAAAGAGTTAACTTTGATAAATATAGAAAAACTAAGGAACCACAATTACAAAATGCTCAGAACAATATTAAAGAACTTATCATAAAAGGGGAAAAGTTAGCTGCAAATTTATAAGCACTGAAGACGCAGAATGAAGAAAAACAAGCAATAATAAGAGACTTGGGTAATTAAAAAAACACCCTTTAAGTTAAAGAAAGATAATTGACAACCAAAGTGTCTCAACTGTAAGGCTAAAAAAGTACTCTTCAATTAGAAAAACAAAAGCTTCAATCAGAGAAAGCTTCCCAAAAAACTAATATTGAATCTCTTTAAAGATAGCTTGCTCAATTAAAAAACATTAATTCAGATCTAAATCGAGTTAAAATTCAGCTTACAAAGGACGTGTAGTCATCAGGCAGATAAAAAAATGATTTAACGACATTGAACGCCAAAATAGATAGGGAATATCAAGAAAAAGCTAGAGCCTGTGCATCCTTGGAAAGGGAGTTAGAAAACCAATAAGCAAAATTTTCATAATTTGCGTCTGTATTAGCCATTGAAATTCTTCAAAAAAATAGTAAGATTAACGTGAAGCAAGCCAAACTTCCTGAAGTTGCAAAGGAGCTAATCACCGTATATAAACAGGCCAGATTCTTTAACGGATCAGAAATAATCCCTCCCGAGAGAGTGAATTTCATCTTAGATGCCCTCTGGGATCTAACTAAATGCAGATGTAAAGGCACGAAGCTCATCTACCGGCTCGACTCGCAAAACACTTCTAATTTCCATCTCTATATTGACAAGAAGGAAAACCTCTTGGTAGTGGTTAAACTATCAAACGGATCCATCGTTGGAGGATTCACCAACACAACTCTTGAAACAGGTGTGTCCAGCTCAAACGGAAAGGGATTTTGTTTCAACCTCAATCACGAAAGAGTGTTCAAACCCAGAAACGGTACAAGTCAAAATGTGACTACATACGACAGCTTCTACTTCATACTCGGAAATGCAGAGATCAGGCTTAGAACAGGAGAGAAGAAAATCTTCAGCAACTTCGGAATTGCCAGGTCCTACTTTGACAACCTTGACTTCCCTCGAACTGACTTTTTAGGAGTGACTAAGGCCGAGAACAACGAGTTGGACATCGAAAGCTACGAGTTCTACAAAATTGACTTCGATTACGAGTGATTCATAGATTCAATATCAATTACAGCAGGTGGCATTATAGATTTAAAAGACATATAATATATCATTATAGGCCAATCGCCAGTTTAAGGCCTATCGTCAGTTTAAATATAACTTACAATAATAAATAAATTGATGGAAGGCAAACCCAGAAGTTCATCCATGATCGGAGGCCGCACTGCCCCCAAACAGGAGGGCATATTCTCGCAATCCTTTTAAATTATACCGGCCGAGGTGGTTTTCAAGGACATCGAGGTCAACCAATATTACGAAATAACAGTCGAAATACGCAACCTAACTAATAGAGCGAAAAGAATACGATTCCAGAAGCCGGAAAATCCTAATTTTAAAGTTATATACTCCATGCAGCCAGAAATAGCTCCAGGCTTGTCAACTACCGCTAAGATTAAATACGAATGCAAGGAACTCAAGAATTAAACTGAGATCATTAAAGTTATCAGCGAAGAAGGACTCACAGTATAGCTGCCAGTTAGAGTTTACAAGATGGAAAGTCAAATTCTGTTTGAGCCTTTTGTCGATATGGGGTTCCTAAAGATCGGCAAGGAACATGAGGAGAAGATTGCCATTAAGAATAACGGAAAGGCTGCAGGCACGATTGAGTTCAGCCATGAGCATGGTCCACTTCTCACAGTTGAGCCAAAAATACTAAAAATTTCCGCACAGTAGTAATCATCAATCTCAGTAAAATACAAGCCTACGGAGGCAGGTATATTTAAGGGTCTTATCAAGCTGAAATCATAATCAATTCTAGTTAAGGACTCAATCGACATTCACGCAACTTCAGTGGAGCACTCTCGCTACATAATCGATGACAAGAACAACCAAACATTTTCCTTTGACTTTGGTACGATGTTTGTGGGAGAGGAAAGTATCATCAAAGCATTCGTGGTTAATAATAGTCCAAAGAGAATGATGTTTAGAACTGTATTCAGAAAAGGATGTCTTGTGGCTGCTGAGGAATTTATTAATGTGCAAACGCCCAGTGAAATTGGTAGCGAGCAAAGCTAAAGAGTGATGTTTATGGAGCCTGAAGCAGCATCAATCGAACCCTTTCAGGAGTTATAGATTAAATTCTACTGCAGGACTAAGGTGAACTACAGAGACAGGGTATTTACTAAGTCGTATGCCTTGACTCCGCCTGAGCAGGAGGGAGCCATCAACCATAAAAAGAATTCCAATGAGTTCAAGCCTTAAAATATTTATGAGTACAGTATTATGCTTGCTTCGGAAGGAGATGAACCAATTATTATGCAGCTAAAAGCCAATGCGATCTGCCCTCAAATAAAACTTGAGAATGATCTATTTCAGTTTGGAGATTGTCCAGTAAAGGAGAAGAGGGAAATGAGCTTTGATCTTTAAAATAGGAACAGTTCATCAAAGGTGGACATTTCATTCCAAAAGATTCCTAACTTCGCCATTGTTCCCTCTTCTTATAGCTTAAAACCAAACTAATCAACAACCTTTAAACTTATCTTCCAGCCTAAGACCATCGGAAAAATCGATTCCATTCAAAAATTGATTATTAATAAGATATACGACATTGACCTGCGCTGCTTTGGAATTGCAACATCTGAGGAGTCACGCAGCCGAAAGCGGATATAAAGTATAAAGTAAAGTCCACAGCTTAATAACACTCAAAAAGAATCTGACTTCAAAACCCGAGGCAAAGCTCTCAGTGTGGCCTAAAAGACTTTTGTCAGCTAAATAAGGAAGTCAACACAGCAGGCAGAGTTGATAAAGCTATAATTGGAGTCTCTCAAGGGAAATAAGGGGCTTTATAACAAATTTTTGGTAGAGAGAAGGTCAGATAGATTAGATAAGCAAAAAGAAGACGTGCTACATAAGAAGTGGAGCTTGTATCAGAGCAAGCTTCACGATTTGGGGGTCGGAGGCAAATATGATGAGAAACTTGATGAGGAAGGCATTCCTTCGAATAGTCCTATCGATTATGAGTTTGAAACCGGAGTGAATGACACGAGGATAAGACGGCAAAACATCCCTATTCCCACCTCGAAGGAACGTTTGTATGTCACCAAACACATCGCTGACTATGAACCTCTTCCTGTGTCTCATAGTTCCACTGATAAATTCATCAAGAACGTGCTATAACCACCCAAGAAGTTGCATATCTAAACACCTGTCAACTTTAATCACAAGCGATAAGTTGCTTCATAACTAAGCCCTGAGTAGCTCTCCGCCATAGAAGTAGCAGTAAATTCTATAAATTTTGGTGATGTCTATATTAAAAGTAAGGAGTCGCGGTATTTTTGGATTAAGAATGCCACCAAAAAAGCCATCTCTGTATGCTTGAAGATCACTTAACCTGAATTGGCAAGTTCTTATAAGAAGAGTCAGGTCATCCAAAGCGGCAGTGATGCTGGATTCTAACTGATTTTTTGCAAGGATACCCTAGGAGACTTCAAGACTTCCATCAAGTACGTGATCAATAATCATCATGAGTTCGAACTGTCAGTGTTAGCTAAAAGTGTGCCGGTGGAGATTGACATCGACCGTACAAGCCTAAAATTCTAATTCGACCCTGCTTCCCTAGAGATGTCGACCTCCGAATCAATAACTCTCTACAACTCCGGCAACAGCAATGCTTTCTTCAAATTTATTCTGAATAAATAGCAACATCTGTTTACTCCCAAAGTGCTGGAGGGCACTCTTAAATCAAAATAGAAGCTGAATATTCCAATTATGTTGATTGTTCCTATCCCAGCAGCTAAGAAAAACGAGTACAACTACACAGAGCGCATCATAATGAAGGTGCTGGACGGAAATTAGATCACTCTCACTTGCACCTTTTCAGCAGTTGACCCGAAGTACACCACTAAATGCTAAATCTTCAATACATCTCCCACTCTCTGCATCGGTCATCAGCTATAATAATTTTTTGAAATCAAAAACACCTCCAAATTTCCTATTGTATTTCACATCGAAGGCACGGGCATCATCATCAATTAAAAACTTAAACTCAGCCCAGAATAAGTCAAAAAATTGAAAATTAGGTTTATCGGAAAGGAAGTGGGCAAGTTCAACTGTTCTATAAATATTACTCCGCGGTGCGGACAGAGGAAGGTGATTTAAACTGTTATTAACGTGGTTGAGCCCAATATCGTATTCTCTAGTGATGTTCTAGAGATGGGAGTTCTAGTCGTGCAGGGAATAGCAGGGTTATCCAATTTCACTCTCACTAACAAATCTACAATCGAGATGCCTCTTATTATCGATATCCGCTCTCGCAAATTAAAAAATGAAAATCCTGACTTTATTGAATATCTAAAGCTCGCATTACTGGACGAGGAACAGCAGTTAGAGGTGATAGGAATGACTCAAAAAACAGAGGAGAAGGCCTATGAGATTGCAAACGAGGGTGAAAATCTCGTGGGGCTAGAAATTAATGAAGATGAGTTCGATAATAGTGAGTCGGATTAAGAAAAATTACCTGAGAAGAACGAGGATGAGGAGAGAAGGTATCGACTGTTTCTCAAACCCTAGAAGGAATATAAATTCCAGGCCGAGTTCTCCCCTAAGTAGGCAGGCTCTTTTTCAATTGAGATCCCCATGTTTATCTAGAAATCTGTGCGAATTATGAGCACACCAGCTGTAAATTGCGAAAGTATCAACCCCCAATTCATCTTCTAGCCATCTGTGATTGATTTCAAGCGCAAAATAGTCACCAAACCTGACCGTTGCTACCCTAAGTTCATACCTGTCAAAATTTCAAATATTGACGATGAGGATGTCGAATGGGAAGTCAAAGATGAGGAACTCAAGAAGGACGGCATCTTTAATATTGAAGTTACTAAAGGATTGCTAAAAGCTAAGCAGACTCTCTAGTTCAAGGTAAGTTTTAACCCCTATACGGTAGGGCAATACAATCACAGGCTACCACTTTACATCAAGTCTTCCAAACTTAAAGAGCCTTTGAAATACGTGGATATAGTCTTGATAGGCACTTCCAGCCTACCAATGCTTTATTTCAACAAGCGATAAGTCATGATGCCAGTGGTTCCCCTTGATATTGAAACTACCTCCAGCTTTCGCGTTATCAACGATGGTTATGAGAACTGTAATCTGAAATGCCAGTTTCTGGATGATGTGGCCAATATTGGAGTGCAGATCAGCTATCCCGAAGGCCTGAACATCGGCATCACTAAGCAAAAGATTAAAATAGACCTAATATGGAAGTTTAGCAAGCCAATTAGCTTTACCCTTAAGCTGTAATTTACGGATGACATGAACCGCACCTTCACCATTCCTGTTTCCGGCACAGCTGACAACTGCATCTTTTCCAACTATACTTATATTCTCAGAAATTAACATAAATTGACCATCAAGATGGAAAATGCCTTACAGCTGGTCGAAACACCTTAGCCGCAACCCACTGGACTTCAGAGAAGGAACTCTGCTCATTCGCTCAAGTCCAGTCAAACCAACAAGTCAGTACTGTCCTATCTGGGAGTGACTCCAATATCGCCAGCTATTTTATCGAACACTATTGACTATATAACTCGTTATTTGAACTCTAATCTCCTCACCATTCCTATTACTAACTTCCCAAGTTCTCTCATCTAAACTGATGGAGCCCCTCTTTTTGAAATCTTATCATTTGTCAGTAACAAAAACACAAATTTTCCTTGGCGATTGAACGGAAGCTAGAAGGGGTTAGTAAAGGTTCAGAAGATATATGAACAGTACAACGAACTGGTCAAAATGCTCAAAGTAGAAGGAGCTCAGCTAAACCATATCCGTCCCTAATACCTCATGTCATACTCAGACCTGAACCAATATCTGGCTAACCTTCCTGCTTAAAAGAGCAAAAGCTTCATGCCTTCTCTCCTGAAGATAGCTTCAGGTTTGTACAACTACCTGTCTATGGAATCCTGGATAACTCTGCTCTACCAAATATTCAAGATATATGTGTTAGCGAGGGTTACTCCCAAAAACTACAAACTGCATCTGCCAACTTCCCCGGAAATACCTGCGCAGTACTTGATGCAATCAAATTTTACTTCTGTCTCCTAAAACATCCTGTTCTTTTGGGCGGAACAAGCAGTAAATGAAGTGCTACTGGAATAACGCAGACTTACCAACTTTGATAAGGACTTCAAAGATGGTACGGTTATAGCAGCGCTTCTGCAGAAATACGCAAATGTGATGGTGCTCAAGAAAATGAAAATGGTATGCGCATCAGAGGATGATTACAAGTAGAATGCAACCGTTCTTTGCGATCAATTGGCGGAAGTCGGCCTACAGAACCACATCACTCCCAAAGATTTTATGCATCCTCTTCAGCGATAGATGCTTCTCTTCCTCCTGCATCTTTATGTTTATCTGCCCTTCTATACTCCCAAAGCAGAGCCGATTGTGTTCAAATGTGTCTTGGGAGAGGAAGTTACTCGAACCATTGAGCTAAATAACCCATCGAACAAACCAGTTAATTATTTGGTCAAGTATGAAGGATGTGACGATTTTAAGCTTATAAATAATGAACCGTTTAAAATATAGGCGAAACAGACATATAAGTTTGAGGTACGCTTTGTTTCAAGAGTGAGCGCTGCCGTAAAGGGTAGGATAATGTTCATAAACGTCAAGGAAAAGAGTTTGACTGCAGCTGCCTTAGTCTTCTAGCTTAAATCCGAAATAACTGGCAAAGTGAGCGATAGAATATGGAATGTTTCAGGTCTTCTTTATGAGCAAATCGAATTTCCCATATAAGTTGCCAACAAATTCAGCTCGGCAGAGTTGGTCGACTTCGCTATCACCTATCAAACCGAATACATCTTTTAAGCTAAAATGCTTAAGGGCAAAAATCCAGGAGTGCCCCTTCCCAAAGACCAACAGATACAAACAGTATACGGCAAGGCAGACAACATCAAGATTCGCAAAAATGCAACCGCTACTCTTACTCTTAACTATGTTCCTATGAGCATGTTCACAACAAGGACTACAATCTTCTTCGTAAACAATGTAGTGGGAGAGTTTCAGCATTAAATCATTGCCACTGTCGAACCACCAGCCGTTACGGCTGAAATTAGACCCACAATGGCGCTTAGCGTAGATCAGATTGCCAACTGGGACTACCCCATTAACCCTAAAAATGATATGATCGTTAGAGCCAAGAAAGCCATTGACAGCCTTAAGAAAACAAAGAAAGGAAGCATCGCAACTTTGCAGCAGAATCGCACCACTGCCGATGCTTACACTTCTGAGACATTTACGATTTAAATCGGTGCCAATCCCTACGTAAATGCGAAGGAAACCGTCACAATTACTGACAGACCTCCTAATGACAAATCGAGAGAAGCCAACGATCAAAAGAAGAAGGATTCAATAAAAGGCGACACATAGATTCTCAATACTGAAAACAAGATCCCCTTTACAATCGTCTGCAAAAATCCAGTCTACGAATTTTCCACCTACATCCTGCTCAGTAACAAAACGAAGACTGATGTAAGACGCTATAGGATTGTCTTTACTATTCAACCGAAACCACTTAAGGCTATTTTGGAAATGAATGTGCCTGCTCGCAGCTAAGTGACTCAAAATCTACCCATTGTCAATAACACAGAGAGGGATTGGAATATTAAAATTACTTGGCAGCCAGATCCTGCTAAAAACGGAAATTATTTTATCATTAACCCTGCATTTTCGTCTTCTTTCCCTGTCAAACGCAACAGTATTGGCAACTTTCCCATTACCTTCAAACCGAAATGGGCATATCAGGCCGAAGCCAAACTGATTATGAGTAATCCTCTAACGTTGGATAACTTTTAGTATCAAATCACGGGTAATGGAGAGGAACCTTTGGCTGAAGAGCATATAGAGATCAAGTGCGAAGCAAAGCAGATTGTCAAAAAAGATCTAGTCATCAGAAATCCCTATCAGTAAAAGCCAATTACTCTTCGAGTAGAGACGGATCTGCTGAACTGTGAAAGCACTAAAAAACTAACCATCGCTTCTGGTGGGAAATAAAAGTTTGAGTTCACAGTGCAGCCTATGCTATGCGGCGAGTATACTGGCAGCATTACCTTTTACGAAGAAGAAGGCCCTCAGTATATATGGTATACTATATCAATTATAACCAATTACCCCGTAGCATTAAAGACTATGAACATTGAGAGCGAAATCAGAAAGAAACATATTCAGAAGATTGAAGTACCATACGACGGAGAGAGGGAGAACGCTTATCAAGTGATTATTAACGGAGTAGGGCTTAACGGGTACTCTTCTATCTCCTTGAAACCGGGAATGCTCAACATCTATCAACTAGAATACGTACCCTTGGAGGTTGGTGAAGAGAAAGGATCAATTTGCTTTATCAATCCTTAGATTGGATAAATTCTTTACGAATTTGACCTGAGGTGCACACCACGACCGGTCACTACCATTAATAACATCAAATCTCCGCTTGGAGTTTCCACCTTTATCGAAGCAGAACTGTAAAATCCTACTAACTCAAAGGTGGTAGTTAAAGTGGTCAATAGCAACCCAGAACAATTCGCTCTTAAGAGTAATCTTATCAAACTTGGGGCATTCTAAGTTCGTAGAGTAGAGATTGAGTACATTCCTGCAAGTCTAGACAATATATAAAACGCAAATATAAAGTTCACATCAAAGTAGATCGGCGACTGGTAATACGAACTAAGCGGAATGGGCCTCTCCCCTGTTCCTTTTCCTCCTTACATCGTTTACAACGGTTTGCTGTAGTAGCACTCTGACTCAGTAAAATTCCGTAATCCTTTCAAGTATGACATAACAGTGGGCGTCAAAATGTTGTACACCACAACAGCGGACGAACGTGTTTTCCGTTTGTTAAACACTTCTAAATCTAAGTTCGAGATTGAGTCGTTTAGTATGCTCTAGGTTCCGTTTTCATTTATCCCAACCGGGTGCAGAATGTACGAATGCAAGATTCTTGTGATGATTAGTGAGAAGATATTCTGGACCTTTCCCATCAAGGGAATTACTGAGATTAATGAAGGGAAAACCATTGCAAATCTAACCGCACAGTGCCGTACAACTACTACGGAATATGTGCAGATCCCTCTCGAAGGAATTGAGAATTACAAACAGAATAATAGTTATGAGTTCAAACTATAAAACGTTCCTCAGCATTATGTTAACCTCATCGATAAGTTTTTGATCATTGATTGCACCAAGAAAAGTCTTAATCACTCCAAGGATACTCTTGAATTCGAGTTTTTGTTCAAGCCGATGAAACCAGGAAAAGCCATGTTTGATTTTCTAGTCATGAGGGAGGAAGGATCGAGGTGGCGATTTAGAATTCAAGTGGAAGGTACTGAGCCATAGCCTGACGATGTGATTGAAATCTAGTCAGGGTTGCTAATTACCTCCACTATAAATTTCAAGATGACCAATTCTGACAAGAGCTCCGCTCAATTCAAAGCCAAGTTCACTTCGGATTCAGGTATTTATTCCATAATTTAGCTCATGAATTCTCTGTTTAGCCGAAGGAAGGAATACTAGCCAAGTTTGGCAGTAAAGGCACGAATTTCTTCATATCGTTCACTCCTGTTGAATATGGCAAAGAAAAGAAAGGCAAGCTGATTATATAGACTTCATAGATGTATTGGTCGTATTTGCTGAAAGGCAGCCTCCCCAAATACGTTCCTCCCAAACTATAGGCTGGTAGTCGCGCTCGAATTACCTCCGAAAAGAAGTGAATGATCATTGATGCGATATTATAATAGTTAATAATCACAATAATTATAGTACTATCACTTCAGTATTTCCATGATCTGCTTGATGCCTCCCACAATGCCAATGATGTCGTCCATGAGTTAGTTCCGGTAAATAGCCTAGATTTTAAATTTTCCGGAACATTGCATACACTCCTTGGTGTATCCCTTCTTGCAGCCGAGACAGTAGTTATGTCCGCAAGGAATTATAGTCACTGGATTCTTGAGTTCGTGGCCGAATGGGCATTGGATCTGCGGGATTATGCCATAGTACATATTATGCAATCCCTAGACCTTCTTCTTCAACGAATCAATCTTATCCTAAAATCCCCTTCCTTTTTATTTCTCTTTGTAGGCTTCACTCAGGTTATTTTATAATTCATTAATCTTCTGGTTTAGCTTCTCAATCTTTGAGTCCTTTCTTGCCATCTCCTTTACTCGCTCCTCACTCAATGCACTTAACTCACTGTATTTTGATTTGATTTGGTTGTAATCTCCTCGAAGATTTGATTACTGCTGCTCCCTCGATTTAAGTCTGGACTCGTATTATTTTGATGAAGATTCTAGGTTGTTCAATTTGTATTTATAGGCATCTGCCTTCTGTTCTAAACTTTAAATGTTCTGGCACAAGGCTGTGTTCGCCTCCTTAGTATTGACAAGTTCTGCTTCCAACCTGTAAATTTTTCCTTCCAAGACATTCTTTTCCTGCGTATCTCTACTTTTCTCACTGCTAAGATCTTGGATGGTTTGTTTGAGGTTTCCTATGAGAAGATCTTTGCTCAAGATTTTGCCATTTAAATCTTCCTCCTTCCCCTTGAGTGCCTCGAGATTGGCACTCTTTTCCTTTTGTTTGGCAATCTCCTTATCTTTCTCCGCAAAAGTGCGTTTTAAATCTGCATTATTTTCCTCAAGAGTGGCAACCTTGGCTCTCAAAGTATTAACTGTCCTTGTATATTCGTCAATTTTGGCTGCAAGTGCCTTCAAAGCTTAGTTTTCCTTCTCGAGATCAGTTATCTTTTTAGAACACTCCTAAATTCTAAATAAATTAAGTAATACCTCGAGTTCTTTGCCCTCAATATCTTGTTCGTCCTTTCGATTTAATCCCTAAGCAATCGATTCTTCTTCTCCTCACTTTGTGTGGCCTCCTTCTCCTTCTAAATCTGTTCCTTCAGATTAAGAAAATTCTGATTTAACTGCTCGATGATCTCGTTGTTCTTCTGTATTTCAGTGTGATGAATCTACAGTTTGACATCAATGTCTTTTATCTTTTCATTTTTATTCTGAATCAATAAAAAAGTACCTAGAGGTAACTGGTTAAGTCAATCTGCTGAGAACTACGAGCCTTTTTGAGATCCTTGGTGCTAGAGATCAGGTCTTTACTCATACCATGAGCAAGCGTAATGGTTTGATTGCGACGCATGTTGCGGATGTCCTTAAATACAATGGCTGAATTTTTTATCATCTTTTCTATATTTCGAAATTATTCTATCCCACAGATAAATCAATATCCACCATCATCCGTTTTCATTCAATAAACAAACATAAAAATAATAACAAAGTCAGTCTTGACGAAAGGTTCTCCATTTCTATAACTTGGTCTCGAGCTCACCCATTCTCCTTCGAAATACTCGCTGGTTTCTCTTACGGTTTTTACAATCGAGTTACTCGGCTTTTTTCAGCTGGATTAGAGAAAAAATACTTGGCTAATCTCTTGGTGATAGACTCCATTGGAGTGTCTTGGGGAAGGCTTCTGCAGCATATGGCAGCAAAACTATTAAATCTTGGGCAAGCTGCTCCGATGTTTGGCCCTGTTAATTTTTCTTTTGTCTTAATTGGGATCGTGTTTAATTTGATGTTCTATTTATTGACAGGCCTCTTTGATGAACTGTTATCTGTTTATGAGGTACTGCTCGATAGCCTACTGTGTTTAGTATTTCGTCTTCATGTACTTGTCGATATGAGCATCATAGAGGTCTTTCCTTCGGCCTAAAATGATAGATTCGCCTTTAGTCGGCAACGTTTATAACTGTTAGGCTTAAACTTCGGAGGATGGGTGACTGATAAACTTATTGCTGGCTGTTTTGCCATGTCCTCTGATGGCAAAATATGTAAAATTATGGTGAATTCGTTTTTGCTCAATCTTATCTTCATAAAGGCTCTTCTAAAAGTTAACTATCTGGCAATCGCTGCTGCCCCTGTCGCGTCGAGTCAGAAGCGTCTCAATATCTCCCAGATCAACGATTGACCGATTCATGGAGAGTAGTTTGCTGATTGTACTGGCACTCCTCCCTTTGAAGGCGAAATCCACATCGCTGTTGGGAAGTGGGTTTAGTTTAGTTAAATAAAAATTTGGATGTTTGCTATCCTTTTACATTTATTAATATGGTTATTAGTAACAAAACCTTGGGGTTGGGGTTGGGGTTGGGGTTGGGGTTGGGGTTGG
>Ga0302188_10000098_pt1 | contig 66634 bp, 50 predicted proteins | sample II_Bog_E2_1_FD_198783 | JGI IMG/M metagenome (GOLD analysis project Ga0302188, IMG submission 198783) | Peat permafrost microbial communities from Stordalen Mire near Abisko, Sweden - II_Bog_E2_1 | ecosystem: Environmental > Terrestrial > Soil > Wetlands > Peat | place: Sweden: Abisko... | reverse complement strand
TAGCATACTCAATGTCAACTCTTAGAGCAAAAACCACGAAATTTTCAACTGTTCATTTGGCAGCTTTGGAATGGTCTATTTCAGATTGGGACTCTTTAAATAATAAATTGCGATCAAATGCCACAAATTTGAGATAGATTAATTTGGGCCTACTTTAATTAAAGTTATTCAAGAGTACTGCTTTCAAAAAATAGCTTCGGTGCTAAGAGTAGGACCAGCCATGAGAGAACACTTCTTGTTTGAACTTTTAATTTACAAAGACTGCATTGAGTTTGTGATGGAGAAATGCTTTCCAGGTTAAGTGGGTGATCTCAGTCTAATGGAAGAAGATTTGAAGTAAAATCTTCGCAAGCTCCACCATTTCAATATTGTACACATGGACATAAAAATGCAGAACATCTGCTTTAGTCCCACTCTCAGAAGATACGTATTCATTGACTACGGTCTCAGCAGAATCATCAGTGAAGTTAAGGGGCATAAAACTTTGACTCGATTTCGGGGATCTTTATTATTTTGCAGTAAAGAAATGAAAGAATGCTTTAAAACAGGGGAAGAGAGGAACATCGATCTTTATTACAATGACTGTGCTAGTTTAATTCAAATCTTTTCATTATTAAATAAAATAAAAAATATCGGAGAAAAATTTAAGCCAAATCTTTTGTTGACAAGTATGCCAATATAAGACATTGTTTTTCATTTAAAATATTTTATGTATTTTGCGGATATTCTTAAGATTCGATACTTCAATCAAAATTATTTGAATCGACAAATATAAAAGGAACATTTTCTATTTATAATATACTGTTATTAAATAATTTCACATTATAACGGTCAAGGACATTGAAATTATTAATCACTGCCTATTAGAAGATGCTCGCCAGGATAAATAAAAGCCACGGCCTCAGGGGAAGGCGCCAAACACAGACATCGTTGCGGTTTCTCCAGGTAGGGTTGACTCAATTATGTGAATGGAATGAGTTTGAGCCCAACACGCCAAAAGATGCCCTGTATAAAATGATTATTTATGTATTTTATTTATACTTGTATTAATTAATTAATGTCTTGGTTATTCTTGACTAAGGAAAAAATGGTCAGTATTAAGCTTCGTAGTAATCACAAGAGAAAAATATTCATTGTTAATGTATTTAAAGTTGATACATTACCCTTTAAATTATATTTTTTTTATTTTATATTCTTCAAAGAATAAAGCATCTATGAATTCAAGCAACAATTTGAGGAGGTTGTCAGGGCAAAATGTTGAAGGATTTTAGAGCCCATCTTATATGATATTTTTATTAAATAAATTTATTCACAAGAAACAGAATTATATTTACGAATCTATTTTATATAATATATTTTTCTTTATTGTATTTTAGAAAAGTAAATCTATTCGATTTCAACACCGTATTTCATGATCAAATCATTGACAAGTTCAATAAGGAATACATATTCCTCATTGATAACAAAAATCAAATACAATAACATTTTCGCCAAATGAATTATTCCAAATATGCTTTTTGTGATATCAGTTAGTAGATGTATAAATAAAGGGAATGTTATTAAAAGGTTAACCCTGTTAATCTGTAAATAAGGAGAAGAATGACCAATTTATATCACCCATCAAAATAAAAAAATCCATAACATACATAAAAATAAAAATAAGAGCCTCTCGAATAATAATTTAGTTTCAATTCTAGAGCTGTTTGCATTAAGCATATTATTAGCTCTTTCAATCCTGAACAAATTTTAATCAAATTTTATTTTTCGAAATAGCCAAACTAAAAATACAAAAGCTAGTTCTTAAAGTTAATTGCAGAGAACAAAGATAATTATTTCAGTTAATTTTCGTAGTTTCTGCAAGTAACAAAGAATTATGTTTCTTTTTAATAAAAAATTAAAATTTCTCGATTCATTAACTAACACTTTGCAGGAAACATTGAGACAGAGAATGATATTACAATTACAAAGAGAGCAGTTGGCTTTCTTTTCGATTATTCTCTTTCCTCTCCCATCAGCTAAAAGAAATTAATTATAATCTATAAACTCATAGCTTCTGTAATTCTGCTGCAGATTAAATGTCAATAATAAATAATAGGGTGTTTTTCAAACATAATGAATCAACAAATGAATAATTTGTTGAGAATAAAAATAATTTTAAGATTTATGGGATCGCTGAGTTGGATAAATGATATGATCTAAAACAAGCTCTACAGTTTTAACAGTCTTAAGAATAATTTTATTATTATTTTTGGAAGGATACTTGAGTGTCTAAAATCTGAAAATATCTTTGAAAATGAGTTCATCTACTTGTTCAATATCAAATCTTAGACTCGCAACTTAAATAAAATCCCCAATTTTTTCAATCAATATGAGAAATTAGAAAAACAATTTTTAAGATACTTTCCTCAATTAAATGATGAATTTCGTATATATTGTTCATCTAACGAATCAATGACCTATAATAATTGCTTAAAAACACACATTCAAAAGATTAAAATATGTGAATCTTAAAGTTAATTTGAGCTCTATCATTTCGGACTCTTCAAATACTACTACAATAATATATAATTTTGGAGGTATTTTACTTTTCTTTTTTAAAATATATTTGAGCCTTATAAAATACTTCTTAAAAATAATTTTAATGCAGAAGTATAAAAGTGTTCCTCATAAATCACTAAATAGAATTATAAGGCATTAATTAACTCACTATTCCTCTATTTGGATTGTGATGAATTAAAGAATTGGATGATTATGAAAATTTTGAGAATGAGTATAAAATAATCAAAAAGATAATGCATCTCGTTGATTTTGAATATTATATTCTAAAAGATAGAATAAAATCCAAATATGCTCTAAGTTCCATTGTTACTTTAGCAATCATATCATTAAAATAAAGACCATCTTTAGCTTGAAAACATGTGGAATCTCGTTGATCTAATGTCTCAAATTTGTAAATTAAGATGTAAATAATAACTTACTTAATATCGCTTTTTCAGCCTAAAAGACAAGTATAAATATATTATATTGAAAAATTATAATTCTCTAGCATGCTTTTAATGCAAATGCAAGATATAAATGCAATTAATGGAATTAGAGGCCAACTTTCTATTTAATCAAGCAAAATATGCATAGGGCTTTAATATTTATTTACAATTGCTGGTGATTAGTATTAAAAATAGAGACGCAATAGCTAAGCATTACATGTCAATGTTAATTTAAATATTTTACTGTCAGAACAATCGCGAGCTCAAAATGAATCCTCTTTTGTTTATCTATTAGCAATTTTGTTTATGGTCCTAATATGGTCAATTAATTAAAAATTAAAAAATTTCTTATACCCAATTATTGCCTAACAGTCTCGATTATAGCAATGAGCATTTGTATTACATGTCAGGGCAGCCTGATTAAATTGCTTAGACATATATTGCCATTTACAAAGAATACTAAAATATTTCTTAACATCTGTTTATTTTTATTAGATGTATTTTACTCTTTCTTCTTCGTAAAAAAGACGTAGGGCTTAATAATATATTCGTCAGTGCCATATATAAGATTATCTATGATATTAAATAACAATTAAATAGTAAATAAAGCTACATCTAATTTATTGACTTTCATTATGATTTTATCAAAAATAAAATGAAGTCTTTATACAATCCTTATAAAGCTCTTTACATTATCTATTTCCTCAAATTATTCTCCACAAATCAATATAAAATGAATTCAATATTTTTACATGTTAGTCAATGTCTTAATTGCATTGATTAATTCTCAAAAAACTTCAGTTTATCATGTTACTATTATTATATTTATTTAGATAAATTAAGCAGATCAAAAAGAAGATTGATAATCTATTTGCAAAAAAAGATTTTCAGATATATAATTAATCTAGAGAAATTTTAAATGATAAAAAGTTGGGAATAAATTTATAAGAAAAAAATAAATCGAAAACGAAAATATCAGAATAACTCATGCATGCAAATTAAGTTACTAAAAAAACATTTGAAAAGATATCAGTTAAATATTGGCAATTTTGGTGCTATAAAATGATAATATTATTTATTTTTGTAAAAAGAAAAATTTATAATTGAAAATATATTAACATAATGTTGGATTTTATCGAATATCTAATATAAAAGATAAAAATTAGTTTAAAAAAAGTAGTATATTTTTAGCATATTTTTGATTATTTAAACAATTTTGATTTATAGGTTGAAATTGCTACATCATTTCCCTCGTGATTTAATTATTGTAAATTTTACATTAGCATTTTTATTCGTTGATAACGGTAATATTATTTTAATTCAATTTTAGTCAGTTTTACTATTAATGCGTTTAATTCAAAGAAGTGATATCTATTTGAATTTAACATTAAAAGTCGTTGTCTTTTTATCAAAGCTATTGTCAAAATCATCTAAATTTATGCTATGGCAATTGCCATATTGTAAAAATATCTAAGTCTAAAATTTATATAATTTAAATATTTCAGTAGAAGCTATTCCCTTTCTCTTTATTAACAAAAATAATCATGTTTTGTATGCGTGCATAAGTATATATGAGCGAGAGCTATTATAATAAATTATGAAAGAGTTTTTTAGTATATTAATTTGATATTATTAATTCACCAACTTTCATATCTAATATCATCAAATAATTTATACTAGTGAATGGGATATTACTATTCATTAATCATTAGAGATCCGACCCAAATTGCTGAACTCAAAAAGGTAACACAATTTATATTCAGGAAAATTATATTTGCAAAATTGAACTCAAAAGATCATTCGAAGAACTCAAAAGGCTCAAAGGAGAAACTTAAAGCTCTTCACCTACTAACTTCGAGTTTAACTGGGACATTAAAGCTGCTGACTTTGAAAAAATAAGGGTGAAAGGTAAACAGATCATAATGGCTGGGGTAAATTGTCTGGGGCATAGAATTTACAGTTTACAGCCCTTTCCTGATACAGGAGTGCATAAAGTCGCTCTCCGTATAAATAGGCTCATGAAAAAGGGGGGATCCAATGGTATTACTTTTGGATTGGTTACAAATAAAATTAAGAAAATGAGTTGCAACTAAGGCATATTAAAATGCCAAGAGGTGGCTTGCTATAGCTCATGGCCCGATGGAAGTAGTAAATTTAATATATGTGGCACTTCAATATAGGAGAATGGCATTTATGTATCAAAAACTGAGTTAAAAGTTGGTGATGAGGTGTAAATGATGGTGAATATGAACGACTTCGAGATAAATTTTACAAAAAAGACCCGTTAACAAAGACCGTAAGTAAAGATTTCAGATATGCCCTTCCCTGCGCCTTTCCTCAGCACTCCTCTTTATGCCTATGTAAAATTGTTCAACTATGGAGACATTGTCGAGATAATTTGATTAAAAAATATTATTTTTTTAAAATTCATGGGTGTTGTTGGTCTAACTTAGTAAAATATATTTAAATACATTTGAGAATACATTTTAATAGTCCGGAAGGATTGATAATAAATTATTGACAGTTTCATGCATTCAAGCTCAGCAGTAGATTTAATTTATTATCTGACTATTCATGCTTTATTTTATTTTTTCTTTAAGTGTTATGGGACCTACATTTTGACTGGTGAACTTAATTTGCAAAGCTTAATTAGTGTCATACGACTCAAATCTATATAATGTAAAGTATTTAATATAAAATGTTGTCATAATCTTGCCAATATTTGCATTTTTCATTAGTTTTATCTTTATTTACAATTATCAATAAATAGTTTAGAGCATACTAAACTTTATTTAAGTTTATGAAATAAAGTCAATTTTAAGGTTTCCAAAGAGTTAAACTTAATATCGACAAAAATAGCCTTAATCAAACAATGAGAGAAATGAGATATTACTGGATTTCATGAAATAGGCAAGACTATCTCTGAGAATATTAAATTCAATTCTAACTCAAATTTATTAAAAATCGACAGTTTATAGTCATATCAATTCAGAATTATTCAAATAAGGACTTGAATCACATGATCTCGACAATATCTCCAAAGTTACCTAGCTATACATAGGCGTAGAGAGGGGTATTGAGGAAAGGCACGGGCAAGGGCATCTCTGAAATCTTCACCTACGGTCTTTAGCTACTCCCCTTTTTAGTGAAGGATATTTATCGAGCATTCATATCCACCAGCATTTAGACCTACTACCCCTACAGTGCACCTCTATGATTATAAGAAATTTTTCTCAATTACATTTATTCACCACCAATTTTACATTTACCAGATCCGCCAACCCACGATCCATAATAGGCTATTTCTCCGAGCTTATCTTTATTCCAAACTTCATTTTTACATTTGTCAGTCGATAATCCTAAGAAAATACCATATATTTTATTTTACATAAATTTGATGATGCGGAGAGTTACCGTATGCACTCCTGTTTCAGGAAGTGGCAATAAGCTGCTTATCCTATAACCTTAAGACTTTGTGCCTGCCATTTTGATCTGTTTGCCTTTCACTCTGACTGTATCTATGTTGGGAGCTGTCATATCAAAGTCAAACTAAAAGGGAGGTGGAGAACTTTGTAATGAGTCTTCTCCCTTTGCGCTTGTTTGGTTCTTTTTGATATAATTTAGTCCTTGTCTAATTTATCCCATCTCTTGAAAGGCCCTCGCCAGTTCCCTTTTGAAAATATCATTTTCCTGAATATAAGAATGCAATACCTTTTTGAGCTCACTAATTTGACTTTTATCTTTCATGAATAACGAATACCAGTGCCCCATTAGCTAATGTGATTTAATTGATTATGTGATTGATTAGAATTGCTGCATTAATAATAAAGGTTGATCGTATAAAAATAGGCAAATTTAATACTCTTTCATATATGATAAATCATGAGTCGCGCAAATAAATAAAATAGATGGCATAAAAAACGATCTGAGATAATGTTGATAACATAATATTCGTTGAGGCAATCATTTACTGATATTTGATATTAACTATTCATTTTAATTGATCATTATTGTATTTCGATTAAAATGTTTCATTATTTGAAGGACAATATCCTTAAATAAAATTGAAGATATATAAAAAGGATAAAATCATCTAGGGAGAGAAGATTTCTTTTGTTTCAAATTTTAAATTTTAATAGCAATATATCTTAGTGCCCATTTAAATTACATAGATATATAATCATACTTTTGACTATTTTTATATGCCTACTGCCTATTATTAATGCTCCACCTATCATCATGTAATATAATCAAATCATTCAGCTCGGAGATGGGACAATATTATTCATCATGGTTTGTAGATACAACTCAAATTTATTAACTTAAAAAAGTATCACTTTTAATATTCAGGAAAATTTTATTTGCCAAATCGAACTGAAAAGATTACTTTAAGAACTAAGGAGTTTAAAGGGAGAAACTTTACAAGATTCTTCTCCTAAATTTGAATTATATTGGGATACAACAGCGCGAGGCAGCGATAAAGTTAGAGTTAAAGGTAAATAAATATGTATGGCCGATGTGGAAAGCAAAGGATATATATTATATAGTATACGACCATTCCCTGAAAGTGGAGTTTACAAGTTTACTCTCCGTCTAAATAGATCCTCTATTCTTAATAACTAAAAGGGCATTACATTTGGATTGGTGACAAAAAAATTGAAATAAATAAACTGTCAATCAGATAAATAAAAGGAAATGGTCTATTATAGTTCATGGCCTTCGGGAAAAGGTCAATTTAAAATTGGAGAAATGCCTATATGGGCAAATACAACATAATAAAGATTAAGTTTGCCCATAGGAGGTAAAATATAAATGTTGGTCAACATGAATGATAAAGAGATGAGCCTTAAAAAGAAGATTAGTGAATAAAAGTAAAATAAAATTGAAAATATGCCCTTCCCCGTCGCTTTCCTCAATACTTCTCTCTATCTGTATGTAAAATTGTTTAATTATGGCGACATTGTTTAGATAATTTGATTTCATTATCTTATCTTTAAATATATAGACTTATAAGTTTACTTATTGAATAAAATCATACCTCTTGATTCAAATTAACCATATTTTTAGATGTGATCTTATAATTTTTTATTTAATACAAATAAAGTCATAGTACTTTTCTTTATGATATTTTTAACACCCAAACCATAATTAAATTCAATTATTTATTTATTTACTGGATCATTGAATTTATCATAGCCTTTCGAAGCGATTATATTTATGTAAAACTTATAAATTTACTATTCGGAGAACTCGCCCCATATTGAATACCTCGAACAGTTCAATCTCCTTGATGAACAAGAAGTGCAACATCATTTTGACTAAGCCAACAGCTATGAACAGATATAAAATTTTGATTTTATTTAAAAGGAACAGTAATAATAATAATAGACAGTGAGCTATCACGAATGGATCGTCAACTTACTGTACACCCAAAAACAATATTAAGGGAATAAATTAAGCCAAATTGTTGTCTGTCTAATTCAATTTGTTTTTGGAGATATTTTCTAGTTTGCTTATCTACTCAGCAATATGAAACAAACAAATGCCATTTAATAAATTAAGAAAGTCAAGTGGCAAATCGTGCTACGTTTGCTGATAGTATTCATCTTATCAGTCAATTATCCCTTTATAGTTTTAACTTTAGCTTATTTGGTATCTAACCAAATGTCTTTGAATGAAATAAAAACAGAAATCGACTGCTCTCAAAGATTTAAAAAATAATTAACTTTTGCTGCAAATTAGATGAAATTTATGTTCATAGAATAGTTTAGAAGTTTTCCTGATTTGAGAAAACAACTATTCATTTGTCTCGATGATTTACTAACTTTTGTCTCTCGTACTCTCAAAATCGAGAGAATTTTCAGCGACTATATCGTTGATGAGTTGGATGAGATCATATTTAAAATAAATGAAAGAAAAAAATTGAACAATTTTGGAGAAAGATTTATTGCATAAGCATCATGGATAAACAGAAAAATTATATATTGGAAATTATGCAGATAAAATAATCAAATGGCAGAGCTTATCAATCACTTCCAGTCTACTCGCATTCTATATGAGACTAGGAAAAAAGACCATTTAAGTTAAACGAAATAGGATATTATCTTCAATTCAAATCTATATTATTAAATTTTAATCAGTCAACTCGCCAAATTAGACAAAAATAGAGACGAAAAATCAATTACAATAAAAAAAAAGTTATTGACTATTTTGAAAAAGTAAATTGAATTGAAACAAATGTTTCGTGTTAAATACTAAAATTAGAATGAACAATAACAAATATCAATGGAACCGGAAGACAAAGAGAAAGAGAATGCCATTTTATTTTAAGAGCAGTAGGTTAATCATTACAGATATATGTGCTATAAAGATGAAGGGGTTTCGTAATATATTCCTTCAAATCCTGCCGCCATTAAACAGCAGCTTTAGGAAATGCTCAAACGTCATCAACGAAGCGAAGAAGAGGAACAATCAAAATCGTAGTCATAATAAAGCTAAATAAAATCAATTAGTAGTTAGTAGAGTGAGAGTAAATAGGAAAGATTGAGTTTTGGTTTTGCCATTCCTCCCCCAGCGAGAGACATGTCATCTTACTATATAGTTTGATTGTGTTGTCAAGATAAAAATTAATGAATCTAATCTAAATTGAGGATTTTTGTGAATTGAAAATCACAACAGACATATTTATAATTTATATAGTATTAATTTTGATATGGAGAAATATATTTCTAAATAATGGAGAAAATGAGATAAAACTAATCAGTTGTCATAGATCTTAACAATAAAATTTATTAATTTTAAAGCATTAATTTTGTTTATTAGATTGCAAACATTCATTACATAGCATTGAGATAGCCTATACATTGCATATACATTGTTAAATAAATGCATTCAAATCAAATTATTTCAACAATGTCTCCATAATTAGCCAGCTCAATAGCAACATAGAGGGATTTTCCGATAAAAGTGGATGGTAAAAGTAAATCTGAAATTTCAATTTGTGGTCTTTATTTATTCGCTTTCCTTGTAAAACTTATCTCTAATTTATCCATATTCATCACCATTTACACTTCCTCCCCAACTGTTGCACCCATCTGGTATTCATCAACATTTTCCGCATAAATTTATGAACCACCAATCTTGATTACACCCCTTCCTGAAACTGATGAACTATAATATGCGACCAACTGGTCTTCATTATTATCATTATACGTAATAAAATGTTTCTTCGTTGCTGTAAGTCCAAAAGAAATAGGGTCTGTTGTATTGGGCATAAACTTGTTTATACGAAAAGTGACTTTATATACTCCTTGCTGAGGAAATGGCTGCTCGCTGAAAATTTTATATTTTTTTTTGCACCCTTCATATCCTGTTGAGCCCATCTTGATTTGTTACCCCTTTATTGTAACTGTATTTTTGTTAACATTTGTCATATCCCAATTAAAGTAAAATAACTTAACAGGAAGAGCTTGTGAAGTTTATTGCTCACTTTATCGTAATTTTTATTGAGGTTCGCATAGCCCAGTTCTAATGCAGGCTTGTTCTGATTTTATTTTATTTAGCTCTTGAAGCATTTTTTAAAGTTGTCTTTGGTAAATATGATTTGTCTAAATATCACATGTTCTACCTTTTTGAGTTCGATTATTTAGTTCTGATTTTGGATTAAGAGTGAATAATAACTTCCCATTCACTAAGCTGATTCAATTATTGCTAAAATGAGAATGATTGAGTATTAATACTATCAAATTGACTTATAGAAATAAACAAAAATATTATATTCTATTTACAGTTTAATAGTTTGAAATAGAAAAATAATTTTGGAAATAATTTGATAATTCCTATTATTATTCTTATTTGAGCATTCGCAAGATAGTTTAAAAAAGTTATGGGTAAATATACAAGATTTATAAAAGGATAGATAAGTGTGCCGAAGAAAGGTGAAGGTAAAGGCATATCTGAAATATTGACTTACGGCCTTTAATTATTGGTTTTCTTTTAAAACTTATGTTTATATCATTCATTATTGACGACCATTTACAGATTTATCCAATTAAAAGACTTATATTTGAAATACTAATCCCTCAGCCTCAACCGAAGCGAAACAATTCGCCAACTTCAAAACTCAAACCCAAATTAATAATGTCAATTCGTTTGATTATTTATAGTATGTAAAGAAGATCATCTTCTGATCATATCGTTAATAATAAATTTACAAAGAACTCATTGATTGTATAATCAATATCATATGGCTAAATTATCTAATCATTTAATAATCATAAGGGTCTAGATAGTCCTCGACGAAATGGAACGTAATTATATTCTCCTTTTTTTGCTTCAGGCTTTAGTTCACCTTCCAAAGAGGGCCTACAACTATCTATTTTAATAGGTGAATAGCCAAACTGACTTTTATCAATTTGGCAGAAAGACTACTGGCAGGGATTATAATTTTGTTCCATAAAAGGGGTTGTGTTTTGAAATGGAGTAACAACTTCACGATCGTTAAAAAACTGAGTATCTATCTTAATCTGATAAGGCTGGGGCTCATTCATGCAGCAATAGTTTTAGTTATTGTAGTTCTGTGTACAATCATTGAGCGGAATATTTGGTTGTTTGCGGATGAGAGAGAGGTTTGATGAAGCATTAATGCTTTCTAAAGGAAAGGATTAGAATTTATTCAGCATGATGCTCTGATATTTTTATATATTTTATCGCAGTTTAGCATTTTCCTCTTTCAGGTTGGCCTTATTGTGGCGTAACTGTTAATTAATTTCTCTTTCCTTCTTCAAATCATCTTCCACCTTCTCTAACTTTTTCCTCAATTATTGTCTTTCTTCCTCTTGAATCCTATTCTTTGCTTTCCACCGTTTTTATACTTCGTAGTAATCTGCATGCATAATAAGGTTTTCTTCGACTTTCTTTACCATCTTTTCCGCCTCTCTGTACTTTAAAACCATCCTGCGCATTTCTACGTTAAATTTAGCATAAATTTCACTCTCCATCACCTTATACATCGATTCCATAAACTCTTGAATAATATTTTTTAGATCCTGAGTTTTTACACACTCACCCAATTGCTATTCAAAACTTCGATTTATGCTTACAATTTGAGGCGATCTGCTTAAGCCCACACTACTCCTTTTATATTGAGAGGTAGATTGAGTTTCACATTCATTGCATACTCTGAACACGTGAAGGATTAAGCCGATCATTCCATTTTATTTTGTGAAAGATATCAAATCTCCAGGCTAAATTGGATCTCCAAAAATTTCCAATATTTTGTATTCAAATTGTTAAAGTGCAAGCTCAATATCTTGATTTTCCCATAGTTTTTAGTAGCGTTGTACTATCTTTTCCATGAACTGAGGCAAGGGAATTAAATTATCAAAATCAAAGTAAGTTTTGATGAATTATAATGTCTACGAGTGTGCTTTACGTTAGCGGTTCATATTTTCATCTGTTCCCTTTCCTCGTCGCATTATGGAACTATCACCATCTCGGCTCTTGGATCTATCCAAGACTCGACTGCTATTTGGCTGTTGAATTGAATTGTTGCGAGAACATTGTTCAATGGCATGTTCTAAGGGAACTCTGAGAGGAGAGGAAGTGATACGATCTTTAATTCGAGATGGAGTAGTGGATTTACGACTATTGGGAATTTGAGATTTGGTGAAATATGAGGTATGTGGCGAAGTGAGCCGTGAGGGACTACAGCCATTATTGGAGTTTGGCTAGTTAAATTTTCTCTCAGTGAACATGACCGTTATTTTTCTTAAATATTAAATTTTGTGTATGAGAGTGACAAATTAATAAATATAAAATAAAAGATTGTTTAAATTACGATCTGATAAGCTGGAACTAAGACGAAACAAAATCAATTAAACTACAAAGATTGAAGAAATATATACTATAAAAATAGCTTTCTCAATATATCATCAAACATCAATCTAAAATATGCTATTTTTAATCATTCGGACTTCAATTAAGATGGCTTATATTTATACTTTTTTAAACAAGTGAGCTATCACCATATCCATCGATTTATTGCGCTTTTTATTCCACGCTTGCCAACCTATCATCCTAAATATCCTCTAATTAATTTAATCATTTCTCAAGAATAAGTCTAGATAATCATTGTATGATCATGCTAACATACTATTTGAAAAACCTCTGCTTTAAATCCTATAATTTTATTGAGTTGATCTCCACATAGTGTGACAAATAGCTGAACACTTTCATCGCTGCTGGAGACCCATTTTCCTTAAGATCCACCTTCAACCTTTGAATATAGCACAAATCTGTAAAGTGAATCTGCTCCTCTTTGCTGTACTCCGAAGTTTAAATTCCGACTAAAAAGCGGTCCTTCTCTCTGATCGATTCACTCTTGAAAATCTTCATAAATCTATCAGATATCATGCTGATAACTCTATCCTCTACCTCTGTCAACTTTAAGGAATACGTTTTCCAAGTATTTTGTATCCTTTGATAAAGTAACTTGACAGTTTCCAGCAAATTCTTAACGACGTATACATTCTTCTCCTTCTCGAGTTTGTCATTGATTATGCTGATGTTATTGAGACAGCGAGTGGCTAACAGGTACAGAAACTCGATTGAATCGCGCTAACATAAATCAATGAGCTTATTCTTTTCGATTGAATCAATGATTTAGTGATAGATTAACTCTGTCTTTAAACATTCGAGATGGGTCAGTTTTACCCATTCGTAGAGGGCATCCTCCTGCGTTTTGATTTACTTTTTCTTCTAGTTAGCTTGTACTTGCGTGATTCTGATCAGTTGCTGCGGATTTACTTCTAAATTTTATTACTTAAAATGAAACACAAGATCTTAACCTCCACCAATCATTTATTTTTACAGATTTTCAGTGTTTTTCGGAACTATCAAAACAAAGTTAAATCTAAACTAGTTATCTAGTTCGCCATTGGTTTCCTTAAATAGTTCATGAGCCACTAGCTACTTCCATCCAAGTCGTTTATCGCTCTCAATTACTAGGATTTGCCTTAAGAATTGAGTAACTTCCTTCGAAGCAGTATAACCGTTACAAGTGAATGTTTATTGATCCAGTATCTTCTTGGTTTTTATCTCTTCATAAAGTTTGTGGGCATTTGTTGATGTGTATGGAACTTTACCGAAGATCATTTGGAAAAAGATGATCCCGATGGACCATATGTCGGCCTAACTCATAGAAAGAGTACCTTAAGACCATAAGGCTATTTTTTCATGACTTCCGGAGCCATCGTGGTAATTGTGCCCAAAGTTGTCATACGTATTTCTGCTCCTGGATCAATTTCCTTGGAAAATCCAAAATCTGCAATCTTATATATTCCATTATGCGACAATATATTTTCTGCCTTTAAGTCTCGATGCACTATCTTATGGCTATGCAATTCGGCAATTCCATTTATGATCTGCTTGAGAATAAGTATAGCTTCCTTTTCCGGTATTTTAAACTTGGTGTCGATCTATTGCTGAAGAGTACCTCCGTTACAATACTCGATCACCATTATCTTGAGAGATTTGCTTTCATACGTGTCAAAACATTTAATCAGGTTGTCACCATTGCATAACATCATTAGCTGGGATTCAGTACGACAGAGACGCCTGCGAATCTATTTTATACGTTAGCTGGGCTAAAGCTAAATTGCTTCGATATCTAGAACCTTGATGGCGACCACGCTTTTTGTCTAGTCATTCATTCCTTTGTATACTGCTCCATAAGCCCCTTTACCAATTTGTTAATAAACAACGTATTTACCGATTTTGGAATTGGCTATGCTTTTGCCAAGCTTCCGATACTCTTCATAGCTGAGATTGAGCTGATGAATTCGTCTGATCATTAAATTATTTTAAAAAGTAATATTTATTTATGATACAATCAAATGGCCAGCAAATCATAGTTATCTTAGCAGGTAAGACATTATGATGAAGCCACTTCCTTTTAAATCTGCAATTATTTTTTTATGTATGATCACCATTAGTATTCTATACCTACTATTATTCTAAATTCTATTTAATGATTGCAAGCATTCTTTTAGGTATACTAATTCTCGGCTTATTGCCAATTCCCACAGCATCTGACTACATTCTCAATGATAATACTAACGGCAATGGTGGTCAAGGTCTAAATAATCTCATCAATGGCACTAACAACACTTATTTGGGCAACCAGAACACAATTAATGGAAAGCAAAACACTGTCAATGGAAGCGATAATTCGATTAATGGCTCGCAGAATTATGTGCAAGGCAGCAATAATGTTGTTGGAAACATATCAGACGCCCAACTAACACTTTTACAGAATCAGATGGCGCAGCAAATGCAAGCCAGATTCCAAGGATTATTTCAGAAAGAGCCTGCAAATATATTTTTACCGCCTGTTTCAACACTAACTCATGCATTAATCACCTCCAATGCAACAAATAGTACAGCAAATTAATCATTATTTTCAAATCAATCCCAGGCTTTAAAAAATTAACCTCTATCGACATCTAATCAAACTCAATCAATTGTATCATCTTCATCAGTGTTACTAGCATAATCATCGGTATCTTAATATTCTAATTCTTCTTCCAATATTTCTTTACAATAATCTTTCCCTTCAACTTCTCCTTCCGCCTCAATTTTACCTTCTCCATCATAAAATACATCTTCTATTGAATCCTCTTCGTTATAATATCCTCAATCAAAAGCCACTAAAATTTTTGACAATTCATCAACTAAATCTATCAATATTAATAGTATTTCAAATGTCTTTAAGGACAGAGATTAGCTAACCCTAATTTTTCGATCTTATGGCAATATTTTGGGAGTTCACTAAATAACTGACATATTTAATCTCAGAATAGATATGCCAGTTCTGTTAAATCACCTCTGCATTAGATTTCACAAATGCAGTAATTCTAATTCTATAACCCAACGGAATCTCTTTTTTTCTTCAGTCTATCCATCCATCTGATAGTTATGAGTTAATGATATGTATTTACTATTAAATAAGACGTTATAGATAAATTTTGATCAAAATGATCAATAATTATCAGTACTGGGCTCAGATAGGTCGAGAGAAATATTGTCATCCTCGCAGTCATAATATATATTGATTAACTTGGCATTCTCTTACTTTGGCTGAGGACAATAATGAAGACTACCTCCACACTGCTTGCCTTTAACTTTGATTTTTGTTTTGCTGAAATTACCCTGTTCTAATGCTCTCCCATGGATGATAATTTGTTTTTTGAGTTGTTAGTTTTAATGTTTAAGTTGGTCATTCTCTCGACTGATAGTCTGATAGTCATTCTTGAGTCTGAGTAGCATGGTATTCTAAATTTAATTGTACTTAATCTTCTCATTGAGCTTGGTGATTTCCTTCTTAAAGCCATCAATTCTGCTCATCAGTTCCTCTTTAGACTTTAAGTAATAGGTCTCCTGCAGCGACAACTGTTCTATATTTCTTTCAAGAGTTTGATGTAGGTATGAATTTTCTTCTCTAAGACTATCATATTTATCTGTGAGTTCTTTGATGACTCCAAATTTATGATTTAGTTGCTATTCCATTTTGTTATATTTTTCATTGAGAATTTCCACTATCTTTTTGTTGTTTTTGCAGTAACAGCATTCAACTGAAATTATTTTCTCACTGATAGTGCTGGCTTTGGCTAAATTGGATAATCGTTAGCAACTTCTGTCGTTGCGGACGTAACTTCCATTCAAAGATATCATCGAAGCTGTAGGGCGTTTCAGATTGGCCATGCTAACATCGTGGAGATTGCCCTCAAATTGGATATTACTTTTATTCACAAATGGTTGGTCACCCACCTTTAGAAAAGAATTTTTATTCAGGACTTCCTTCAAGGATTGCATGTTAATAGAATTTTCGCAATTATTCTTCTATGAATTTTTAGATAGAGAATTTCTAGTCCCAAACAAAACCCTTTTCACTGACTTAGAACTATGGATTTTTTACAGTTTATTTTTGCTGTGGCATTATTCTTTTTCAGTATAAAATATCTATGAAAGGCTTTACTGCCTGCTAAGAGACTTTTGAAGACCATTCTATGGTTAGCATTTGATAGCCTTCGATGATGAGGGGATAATATTTGAGCGTATCATGGACTAATCTAACCCTTTTCTTTGCTTATCTGAGATCTGCACTGTAGTGGTGATTCCTGGTTTCCGAGCAAACGCCTTCTTTTTAGTTGCAAATTCAGGCTATGTCTGAAGATTAACTGCTGAACTGGAAGAAAATCCCCCTTTCAATACTTTGTTTTTATTGGAATAGCTCATCGAATAAAAAAATAAATAATAAATTCGATTCCCCTCGAGTTGATATGAAAAATAAAATGTAGTAGTCCATGCTAATACTTTAAAAGTAAGATAATTAATCCATTTGGAAAGGATTCAAACTGGTGCACCAAATTACAGTACGATTTCAATAATATGAAGGATCTGTTTAATGTCTAAGTTTTTACAGTCAAAAGACGCATCCTAACCGATAATGATTGTAATTTGCTAAGAGTATCATTTACCCTTGCTTTTACCTTGTCAAACTTAATAATTGTCTTACCATAAATTATTGATGTTTTTGATTCCAATAATGTAAAAAGTCTTATGTGAGATTGAACTGCGGGGATGTGACTAAAAAACTATCAATAATAAATATCCTTTTTATATTTTTAGTTGTTGTGCTAATTGATTGATTATTATGTAACATAAATCAAAATACATCGTTTGCCAACGGTGCGCCTTAATATTTCAAAAAATATAGTCGTAGCTACTAAGGAAAATTGATTTGCTCAATTTACGAATCAAAGAAATGGAGTATTTACTCTACCAGACATCAATAAAAATAACCTATTCTGATAGTTTGAATGGCAAAAACATCAATCAGTACTCAGCAGCGAGTCTACCTTCTCAGTCTAATAATTTAACCTCTTTTTAACAGCTGCACAATAATCTATAGAACGGAGATTTCCTGCATCAAGTCAATAACCAAAATGAAGGAAGTAATTTAAATGTTATCAGAAGTAATTAAAGTCAAACAAATCCTCATAGCAAGCAAGATATAAAGATTTATCCATAATAGCTCGACATAAATATGAAAAGATAGCTTAATAAAGCTGATTCAAACTTAATTAGTCAATTAGATATAAGTAAAGAAAATGAGAGAAAGCTATAGCTAGAAGAGTATAAATAGTATACTAAACATCTGTTAAGAGGGATAATGAAAAGTCCTTTATCAAATAAGTTATATTTAGCTTGATTTTATATTATATTAATATTGATAAAGATAATTTTGATCATAACTTAGCTCCTACCACTTCTCCATAATTGGCATATGAGTTATATTTTACGTAGTCTTTCGCAATGGGCACTTTTAGAGCATGAACGGGTACGTTAAAGCTTTAGATGATTGGATCCACGTTTTTAGCGGCTGCTTTGATAAGTTCGTTATAAAGACTCTTAAATTACTTGCTGAGATTAGGACAAATCCAATTTTAAAGGAGTAGTATACTCATTTATCTGATAATAACTTCCCAAGCAAAGAGTAGGAAATACTGTTTTGTCATTTATTTACTGGCAGTTAGTTTTTCAAGACTTTATACACAACTAGCAAATGTTAGCCGTTCCCCATAAGCCATAGCAAGCTATTGAGTCTCATCACTCACTTCAAACATTAAAATTTAGTAGTTAGTTTTGCCACTTTACTTTAATTGAGTCATTTTGTTAATCAGCTTATTGAGTTTAAACCTTTCCAGCATCAGGAAGAAGGTATTGAGCGTTTTAAAACAATAAAGCTGTTTTTGATCAGTAATTTTGATAAAATCTCCAGAATAAAAATAGTCTGGGTTTTTGAAGAAGATAGAAAGCAAATCTTTAACCACTTTTATCATCAGGACTCGGTTGTCTCCTTAAGCAGTCATAGCTGCATGACAGCTAGCTATGTATTATCCATAGAAATTCGCAGCGAGAAATCCTTGTCCACCTGATCTTTACCTGATAATTGCAACACTTCTTTCACCATGCCATCCAATCAAAGTTTTATCTACGCAACAAATACTCAAAAGATCATCTTCATGGCCCTTTGGATTAGCAAAAACTGATTTAGCATAGTTATGAAGCATATTTAAAGCCAATCCTCGAGCTATGAGTGGAATAAGTGCATTTTTCTGCAGCTGATAATCGAAAATGGGAGTTTAAGACATACCATTAGGGCTGACCCCATTCCTTTGCTTAGAATATTTAATAGCGATATAAGCAACTGATCTGAATCCTCCCAAAGTCATAGAAGCGATACAAAGCCGGCCACTGAGTAATCTTTCCGTAACCTTAAAGAATCTCTGTTGGATTCCTTTGATGGATGATGTAAAATTGCCATTTTCATCCACATCAGAGTATTTGTTCATCATATTTACTCTTGGAATTCTGACGTTGTGAAATTTTAAGGCAGCATTATCAACACCATTCAATCCTATTTTCATACCCATGTCATTTATCTCAACTCCTTCCAAACTTTTCAACTTTTTATCTCTAATTGGCACAAGAAAAGCATTAACTCCCTCGTGTTTTCCCTTGACGTAGGTTTGAGCAAAAACAAGGGCGTAGTTGGCATGAATAGCTCCATTTGTAATCCAGTACTTTTGAGAGAGCACAGTTGGACAGTCAATGATGAACTCTTTTGTTTTCTCATCATAGGTCGCAGTGGTTTACATCTTGACGGCATTGTTCCCGTAACCCAATTCCGTCAAGCAGAAACATCCAGTGACTTCGAGCGAGTCGATTTGATCAAAGATATACTTATGCCTGTCGGTGTGAAGTGCGACTATTGATCCTCCAAATAGATTATAATGAACTGTAAATTTGGTGGCAGTTGATCCAGCAATACTTCCAATCATCTCATGGGCTGTGAATATGTTGGTGGGGTCATTGAAAAAATTACGAACTGACACAATGCCTGATTTAACCACTTTAGACAGTTGCCCATAAGCAAGATTTCTTTGAGAAGAAAGATCAATGTTGTATTGAGGGGTCCATATTTAGTCATTGAATAGATCAAACCATCTCTGCCTCTTTTCATACTTGTCGTGGAAGATGAGTCTCTGCAAATCTTACATTTTGAGATGAGGTGTAATAAGATATATCTAAATGAATGCAACGACCTATCCGGTTAACCGGTTAAAATCGATAAGAGATATAATTAATAAAACCAAATATCTATCTTTTAAAATGGTGGAACTTAATTTATTTTATCATTGGCAAATCGTTAAATGAATATATTCTTTATCTCAGCATCGGCAATAATAAATATTTTGTTCAGCTTTTTTTACAAATTATATGCAAGTTAGAAGTAGGTAAATAGAAGTTAAAGCAGAAATCATTCCTCTCTATTCTGTAAGTAGGTATTATACACTTCAAAAAATATTTTGTCCTCCTATTACTCCTCGGAGGGAGAAGATAAAACTAATTCTTCACTATGAACTCCTCTTCTGTCTAATTGATTGCGGGTGGATGTTGTTGGTTAGGCTTTGCTCTCCGTTTCTGATGAGTGTTAAGGTTAACTTACGAATGATCTGATAAGCGATGGTTTTTTGTTACCTGTTCCTCGCTTTGACACTTATTTTTCAGGTGCCTTCTTATCCTTCCGATGCATAATCAGAAATATAGTTGCAGCGGCAGAAGTGGCGATGATTAACTCCTTATGGCTGATATAAAACTCTTTGGCAGATGTAGACAAAGACGTCACAATGGGAGCAACGACCTCCTTCGAAGTATGTGTGAGATATTAACCGGACAGCTTCAAAAATTGTAAAGAGGACTCCAGAAAATTAGTGATATGCTCCATAATAAAAGATTATGCGTGAAGTCATACTGGTACGATTAATTAACTTGATAATAGAGCTCAAAGACAAAATAGTTTATTTTTCTAAATAGATGTATTGAGCGAAGACAAATCAATACTTGAGAATATCAAGAAAAGAAATACTTTTTATAATGTGAAGCTGTTCAATTCTTATCATTAAGATCGATAACATAATCTATTTTATTAAGGCATAGTATCAGACATCGGGCTAAATAAGTCACCTTTCATGCATTCTAACCAGTTTATCCATCCCTTCCAGAAATTATAGCATCTCCACCATTTGATCATGCAATCTCACAAAGTTTTCAAAATTTAAATCTTCAAAAATAATGCCTGAAGAATAATATTAGTTTTCATACATCTTTATCACATTGTAATTAAGCAATCTTTGATTTTGTTTTAATCCATCTGTAAATTAGAAGACGGGTTTGGCTAAAATAATTTATCCTAACTACCATCACAAATGCTATTTCTTTACTGGTTTCGTCTTGCGGAGGGGGCTTGAAGGCGCCTCAGTGTATTCAGATTCCTTTCTCTTGGAAGGTAGTACTGATTTTGACTTTCTCAATTCTTGGCGTTTCAGCAAATTCAACATTTTTTATTCCTGGTTCAGGCGTGCTCCTTGCATTTCCAGAAACTGGGCTTGAGGAGGTAGTTGTTCGAGTATGTTGTATTAATCAAAAAGGTTAATTTAAGGTATGACAAGAGAAAATTGAGTTGAAAGCTGTTCCTTGTGTAGGGAATCAAAGTAGTTTCTGTAATCATCTTAGTGATTGTGGCTTTAAGTGGAAAGTTTTAGTAGAATATCCAAACTGTTTTCTTAATAATAGCAGAGCTAATTGTCAAACATTTACTCTTTACAATTATTATTCAATCTACATATCCATCATCAATATAAGCATTTATGAATCCTTTCCCTTCATTGATAAATCACACCCCTCAAAAATAAGTCGAAAATGCAAATTTAACCCTATGAAGTACCTTGGATGATAAAATTGATATTTGGATTGCTGACTGTTAATTTCGATTAAAAATTCCAGCAATGCATCTGTTGTAAGTAGATGTAAAAGAAATATAACTATTATAAATGTTGAAGTAGTAATAGTCGCAATAGCAATCTGAAAATCCTTTGCTTGGTATTTTTTAAGACGGAATCGAGGAGTTTGTGCTAAGTCAAAAATAGAGAGGGAGTTAATATGTCTCAAGAGCCACCAAACATAAGGCTAAAATTGAGAATATGGTAAGGGATATGAATGATCCCTAACTCAAGAAAAAACGACATCGCGAACGCAGATAGGGAGAAAAGGCTAAAATACGAGGAATTATGTAAGGAATGAATCAGGAGTAAGTTCGAATCTTCATATAAACTCGCAAAAAGACCAAGGCCTAAAATCGATTCAAGGTGCGCTAGGGTATTAAAATAGGGCAACCCATTCTAATAGATTTAGTCTTTGAGTCAAAAATGAACGGCAAGGAAAACAAATCCCTCGCTAAACAAATGGAACTTATTACAAAGGCTATTAATCATGTAGAAAAACCCCCAAGCATTCATCTTTGCAATCTTCAAGAAGGTGTATTAAAGCCACAGCTAGAAAAGATGGGCTATAACTTCTGGCCTGTGACAGTACACACTGATAGTATATCTGAAGTAGGAAATCTAATAGGGAAAAAACTTATTTACTTGAGTCCTGATGCTTAACTCACACTGGATTTCATAGAAGATAGTATATTTTTAGTTAGTTAGACTGCGCCTTTGTGCTGGGAGGACTTATAGATCGAACCATCATAAAGAATGCAAGTCTAAACCGTGCCCGTGCTCTAGGAATTGAAGCACGTAAATTACCAATAAAGCAATTTATGAAATCCAGATTGTGCCTTAACCTGGATCACGTGGTTATGATGCTGTGCAAATTTAAATAAACGGGTGATTGGAAAACTGCCTTCGATTACGCCGCCCCCAAGCGCTGGAAAAGAGACTATCTTTAAATAAAATAAGAAGAGAACGCTGATAACAACTAATCTTCATCGAGCAATGATTCTGCCGAAGAAAACAAATGATATGTATATTGAAAGTTAATCTTGATCTCAACTCAATATGGATTTGAACACTAATTTTATCGTTACTTTATGGAAGAAAAGACCCTGCTGATCAGCTCCATGTAGAAGCTGATAAAGTACCGTTCGCCCTAGATAGTCATATCGTGGTCAGCCGCAAAAATCAGGAAGAAATCTTTGCTTCCCTCAGTCGAAATGATTTCAAGAAGATCATATCCAACTTAGAAGACGATGGTCAGCGTATCTTTTTACTTAGATAGGTTTAAGAAAGATATCACTTGCACTCATTACACAGCTCCTCTATAACAACCCAAGTCTCAAGGAAAAGTTTTGTCATATCATGAATATACCCTTAGTAGCTGGAAGAGTAACACAATGCTGATTCAGGTAGCCTTAAACACTAAATTATGCTGCTCAAGCAAGGACAACATGGCAGGAGAAGCGAACAGGAATATCAAAGAAGTGTTTACTTTACTGAAAGAACCCATTCGCGAACGTACGGATAAACTGATACAGGAGAAGAACAATCGCTATTTTGGTTTATTAATTATGAAGGCAAGACATAGGGGAAAATTCAACTCGAGTATGTCAACATCACCAGTCCCCAAAGCATAAACCTCAACGAGCTATTAGATCCTCTTCATTGCATGATAGGATTCGTTCTACATCAGCGCAGCCACTCTAAACTTGAAATCCATCCACAGGATGGACAGATGCAACGAATTGCTAATTAAGGCAAGAGGGGTAAAAGTGACTACGAACCGAATGTTCGAAACGTTCATCAGGTAAACAACTACTTCAAGCCAAGTTGTAACTTTAATCCTATTTAGTCAATAAGCCAGACCAAATGAAATACGCTCAGCCTACGAATCTAAATCAAAGTCTGAGCATTCATGCTCAAGGGTATGCAACAGACCGAGATATGATCAACAAAGGGGGGAGGAGAGCCGTGAACATTAGTTTACATCAATAGGCGTCGATACAAATGGATCCTAAAATAGCAGGAGAGATGACCCCGCTGCCGATAAATCAATTTAAGAACAGTTCAGTTGATATAGAAAGCACTGGTCGCTCCAAATTTGCAGGAATAAAGCTGATATCAAACTCAAGTAATATAAAAAACAGATAGCAAAAGATGCATGATGATATTCCGCTGCTGACACCAAATTCATAGATAGGTGGAAAGGCAACCAATCAACTCATAACAATCGGCGGCAAGGCTGTCAATTTGGGATCACGGGAGCGTGGCTATTAAACGCTGAGGGAAAAGAAGATTATTGACAAGTATTTACTTTGATTGATAATTTTACCTTTTTCGAGAGGAGTAATATCTTTTAGCTGTCAATATTGATATCATTACTAGTTTTGGCTGCGTTAAAACGAGATTAGGCTACCATTGGCGTTGCCTATCCTTTTAGAAGATGAGTTGGCTTGGTTTAGAAAAGATGCTATTGACGATTTTGGTATTAATTTAACTAGTTTTATTATGTGTTGGTTGCTGAGATCGCATTATCTTGTTAATGCTTGCATATTTTTTGCAACATATTCACGAATTGTTCGCACCCCCGATGATATATACTCAATATTATGATTAACTCTTTCCCATTACTCCTTCAACAGTTTTTGGTCCATGGAAATTGAAATATTTACTTATTTATCTTTCGGAGAAGTCAGGTATTAATCATGCATCCTGGTTAAAGCTACCAAACTCTTTCCTACTCTAGCTTCAATCACTCGCTTGTCTTTAAATAACTCCAAGTACTCTTTTTTAAAATTAATATAATTTTAGGTATCTTGTTTTGTCATTATTGCTAGCTATAATGTGACCTTTGAAGTCTATTAAATCAGTTCTACCTTTTGTATTTTGGGAACCGAAGTCTACAATCCTGAAAATTTGTTAAACTGCGTTACAAAGATGCTGTTAAAGATTTAGACCTCATCTTAAATAGCTTTGCTGAGTTTAATCTCTTTCTCCAAATAGTTAAAAAGTTCATCCTTAAAAGATTGGATGGATGATACTTCAACCTGAAATTGGTCAAACATGGAAATAACATCACGATTTGCCTGGATGTTCACCAATAGATTTTTCTTGATATCGATCAACTCAACTTGGGCCTGTCTAAACTCAGCAGCCACTTGATCACTTTTTGCATTGAATTATTTTTATCGTGTTCTAAACTCTTCTTAGTATTTGGCCCATTCCTCAAATATAGATTTTTAATTGCTGTTTCTCCTGACAGATTCTTAGAGTTTATTGTTATATTTTTATAAAGCAGTTAAATACTACTTCTGTTTGGAACACTTATACTAGAGTTACTAATAACTTTGATCCTTCTTTTTGGTGACCAGTTCATACTCCTTTACTTTAGTGCTGCTCTCAATTTATCTGGGAGTGTTTTGGAGTTGGAAATCTTTATCTTTTATAATGTTTATTATCTTTTCAAGAGTTTACATACCTTTGTCTTTCATTTCACTAAGTTTTAGACTCATCTTCTTTATTTCCTCCTCCATTTTACCATTCATAGCTTCATTTTTATAATCCAAAAATTTTTTTATTGTTGAGATCAATGAGTTAATTATTTCATTTAAACTTCGATCACTATGCAATTTAAGTAACTCAGCCTTAGCTTTGCTAATTTCTCCTTGAATTTGTTATCGAATGGCGTTTATAGGAATTTGAATATGCTCATGATAGGTGTTTGCCAGATGCGAAAGTCTATTGCGGAGATCAATGATCTGTGCCTGCTGAGCTGCGACAATAGAAGAATTGTTCTGACTTTCCTGAATAAGTTGTTTTTATAAGATGTCTATCTGCCTCTTGTAATTTTACTCTCGTGCTCCACAACTTTGCTTTAGTTCTTTTATTTATGCTGGCATTTCAAGAATGAATCTTTTGTCATTTTGTTCTAATTTAGCTGATGACTGATGAAATGATGATAACTTCTGCTATGTTTGGTGAGAGAATGAAGATAGCAATTGCTAGTTGTGAGTTTTCAATACTTTATTTATCTCACTTATCCCCTTTTTAATCTTATCCTCGAGATCATGCACCATCTCCATCATAGTCTAAGACCATTCTTTTATGAACTATGGTAGTTATTTCCTCGGAGCTGTATCTTTTAATAAATATTTATTCATCTCCTTCATAAACTCCATTATCTGATCTTTTTAACGGGAAGGTGTGTACTTTTTAAGAGCTTATGGCGATTTCTTAGTTGGCGTGTACAGCCTACTTTCTGATTACTTTTGCGTGTTTAGTCGTTATTGATAGCATTTTGAACACACTTTCTTTTTTGCTGACATATCTATATTGCACGGTGATTTATCTCTTTTAGTTAAAGTGAGCATACTGGTTTGTTTCTATCTCGTTGATTTTTCCTGACTGATTTCCTTTTTGAACATTTGATTTTACTGCTACAACCTTTATATCTTTTACTGCAGTAGACCGATTTCTTACTTATAAATAACTTTTATATCCTTCATTTCGGTCTTGAGGATACTGATAGATTATCTTACCACCTATTGAGGTCGCTTTGGCTTTCTGGGAGTAACTGACTTGTTAAGAGTGACTTTTTAGTTGAGTTTCCGCATTTCAATAAAATATAGTTATATAATTAATTGCTATTTTGTTGTTGTCATAATCATTTATGAGACAACTGATGAGAAAAACTATTTGCCTGGAATATCAATTATTCGCTTTCATTAAATAAATATGCATTTTTATTTTAAATGTATAAGCCATTTACTTTCTCCATCGAAATTTCAAATCCCAGAGAAGCATGAAGACTGACTCTACAAAGCATAAATGCTGTTCAAAGCATTTTATCTAGTCTTTCTCCAATTATGAGGAGCATTTGTGCATAATTTGATCTTTCGTATTAAAAGTTAATGATAGTGAATATTATTCTTAATGCAGGAAATTTTTAACAAATATCTAATAAAGTATTTTTGCAAAATCTTTAATTCTATAAATCAATTTCCATTTACCAATCATATTTTACATTTTATATTCTAAAAGCTTATTGACTTTTATAATATGACTTTGTTTGCTCAATTACAAACGTTCATTACATATTATATTCATTAAATAAAGCCGTTCAGATCAAATTACTTCAACAATGTCCCCATAATTAGACAGCTGGATAACAACATAGAGAGATTTGTTAATGAAAGTGGATGGTAAAAACAGATCCGAAATTTTGATTTAAGGCCGTGATTTATTCGCTTTCCTTGTAAAATTTATTTCTAATTTATCCATATTCATCACCATTTACACTTCCTCCCCAACTGTTGCACCCATCTTGTATTTATCAACATTTTCCGCATAAATTTATGAACCACCAATCTTGATTACACCCCTTCCTGAAACTTATGAACTATAATATGCGACCAACTGGTCTTCATTATTATTATTATACGTAATAAAATGTTTCTTCGTTGCTGTAAGTCCAAAAGAAATAGGGTCTCTTGTATTGGACATAAACTTGTTTATACGAAAAGTGACTTTATATACTCCTTGCTGAGGAAATGACTGCTCGCTGAAAATTTTATAATGTTTTTTTTAACTTTCATATCCTGTTGAGCCCATTGTAATTTATTTTCCTTTTATTCGAACTGTATTGTTGTTAACATTTGTCATATCCCAATTAAAAAAAAACTTAATAGGAGTACTTGAGGGAGTATTTTATTAAATTTACTCCTTGTTATCTTGTAATTCTTATTGACTATGACATTGTTCAGTAGTAATACTGCTTTGTCCCGATTTAATTCTTCCAACCTCTTGATATACTTTTTAAAGTTCCTTTTGGTAACTATCATTTTTCTAAATATAGGATGGTCAACCTTTTTGAGACTAACTATTTAGCTTGGATGAAAACAGAAGCAGGATCCCATTTACTCAACTTATATATTTATTGCTGAAATGCGAATGATTGAGTATTATTAATAGCTCATAGACTTATAGAAATAAGCAAAAAATATTGTCTGCTGTTAAGAGTCTAAATTGAGTTTTGATTAAATTGATAATTATCAATTTTATTGCTTGGAAGAACGGATCCTTCGCAAATAAACTATTTATTAAAAGAAAAAATTAAAAATCCAAACACACACAAAAAAAGCAAGATTCATTTCATAATAATAATCAAATTTTAAACTAATTCAGAAGAGGGTTAATCATTATATCCAACAATGTGACTTTCTTATTTTATTAATTAAAATCTTATGATTTCAGTTCACTATTCACTTACAAAATTAAAACAATGCTAAAATAAGATATTCCAATCAAATTGCACTGGCTATGTCTCCATAATTGTACAACTATATAAAAGGGTAGAGAGACGTGCCGATGAAAGGTGAAGGTAAAGGCATATCTGGAATATTGATTTACGGCCTTTAATTACTTGCCTTTCTTTTAAAACTTATGTTTCTATCATTCATATTGACGACCATTTACAGTTTTTATCCAACTAAAAGACCCATATTTGAAGAACTAATGCCTTCAGCTTAAACTTGAGCTTTACCAATTTTGCATCCACCATATCCACTGGGCGATGATTAATAAAATGCTGATTATCTTTAACTTTTATATGAGCGACTGCTCTCGTATTTGTATTATGTTGTGGTGATTCCAAAATATATCCTATTCTTTCTACTATTCATAAACTTATTTATGCCAAATATGACTTTATAAACTCCTGTTTCTGGAAATGGTTGCTAACTACTAAACTTATAGCCTTATTGACCTTCACTCATTTCAGTTAGTATGATCTGCGTACCTTTTATTCTAGCCTTATTAATGCATGGGTTTTTCATATCCCAGTTAAAATAAAAATTTGCAGGACCTTGCTCAGTTACTTCCTTTCTACAATAATCATTTTCCTAAATGAAAAGTGTTGTACCTTTTCAAATTAATCAATTTGGTCCTTATGAATAAGGCACAATGAACATAAATCTCCCATTAACTTTAGAATTATTGAGAATAATCGGATTTTAATTCAGAATGGCATATTAACTTATAGAAACAAACCAACGATTATATAATATATTCTAAGTCATGTCTTCTGCACCTCCATGCAAATAAGGGTAGATTAACGAAAATTAATAAATTTGATAATGAACACTTATGTACTACAATTTACGAGCATTTCAATGCATACAAATACATTATCAATAGAAAATATTTACTATTTATAATCAAGATAATAAGCCAGTCTAAGAATCATTCACTCATTTTTTAATCAAACTACTCAGAAAAAAAGCGAAACCAGCTACCGTAGCAATATGACAAATTAAAATACCTGTAATTCTACCAGCGTTGCGGGCACCCTTCTCTTTTTTGTAACATATAGAATATAGCAGTCTGCCGATCATATACCCCACTCCCACACCCACTCCATAGTTGGCTTTGACAACTCCTGCCACTACCACAGCAATTGAAGCCAGACTGATGTTTTACAAGTAATTGAGGTGTATACGCTGCAAAACATTGAATCTATACCAGTCTCTTTATAGTGACAAAAATACGCATATGACAATTTTCGAGAATAGGGCCCGCTACCAGTATCAGGGTTTCCTCCCCTCTGAATCTCCTCATGCAATTCGGCACGATGCTGCTATCCGAAGTGTTTATTCATAAACTCCTGGTTGAATATCTTTTTGCGCATCGAACTGATCTCAAGACCAGCAGCGCATATTTGCAAATTCATGCCTGCAAGAACCAACAGTACTCGCGGAAAATTAAGTGGCAATTGAAATTTTTATGTTAGCATGGATATTATTACAGATAAGGAAGCAGGTGAGGCATTATATAAAAAGGATTATATCATTTTGCTTTACCGAATAGACTTTTTCTGGTGCGATTAAGGTCGCATTCTTATTTTATACTTTACTTTCCCTACTCTGAACCGAATCTTTGTAAAATTTTATCCAGGTCTCCAACACATTTGTCTCCTGATTTTAGGTTCTACTCTCGCATTTCCATCAATTATGTCATCAAGGTTTACTTCTGATAAGATTATTCAGCGTCTTCGGAGGTATTGTAGACACGAGATAGCTATGGCAGTCTGCGTTCACAGTCCTGCACTTATAGGAGATAAGCTGAATCCAAACTAAAAGGATTTCTCTTGTTCGAAACGGCCTTATTCTATTTGCCATTGCTGTTTTTATCATCTTCTCGAAAGGTGTACTATCTCTTAAGTTGTGGTTTAGGGTCTTGATCAATTTAGATTATATGATCTTCATCGTTTTGTCGAGAAGGATAGTACATCATCATTGGAGCGGTTTTTGTCATTTGTTCATATGAGGACATTTGCTGTACTGATGTAGAGTGAATTAATGGAGACCCTCGAGGTACAGGGCACATGGGTACAAACATTGGAGAATTCATAGGTTGAGCTACATTTTGATTGAGAGTGAAAGGGCCATTTTGATAAAAGACTGGACCCCTTGGAGGTGGTGTTTGAGGACGAATGAAAACTTGTTGTTGTGGAGAGGGGCAATGATAAGCAACTCCCATATTTTGAGGCTGTGACTGTTGTATAAGCACTGGTCTTTGATTAATGATAACTTGAGGATTACTCATCATGACTTTTTCTGGTAATTAATTTCTTTTTCTGAACTACTGAAGATTGATCTCATTTTTTTATCTTATCCTTATTTATTCACCACCATTAGTAAGTTTTTCTCTCCTCCCTGAGCCCAATAACTTCAGTGCTTAGTTGTAGTAATTTTGAGTACATTTGAATCCGGTTCGCAATTTTTACCCACCTCGATTTGCTGGTTGATTGAGGCCATCAGAGTAGAAACTGTTTTCCAGGCAATATTTGGTCTGTTTACCGAGACTGCGTCTGTTTTGTGAGCTAAACATATTCAACTGCGGTACTTTTTCCATTTCTATTTTAAAGATTAGTTATAGCTAAATATATAATTTAATCAAAGTCATCACCATTTATGATTGCCTTTTGTTCTGAGAGGTGCTTAATATGAGTCTTATTAGTTAATAATAATAAGAAAAGATCTTTCATTGCAGAATAGTGAACAAACAATCAACGTTAGGGAGACAGCACATTTGGCTTGTGGGATTTGCTCTTGCTTCGCTTCTGAAGCCGAGACTGCAGCAAAGATTACTGATCAGACATCTGCTGGTTTACAAGTCTACTGTTTTTTTATATTTTTTTACTGCTGCCCTCTATTATTTGCTGAACTACAACCGTACTTTGAGCGTTAAAACAGCCTAATTCACTGTGTAGCTGTTTGTGATAGTGATTCTCTTTTTGCGCATTTGGATTCTCCACTCCACCGTTTTCCATGACTGATAACGTTTGTGGATTGGAAAGTAACGAAGTAAGTTTTCGCTGGAAGTGACCTGCTTTTTTGGGATCTTAACATACATAATACTCGATTGCTAATTTATAAAGGTCATTAAGTTGCCGAACGGTTTCGAGTTCATAAGTATCAGCAAACTCCAGCCGCATTTCCAAATCCATCAAAGTTTGTGCAAAGTTATTGGGTAGTTGTTTGACCTTCATATTGAAGAAGGTGCTGTCCAAGTCAGGTTTCCTTTTGACATTATGCTAATGATCTTCCCTCTTAAACAAGTTAAACAAGCTCATTTCGAATTCGACTAAATAATATTCTACATAAAATGAGCACAATAGAAGTAACAACATCATTTGTGCAGGAGTGACCCGTACTTGCTCTTCCCACGTACCTAGCCCTACTCCCGACAACGCAGTGGCAACATGTAGCGAGGGGTAATCATTTAGTGCGAACCATGAGCCTTTAGCTTACAGGATAATTTACTGTCCGAATGATGTGACTTACGCTTACTTGCCCCTAAATTGTTAAGTTACTACAGTAGTTGCTGCTTCTATTTTTAGAGACGCTTTGGAATTATTGTTTTCATGAGGTTTGTCTTACGTTTCTCACTCTTAAGATCCAATTTACTGGGCTATTGAACAGCTATTTCCGCTGTTTACTCAGTATCTATACATTGAGAGATAGGTAACACCATCCATGGGTGGTTCTGAATCTCCCCGATTTGGATGCGTTTCTATGGATTTACCTGCAGCATTCGCGAAATCAGTTCCTTGGCAGTCTAGTTTACTGCAGGACGAAGCGGAAATGCATACTTGCCTTTGATGATACATTGGACGATGTTGGAGTTGGAAAGACCTGTGAATGGAAGCTGCCCAAAGAGAAGATAGTAGAGCATCACACCACAAGCCCAAATGTCGACTCCTGGAGTGTTGATCCTTTCTTTCCGAGACAATACCTAGGGAGCCATATATTTGAGAGTACCCATATCGAAGTCAGGGTTAAAACTATCTGCTACTCCGCTGATGCCAAAATCTGCGACTTTAACCTTCAGATCTTGCTTGTTGACTAATAGTATATTTTATAGTTTGAGGTCGCGATGGACAATGTTTTTCCCATGACAATAATCCACAGCGCTGAGGATCTGTTCGAACACTTTCCTAGCAGGTGCCTCTTAAAAATGCCCCCTCGTGCGTAGGCATGAAAGGAGTTCTCCTCCCTCGAGATATTCCATAACAACTACCAGCTGCATATTGCTAAGGGTATAGCAATTGAGAATATGCACAATATTGGGATGTGAAAGTGCCTTGAGGTTTTATATCTCTCGAAATACCATGTCAATATCCCTTGCTCCAGCTATTTAATTTAATTCTTACTGATTTTGTCCAAACGCAACAATTTTATAGCGGCCATTTACTGTGAAATACTACTGCGCGCCAGCCACACCTTACCGAAACCGCCTTCACCAAGTTGTCTTATTAGTTAATACTACCCAAAATTACTCTTAGAATCGAACTCCTCCCCTGAGTAAAACAGAAACTACCTCTGCTTACGTAGATACGTTCCCCAGTGCGCACGTAACCCAACTCCTCCTCTAATATCTCGACCCCCTCCACACTAAAAAACCTGGGCCACCCTCGTCTGCCACTCGGCCAATTGATTTCGCACAAGCTGTCAATTTAATTTTTGTTAAGCGGTTTTGTGAATGTATGAGTGAACAACTTTTCAGGATGTCCATTCTGTATAAAGTGAATAACTTTCTGCTTTGGCTCCTTCACTTCTTGATCGTCAGGGAACATCGAATAATTCTATATTATATCAAACAATCATATCGATTCATCAGCCAAATGTCATTAGAATCGGGGCTGCTTCGACTTGAAGTAGAAATTTGTGTTTACAAGGTCGTTAGAGATCGAAGGGAGTCGATAGCAACCTGGACCGAGCTGACTATTGCTGTCGTAAGTTTAGAAACGGGGAATGGCACTGTCAAAACTTCCCTTGAAATGGCGTTGGATCTTTTTTATCAAATCCTCCTCAATCTGAATCACATAAAGCTAACACTAAAGCGAGGACTGTAGTCCAAAGGACCGGGCGATCTTTCCTTAATCTTGAGATCTGATTCCTCTCTCTAAACCTTGGAATTAAAGGGAATCATCTTTCTGGACCTTTTCCTAGCTAACAGTGTCTTTTCGCGTTATCTTTGGCATTTAGTGGGAGGTAGAATTTGTTTTTGAGGAGCTTCCTGAATGTAGCTGCTTGCTATAATTTCGCTGTTGCCAAATCTGGTCAGTTTGCTCATAAAGCTGACGTCAGTTGATCTGGTGCTGTAATGCTTGCCATTCTCGAAGCATGAGTAGGAATAGTGGTAACTACCAGGCCCTGGAAGTGCATTTTTTTAATATTCTTCGTCGTCTTCCTAGGTTTACTCGTTATTGGTTTACAGTATAGCACTTGTTTAAGGATTTACTGTTTGTTTGGCACTCTTTTTTTTTCTATGATAAATGATATTCTGAAGTTCATTGCTATCGCCACTGTTTTGATGTCTGTCCTCAGTGGTTATTTTCGATCCCGAGAGTTTTTCTCCTAAATCAGGAGTCCGTATCGACTCGGTTTAATGTCTAGTTTCAATGCTCGCGCTTCTCTCTCCTGTGGTTTCTGTCTTTTTATGATCCTTTTGAAAGTGTTGTAGTCGTGGCAGCTTTATCCTCTATTAACTTTGCTCGATGCTACGATATTTAGCAATTTTAGGAAATAAACTCGATCCATTTAGTGTTTCGAGAATGGTAGTGAGTTTTGGTCTTGCTTCGTTGCTTTTCAACCGTTATCTGTCTTTCCTTTCTGCCTTTGGAGTTTACAATTCACTATATCTTCTCTCTGCATGTATAATCAGTTACTTGGTCCTCCAACTGATGGAGTCGCAATGGAAGACTCGGGTTCAAAGTTAATCATTTCCTCCAATTCGTCATAATATTAACTCTCTGCCTTTGCAGCTAAGTCGATCATCTATTTATTTTTTATAACCCAGTCAGCAATAAAAAATCAATGCTTTTCTTGAATAAATTTAGACAGCTGTTCGCGGGCTTATGCGAGATACTTCTCCCTCCATTTCAGTTTTTAAGCTTCAACTGTCTCTCGAATAGCTTCAAGAGCAGTGACTTGTTCTCTCTATTCGAGCCTGTCAATGAGAGCACCCTGATATCCAACTTCGTAGTTACTATGGATTGCGTTGTTATATTCACAAGCTGCTATCTTTTTGCGACTTAATTCTTCGTCCTCTTCAAAAATATCTTCATCTTCATTACGGTTCATAGAGTTATACTACTGATTATATAGTTTAATTTGGATAGATGCGGCTTGCTCTAGTCTGTGATAAATAAACGATATAAATGTCATTTTTCTTACAATTTGAAGGCAATGGCCTCTCTAACCTCCAGTCTGCGGTTCTCTCTCTCCCTCTCGGCCAATCCAGCCATGAAATCACTATTTTCCATAACGTTCATCATGATAGGAAAGATATATTCGAATCTAGCCATACTACCCAGCAGACAAACCTTAATATTTTCCCACTCGTCACTCAGCAGTACACCAAAGATAGATTTAAAGTTTCTGTAGGCGATCTGCATGTTATTATCTTGACTCCTGTCTTTGTTTTCGAAGTTAATATAGAGGTCATCAATAAGCTTTTAAAAGTTGAGTTTGTTTTATCGACGATTGTTCTGCTTCGACTCTAAAAAGGATTTTACGATAAAAGTCAATAGTGTTCGCCAGATCAATACAAATATTTTCTCAAGCACAGTTGGAGGGATTTAGCCACGATGGCAACTTTTCAATTTTTAATAGGATTCACGGATTATGCTGATCACTTTGTTTACGTATTCGCGCAGTTATTAGTATGGTTCATACCACTTTATCGACTGGAACAAAGTTTTTATTGTTTCAATCTACAGACCTACCATCTTTTGACTTGATTACGTCAACAGCAGGGTTTACAGCTAGCCGAGAGTTGTCATCAATCGATTAAACTTCTTATGCAGCTATTGTTCAGCTTTAGATTCGACATTGCCTTAAGAACTGAAGTGGTTGAAGATTTATTGTAAGTAGGCTAAATTGTATCGGCATGCTTCAGTGGCGATGACTTTGGCCCTCAAAATTTGTGTATGTTCTCCCATAATTTCCCTAACCTCTTTCTTAAACATTCCATATATTTTGGCCGTGGGCACATTTCCCTCAACCTGCTCCAATTTAAGCCTAAATTCTCTCACAAAATTGGTCAAATCTGGGTACAAATGCATTAATCTCCGTTTAGTATATTTTTTTTCAAGTGTAAGGCTGTTACTATACTCCTAATAAAATATTTGTTTATAATTGCCGCTGAGGAAAAAGATGAAGATGTAATAGATCTAAATCAACAGACGCTTACATTGTATTCGATTAAAATCAGCAAATGAGAAAGAGAGGAGATGCACACACTGCGAGGAGAATAGGATACGTGATCAACATAACGCTCAAAGATGGAGAATAACTTCAGAGATGACTGGCACACGATTGCATCGCCAGTATAACAAGATAAGTAGTTTTTGGGAGCTGTCCATTACTCAAACCATCTATCTAATTTATCATAGGAAGTAAGACTCAAGATTTGTAGTTCCCAGGCATTCTCATCTTCTTCATCATTTTCAATAGTTTGCTCTCTCTAAAACATTCTGTTGACTGACGTCCCCATTGTTTTGGCATCAGTATGCTCTCTCATTTTGTTGATTCTGAAAAATTGTTTGTCGATAGCTTTACATCTGAAATTGTTGTTAAAAGGCAATCTATTCCATTAGCTCTTCTCCTGCTACAGGCAAACTATGAGCTCTCTTACACTTTTGGCGTACACTCCCATTTATCTCTTGATAAGATACTGCTCTATTGCTGCTCGCAATTTGGTTAAAGGAAGTCCCGTAAAATTATAGCACAAAGACTCAATGCGACTTATCAGGTAAAGATACTCATAAAAAGTGCGACTGTCCAGGTCTTGACTGAGCAAATGATCACTTATTAACTCAGTGAGTGAAGAATCGGCTGTAAGGCTAAAGCCTCGTTTAATTTGTTCGGGGTTGATGAGAACATTATCGCTCAGATCAATAGTAGTGGTTCCTTCTTCTTAGTTATTGGAAGAAACAGATAGTCTCCTCCTTTGAGGCCCGTCACTCTCCTCCAACTGCAGGGTAGCAGCATTTATTTTATGCCATTTGATCAGTTTATGTAGATTAATGATGATGGTAAGCACACGATGCCCCACGGCAGCCATTCCCTCCCGGCTACCGATATCATTCTAATAAATAGCGCGAATCTTTTCCTCCAGCAAAGTCATTATCAGCTTCTCTAGAGGAGAACTCGGCTGAATTACCACATAGCTCTTAATGACTTACTCGTACGATCTTTGGTCGAATCCCTCCAGACAACTTTTTAAATTGCTAATAATGAAGACAAACTCCTCGTTATTAACCTTTACGATGTATTGGTACATGTGCTCCAAACATATCAGTTTGTGGTTATATTCCTTCTCAAGCTGACTGTTGATGGCCTCTAGCTTTTGGAGATCTATAGCCTTCAGCTGGACCAAATTCATCTTGCGAATGTTGGGTACCTTTTCAATCAATTTAAGCGTTGCCTTAAGATTCTTGATATGTATATTTAATCTAGTGATGGCTTTCCCCTTATTCAGCACTCGTGTTAGTTTCTCGATACATTATCGCAATTAAATTGATTTTTTTCGAGTTGCGTAGAATTCCTTCTAATCGTAACCAGAAATACTACGATTAAGAGTTACAAGGTATTCATCGTAGCTTGACAATAGATGAGTATCAATGGTTTAGAGATTGCACTTTATGGAGGAGATTCGAGAGGAAATTGCCTAAAGAGAAGGATCACTTCCCAGCATACGGAACTCTAAATCAGGTGTTAGTTGAGCTGAATTTTGGATTAGTGCTAGAATGTCCTGCTCGAGATTCAGGCTGGGTCTAGTTTTAACAATATTTAGTGAAGCAGGTATCTTATTTGTCCTGTTAATAACTGCGTAAATATCCTGTTCGGAGATGGACTGATAGAACTCGTCCTCAATGACAGTCTCATACACGGTTTTGATTATCTTATTAAAGAAGTTCATTGGTCGGGATAGATCCTACTATCTTGGGATTATAATCCAAATCTAATAATGGAGATAATGAGTAGTCAACAAATTAGTAAGGATTAAATATTGGTGGTTATTAAGCAAAATATATGGATAATAATTTGATGCTTTTGAATCATCAAAACAGGAAATATACCAATCAAAATTTATAAATTTGAATTATGTTGCAACGACCTGCCAATCATCGCTGCCAGATTGACTGCACAAACCATGACGAGGTCATTAATGCACTCTAAGTCAAATCTAAGGATCTGTACTATTTTTGGGTATTTCTTCTGCTATCCAGCGCAATTACTAATGGCTCTATAATCGATACTATGCCTAGATGCAACGTTAGCAAGAACTACCCAAACCATAAGTCATTAAAGTTAAAGACAATCATGACAAATGCAATCGTGAGATCGAAGACCTCTAAGGTGAGAATGAGCGGTTGGCAAAAGAGAATAAAAAGCTAAGACTAGAGTTGGATTCTCTGCGCAAAAAGATGCAAGATTCATAAGGCAATGATCGTTTTGAGCAGGATTATAAAAAGGAACTGACCAGACTCAAAAACAAATGCACAGAATACGAAACCATCAAATAAAATTTGTTGGCAGAAGTCAATAAACTCAAAAACACGATTCGTGCCAACGAAGATCAGTTTGAAGAGGAAAGAGCGAAGTGGAACAGATAGAGCAAACAAAACAAACAGACAATCATTTAACTGCATCAAACCATAGATCAAATGAGAAGTAAACATGCTCCTTAACAGAGATAAGGGATTTCCTCTTCGCAAATTCAAGAGTACTCATAAATATATGTAGACTTAACAGAAGGCAGATGCTAAAAATGAGCGCCTATCTTCAAGATCTCGAGTTAAGGACTTAAAAATTAGTGTCCTTATAGTTCGATTCTCTAACCAACGAATTGCAGCAAAATTTACAGTTAATTCTATCAACATTAACTGCTTCTGAGTTGTCGTCCATCTTAGTCGAAGTCGAGTAAGAGTGATTGTTTGATTTTATCCTTTTAACAACCCCACATTCTAGATCCTTATTAGCTCAGCTGTCAGATTAACGATTAGTAACAATTTATTAGATTATTATAAGTAATCCATTGATTTAATTTAACTCCACTTTTATTATTACTCTCAAAATAAAATAATAATGATGAACTATACTGCTCGGCAGTACGGCAACGAGCCCGATAGCATATTCACTCACTCCATGGCAGAAATATATCCCAGAAAAAATAGGCTTCTTGCCTCCACTGGCTTTTCGCAACTCAATAACTCAATGATGGCCACAACTCGTCTTCCCCAGCTCTCACGCTCTTTCTCCTCCTCCAAGTCCACTAAACTTAAGCTCACGACCATTGAGGCCACCCTTAGCTCTATTTCTCAGCAACTTCACGAGCTAAAATTAGAGACTCGGGTAAATCATTCCTTATTTAGGAGTCGCGACGTTATTGCAATTTTTTGAAGGACGACCTTGGTGAAGGTCAGCTTGGTTGCACCAAACTTGACCTTTTAACGCAGGCAAACAAGTTATAGAAAATGTTCAAAATATCGAAAAAACATGACGAGGAAAGAACACTCGCTTTGAAAGGGGATTGCGATAAGCTGCTTGAGAGCACTATGTCATTAAAAAAAGCAATGGGGTCGCTGCAAGATAGACTGGACCACTGTTAAAATGTGATGGGTATTTACAGCGGTAAAGAAAGGCACAGGGTGTGACCATGATCATCAATGATCATATTTAGCTTATATAACTTCTTTTTTCCACTAAATCTACTTCCTTTGAATCTGCTATGTCTTGATTCACGCAACAGTTTTTATTTAGAAGTACTAACTCTATATCGGACAATAAAATAAACCTATGTACAATATTCATCAATACAACTCAGCTGTTCGCATACAGGAACAGCAGCGGGATTAGGAGGAACGCTATGCAAAATATCTGCTTAAGCATGGAGGTATATTCTACTCATTCAGATTTTAAGGAAGAAGCTATCAAGAAACAGAAAGACAGATTAACAGCATTTATTAAGGAAGTATCTGTTGCATTATTCAGCAAATTTAATCAAAAAAGCCATTTGTTTTAGAGGACGACCATCATATTGCTTGGCGTGCTCAAAAACCCTTCCGAGATGTGTAAGATGCGACTAAATTCTTGGATTTCAAGACTTTTAGACATAAGCCGCACTATGAAATGGGCAAAATATTTAATGAACGTGAACGTAAATAGATTCTTTATTTGTCTCAAAAGAAAGAACCTTTGGTTCAATCGCAACTCATACCTGACGAACAGCGAAAACGCAGTCAACGAAGTCAGGGGCCTCTAAATCCCAAAATATAATTTAGAAGTCTAAACAAGGATAATGAATGCCTGCAACCAAGGTTAAGATTCGCCAACATAACAGATCGACAACGTATAAATTAGCATTCAATGAGCTTTGACTAAAAAATTACATCTTTGTACAAGTATGGCCTTATTTATTGAGATCGTTCCAAATGACAAAGTCGAAGCTTGGCAGAACGTCAGTCTCACCCACTGGAAGGTACCAGGAAAAGAAAAATACTCTTGATTAATTGAATGAGACATCATCTGAGATGGATAAATCTAAGCCTTTCTATTTTGAAAGACAACCTTCTGGGGATATTGCTCCTCAACCTGAGTCAGGCAACTTGTTGAATGATTCCAGCCAAATTAGTATTAATGCTTCTCAAACTAGCAGCAATGGAGGTCTAAATAAAACATACTTTAAGTTAGCAAAAACGATGCAACTTTTCTCGCAAGATAGTCCATAGAAATAAGCTTTATAAACAGTGCTAAAGCGTTCTCAATACGACCGCAAGAAAGATATGACTAACATTACTTCAAATATCCATGGATAAAGTTACACTAAGCCACCCATTCTCTGATTTGTATCTTTTAATAATGTGCTTCTGTTCCTATTGAACCAAATTAATTGATTTGTTATTTTGCATGCATTAATTATTATTTGTTGGGTTATTAGATGTCGTCCATCTTGGAAGAGACTCACTATGAAAAAAAAATCGGCTTCTTTAGGGATAGACTTCAAACGTGCGGCTATCGCTTCTATAAGATGATACAGACACGTAAAAAAGAAGCCCCCAGATTATTGAGTCAAGAGGCAAATGAGGAACTGCAACAGGACGTACAAAATAAGGTGCTTCATTCAACAGACGATTATATCAACTGTCTTCGAGGCGAGCATTACTCACAATAAATTCCAGCTTACCTCGTGCACGAGTACATATTGCTTTATTTAGAGCAAATGACTTTAAAACGTTGGTATACACCCACCTTGCCCCCAAATATGTTCTGGAGTAATAACGATCACATGTGCTCTAAAAGATATTCGAAGTGGAGTTCAACAAGTGAATCGCTCATCTATTATTACATCAATGAGATCTATACGATAATCAAAAATATATCAGTATCTGAATTTGAAACTGGGAGGGCCCATGGGTTTGGATTTCTAAAATTACTATTATTCAAGCGAAAACTTCGCATGAAGTTACAGAGGGTTGCTGAGGAGTTAGTCAAGTTTGGAGTAGTCAACCAACCCTGAGCATTTTTAGAGGCACAGGTCAGACAGAACTTGCGTTTGAACTTAATTGACTTAGAATTTGTTAGTCATCAGGAAGAGAAAAGCCAAAGGAGTCACTCTTCCGGTTGATTTCGGATCATCTTGCTTAAATACGTCCAGATAAGCTTTAGATTTGCCTAATTTGATGTCAAAAGCTTTGAGTTTGCAGCGAACCTGCTTGATGTCCTTCAAACTATTCAGGAATTGCTTCTTCTGAAGGTTTCTTACTAAACTATGACTGTTTATATCGGGAATTGGCCGATCAGCTTTACGAGCAGCCATCCAATAATGCATTTTGGTGCCTTTTATTTCACTTGGTATCAGAATGTCCTTGCAAGTAGGCTCAGATTTAAATGACTTGTTGTATGCACAAGCCTAATTGCTCTCAGAGATAGAAAAAGGCGTTGAGCAGTACGCACATACATAAGTAGAATGCATTTTCAATAAATCTGCATTTTGCTGATTGTATAAGGATAGAATCTTCTTCTGGTTAGCCAAAATGTCGTTCCTTGCTCTGGCTAACTCTTAATGATAGAATTAAACTGCCTTTGCAATCAGTTGATTTAGGAATGCATTTTTATTGATATAAAGTGGCAACTGTGCTGCCAAAGCCAGTGTTTGCACCATTTCCCTTGGAAGGGTGAAGCCCACTGATATAGTTTTACTCAAAATCGATTCTTTTACACTTTTGGCTTACATGCTTTCCTTATCCTAACGACTATCTTCAATTTTTATTTCATTTCTTTCCTACCCATAGTTTAAGTTTTCAAGTTGTTTGAGCTGTTGATGAAATTGCTTATAACAAAGCAAAAACCTTTGAGGAAACTGAACCACACTATCAAAGCTATAGACAAGATCATCGCAGTGATTAATTATCTCCTGATAATTTTTAATGTCTGTTTGCCTACGAATAACTTCTTGATTGATAAGTGCGTTTAACCTTTGGAAGATGCCCTAGAATTCAAGGTTTATATCTTTCTCTATAACGCGGCGTTCCAGAAGATACTGCTATTGTTGAGTCGATAAATACCCAAGATAATTACAGACTCGATCGCGAAGAGGATTAATTTAGCAATCTCGATAGCTAAGGTAGAATTTATTCCGAAGTTATACTGCATCTTCGATTGAAGAGATGACATGACGACTGTCCGCATGTGGACCTAATTATGTGCAAAGAGCGCAGACTGCGTCCTTGCATGAGTCGCAGTACTGACGGAGGGGATTATTGGGATGGAGAGCGCATAAGTGATCCATTCGCTGTTTATATGTATAGTTAAGAGAATATATATAATTGCGGTTATGATAGCTCATAAATTTGCAAACATATTACTGGGCAAATCAAAAGGGATCCTTCGGCTAGAACAGTGTTTCTCTAGTAGGATACCTGTCTTTTCATCGATGGACAGTTCAAAAGGCGATTCCATAAAGATTGTTCATACGAAAGATGCAGCTGTCCACCTACCCAGCCACAAATTGGCCAAATTTTTATAAAAAAAGAGCGTTAGTAGTGTGGAATTGGAAGGAGAGGGAGCCAATATCCGTGAGATAACCACGAACTTCTACTCCGAGAACAGTTGGAAAAAGATTAATTAAATTAGCAAGGATATATCAGTTGATTTCTCAGAAGCAATCAGAAGCAGTCACAACTTCGTAGGATTGGCTTCGGAAGTGCTGTCCAAAGGGTATAAATTTTAGAGAAAACAAAAGGATTTAAACAAGATAAAGATAAAAATTGGAGATATTCCTGAAAGAGATTATGTGTTGGAGATGGTACAGGCCAAGACTCAGGCTGCAGAATGGGCAAATACCAGAGGCGATTAAGCAAATACACTTTTTTTACTAAAACAAGCTTAGCGTATTGCTACAGCCTATCCTCAGGTGAAGATCAAAGTCATTAGAGGAAGCGAGCTGCTTGATGAAGGCTTCAATCTATTACATGCAGTAGGACGAGCAAGCAGTAGTTAGCCATTATTCATCTGCCTATAACTAAGAGGAGGAGCTGATAATGACTAGTTCTTGAGTTTAGTCGGCAAAGGAGTGTGCTTTGATTCCGGAGGTCTTAACCTTAAACCGAGTGGAAACATAAAAGGAATGCACGTTGACAAACATGGAGCTTGTTCAGTGCTAAGTGCTTTTGAAAGTGCAGCCAAATTGCAAGTAAAATCCAATATTGTAGCTGTGATAGGAGTGGTTGAAAATTTTATTAGTGCCAACAGCTATCGTCCGCTGGATATCATTAAATCTAGAAAAGGATTAACTGTGTAAATTGGAAATACAGATGCTGAAGGCAGACTTGTACTGGCTGATTGCATGCACTGGGTACAGCAAAACTATAAAGTTAAAACTTTGGTTGAACTTTCGACTCTTACTGGAGCCATTGTAATGGCTTTGGGCAAGGAGAGGGCTGGAGTGTTCACCAACTCTCAGCCTTTGGCATAGGAACTTGGACGAATAGGGTCTTAGATTTAGGAGTTAGTTTGGCATATGCCAGTCGATTAATGCCATGAATAACTAATTAAGGCCAAACAGGCAGACATTACCAATTCATCGGGTAAAGCATAGGCTTCTTCTAGTCAAGCCGCTGCTTTCCTAAAGCAATTCGTTGAGCCAGGAGTTCAATGGGCTCATGTGGACATCGCAGGTACGGCAAATATGGATGGAGCTACTGGCTACGGAGCAAAACTGCTATTGCATTTCCTTCGGCGTAGATCTGGCTGATAGTTTATGTATGAATAAGATGCTAATTTAATTAATGAAGACGGCCTATCATTTATTGGCCTCGTTAACCGACCGTAAGAAATTTTGAAGGTGGTTTGCTTGATATTTAAGGAAATCGATTTCTTCTGCCTTTTTCTTGTCCTCTGTCAGTTTTTTTTACTTTATTTGCTTTTATAGAGTTTCTTTCTTCTTCTTGAGCTCCTCCGCCTTTTCCTACAACGATGACTTCTTTTCCTCCAACTAAAGAATCGAAGTGTTGAGTTAGGGGGTCCCCTGTTCTGCTTGCAGTTGTTTTCTCATTGCAAAGGTCAATGAACTCTCGTAAAGGGTTTCATAAGCGCTAATTGTCATGTATAGTTAATCCCTCACTCTCATTAAGATGACTCCTCGCTCAGGACAGTCAATTGTTACTTGCCGAATGATCTCATCATAACATTGCCGATGTAATTCCTAGCGAATAGGACAAATCCCCGAATCTCTAAATGAAATAATAAATACCTAGCCTGCCTGATAACAAGCTTTTCGTCAAGCAATTTTTGAAGAGTGTTGACATCTTCACGAGAGGGAGGGTTTGTGCTGATGGTTTGGGTGAAGTGTTTGCCCTCTGCATCCCATTGAACAGCTGGAAACATGGAACTTAGTAATTCTTAATTCTTTGTGAGGTACCATCAATGGCGAGGCGGGAGTCATAATTGCTGAAGTTGCGTTTTTCCTCGACTTTGCTTTCAGTGAGTATAGTTTCGAAGGCAGGTTGGTATTGCACAAGCGATTCTCTGGGTTTGCTCATGTTTGAATATTGTATTAAGTTGTATAAAGTTGGGGATATTATATGTTTAAATACGAATTCATATTTGAGAAAGGAGAGGTGATAATTGTCTGAGATTAGAGTCGCTTCTGACTCGTTCCGAAATAATTTAAGCATATAAATTAATTAGTTAATTTAAGAAGGAGATATTTTGTTGATATTTTCAGGATGGTTGAATCTAAACCTTTCAATATTGGAATGGATGATATAATCTGTTGAAATATTACATTGAATAGAAAGCATGAATATGAACATTTAAATTGGATATATGGTTTTTATCTTTTATCTACGACTTCATCTTGAACCGCTTTCCTTAAACTTAAGTACAACAATAAGATACACCTGCAAATTCAGAGTCATATTCACTGTTATATTTGCAAATTATTATATTGAATTAATAAAGTGAATATTCTTTGAATAATTTATTGCTGTTGCAATTAAGAAGACTCATCATTTTGTTGTGTGTCGCTTTCCTTTCTTTGCAGCCTGCTTTCTTCTATTTTTAACAACCTTTTAGGACGATCCTCTCTTCTACGCCGACCATTTTCCTATTTAAATTATTATTTAATGAGCACATATCCATAATCTCAGCGTATCCGCCTCAGACTCACCTTCAAGAGAATCCTCATGAATCTCAAATTTCCTTGTTCCCTCACCGCTCAAGTCAAGCATGGTAACACAACTTCCATTCAGATACCTTCCATGATTGCAAAAGATTGTATGAACTGCGAAATGGGGAATGCAACATTAATGAAGTTATAGACTCTGAGCTCGATGCGCCCTATAACGTGGTGAGAGGAAGATTTGAAGATAAAAAAATCATTATAAATGTATTCATGTCTTCTTCCAGTGGCAAGGTGGCGGCTGGAAGCATCACTTTTAGTTTACTTGGAAAGGAAGCTGGCAACAGTTATGATAACGTACAATTTCTGTAGAAATGCCCAGACAAACAGGCTAAACTTTATTACAGTTTTAGCTTCTAGCAGTTGCTGGGGAAGGGGTAACGCTTGGATAAGACAATAATAGGGGAGTTACGAATGAACGAAAGACAAAGTGAAGATTATAATGGTTCAAGGAAGATATTAAGTTACAACTCATTGCAGTCTCCTCAAGCAACCCGTCTATCTGCCAATAAATAGTTTGGCCGCTTTCGAAATGACAAGAGCAATTTGAATGAATCTCATGTCGAAGAAATCTATACAATGGATAAGCGTGAGAGCAGGAATGTCGCCAAAGACACAAGTTTTACTGCCAGATAATTTGGCAGATAGCGCGATTCATTAAAATAACACCGTCGGAGTAAGAGTCGCAGCTTTGGTAAGAATGAAGACAACACCAGCAACAATAACAGTTCACGACAATTACCCTCTCCCCGTAGAAACAACAATGCCAGTAAGTTTCTTGACAAAGATGAGGGGTAGATCGAAGAACTGGAGAAATTGAAGAACAAAATTAAGAATATGGAGAGGAACGAGAGAAGCAATGTCCAAATTCTCCGAGAGACCAAGGATGAGGCTTAACGCAAAAAAAATAAAATCAGCCAACTCTAAATAGTACGAACATAACTGGAAGAGACAGTTCGAGTTAAAGATTAAAAGCTACGTAAAGTATAGAAACAGCAAAAATAATTATCAGAGCAATGCTAATCGCTAAACAACCAGATAAAAAATGCAAAAATGCAAAATGAATTGCGTTAGAATATGTCTCGCGAACAGATCAGGAAGTTGGAGGAGAAGTATCGCCAGTCATAGTGTTAGCGCTAGAGAATAACTGAGGAGTATAATCGTTCTTTGAAATTGTATGAGGAGATGGAGAAGAAATATCAAGGTACACTCAAGGAGAAGGAAAGGGCATTCTCAGAAGAAAAAAATAAATTTAATAAGAAGATTGAGATACTTACCTCCTCTATTGATTAGGCCAAGAGAGAGATTGATGCTTTGAAGAGTGAGGGAGAGGAATTTATCAAGCAAAAGAAAGGTTTTCTTGAAAGCCACAAGGGACTGGGGGATGACCTTGAAAATTATAGAACCATTGTGGAACAGTTAGAAAATCAGATCAAGGGTGAAGCATAGGTTATCAAATAACTACGAGGCTAAGCCGAAATATTTAAGCAAAACTAGGTGGAAAGGCAACAATTGAAGAAGAAAATAAATTAGCTTCTTTTGACAAACAACAGTCATTTATAAAAGACAACTAAACACTAAAAAACACTTGATCAGCTCTAATATAAAATCAAGGAGCAAGAGGAATAGTTGCAAAGGCGTGCCACTGACAAAAACCAGCTTAATAGTAAACTTACCCAGCTTAAGAAGACTTATGACACTCTTAAACTTAGCGAGGAACAAAAAATTAAGGAGAATTAATCTTTGATTCTGTTGCAAAACGCTACTAACTCAAGAGTAAATTAACTTAAAAGCCGGCTGGAGGTTGAGAGGCGCAATTTAGAATAAATACAGAGAGAATATTCTTCAAGGGAGAGCGCACTCATTGCTGAGAAGGATTCTATCGAGGGATAAAACGAGGAGATGAGGTGGTAGTTGCAGAAGCAATCATCAACACTCCAATAATTAAATCAGCACTCTCGCTCTCTCAACGATCAAATATACAAACTTAAGTAGGAACTTATCGATAAGACTGAAAGGATAAAGCGCTTAGAGGATGATAATACCACTCTTTCGACACAACAGGAACATCTCACTGGCAACTGCACTCAGATCGATACTCAGCGCAAGGAACAGCAGGCAGTTATCAAAGACTTAACAACCCAGATTGCAGATTCAAAAAAGAAGAATTTACGTACTGAGCAGGAGCTAGCTGATTTAAAATAAAGATTGAGAGTATTTTAATTGACAAACAAAGAAAAGATATCATAGTGCGAGAGGAAACTGAAGGAACTTGAAAGCAATATTAAGGCCAAAGACGGAGCCATCCGCAGTTTAGAACAACAGATCAAAGACAGGACAGATGAAGTAGCTCTTCAGAAACAAAGTAATAATATGATGGGACAGGACATAATGCGCTTTAAAGACACAGCCACCAGCATTAAGAAATAAATGGAGGGGCAAGAGGTCACAATTATTAGGCTTAAGTAAAGCGAAAGCGAGTTACGCAAGACCATTCAATCCAAGGATTAAGCTATTGATAAAAAAATCAGGTAAACCGACGAGATTACTCGAAGGCTGGGCAAACTCACTGAAGAGTACGCCCAATATAAAATAACTATCGTTGGCGCAATGGAATCTTTCTTTATGGAGTTATTGAGATAAGATGAGGTTCCTTCTCCCACTCGTAATCCTTCTAAAACGAGAGCAAGTTTTCCAGATGAAAGACTCAGTAATTTGGAGTTATAGGTTATCCAGAAACGAAATCAACAGGCTTCTAAAATTAGAGCAAAAGCTCTACAAAGCGCACAATAAAAATAGATTTGGTAATATGAGCTGGTTCGAGTCAAGACCAACTTCGCTGAATTGCAATAGACTCATACCAAGGAATTAACCAGATCAAAATAACAGGTCAAAATGCTCCAGACTGAAATTTTAAGCAAGGAGGAGGTTCATAAATAAAGTTTATTTAAAATCTAAGAATAACTAGAGTTAAAACAAGTAGAATTGTAAGAAGTAAAGCGAGAATTAGTTAAAGTCACTGATCATGCTCAAGACTTATAGTCCCAGCAACGCATTTTACTCACCAAATACAATGCTTTGAAAGAAGACAACAAAGAGTGTTAGTAGCGTATGTTGATGCTGAGATCAGCCGAGATCAAGGGAAAGTCATCAATAGAGTACCGAACGCAATAGATCGAGGGTCATTCATAATCATAAACTCTAAAATATCGTAAATTATTACAGGAAAGTTAGAGAAGAGTGCTAACACAGGAAAAGGAGATTCATGATAGGACTGATGTTATTAAAAGATACCAAGCGGAGCAAACTATTATGGGATATGAACTGGAAAAGGCAGAGAATAAGGCCAATTAATGGACTCAACGAGCCAATTCATATCAGGAAGCACTCAAGGAAAGTGACAGGTATGGCAAGGAAAAGGATAGATAACTTAAAAAATTGAATGAAAACATTTAGCAGTTGAGTGCCATGCTCACCCTGGAAAAGCAGAGAAGTCAGGATTATTTAACAGAAAAGCAAGAGCAGAGTCAAATAGTGGCGGACCTTACGCACGACATTTAAAAATTAAAAGATGAAAATGCAGTTGTTTTGTCAAAATCGGCAGACTTGTAGAACCAGCTTAAAGCCAAGCTTTAATCCACAAAGATATTGAATGATAAACTCCTTGTGGAGATTAAGTAGCTGAAATAAAAAGTCATTTCAGCCAGTTCGTAAATATAACTTAAAAATTTTATGGTGCGACAGGCATAAATTTCATCCACTTTATAGAGAGAGGGGAAACAAGAGCTCCAGCAGTAACTTGACAAGAAAAAAATAATTATCACTAAGCTCAATGAATAGATCATGACAATTCAGAATAAATACAGTGTACTCGAGCATAAATGCAATGCTCTGCAGGAATAAAAGGATTCTATCACATCGAATCTCGATAAGAACAGGCAGATGGTGTCACAACTTAAAAATAGCATGGATAATTCAGGTGTTAACGATCAGGTTGCTTCACTGGAGAGGCAAATAGATAGGTTACGCAGTGATAAAGTCGATACTGAAAACTATTATTAGCGTCAAGTGACGGATCTTAAGAACATGTTGAAGGAGTCCAAAAGAATGGAAAGTTCCAAAACTAGTCGCTAGGAAGAACTCAAGAAGAGAGTTAAAATACTATAGAAAATGCTGGAAAATTAAAATTATGACATCGCCACCGAAAAGAGAAAATTACTACAGGAAATTTAAAGAGAAAGAAGGGACTTGTTCTCAAAGGCATCGGGCAACTCAACTGAAAGAGATGGCGATATTGAAAAGTCATCTGCTTCCATCAAGGCGAACAGCCTTAAAATTCGCTACGAGAAAGAAAGCGAAAGGCTCAATAAAGAAATACAAGATTTAAATGACGAACTCACTGCCAGAGATTTCATTATTCAGAACCAGCAGTATTAATTCGACAATTTTTCATCGAGGCTCAGCGAGGTTACTGCCAATTTAAACAAGGTAGAGACTCAACTGGAACAGGAAAGAGCCAAAAATAAACAGCAGCAAATCGATTTCCAGGCAGAGCTTAAACTCAATCGGGAAAAATTAGCAAAAATGCAATAATAACAGTTGAGAATTATCCTAGAATCAATCGACAAGAAGATGAGCCGCTTCCGCAGCAAGAAGCTATAAAGCAGCTCCAGCGAACTATAAAGGACCATGCTGGCTGGCAGTTACCGTTAGTTTTCGGACATCCTTGGTGAAGTGATGCGCGAACAATCTCCTTGATGATTCATGAGCATATCGATATAACAGTTTATACAAATTAAAATGAAAACGCATATGAATAACACTCAGGCTATTTCCATGAAGAACGATATCACTGCGCATTAGCAATTTATAAATCACCAAAAGGCCCTGCACTCCAATGTAAAACCAGTCGTGGTTACCAAAAGAAAGGAAGAGGTTAGAATTGTGAAGTAATTCTGAGATAAGGCAGAAACAACAAGGTGTAACTTAATACCAACCCAATGGAGCACGTAAAACATCTCAATCAAAAATTGTACAGCAAAGGATACAGATCTACTATAGATAACCGCGTGGATAACTATGATAAGGCAAAAGAAATGCTTGCTGATCGCAATAAAAAGAACAAATACGAGCAACATGCCAAAAAAGAACACGAGAAAGAACTGTAGTCCATGAATAATCGTATCAAAAACTGCAAGACGCTGCAACAACGTAAAAAGGACAAAACTGATCCAATCGTCAATCCCACTTACTTTATTAAGCAAGGAGGAGATCTTGGAGATGTTACTATCAATCAGTACTGCAAAAAGGTGTTGCATATGAATCGGCCACAGTCCAGTATAGCTCGACAAGAGGAACATCAAATTCCGAGGATGGAAGGAAAACCAGAGACAAAAGAAATGAAACCTGCACTCTCATTCGGAAGTGTGCCAAACTACAGTAAGATACGACCACAGTCGGCGAACCCTCATAAAGCAAAGTAAGAAAGAATAGCATCCGATTTGCCAGGGTGCACCTACAAATAGATACTGAATCATATTGTGGAGAATAAACTATTCAAAGACGTATAAATGAAGGTGTTGTACGTACGTTTGTGTCATACCTATGGGTAGGAGAAGGTCGATTAACTATGGTAGCCGCTGATGGATGACCTCTAGAGATGATAATTCTTTTATTTTACGATTTATTAATCCTCAAAAAAGATAAAATCAAATATGCTCCCCATAAAGTGTTTTTACTAGATTATCCACGTCTGAGAATTATTTGTATTTGTGAAGTTTGAATGTTTTACGATTCACTTCGCGTACATCCTTGACGAAGAGGGTTCCTTAGATGTAACTTTGCAGTGCCCTTAGTTCATAATCGTTTTTACCCTTGTAGTAGGGTATAATTGGAATTGCGTTATCCACCTGGTAAGCAAATGAATATGCAGCATTATCAATTAGCAGTACTTGTGACAAATCACGACTGATGATTCTCAAATCTTTTACATATACGCCGTCTGTTGTAATATGACAATGCTCTCTGTAAAGTCTGTGATGAATAAATTCGTTATGAGGGTCGAGGTAATCCAAGACAACATTAGCATAACAAGAGTGACTGGCTGTAAAAACGATTACCTCGAAGTTTTTTGACAGACACCGCAGTAATTAAATTGCATGAGGACGCACATTGATACCTGCATCGATCTCTTCCCCCGTTGGAAACTTGATCTTAATCTTAACATCGTGGGGAGTTTAAAGATTGTCATTGCAATGAATAAGAGTTTCATCCAGGTCAAACACCACTGTCTTTTTATCTATCTCATGCGATAAATACCACTTGAATACCCCTTCCTGGGTAGTTTGATCGCTCGAGCAACGGCTTCCTCTTATGTGGGAATTCTCCGTGTCTCAAATATCTTGAGATACTGAGCTGACATTGTGATATGTTCACGGGCAAGGGATCTATCTTCTTTATAGAACTTGATAATTTCTGAGATGTAGTAGAGATTGTGGCGAGGAGAATAAGGATTGAAGTTGCAAGGCTGATAGTTTTCTCCCTCAGTGACCTGCGTTACAAACTTCCTGAGTGACTCATTGCCTTTCTCTTCCTCTTCACCTTTATTGTCCTTGCTTTTACGCTGTGGTTCCTTATTTTAGTTCCTCTCAAATCTTTTCACTCTTTCCTTCCTTTAATTTTACAGAAACTGCCACTTCTCTTCTCTCTTTTTATCGATGTTGTTGCTCATATCAGTAATTTTACTCTGGAGGTAGTTTAATTTATCATGCAATTTTTGATACTAAGAAACATCTGGCTTTACTCCGTCTTTAGCTTATTTTGCACGAGTCAGCTTTATCTTGTGTGGAGACTACCCTGGCGGTGCAGGATAGTATTGCTCCTGAATACCTACCGTATCAGGCGTGCTGTTTTTAGCCATATTCCTCAGAAATTAGGGCCTGCGACTATTTCGATCGTTTTTGCCTGTCGATTCCGATTATTGAGGAGGTATATTGGGCCTAAGATTTTGCGCCGAGTTGTAATTGGTGGTATATTGAGTTGGTCCGACTTGATACCTGTATCCGTTTTCCTGTGATTTCTTGCTGACTGTGATAAACTATGCGTTACCTTTATCGTCTGTTTTTAACTGCGGCTTCTTCATGATGTAAACCTATTATTTTATTACGCGAAAAAATTCATTTACAGCTCATAAGAATTTCAATTGCAAATATGGTTTGCCAACTAAGTTGAAAATGGCAATAATCTTTACCCTTTTGCAAGATTTACATTTTAATTTATTCAAATGCTACAACTGTTTTAATAAACTGATAAATTTATGGTGCTCACACCTGCTTTACTGAAACTGGGAATTTATCCTTAGACTTACGAACAACGATTCATCCTTAGAAATAGAAGTGGCAGCATTAGTAGTGGTAGATCATTTTATATCACAAGGCAAGGATAGTGTTCCTTCTAAAAATATGCAACTATCATTAAAACTTTGGACTTGGAATATTTAAAATCAAATAATGAGCATAAAGTAAATCAAGCCTGAGATTTCCATCGATTCGGTCAAGGACGTCGTCAAACGGCTTAAAGCTAAAGGCATAGAGTCTCTGTCTCATCATGACTTGGCCATCGCGATAACAACCATTGGTTTCAAATAGGTTAGCAAATAATTTGGAGCTGAATGGTCTGACAAGAGTGAACGGTAAGCTTTTGCCAAGTTAGCCAATTCGGAATATGAACTAGGATGGTATGGACGAGTCAACAATCAAAATTATTTACCATTTTTGCAAATGTGCATTAGAGGAGACATCGAAAAGGTCATTTCGCTTTAATTCAGGTTAAAGAGTTCATGTTTAATCTCGGAAAAACCAATCGTAATGAACTTGTCAATACGACTGATAACTTTAAACGTACAGCACTTCATCTTGCAGTCAGAGAGGGTTTTGATGTGCTAGCCGAGTATCTCATAAAATAAGGTTGGTCTGTTAACTCACGAGACAGATAATTGAAGACTCCCCTGCATTATTGTAAAAATGAACTTGTGTGTCAACTGTTGCTGAGAAAGGGGGCGAACGTTGTCTCACGAGATAATAAGTAATTGTGATTCCATCTTAGAGGCTGCACTGCTGCGCACTATGCCTCTTCAGGAAGTGAGTATAAAATCCTAGAGTTAATGTTAAAAAAGGCCAATGTGGTTAATTAAACCGACTCTGCAGCCAAAACTCCACTTTTCTATGCAATTTATAATACTTCAGAAGAGCAAGTCAATGTAATCAGAGTTTTGCTATAAAATGGAGCGCGAATCAATGATCAAGATGCCACAGATCGAACTCCACTACACTATGCTGCTGAGATGGGAAAATTACGTTGCATTCCTTTTTTGTTGCAGAAAGGCGCCAGCATTGATATTCGTGACAAGCATGGCAAAACAGCTATAGATTTGGCTGCCAATGAGAAGGTAAACAAAATAATCACTGCTTATTGCGAAGGCCGTGGGATGGTTTTCGAAAAGGAAGAAAAGGAGAAACGTGGTGAATTCGCAAAAATAGTGAGCGGAACAAAATTAAAATAGGGTGGCAGTGTTAAGCCTGACTCAAAACAATCATAAGGGGCTAAATCTAACGGGCAGGCCTACACAAAATAAGTGAATCAGGTATCAACTTGGGTGCGTGAAAAGTTCTTTGTATTGATGAAGAAGTTGCAATAATCTGGTATCAAATCACTGTGGCATCTAAAAAGACCATACATCTATACGGGAAGTTGGGCTGAGGACGTGTAGGGATTGGAAGATCTCTATGAATGTTTTTTAAATCTCAGTGGAGCAGAGGCAGCCATGCGAACTTTTAATATTCTTTGCCCCTATGAAAAGCAGCTTCCTAATGTTTTGGGTAAATCAGAAGAAGCATTTCAAAGTTTTTTTGGTTAAAATTGGTTTAGTAATGACCCTGTCGAAAAGATTAGAAACTTGCACTCGCAGACAAAGATAAGAAACTAATTATAACTAAAGGCGAAGGAGGCTGAGGATCTAAAGACATAGTTGTTAGGTTGCCACTCATAGATGGAAAAGCTATAGGGAAAAATAATGGGTCTAAACGAGCAAATATCTCACTACAGTAAAATATAAGAGGAACTACGGAAAGAAAGGACAAAGAATACACAACAGTACACAGAAATATTAAAATATATGAATGAGGCAGCAGTCTTAAAAGATGAATTGGGAAAATTAAACAATGGAGAAGAAAAATCTCAGATTTTATCCAATATGGTTTAAGAGTTACGATCAAAGAACGAGGATTTAATTAAAGAAATTTAAAGCGTTAAACTAAACGAAGCAGCCGCTAGAAGAAAATGCGGACAGTTGTTTCTAAAATCTTTGACTTTGGCAAAGACTGGGGAATCCACAATCAGTCAATAGGATGAAGCAAACCTCTATGACGATGATGCCATCATAAACATGTACGACCTCCTCAAGACAAATCCACCAAATCTATCAAAGCGATTCAAGTTGTGCGATCGTCGCGGTGCGAACAAGCTAAACATTTAAGAGTTCACAAAATTGCTTGAGGGATTATCTATGTTGCCTCAAGACGTGATGTCAATGCATCGTATAACTGGTTTTGCGCACGGACGTAAGACTCTTTCCCTCTAATAGTTCAAGACAATCTTATAGAACCGTCATAAGAATCGTCCTATGTGGTAAAAACAATTAATTCGTAAATTAAAAACCATCATTCTTCAGCAAGGAATTACACTGGAAAAGTTTTTTGAGGTTGTCGATAAGGATGGAAGTGGAAGCATTGAAGGTAGCTAGCTGAGATAGGGGCTGTAGAACTTCAATATATTTATGAATCAGAATGATTGGAGTAATCTTTTCAATTTGTTGGATGCTGACAAATCAGGCACCATTTAACTTGAGGAGATGAAAAATTTGTTCGAGCAAGAGGGATCAGGTAAGCTGGAATAAATCGGATCTGTAATTAGGAAAGACGACAAAGAGGAGAAAGCAAGCTAGAAAGATGAACAATCCAACAAATAACCGGAATAACCGGAAGAACAAAAAGAACAGGAAGAAGAAGTAAACAAATAAGAACAGGAAGAGGACGCAAAGGATTAATAAAATCAAGAATAGAATAAAGAACCATAGGAGGAGGAATAGCAAAAAGAAGAAGAAGAATAGCCTGAGAAAAGTTAAAACAAACTCCTTTCCGAAGAGGCAGACGAATTTAAGTAAGAGTATCAGGAAGAAGATGATTAGGCCTAGGCTGGTATTCAAAAGCTTAATGGGTAGATCAAAGTCCAAGTTCCTTTCCTTAAGGTAGCAGAGGGTAGTCCTGATAAGGTCTATATCAAATTTTCGATCGGTGATTTCGAGTAAATTAAGATGGCCAATCTCACTCTTCCTAAATTAGCCATTGCTCTTAAAATATAGATGATAGATTATAAGATACTGTCAACCTCAGATCTTAAACTGAACATCAGTGTCTTTAAAACACGTGATTTTAATGAAGACAATTACCTTGGCGAAACACAAGTATAGATGGAGGCAACTATGCAAAAACCTAACTAATGGGCAGTCAATCAACGTTTTCCCTTGGAGGCCAGCGAATATGAGAAAGAAGTGGAAGGGGAGATAGTATTGCAGGCTAAGTGGATTCCCAAAGAAGAGTGATATGGTATTGTTTGAAAGTCATAATTGACATAAAATTAGATCAATACAATTATATAGTCATCCTAAGCTATAGTGTCTTCCTTCACTCATAATTGGCAGTTTTGCTATATCCGTGATTTTTTATTTTTTATGAATGACAGTTACACCCACAAAACAAACAATTTTTGCTATCAGCAATGATTCCTCGTTCTTGAAAGTGATTGAGTTTGATTATCTGAATCAGGTTTGCGTTATCTTCTTTTAATTTGGTCATCTCCTTCTTCAGATTGTTCAACTCATTAAATAGGATGGTGATTTGGCTCGGGTTCGGTTGTTTTTCAGTTTACTCTGTCTTAATATCATTTATAATCGATTCTCTTGGTAAGGTTGGATTGAAATTGCTAACAGTGACTCTATCTAGGCCATCGATGATGTTTTTCTTGATTGAGTGGACAGCTTTAGTACTCATTTGATTGCATTTTTTAATATCTTTTAACATCTATTCAAGTTTGTTTTTGCGCTTTCGACTCGTATTTAACGACTCTCTTTCTTGAGGTATATTATTATCTGTTACAACTGGTGTTTTGTGGAGACTGCCCTTAGATTGCTTCAACTTATCAGCTATATTTCTCAACAATCTCGCTTTTGATTCACTCTGATTTAAATTTGCCAAAGAATTACCCCGCTTTAAAGAAGACCGACTACTGGAATCTGACGAGTGGCATCTACTAAAAGATAATCTGGTCTCTGTTTGATTTAATTTTTCCAAATTGTGAGATAGTCGATCAGCCAGCCTTGCCACTGTTACTCTGTTGAACAGCATCTACCTATCTGACAGTTTATCTTGTTTTACGATCATTAATTAGGACTGAAATAACCTTATATCTGATAACTTATCATAATAAACTAATTGATTCTATTAGGTTCATTTGACGTAAAATGATCACTATTTTTTGAGGCAACGCTGCTTCAGTTTATACTCTCGAAAAGGTTTGGTGAATCCGAACAGAATATCCCAAAACCTAAAGTGAGATCCGTAATTGCCTGAATTTCGAGTGTGATGGAAGTCGTGGTATTCGTCATTGGTGCAGAAGGGAATCAGTTGCAGTGGAGCCCAAGGGAACATGTACCCACAGTGACCATTATACGCATCCCAAGTCCTGAAAATAAACCAGTATACAATAGTACTTACATGAAGAGGAGCATATATCATGGCTGCCATCATATATAGTTGGGCATTGACTAACTGACCGATAAAAAACTCAAAGATGTGGAAATGGAAACCAGCTATAGACACAGAAATTGTATATTCATGATGTACTTTATGAAAACGATAGAGGAGAGGATGGTGGAAGGCCCAATGCGACCAGAAGAAAACCAGATCTTAAATCACCATCATTATCATCAGTTGAGGCAACATCTAGAGAAACCCTGGAGTTTTTTGCATATCCATCACCACCTTGAAATCGTCCAGTTCGAGAGTGATCAGCAAAAGGAGAGGCCCTAGTACCAACACTTATAGACCAGCGGAGAGGATGTTTCTGCGTAGGAGTTTTTTCCATTTTTATTTGTTTTCTTCCCAAGGCCATAATTTCTTATTTATTACACTATTACGTCAGGATTTACTCGATATTGTTCAAGGGCTGGTATTTTAAGCTTGTAGACCACCAGCATTACCAAATTCCATATTACAGAGGTCATTGCGATGGTTCCGATTAGAACGATTACAAAGACATGTTTTTCTTGCAGGTAGAGGGAAAGGTAAGAGAGCAGGTGTTTGAGGATAGGGGGGACGAGTATAAAAACCAAGAAATAGATGAAAGCGGCCCCGAGTTTCCCAAATTCTACGTATCTATTAAGTTACTGGTGCGAGTATAGCGTTCGTACTCGATGTCAAGCTCTTCTTTGATACGTTCCAACATGGATTAAAGTTATAATATAATTGCAAAAGAGTAGCTTCGTTTTAAAAACTAATTGATCAGAATAGGTTTCGTCAACAAAATCTAATCAACAAATAGTCTGCCCATTAAACCCTATTGTAGATTATGATTGTTTAAAACAAATAAAGGATGATTATATTGATGCTTGTTTTTTCTAATAATAAATGCCAGTTCACTATTAATTTTTTATTCATCCTAATAATGATAATTCTCAGTCCTTGATACCAATATTCCATTTTTTATTGGTTTTTTAGGATTGATAAATTTGTGATAAATAAGTCCAACGCATAACTATATTAAAATTATTATGAGCAGCCCAGCCAACCTGTTCTCCTGTGTATAAGCGACTCAAATCTGTAAATCGCCCCTCAATTTCTCTCCAGCCAAACATCAGTTTTCTTTCAGTCGAAGCGAACGCTTCAAAAGTCCAAATTCATAGTACTTTCTTTCTAAAACAGCTGCGATAACATTTACAACCTACCTAACATGCGAACCGCTCGCCATACCAGTACTTTATCGATAATGAAGGTTTTGGCTCTGGTAAAAAGACGGATCTTAACTATAACAAAACTCCCCACAACGAAACCCCTTCACCAGCCGACTATAAATTGGACAGTTTCGTGGAAACAAACAACAAACATCGACGTGGGATGACTACCCATATCGGCAGAGATGTACAAATTCAGCAATAAAGCTCACTACGCCAGGAAGTTACATTTAACTCGATCATGTTAAATTCCCAGGGCCAGGCAGGTATAACGAGGTTCGCTATAATGACACTCCCAAATGGTCAATGCGTCGTATCACTAACCCATAATGTGTTTTTTGCAATTATTCAGTGTTCGATAAAACAACTCAAATAATTGTACCCGGGCCCAATGCGTTTAACTTCACTCAGGAAATGAGTTCTAAGGGTCGATACTATGCTGCTAAGTACAAGAATTCGGGGGCTAAGGTCTGGAACCCTCCTACCTCCAAAAGATTCAACAAGTCAAGTAAAAATATCACCATGCAGACACTTAAGTTCCCGGAGCTGGGCACTATCATCCTCAGAATGAAATGAGTGACTCCGGAAAATATATATTGTCAACTCAAAAAGGCAACGGCCGAAGAAGACTGGACCAATAGTATCGTGAATCATTTTTACTTGTTCCAGCCAAGACAGTAAAGAGTATCAATGCTGTAAATTAGCTCCTGGACCAGGATCTTACCGTATTCCATCATAATTTGGGCAGTATGACCAACCATCAGGAGTTCAAACTTAGCAGTTGTAATGAGCTTCTTTGTTAGTTACAATACTCTCCTGTTCATCTCTATAAATTTATTAATAATATCGGTATAATAACTGGATGGGTAGCGAAACACCCTCTCAGCCTATAAGATAGGATCCAACTCTACATGCTCGTGAAATAGATACAGAATAGACCCACTTGATCTTTCAGAGTGATGATGGATCTCAATATGAAAAATATGTGGTCACTAACGATGGCTCGAGCGAGTTTTAGAACAGCTATGAGTTCAGAATAAACAATAAACACAACGAATTAGTGGATGTAATCTATGCAGGTATGCAGTGCATAATGCAGGACCGCAACAGAACCACTTTGGATGCACCCTCCGCACCAAATACGATGTTGTTACCTAACGTATACCCTACCGCTTGGCTCATCTGCCAACCCAGCATGCTTATAATTCACTTATTTTGCTGCGAGTGGCATTAACAGGATTCAGGGATGTTTTTAAGTATCATGGGTTAATCAGTGTTAAAGATAGCATGATAGGAATCACCCCAAAAAACAAAGTTAAAGTCTGGTTAAATCCTAATTTTTCAATTAACAGACCCTAGGAAAAATCAATCTCACTTCAGAAATTGGATCCAAAGGATCATTAGAGGGAAATGGTTAATAATATTTTTGATTTGGTAAGTTCGAAGGCGGAGCAGGAATCGTTATGGATCGATTTAGCACATAGAAGAGAAATTAATGATCCCAGAACTTTTGATTAAGCGCTAGTCTTGGTTTAAAACTTCATTGAAGCGAAAGGATTGAGACTGTTTGATTAACTGAGGAATCCCTTTAATAAACCTTCCTATGAGCCAAGAGCATAAACTTTTGGATTAATAAATATGCCAGATGAACAATTTCCTCCAACATACGAACGACCAATTCATGCAATACCTCCTGATCAAAGCTACTATCATCAACAAGTCCCTCCTGTTCCAGTCCATGTTGGTTCCAACAGTAATGCTTCTATAATTGCTCAAACTCCTTATTTCGGGCAGCAGGCCCATTCTTTAACCCCACTTGTGGGCAACCAAAGTAGAGGCTTCCGTCCTTTTGAAGAGATTGAAAGAAGAATGATCCCAAATAAAAGAAGATTAAATTTTTCTCAATCTTCAGAGAAGGCTCCTGTAAATAATAGAATTTTAATAAGTTCTCAACAAAATTTGAACCCTATAAACGTTTCTAAACCTGTCATAAAATTTGGTCACCTCAATCGCCCAATTCCAATTGCATCAATCAAAACGACAGTCAATAAATTGCCAAATGAATTTGGCTCTGCGCCTCGCATCGGCATGGAAACTTATTCAAGGTCGCCTATAAAATAAATTGTTTTGAACGTAGAAAGTACATCTGTGAATATGCAATAAAAACAATAAAACTACTTAAATAAACAGGATATGAAGGTTGCTAATGAAATTAAAAGTTCCTAATTCAGCAATTCACATAAGGATATTGAGAATATCTCCCAAGTTAAAACTATTCCGACTGAAAAAGTGGAGCAAGTTATCACCTTTAAGAATATATAATAGCATTTTTAGAATAATCCAATGTAATAGCCTATTTCTCAAGGTTAGCCCATCATCCAACTATCCCCTGAGAAATCAAAGTAATAAACTTTAAAATAATCCCATTATAATATTTAGGTTCATAACATATCAAGCGAGAGTTAATAGTCATCTCAACAAGATCAGATCAGCATTAGTAAAAAGGAAGAACCTCAAATTTAATCATCAAATTAGTAGATCAATCATATAGTTCGTGAAGATGCAATACTAAGATCAAGTCAAAAGGAACATCCCTATAAGTTCATCCTCAGCATGAACGACTCTTCAGAACACAATTAAGAGGTGAAATAGAGATTATAAAATTTATAGAGTTTGAAAACAGCAGTAAAAGCATCATTAATTGATTCTAAAGATATAAGACATTAGACTGAAGTAGACAAAGAATAAAAGAAATGGAGTGGCCCACGTTTGTTAAATACTAACAAATCAATATCATACCGTGAGATGCGACGACTGCTCCTTGAGGCAACGGGCGGTGATTGATTTGATCGACACTATATCATAATCATAAATTGTTAAACTCCAACACAAGGATTAAAATCTAATCGATTATGTTATGAGCAGTATAAAATCTATTTGTTATGAAGATCTATCAGATGATAGTCCTTATACTGGGACTGCTGATTTTACAGACCACCATGGCAGCTGATTGCAACGCCTCACATTTCGATTTCATCGGAAGTTATTCACTCGGCAAACAGGATGAGTTGAATAGAACCTTCACCAAGATACAGGAGAAGGTAACACTTCTATCCAACGTTAGTTTCAACTCTAGCAATACTACTCTTTACACTATATTCAACGCTAAGCCAATTTTCTCCTATCGTGATTCTACTCAGAAAGCTGAGATCACAGGCAACAATACAATTATTATCAAAGAAGGATTTGTGTCGGTCGATATCAGTTTCCAATGGGTCAAGAAAAGTATTGTTCCTCGCAATGGGACGGGATCAGCCTCTGGTCGAAGTAACAATATTACCTTTGCCAAATTTTTATCAGTCTAAAATGACAGTACCTATCATTTTTAACTTTTGGATTCCTGGCCTGTTGTGTGGGGTGAGAGTGCATTTTCATTAACAAGAGTGGACCCCGCAGATGTGAGTGAAGATGACAAGTCAGCATTGACTATGTTATTAAACCTAGTTACCAATAAGACAGCACTGCGCATGGTACTAGAATAGGAAGTTGATAAGATATACTCATACATTTTAGGGCAAAGTCTACACGATTAACATCAGCCCATCGACAATCACTTCGACTACATCTGGCACACACCGGGAAAGTCAAATATCACAATCCCTTTTACACGTAAACTAAAAAAAATCGATTTGGAACAATGGGGATTACAACTTGATTTATAAGTTCAGGCTGCCAATTTTACAGATTGGAAGTGTGGTAATCGCTCTGTGCCTTCACATCCCCTCGAACCAAAGTAATTTGTTATTTACCCAGATAATACGGTCACAGTCAGCAGTTTGTTTCTTTTGACTTCTACAAAAATGTTTTGCTTTATGCTATTGCAAATAGAATATTGGACAGTGATCTGAAACGCGAAAATTGGGAGTCTCGGATGTTTCAGTTTTATGCTGGCGATCTCTATGAGATATTCCCCAAAGTTCAAACTACCTTTTATGCCAATGAGGTAGTCACTGGCAACTGTAAGGCAACAAATGCAGGCGTTGAATTGCGTAAATCTGGCATTCACACCTTTAACATATCATTACACTTTGCCTGTTAGCTCAACATCCTAAAACAGAAGATATTAGACTTCGATGTTGGACTAGTGGCCGAAGTTTAAGGCGTCGCTCGTGCTACAACATTGGACTTCCGCTTCGTTCGTCACGATGAGCTTGTTGTCTTCTCCCCTTATGGTGATTACAAGATGCAAAATTCTGACTTGGCTAACTTGATGATCCACCATTCTCTAAATAGGCTCTATGAAGGAAGATTGTTCGGATCAGGGTGGCCTTTGAGTCCTCCTCGTGATTATCCTCATCTGACTACTCGAGACAACTATACGATTGTATACGACTCTACCCATGTCTAATCATCCAACTAAGAAGAAGCTTACTTCGAGTGATCTTTATAGTTAAACATCGATTAATGAAATTTAGCGGCTGTCATTGACTATTCATAAAAATGATTGAAATATACGAATGATATATAAAAAATAGTGGTGTAAATAAAAAATACGAAATATCTAAGAATTATTTGATGAAATGCTAATGTTCTTGTAAAATTCTATTTGACTGATCGATACTATTTTGATTCCTCAATAATTTGATTGATTCATAGATAGATTGTTCAAAATATTCATTAATAAATTCACATTTGTTAAGATTTGGGGAATGCTTCAGAGCAATAGCCAGAAAATTTTGATGTATGATCTAATTTATCAGCTGTCTAATATCTCAAAAATAAATTGTAAATCTTTAATATTACTAAAGCATCTATCAAAGATTCCATACAAATAATTTTGTTTATGCTAATAAGGTTTTAAGTTTCTTTTTTTGGTCATATTGTTATACTATGAACAGTATAGATATGCAATAACGTTTGGCTCAGGCAAGGAGTCACTATAGTCATCCCTGTTTCTTGGTTGGAGAGTGGTCACCTTTCGGGCAACAGTACCCTATTCTCAACGAGTACGTAACCTCTTGCGCCGTCACTTTTATCTTCGCCATCATTATTTACTTTACAGTCAGTTCGCTATCTTATCTAATTTTCTTTGTATGGGGCAAGCAAGAGTTTACCCCTCGACGTGAGTAGTTAAAATTTGAAAAATAAAGCTATTGGCATGATATCAAGTGGTCACTCCTCAACATCACAGGACAAGTTCCTTTGGTAAATCTCATTAAATTGGGGTATCCCTACTTCTCCAAGGTTGAGTATACAATATAGCTTCGTCCTGCTCTCTTAATCTATCTACTGATGCATGTAATTTACGATGAATTTCTGACATACTGGGTGCATCGTTTACTGCACCACCCAAGTATCTATAGAAAATTGCATTCCATTCATCATCGTTCTAAGGCAGTCACACCATTTACGGGGTTTGCTTTTCATCCTTTGGACGCTTTTTTGCAGGCAGTACCTGTATTCACGAGTTGCTATTTCCTGCCATTACCTCTCGACTTTGTATTGTTAATGGGATTGATCACTTCCCTATGGGCTGTAAGCATTCATGATAATGTTAACATGCTGCCCTTCAAAGGGATACTCTATGCAGGATCGCACTCGATTCACCATTTCCCTTGGGGCGAGGACTATAACTACGGTAAATTCACATCAGTATGCGATCGTCTCTATGGTTCATACTGCGACCCCGAAAACATTACCGGTTACGGCTACTAACCCTCATCCTGGGTCAAAATGCTAACAGATCGTGCCAACAGTTTATACACCAAATACATTCCAGACAACGGAATATCGATTATTGGTAAAGTGCGAGAGCTCTCCGCCAAGAAACTGAAATGATAGCTTTTGATAATCCTTCCATTAAGCATTAAGGTAACCGAGTTATAATTTTGCTTATTACGGAATGAAGGTTAAATACAAAGATAATTAGTGGGAGTTTTAGTCCCGCACCTATGAGTAACTCAGGAAAGCTGTACTCATCAGTGAACCATCTCTTAGTGACAAAAATTGGATTTTTGCTTATAGGGATGCGGAGGGAGATGAAGTGCTTTTGGAGAGTGAGGAAGAACTGTCGGACACGATTGAGTACTACTCTTCCTGTCAGAAAACTATTATACTGATTGTTAAGGAAGCATGGTGGAAAGATAAAAGCATGAGGAAACGTTCTCGAAAACGGATATCATAAATTTCAATGCATCATCAGTCGAGCATAACAAGTGGATCGGCTCCATCATCTGATTCAGATTAGAGTAATTCCTCAGATGATTATCTTGTCCATGATGTACGACCTGGATAATACTTCTATGAGGACATCAAAAAACCAGGAGAAACCAAGAGTAGCAGTGATTTGGAGAGCGAGCAATCCGCAAGGAAAGGCGTGGAAAAGCTCACAATTCTGGAATAGTTTTAAAAATAAGTATCGTTTTTAAAGTCAGGGAAGTCATAAAGCTCACTCCCTGAGACGCCCATAAAACCCATTGAATTTACCACATGATTTCTAATTTTCAATGATAACTTATGAAACTTAGTTGTTGAACTTCCATAACATTTTTGTATAAAAAATAGATTCATCCAAGAGTTATTCCTTTGAATTCTTGTTTATCTAATCCTTGCGCTCCAATACATATTATCGACATAACCACTATTCTCAATCATTCCCAAACAGCTTTTGGTGAGTGCTATTTTTTGATAATATAAATAAATTCCTTATCACCACCACAGAATGAGCTTGCTCAATCGGCACCGCGTTTTGAGACTAAATTGTAAATGAAACTAACCATATTTTTGAATTATTATTTTGGAGGAGGGAAGTTTCATTATTTATTGCAGTCATAGAATCAAATCCTATAATTATTGAATGGGAAATTAGGCAGAGAAAATTAAGGCTATTCCAATGGGAGATAGTCCCTAAGATCGCCGCAAAAGAATTGAAATCTACAACCAGTTTGACATGAACGGCAACGGATTCTTGAGCTTGGCTGAAGTCGATAAAGGAATCAGAGATGTTCTCAATCTACCTGAACTCTTTGATGCCAAGCCTGTTATCATGCGAGCCTTCCAAGCTGCTAAGGGCAAGATGAAATCCAAGAGCCCCCATGGTGATGACTACGTCTCAAAGGGTTAATTCCGCTTCCTCTTAAGCTATCTTAGACTGTACTACTTCCTATGGGAGAATTTTGAAAGATTCGATGTTGATAACGATAGGAGAATATCAGAAACTGAGTTTCTTGCGGGCAGCCCACATCTAATTATTGATATTGGAATCCCGATGCCAGATCCCGCAGCGACTTTCAAATAATTACTGGTTAAACACCATGAAGTTGCCCATCTTACCTTTACTGACTTTTGCGATTGGGCCATTAAGGAGCACCTCAAATATCATCATAATGAGAGAGATGACCACTTCGATATCTGATTCTATACACATCAAATCATTAAAAATATTCATACTTATCAATCTGTTTCTTTGTTTGTCGAATAGTTGGAGGAATTAAACTGAGATGATCAATCCATTTAAACAAATATTTTTTGTTAGTGATGGTCATTTTGATGCGTATCTTCAAAATGTTTATTGAAACTTGTTGTTACGATATCGATGAGGAGTTAGAGCAGTTAATTGAAATGATTTTTCTGCTTGTTTTCCATTTATAAAAGCCTTCTCTTCTACTTTGTATTGATCTGTTCTCTCTTTATTCTTTCATGAGGTATAAACTATAATTAAATTCACGATATGAAAGATTAAATAGGTCGAGAACTGCAATACAATTATCGAAATTTCGCATGTTATTACCGTAGATCTGAACATATTATCAATAAATATTGCAGATTAATCTTGTTACAATTTAAATGATTCGCAAAAATATGAATATATTAGAATAACTTAAGAGGATTGTTGTAAAGTATCAATGATGGACTACCAGATTATGAAGAGTAAGTCTTAAAAGTAGAAACACTTTTGATACATTTATTTATAATAAGCATCATATTTAATATGTGTCAGTGCATTCTTTGTGATTGCTGCTGGTTTAACTGCTGTGGCGAATTCTGTGCTGGTTGGCACCTCGCATATTGTTTTTGCTCGGCTTGGTGTTTCAAACCAACTGATATGAACAACTTTGATTCAGAGTGCTGTCACTTTCTCGCTTTCGATGGATGGGGCACCAACTGTTTCTGCTGTGGGTCAGTTTGGTTTGTTTCTGAGGCTGTTAAAGAATGGAGTGACATGCGCAATAATAATCGAGCAGCCAACGCAGAGTATGCCGTAATTAATGAGGTTGTCGGACCCGATATCAGAATTTGATTGTATCATAACTTTAAAGTCATAGTATCTCTAACAAATTTGGCATATATTGTCTAATTCATAGAATGGACTCGATGCCATGAATGATGCATAGAAAATAAAAGAATATCTTCTTTACAAAATTGTGGGGTTGGGG